>Ga0208195_1003563_pt1 | contig 13153 bp, 10 predicted proteins | sample AD_UKC077_MetaG_FD_184441 | JGI IMG/M metagenome (GOLD analysis project Ga0208195, IMG submission 184441) | Active sludge microbial communities of municipal wastewater-treating anaerobic digesters from USA - AD_UKC077_MetaG (SPAdes) (version 2) | ecosystem: Engineered > Bioreactor > Anaerobic >...
GATGATAAAATGAATACAATCAATGAAGCAAAGACTTTGGTCTTTGCACCGATGTATTCATTGTATCGGTGTGAAGCAAGCCGATTTTGCGGCTTGCACTAATGATAAAATTAAGAAAGATAATTCAATTGAATAGTAAAGGAGTAAATATGAATTTTAGAAATCTAATTACTAATTTGTTTAGAATGGTTAAGAAACCTAATGACTTTCAAGATTTTCAAAATTATGATTTCAATAATCAAGACTTTCAGGCTAAGAATAAACCTCCGTCAAAGCCCGGTAAGTTTAAGTTTTTGTTGATTTTACCCGTACTGATAGTTGCAGCTGCCGTAATACTTTCTTGTCAGTACACGGTAGAGGAAACAGAACAAGCAGTAGTAACAACCCTTGGCAAGGTAACAAGCGTGGAGTCGGCAGGATTGCACTTTAAGCTGCCCTACCCCATACAGTCAGTAACAAAGGTAGCGGTAAATAAAACACAAAAATTACAGATAGGTTACTCAAACGAGAGTGAAGCTGCCAGCTATTTTTCTACATCAATACCGGACGAAGCAAAAATGATAACAGGAGACTTTAACATTGTAAACATTGACTTTTTTATTGAATGGAAAATCTCAGACCCTGTAAAATTTTTATATAATTCAGATGAGCCGGCGCAAATATTAAAAATGGTATCACAATCATCAGCAAGAAGCATAATTGGCTCAAAAGGTGTAGATGGTGTTTTGACAACTGAAAAATCAATAATCCAGGCGGAGATTAAAGAAAAAATAGTTGATAAACTTGAAAGCTATGATTTGGGAATTCAGCTCTTAGATGTTAAAATTCAAGACAGTGAGCCTCCCACAGAAGAAGTAATACAAGCTTTTAAAGAAGTAGAAACAGCAAAACAGGAAAAGGAAACAAGGATTAACGAAGCTTTGGCTTACAGAAATAAAACTCTGCCTGCGGCTGAAAGCAGAGCAGATAAATTAATCAGAGAAGCTGAATCTTACAGGGAATCCAAAATTAATGAAGCAAAAGGTGATGTGGCACGATTCAATGCAATGTATACAGAATATGCCAAAAACAAGGATATAACAAAAACCCGAATGTATTTGGAAACTATAGAAGAAATTCTTCCCGGCGTAAAAGTATATATTGATTCATCAGAAGGCGGAGTACAAAAATTACTGCCTTTGGAAAGCTTTAATATAAATTCAAGCAACGGGGGTGAAAATTAATGCAGGATACTAAAAAGAAACGCAAATTAGGATTTCTTGTAAAGTTAATAATATTTATTTTATTGGTAATATCAATTACCAGCGCAGCCTATATTGTCAGAGAAAACGAATATGCTTATGTAACCAGATTTTCAAAATTTGTAAAAATTCAAGATACTGCAGGATTGCATTTCAAGCTTCCCCTCTTGGATAAAATAGAGAAAATACCTCAGTATAGAATGATGTATGACATACCTCCTTCAGAAGTACTGACCGGTGACAAAAAAACATTGGTGGTAGATAATTTTACGGTATGGCAGATAGATGACCCCTACACATTTATGAGAACCGTATCAAGGATATCTGAAATGGAAAATCGTATTGATGCGATAGTATACAATGCAGTTAAAAACACATTGGGAACAATGGACCAAACTGCAATTATAAATTCAGATAACAGCTCAATTGACGACGTTAATAATAAAATAACGGAATTAGTTAATACTCAGCTGAAAAACTACGGTGTATCTACGGTAGCCGTTGAAATTAAAAGATTTGACCTGCCGGAAGACAATGAATCCGCCGTATATAACAGAATGATTTCCGAAAGAACACAAATGGCGGAAAGCTTCAGAGCAGAAGGTAATTTGGAAGCCAGCAAGATAGTTAATGAAACAGATAAGGAAGTGGCAATACTGCTGTCTAAAGCTTCTGCAAGAGCAGAGGAGCTTAAAGGCCAAGGCGAAAGCGAATATATGAAAATTATTGCCGAAGCTTACTCAACGGAAGACAGAATGAATTATTACGAATTTATCAGAAGTTTGGAAGCACTTAAGGTAACAATGAAGGGCGAAAAAACTTTAATATTGCCTGCAGACAGCTTTATTGTAAGAGTACTGAACGGTAAATAAGGCGCTCTAATGCATACAAAGGCTCATTCTGCTTTAGAATGAGCCTTTCCTTTATACAAGAAAAACCGGTTAACTTATATCTTGACTAAAGGTCAATTTCATTTAGTATATCCTTGATTTTTTTCATTTCTTCTCTGTTTAGTGTAACTCCTTTTCCCATTCTTTCATGATTCGGTGCCCATTCTCTTATGTCAAACTTAGGTTCCCTATCGTTCCAACTGACCATGTTTAATTCCTTTGTCCAACCTCTTGATGATTCAGAAAGCACAGCTAATTCTTCGGTTATTTCATACTTAATTTCAGCCATTTTACCCTCCATCTATATTCTATAATGTATAATAATATCAATAATATATTCATGATATTATACCGCAAATCAGTAATAATTACTACATTATATCAGAGAAATTTCGGAATTTCGGCTATAATTATTAAAACCTAACAACTAATTTTAATTTAAAATATATCCAAATATTTTAAACTATGTTATAATCGAAATATCAACATTAGGAGTAACTAAATGAAGAAAAAAGATATATTGCTGTCAATATTAATAGTATTTTTGTGGGGTGTGAATTTTACCGTTATTAAATTAGGCTTAAGCGGAGTTCCGTCAATGCTTTTAGTTTCAATGAGATATTTGCTTTCAACATTTCCGGCAATATTTTTTATAGAAAAGCCAAAAACAGAAATGAAATATATTGTGTTATACGGGCTAACGGTAGGTGTAGGGCAATTTTCATGCTTGTTTTATGCGATGCAAATCGGAATGCCCGCAGGCATAGCTTCCGTTGTACTTCAAACTCAAGCTTTTATATCGCCTGTTTTTGCTATGATATTTTTGAATGAAAAGTTAAATTCAAAGCAAATAGTTGGATTTATAGTATCAGCCATAGGGTTGATATTTATATTAATGGCTTCTATCGGAGACGGTATAAATAATGTACCTTTCTTAGCTTTTATTCTGATGTTAGCGGCACCTACATTTTGGGCTGTTTCAAATATTATTGCAAGAATTGCTTCTGACAAAGCAGCTGCAAAGGGTGAAAAGCTGAATATGATAAGTATGGTTGTATGGTCGGGACTGATTCCGCCAATTCCGATGTTGGGTTTGGCACTCATGTTTGACACACCGGAAACCCTTCTTGGTATATTGACAAACATAAGCGGCATCTCAATATTTGCGGCACTATATTTAGCTTATGGTGCAACATTAATCGGATATGGTATTTGGAGCATATTAATTTCATCCTACCCTCTGAATAAGGTTGCCCCAATTTCCCTTTTGGTTCCCATAGTGGCATTATTGTCGGCAAGAATTATTCTTACGGAGCAGTTGTCACCATTGCAGTGGATAGGATTCATAGTTATTTTAACAGGCCTTGCAATTTCTAATGCAAATATTAATATAAATAAGTTTAAAAAAGATTTGCATTTCGGAAGGTAAACTCGTTCAACAAAAAACGTATATAATAAAATTATAGCTGCATTCAACTGAACTGCAGCTTATAATAATTATTCAATTATATCTAGTCCCTTAATTTTAATTTTTCTAAGATATTCAACAACATTTGCCGAAATTTCATCTATGTCACAATAGTTTAAAATCGATATAGTCACATTTCTTTTACGACAGACGGCTTCCATCAGCTTTATAAAAGAATTTATAATACACACATCCATTATTTCTCTTCTATAATTGATTATATCAATATTGTCATTGCAAAATTTTGATATACTGCTTTGTATAGAGCTTAAATCTAACAATTGTTTTTGACTCAATTGTTGAATACAATCTTCTACACCTGAATCAATAATTTTATCAATTACATCAGCCATCCAAAAATATTCTACATTCTTGATACAATAAGAAACAATTTTTAGATTGGTATCTTTATTAATCACATTATAATTAGTTTCATCATTAGATTCGTCACCTGATACAGCCATTTTGATTTCATTATATTTATTTTTAAGTTCATTAGAGGGATTTATACCAAGGTCACAGGATAGACTATAACTGAATTTATTGAAATAATTTATTGCAACTGCACGTTTCCCGCTTTTCTGGTAAATATCCATAAGTTTTAGAACTGTTTTCTCATCATAGGGTTCAATTTCTAAAATTTCATTCAATACTTCAATACAATCCTCATACCTTTTATCATTTTCGTAAACTTCCACTAATCTGTTCAGTATTTTGACCTTACGCTGTTCAAAATTTATTCTTTCATATATAATCAAATCATTAAATTCATCACATTTATTGAAATAATAACCTTCCAATAAATCACCGCGAAACAATTTTTTAAGCTTTAATATACTTTCTACCGAATCTTGACAGCTCGGTTTGAATTTCATTATTTCAATAATGTCGCAATTAAACTCATATTTACTGTTTATTCCGCAACATTCGGTATCTACTTTTAAAAATGAATTATTATTTTTATCTTCTAATATATTTTTCTTTATCAGCCACAAATTATATCGCAAGTTATATTTTGCAGCATCAGTGTTGCTGTCCGGCCACAAGTATCCGATAATTTTCTCCCTGCTTAAATATCTTCTCTCATTTAACACTAAAAGACAAATCAAAGCTATGGCCTTATTGCCTAAACGGTCTCCTATTTCTTTACCATTGTATTCAACTTTAGATTTTCCAAAAAAACTTAGATTCAACATATCATTTTCCTTTTTATTTACCCAAGGTTGTTATACAATATTTCACCAGATTTAATAGTTACGTTTACCTTTATCTTATCTATATCATTTGAATGTACTGAAAGGATGTCTTGATCAAGAATTACAACATCTGCCAATTTTCCTACTTCTAAAGTACCTTTATTGTTTTCTTCAAAAATACCATATGCGCCATTGCAAGTGAACATTTTTAATGCTTCATATATATCAACTCTGTGTTCTGCTACCGGGTGATTTACAGCAGAATGAATCCCCAAAAGAGGTCTTGGCTCTGTAACATCACTATCTGAGCCACCGCATATAACAACACCTTTATCGATTATCTTTTTGAACGGATTAGTTCGTTTGTAATTTTCTCCTAGTCTTTGCTCATACATTTTTCCTCGTCCGCCCCAATATGTTTCATATGATGGTTGCATAGAAAAAATAATATTTAAACCTTTCGCCCTTTCAATCTGATTATCATTAACTAATTCAGCATGTTCCAATCTGTGACGAAGACCTGTTATACCGGTTTGATACAGTGCATTCTCATGTGCAATAAGTGCTGATTCTATTGCTCTGTCACCGATTGTATACAATGCTAACTGCAGATTGTTTTTATAGCATTGTATTACAAAATCATTTAGCTCCTGCTGTGACATACGGAGACTGCCCATGGTTCCCGGACAATCTGCATATTCAAAGGAAAGAGCTGCTGTTCTTGCGCCAAAGGTTCCATCGATATAGAGACATCCTCCAATCCTGTTAAGCCCCATTGCTTTAATTCTATCAATATCCATTGTCTGATAAAAAAGCACCATATCTATCGGGAAATCATTTCCATGCTCAAAAACAAACTCTGCATCCTTGTCACAGTACATAAATCCGCCTTCCATGGCATTTACGGTAGTAATACCGTTCATTAAAAGAGTAGACATAATTTCAGAAGTAGCATCTTTCCTTGTGCTATCCGATATGTTTTTTAATATATTTGTTCTAAGAATAGCATTAGCATGTTTTCTGAAGATTCCTGTAGGCATCTTTTTTCTGTCCATTTCGATTCCTTCAGCTGTAAAAGGTATTTTAAAATATAACAAGGCACAAGTATTAAGAATGCTTACCTGATACTCCATGGAATTAAGAACGACCGGTACATCATTACAGTACTTATCAATAAATATTCTTCCCGGATATACTTTTTCTTGGAATTGTCCTTCTGAAATTCGAATTCCGCGAATATAATCTCCCATAAAGCTATTGGAGGCTTCTTTAATTTTTTCGCCAACTTCTTCATGAGTTTTTACTCCACTCAAATCTAAACTTACAGAATTAAGAGCTGTCTGAACCATATGAAAATGACTATCGATAAATCCCGGAAGTACCGTACTACCGTTCACATCAAAAACAACTGTTTCATTTCCAACGAAAGATTCATATTCTAAGCCATGTCCTACCGCAATTATTTTACTTTTTTTAATGGCAATCCAGTCCATAATTTCTCTATCTTTCATAGTCATGCATCTTCCATTTTTAATCAAAATATCCGCGCGCATCTTAATTCCTCCAAATAATGTCGTTTCATTTTTATGCAGTTGAATAATTAAATATAACAAATATTATACCAGTATAAAATCTATTTTTCAATAGTATAAAAAAGCCGGTAAAGCTTTTATTAGGCTAATGATAAAAGTCTAAGAAAAGCTTGTTGGCTTTTCTTAGACCTTAAAAAATTATGGGCACAGTACCTTCTCAAGAAAAGCATAAATAACCTCTGCAGTTTTTACGACTGATTCCAATTCCACATATTCATCACTTCCATGGAAGTTACCGCCTGCGGCTCCAAAAATTACAGCAGGTGCATCCAATCTGGAGCCTAAATAATTAAAATCTCCAATACTTTTAAAATAAGATATAGTAGGTTTTGTTTCGCACACTTCTTCAACAGCGTCCAAAAAGATTTTTGTTATAGGTTCTTCTCCCGTAATAGTATAAGGCAAAAAACCCCTGGAACCTTCAGAAGGTGCTTCTCTGAAGTTAATTTGATAACTGCTTTTAATCTGTGCTCGCTCAATTGCTTTTCTGATTTCATTTGTAATGGTTTCTTCACTTTCTCCCATTACAATATGCCAAAACAATCGTATTTTTGCATAATCAGGAACACTGCAGGCACCACCGTCGCTTTCAACAGCCACCACACAGGCAGAACCCTTCCCGAGATGGGGGTCTTCAATATATTCTACATTTTTTAATTCGGTTATTACTCTTGAAGCATCTTCTGCTGCATTAATTCCCAATTCGGGAGTGGCTGCATGGGATGATTTGCCAAAAAATTCAACCTCAAGACCATATCCACCCCGAGCTCCAAAGCTGACATCCGGATATGGATTTCCGGTAAAGCCTGAAGATGGCTCAGTGATAATTGAAAAATCTACGTCCTTTATATAGCCTTCTTCAATAAGGGCATTAGTTCCCATGCCATACGGACCCTCTTCAACAGAAACAAATGTTGCAATTATTTTCCCGTTAAACTCTTTATGGTTTTCGACAAATCCCTTCAATGCGATCATAGTTGCTGCACAGCCTGACTTCATATCCAATGCTCCAACTCCATATAGTCTATCGCCTATTAGTTCTCCCTTCGGATTATAAGTCCAACCGTTACAAAGCTTAACAGTGTCTAAGTGCCCGTTAAGACATATTACAGGACCACACTTATTGCCTTCTAAATTTACAACAATATTTTTACCTTTAAAACCGGTAACTTTTGCTTCATGATACTCATGAATGAAAGAATCTATATTATTTTGCTTAAACCAGCGGTAGATAAACTCTATAATTTTGTCTTCCTCGAAATAAGGACTTTCAATATTGACTAAGTCTATCAGCAATTTTGTTATTTGAGCCTTATCGACTTTATACATAGCTTTATACATACGCTCACCTATTGTCCTTTAACATAACTTATAATATTTTCATCATTTTGCACCATTGGCAGTATCCGACTTTAATTCCGTTACTGTACCTGCTTCCTCCTTCCAAATGAACTTCCCGGTATATGCATATAGAATTGCTATAACAGGAGTTATATAAGCCAAGAATGCATATGGAAGATACTCTAAAGTATTTACTCCAAGTACTCCTGTAAAGAATACGCCACACAATCCCCAAGGTACCAAGGGAGATGTGACCGTACCTGCATCCTCACATGTTCTTGAAGCTACATCAGTTCTTATGCCTAATTTTCTATATGCAGGAAGATACATTCTACCCGGTATAATAATTGAAACATACTGGCTTGCAGATAACATATTTACGATAATCGTAGAAAATACATGTGTAGTAATAAGGTTTTTTGCATTTTTCGTGAGTCCTTTCATACTGTCAAGCAATGTTTCCATTGCACCTGATTTTTCAAGGATACCACCGAAAGAAAGACCTAAGAAACCTAGGGATACCGTCCACATCATTGACTGTATACCGCCTCTGTTAAGAAGTTTATTAACTGCTTCAACTCCTACATCAATGCTAAATCCATAATTCATATATGACATCATTTCTATAATATTGAAACCCTGAGTCAGTATTGCAATAATCATGGCTACTAAAGACGCTACTACCATTGTTGCTAAAGCACTATATTGTTTTACAGCCATAAATATAACTACCGCCAATGGAATTAAGCTGATAAGTACAGAGCCTAAGGATACGCTAAATGTTGATGAAATACCATTAAGTATAACATCAACTGCAGATGTATCTATTGAAGAAGCACTATAGTTCATACCGAGAAGTGCATAAAGAATACATGAAATTATAAAAGCCGGGACAGTTGTATACATCATGCTTTTGATATGCTTAAACAGATTAGTTTCGGTAACACCTGCTGCTAAATTTGTAGAATCTGAAATTGGCGACAACTTATCTCCGATAACTGCACCGGAAATTACAGCACCGGCTGTCATTGCAGGTGGTATTCCAAGACCCATGCCTATACCCATAAAAGCAACACCAAAGGTTCCTCCGGTTGTATAAGAGCTTCCTGTACTTAAAGATGACACGCTGCATACTAATGCGGCAGTAAGCAAGAAAACCGAAGGATTAATAATTTTCAAACCGTAATAAATAAGTGCCGGTATAGTTCCTGCTGCAATAAGCGTAGGAATAAGCATACCGATAAACATTAGTATCAGCATTGGAATCATTGCTATTTTGCATCCATGCATAATACCGTCTTCAATTACAGACCATTTTGTTCCACCGAACAACAACAGCAGTACTGCAAAAGTTATTGAAAATACCAAAGTCAAATGTATATCAGGACTACCTACAGCTATCAACTGCGCAATGATAACTATAAACATAAAAGCTACAATTAATAATGCCACACCAAGTGATGGTCTTTTAGAATCGTTTTCCATAAAATTAACCTCCTTTTTTATTTGAATAAATAATACATTTAATATGTTCTTTAAATAGTGGAAAAAAGGTTGTAACAAAAAAATACCTTTTAAAAGATTAATAATTTTAAGAACACTAATTAAACACCTTTTAAACACGGAATGCAGAAAACGAAAGGTTGTATAAAACACCAAGCTAAATACGGCTCTTGGATATAAAAACTATAAAAGCCGCTGAGCCATACTTAGCACAGCAGCTTTATTAAAACATTTACTATTAAAGCTTACTCATAAACATAGGACCATACTCACAATGTTTGGTTAAATTGTAGGGTTTTCCATAATACCTATGAAAAGCGGTATTCCTGTTTCAACATCGATGATGCCATATACAAATGGCCTGTCAAATACAACTTTGGGCAATTCTACAGGCATTGATGTTGTTTCCACTTCAACTGACGTTACTGCAGAAGCTTCCGTTCCTTTTTCATCTACCTTTATATATGTTTTTTGCTTTACATCACCTATGTATAAATCCTTTTTTAAATCTTCTCTCATCAGTGAAAAATCCGCATTGTAAGGTTCAAATGCTATATCCATTCCTAAATTTGACAATTCATTTTTCAAACTGTCTTCATAGCTGCTTTCAAACTTAGGAAGTGAAAGCTCAATATTTTTAATCTCTTTATTCTTCAATAACATCGTTAAATCTAAGGCTGATAAATCATTTATCAAATCCTTGGGAGTTTGACCTTCAGCAGGCAAAAGACCTACAAATGCAAATCGCTCATCTTCATAAGGTAGAATTACACCGGTTATGTCATTTAACTTGAGATAATCAATATTACCTCTTCGGTTCATAAAATCTGTTTCAACCTTGCCGTCTGGTGCATTAAATTCCATCTTGCGAGTTTTGTTTGCTGAAAATTGTTCCTTCCAGTCTCCTTTAAAATATATTGCGTTGATTAAATACATTACTAAATCATCGCCTATTTCATCAACTATTTTATCTATGGTATCATTTGTTGCATCCTTCACCCATTGATTTATTGTATCGGGTGCTGAAGCATCTTCAAAATCCAAACTCCTTATATATGCCGAATAATAATCAGCATTTGTTTGAAGAAAATCTTTATTTGCATTGAAGCCTTCTCTCAACCAAATTGAATTTGTTATTGAGAATTTAGCCGTTCTATTCTTTGATATCAATATCATCCAATCATTAAGACCTGTATTTAAATCTTCCAAAGATATATTATCTGCACTCAGTGCTTTAAGCATTTCATTTTTGGTTTCATTTGCTGCACCGTTTAATGTCATAGCTAATGCAAAGTATGCGGACGGTGCCGAAATCATAATATTTCCCTGATTATTACTGCTTTCTTTAAACAAGTTCCAGGTAAAATTTAAAATGGCTTGATTCAATTCAATGTCCATCGTCTCAGCTACCCTATCCTTATTTTTTGATATTATCCCTTTCATCAAGTCTCCGGATGGAGATGCACAGCTTGATAAAACAATAGCTGATATAAGAAGTATGCATAATACTAAAATCAGTTTATTCTTCATAAAAATACCTCCTTAGCAGATTAGACGGATTTAACCGTGATAATGTTCCTTTGGAGGTCACAGAGTTATATGATGGTGAATATTAATTGCCTAATATTAAGGAAATTGCTTTGTTAATTATCCTTGGAGTTCTTATGTATAAATCTTCTTTATTGACTCTTTCAGTCATCTTGTGAAAATCCTTGCCCCATGGACCGATATTTATGCATGGCATGGATATCTTTTCTATTAGTTCAACCGGAACATTATAAAATTGTCCCAACAACGGCATTGATTCCTCCAGTGCCTTATATATTTCCCCACTTTTTTCAATGCTTGAATAACTTAAATCGGATATTCCTGTATAAAAATATTCCGTATTATAATTCTGATTGAATTCCTCTTGTGTAAACTTTATTAAATTGTCACATAAAGAACTGACATTTTCATCCAAATCATCAATAAATAAATTTGATACATTCGGATAATACGGAGGTATAAGTCCATAGACTATTCTCGGCTTTATATCATCTATATATCCGTAAATAAATTCAATCAACTCAAAATTGCAGTGAATTATGGATATTTCATTTCCTTTCAACTTTTTACCTAATATTTCTAATTCTTTATTATATTCTCTTATAAATTCATCACCGTAAGCTGCTTCTGCTTCTTTGAACAATTCCTGAAAATTTACAACCTTTGATTCCCACTGCAAGTATTTTAAAGGAAGACCGGTTGCTTTTGCAAATCTTCTAAAACTGTTATTCATATCATCAATTACTTCATCAAATGATTCTTCACATATATTTTTTACTTTTTCCAAAATGCTTTGAGGTGTTTGGTTTAATGTCAAAATACCAAAACATCCTTTTACGCTTAATGGCATTGATACGTCGTATTGCTCCTTGCTGTCTTTTAAATACAACCATGTAGGAGGCGGTGCCGCCTCTTTACCTACCACATCGCTGAAATCCATGTTTAATTCAGTCCTGCTTACAACCTTGCTCATTATATGAATAGGATTTAATCCTTCAAAAACCTTTCCCGCATGAGCCAAGTATCCTCGAACATATACAAAAGGCATTATTTTTCCCACGGAGCCTTCCGAAAAAACTCCCGTTTCATCATCTTTTCTTTGATGGGGCTCTGTATTAATCATAAGCTTATATTTTAAATTATACTTATCCTGCAATTCACTCAATAGTCTTACTGCCGAACGCATACCTGCAGAAAGATTTTCCTCATCAGGCACTGCAATCAAAACAATATTTCCGTTGAAGTTTTCCAATTCGCTGTATCTCTTCAACAATGCAATTTGTATTGAGCCGCCGCCCTTCATATCGCATACACCCCTGCCGAATATGAATGTATCATCCTCCAAATCCTTTTTCGCATCTTCGCTGAGAGTATTCTTTATTCTAAGCAATTGAGCCTTTAACTCTTTCGGTGAAAATGCATATTTTTTTAAGAGTTTAAAATCTTCCACACCCACAATATCATTATGATGAATAAATACAATCGTATCCTGACCCCTGCCCTTTAAAAATGCATAGCTTACATTCCTGTTAAGTGCATCATTTTCTATTTCATAGATACCATAGGAGCCCGGCGTATTTTTAAAATATGGAATCTTTGAAAAATAATCCAGAAAAAATTCTTCTGCCTTTTTTTCATTTATTGTATTGGTGAAACTTTCAGTCTTTACATATGCAAATAGGATATCTTCGATATCCTTTTCAATATCCTTTAGAATATTATTTATATTTGCCATATTATACACCTCTTGTTAAGATAAGAAATTGCCCTCAATTTTAACTGGCTTTTCAGTTTTTATTGCTTAATACCCTGACTAAATCGCTAAACACCCCATAAGCAGTCTGTTCTATTTCAGGTTCGTGTTCCACTACGGAGATTGTACCCATCAAATCAGTTGTGATACTTACTATTGATGTTGTGCCTCTTATAGTTGCCAAGAGTGAATTTTTACTTACTTCTTCCGGTTTTACTCTTGCAACTACTTTACCATCTTCAATTCCTCCGTAGCAAATAAGTTTAATCATATTTCCTCTTTTTTCAGCTTCTTTAATTTGCTCGTAATCTATATCTTCAATCCCTTTTCTGTCAACATCTAAAGGAGTAATATTTGCTCCCATGAGGACATTTAGCAAGGCAGCTGTTTTGGCAGCAGCATCCCACCCTTCTATATCCATTGCAGGGTCTTCCTCTACGAATCCTCTTTTCTTCCCTTCTTCTATAACTTCCTTGTATGGCTTGCCTTTTGCAATTTCTTCCAAAACGAAATTTGTAGTAGAATTTAATATTCCTTTTACCTCTTTTATTTTACAGAATTTAAGTGTTTCATCAACTAAGTTAAATAACGGGGTGCCATCCATTACAGTCGTTTCATGGT
>Ga0208195_1003585_pt1 | contig 13105 bp, 10 predicted proteins | sample AD_UKC077_MetaG_FD_184441 | JGI IMG/M metagenome (GOLD analysis project Ga0208195, IMG submission 184441) | Active sludge microbial communities of municipal wastewater-treating anaerobic digesters from USA - AD_UKC077_MetaG (SPAdes) (version 2) | ecosystem: Engineered > Bioreactor > Anaerobic >...
ATAAACCTCCTAAGACAAAAGGTTAATGAATGTTTAAAAAAAATGTTTATTTCATTTTATTATTATGTATTTTTTTATTGAATTCATGTAAAGAAGATGAAAATATACCCTATGTACCGGTAAATATAAGTATTGATGTATATGATGCTCTATATGGTGATATTAGTGTAGTTGGTGGGTATATGTACATTACAGGTGGCTATAAAGGCATAATCATTTATAGAAAATCTCAAGAGGAGTTCGTTACTATCGAAAGAGCATGTCCCTACAAACCTTTATTAGATTGTGAAAGATTAGCTGTAGATGACTCTACTTCACTTTTTGTAAAAGACGATTGCTGTGGCTCTATATTTTTGATAACTGATGGCAGTATAATTAATGGACCAGCTACCAAACCAGCTAAATTATATAACAATAATTTTGATGGTAGATATCTTTATATTTACAATTAGATAATTTGCTTAGAAATCTGATTTAGAGATAGATATTATACTAATTTATTCCACTGCAACTATAGAAAATTTAAATCTCAAATAATTTTTTGTAAAAAATTATAATAATTCTGTTTTAATGTCATTATTATTTGATGAATTTACAAATATAGTACGAGTAGGATAGGCAAATTCGATACCTTCTTTTTCGAAACTTTCTTTAATTTCAAAATTAATTTTTTGTTGTATATCCATATATAAATTATAGTCTGGATCCATTATATAATATACTACTTCAAATATTAGGTTATAATCTCCAAATTTATTAAAATGCACTCTATCTAGATTACAAATTTCGTTTTCGTTGATAATCTTTTTAATAATATCTGGTATCATTTTTAACTTTGCAATTGGAGTATCATATGTTATACCGAAAGTAAATGATATTCGTCTTTTTTGCATTCGTTTATAATTGCGAACCCTACTATTACCGAGGTCTTTATTTGGTATTATTATTTCCTCACCAGTTAAACTATCTATTTTAGTAGATTTGATACCAATTTTTTTAACATTACCAGCTATATCACCTGTTACGATATAATCTCCTATCTCAAAAGGACGATCAAAATAAATCGAAAAGCTAGCAATCACATCTCCAAGTATTGCTTGTAATGCAAATGCAATAGCAATACCGCCAATACCTAAACCAGCAATCAAAGTTGTTATGTTTACACCAAAATTCTCTAAAAGTATTAGTATTGCTATTATCCATAATATCCCTTTCAATATATTATTTATCAATTTTATTATTCCTGCATCTGTAGCTCTACCTTCTTCTACTCTTTTTTTAGTTATGTTATTTGTAAAATAATTAATCCATACTGTTATAATTCTAGCAGCATAATAGATAATGATAATGGTTACGAAATAATTATAAATTTTATTGATAACAGGAGCTACATATATAAATTTGAATGCAACCCATAATGCTATAGCTAAGTATAATGGCCAATTTATTAGTTGCAAGCATTTGATTATGACATCATCTATTTCTGTCTTAGTTTTTTTAGCTATTTTTTTTAGTCTATTGAGAAAAATACTTTTAAAAACCCATAATAATATTGCTACTATAATAAATGCTATCAAACTAATCAAGTAATCTTTGACTGTATTTCCCCAAAATGATTGATTTAAAATATTTTCCATAAGTTTTAATTTTTTTATTTTACAAAGAAAAAGAATTTTTTTTTAATTATAAAGATAAATGCGACTCATAAGAGTCGCATTTACCAAGTTATGAGTGTAAAAAGTAAAACGTTTATTTGATTATTAGTAGTGTGCCACTTTGAGAAATTTTGTCTGGGAAAATAATTTTGTAAATATAAGTACCTGCTTGCACAGTACTAGCATCCCAATCATTTTTATAGTTTTTACTCTGATAAATTAATTTTCCATCATTTGCATAAATATATAATTGAGTATTAGGATAATTTTCAATATTTTTGATTTCAAAAATATCATTTATCCCATCGCCATTTGGAGTTATTGCGTTAGGAATTATAACATCACAATGTGAAAATGATACAATGAAGGTATCCAAATATGTTTCGCAACCTATAATTTTTGCAATATAAGTACCTGCCTTTGATACATTAATTGATTTAGAAGTTTTATTAACATTCATCCACTCTACTTGATATTTAGTAGTATCTACATCTACAGATAATGATATCTCGCTACCTACACACCCAGAAATATTTTTACTTGATAAACCATTAGGTGGTGGTAAAATTTTAACTTTTGTTGTGGCATAGAGAGATTTGCTAGTTTCAGAATTAATAGGAGTTATTGTTAAACTGTATGTTCCAGATTCAGATATGTAAATTTTATTACTAGTTTCGCCATTACTCCATTTGAATTTATATTGTTCTTTATTTGGTATAGATGGACTTAGCAAAATTGGTTTCTCTGAGCATATTTCTCTAGGCATATATAATGGTGTATCAGATTCAACATTTTTATTAATGCTATCATTGTTTGTTTTTACAGTATCAATTATATCAGTTTGATTATTGGCTATTAGATTGTATTTCAGTAATCTATAATCTAATTTCAAACTATTCTTTTCTTTTTCTGGAATGTTTAATTTGTTAATAACATTAATAATAGCAGTCTCATTAGAATCTATATTTAAGTATAAAATTTTATTCACTTCATCGATCACATATAGATTACTATCATTAGATAAAATACTTAAATGATAATTATTATATGCATGCTCAGAAACTTTTGTAGTATTTACTTTATTAATGTAAATAATTATTGACAATATGATAACAGATATAGCCAATAGTGCAGAAGTAAATATTTTATCTGAAATAAAATTTCTTTTATTTACAGTTTTATTTAAGATATTTTTTTCTAAAAAATCAAAATAATCTTCTGGCACTTCATAGCCGTCGAAAGCTTGTTTAATTTTGTCGTTTTCGTTATTATTAAGTTTCATTTATTTTGGATTTTAATAATTAGACATAAAATTAATTAAAAAGTTTAATATGTAGATGAAAAAAATTTTTTTATTTTTTTCATAGCTTGATGATAAGAAGATTTTAAAGTATTCTCGGAAGTATGTAACACATCAGCAATATCTTTGTAAGGCATATTAGAGAAATAGCGTAGATAAAACACCAGTCTTTGTTTAGGTGGTAATAGATTAATAGCTTTGATAAGTTGCCTTTCTATTTCATCTCCTTTAAAGTTGCTATCAGCTTTTAGATTGTCTAGAAAATTTTCATTTAATTCATCTAAAGATATGAATAATGCAGATTTTTTTTTATTAATGAAATTAATGGATTCATTAGTAGCAATGCGATATATCCAAGTATAAAGTTTTGAATCTCCATGGAAACTATCTAAATTTTCCCATATTTTGATAAAAGTATTTTGCACTACATCATTAGCGTCATCGTGAGAGACTACTAATCTACGAACATGCCAATATACTTTTTCTTTATATTTTTTTAGTAATAATTTAAATCCTTCAGTTTTAGTTTCTGAATCAGAAAACAAAGAAATAATAAAATTATCAGAAGGATCAGTCATTTATAAAGATTTTTTTCTTTTTACTGCTTTGATAGCTGCATTTACTATATTAGGAGATTTTAAGCCATATTTCACCATTAGTTCATCGGGAGCACCACTTTCGCCGAATATACAATCCATTGCTACATATTCTATTGGTACAGGGTAATTTTTTACAGACACTTGAGCAACAGCATCTCCTAGCCCTCCATGAATCACATGTTCTTCGGCAGTAACAGCACATTGTGTTTTAAGTAAGCTATTTACTATAGTTTGTTCATCTATTGGTTTAATAGTGTGGATATTAATAATTTCAGCATCGATTCCGATTTTTTCTAATTCATCACAGGCTTCTATAGCTTCCCACAATAGATGCCCAGTAGCAAATATGGTAACGTCATGCCCTGTTTTGAGAGTTATTGCTTTACCAATTTCGAAATGAAGATCATCAGGGATGAAATCTGGTACAACTGGTCTACCAAAGCGTAAGTAAACGGGGCCGAAATATTCTGATATAGCTCTCACGGCTTGACGTGTTTGTGTATAATCTGCTGGATTAATGACAATCATATTAGGTAATGCTCTCATCAAAGCTATATCTTCCATGATTTGATGGCTAGCACCATCCTCACCTAGTGTGATTCCTGCATGCGAGGCACATACCTTTACATTTTTAAAACTATAAGCTACACTTTGTCTGAGCTGATCATATACTCTACCAGTAGAAAATACTGCGAATGTACCTGTAAAAGGTATAAAACCAGCATTAGCTAGTCCAGCGGCTATTCCCATCATATTTGCTTCTGCTATGCCAACCTGAATAAATCTATCAGGGAAATTAGAAGCAAATTTTTCCATTTTTAATGAACCAGTGAGATCAGCTGTTAGAGCGACTACACGAGGATTATTTTTGCCTAATTCATTAAGCTCATCACCAAATCCACTTCTAGTGTCTTTTTTTTGTTTAATGGGATATTTGTCTTTAAGCATAATTGTAATTTAATGATTTATTCCTAATTTATTTTTACTGTAAAATTATATAATTTATCTGATAACAAAATAAATAAAATTCATAAAAATATTTTTATAGAATTCATATAAAAATATTTATTGAAAAATTAGGTTCAGTAAAAAGTTAAATAATTTAGATTAATATTCTATTATCCATAGGTCGGCTTGACCTGTTATCGCTTTAAGCTCGTTTAATCTTTGTTCTGCCTCTTGTTTAGTTGGGTAATTTTCATAAGCTATTCTAAATCTTTTATTTTCGTTATCATTGATAATAGTTGCATTTTTAAATCCTTTTTTTATAAAATTATTCCTAATATATTCAGCATCATCATAATCTATGGTGCTAGCACCAATAATATAAAATGATTTAGGTGGATTTAGAATGCTTTCTAATTCTTTATCATCATAAGAGAGGATTTTAAACTCTACTCGTCTATTTAATTGCCGTCCTTCTTCTGTGGAATTAGTAGCTACTGGTTTAGTAAATCCATATCCTTTGGCTATGAGCCTTTTAGAATCTATTCCTTTATTAATTAAATAGTCTACAACTGCTTGAGCTCTTCTTTTAGACAAATTAATATTATATTCGTAACTGCCGATCCTATCTGTATGTGCAGAAATTTCTACAATAGCTGTTGGATTATTAACTAAAAATTGATATAAATGATCTAATTCTTCAATAGATTGCGGTCTAATAGAAGCTTTATCAAAATCAAAATAAATATTTCTAAGTATAAATGATTCGCCAATTTTTAGAGGTTCTTTAACAGGCTCTTTAAAAGTTTCGATATCTTCAGCTATTTCTTGATTTTGCTGAACAATTTCTGTTTTTTCTAAAAAAATATCCATCAGTACAACGCTTCGTGGATCATCATTTAGTATTTCAATTTTTTTAGTAGCTACAGAATATTCAGAAGCAGAAGCAGTAAATTCATATTTTTCGCCATAGTTTAAAAATACTTCTACATAGCCACTTTCATCAGATACTAATTCATATTTTAAGTCATTATTATTTATATTATGTATTTTGATATCTGATTTAACTGGTAAAAATGAAAATGCATCTATTGTTCTAACTATCAATTTTATTTGATTTGCTCTAATACTTATAATATTCATTAAATATAAATCTTGATCTCCATAGCCTTTAATGTCTGCACTGGAAAAGAAAGCATATTTTTCGTCTGGGCTTGGATAATAAAATACATCATTGCCAGGAGAATTGATAGGGTATCCTAGATTAGTAGGAGTTTGCCAAAATCCATCTTCTGTTAGATTAGTAAAAAATATATCATATCCACCCATATTTTCATGCCCTTGAGACGAGAAATACAAAGTAACTCCATCAGGCAAAATAAAAGGAGCTTCTTCATTGTATTTAGTATTAATTATTGGCCCTAAATTTTCAGGCTTTAGCCATCCATTCTCTCCCAATTCCGTTTTCCAAATATCTAATCCACCATATCCTTCTGGCCTATCACTTGTGAAGTATAATGTTCTTCCATCAAAAGATAAACTAGCATGAGTCTCTCTATACGGAGAATTAATTACGGGAAATTCAATAGGAAAAGACCATTCATTTTGTTGATTTAATTCACTATAATAAATATCACCATATCTTATAGACCCTTCATAAATAAATAATATTTTACCATTATTACCAATACTTACTGTTGCCTCATGATATTTACTATTTACTGCACCAAGTATTGGTTTTGCTCCAGTCCAAATATATTGATTTCCCTTTTTTTCTAATTTTGAGAAATAAATATCTTCAAAGTATTTACCATCAGGTGCCAATTTTCCTCCAGTAGTACCTTCGCGTCTAGAAGTAAAATATAAAATCGAATCTTTGAAATCAAAAACAGGAGAATATTCTGGATATTTCGTATTAATAGACTGCCCAAGATTGTCAACTTTTACTACAGCTGGAACATTAATTAATGCCTGAGCAGTGTATGATTTTTGCCTAATCCATTTCACACTATCTATCATCACATTATTATCGGATTTTTCTATAAAAAGGTTGTAATAATCGATTGCTTTATCAAAATTATATTTTAAATGATAAACTTCGGCAAGGTAGATATATACATCTATAGGAGCTTCTGTAGTTTGGTAATTATCTACATAACTTAATGTTACATTTTTGCTAGCTTTATCAAAATAGGGTTCGGATGACAATTTATCTTGAGAATTGAAAAGACATACACCAATATTATATATTAGATTAGCATTTTCTGGATATTTCTCTTCCCATTTTTTTAATAAATTTAAAGCATTATTAAATTCATTTTTATACATTAGTAATCTAGCATTAGTATAATCTGATTGATATTTTTTGTCTATTACTGATTCATTATTAATATTTTTTTGTCCTATTAATAATGAACAATTAATTACTATATAAAGTGCAAAGAATAAAATTTTATTATTCATTTAGATAAATTTTTATACAAATTTACATATAATTATCATTTATACAAAAACTAAAATATTAAAAATATTAAAAAATATTTAAAATATTTAATAAAAATTTTTTATTTTAGCAAAAAATATATGTATAAAAGAATCTTATTAAAATTAAGTGGAGAAGCTTTAGCCAGTAAGGATGGTAGTAACATTGGGAAAGAACAGCTTGAACATTATTGTAATGAAATAGCTGATGCTTATTCTATGGGAGTACAAGTAGCAATAGTAATAGGTGGTGGTAATATTTTTAGAGGTATTCAAGGAATAAATAGTGGATTTTCTCGATTACAAGGTGATTATATGGGCATGATGGCTACAGTAATTAATAGTTTAGCATTACAAGAGATGCTTTTGCAATATAAAATTTCATCAAAAATATTGAGTGCTGTGGCTATAGATAAGATTTGTGAAAAATTTTATTTTAGAAATGCTGTAGAATTATTGGAACAAAATAAAGTTATTATTTTATCTGCTGGTACTGGTAATCCATTATTTACAACTGATTCAGCTGCGGCCCTGAGAGCTATTGAGATAGGTGCAGATGTATTATTAAAAGGAACCAAAGTAGATGGTGTATATACTGATGATCCTTTTACCAATCCAAATGCTAAAAAATATGAGAATATAAGCTATGATGAAGCTTTTGCAAAAAAACTAAAAGTATTAGATCTAACTGCTTATACTCTTTGTATGGAAAATAAATTACCAATAATCGTTTATGACGCCACTAAAAAAGGTAATCTAAAAAAACTTTTAAATGGTGAAAAAATAGGCACTTTAATATCATAAAAACAAAAACACAATAAATTATAAAAATTATTAATGACTAATAAAAAAGCTAAAAAGATATTGTTTTTATGCCCATATCCAGTTAATAAAGCTCCTAGCCAAAGGTTAAAATATGAGCAATATTTTCCATATTTTACAGAAAATGGATGGCACATTAGAGTTTCACCTTTCGTCTCTGAAAAATTTTGGAAAATTATTTACAAAAAAGGTCATTTTATTGAAAAAACTTTTTTTACAATTTTGGGTTATCTGTATAGGTTAAGAGATTTATTCTATATCAGAAAATATGATGTGGTTTATGTTCATTTATGGGTAACACCATTCGGATTACCTATATTTGAATGGTTGACAAAAAAATTAGCAAAAAAATTAATTTATGATATAGATGATATGGTTTTTTTAGGACATTCTAGTGAAGCTAATAAAATTATTTTAAAAGTCAAAGGAACAAAAAAAATGATTTTTCTCATGAAAAATTCTAATCATGTAATCACCTGTACACCATATCTAGATAAATTTGTTAAACATTATAATGAAAAAACTACAGATATTTCATCTACTATCAATACTAAATTATATTTACCTCGTACCACTTATGATTTGAATGATATCCCTATTTTAGGGTGGAGTGGTAGTCATAGTACAAGTAAATATTTGAAAATTTTAGAACCAGTATTTTTAAAATTGTTGAGTAAGCAAATACTATTTCAAATCTTAATTATTGGGGATGAAAATTTTCACTTTTCAAGCTTAAAAATACCTTATAGGGCTATCTCATGGAATCTAGAAACTGAAGTCGAAGATTTAAAAAGAATAGATGTTGGGTTATATCCTCTGCCAGATGAACCGTGGGTCTATGGTAAAAGTGGTTTAAAGGCATTGCAATATATGGCATTGGGTATACCTACTATAGCTACAGCTATAGGAGCTAATTTTAGAATTATTTCTGATGCAGAAAATGGTTTTTTAGTGCCAATAAACGATCTGGATTTATGGGAAAGAAGAATAATGCAACTACTGAGTGATAATGAATTACGAGAAAAAATTGGAAAAAAAGGACGAGAAACTGTTGAGGCATATTATTCATTAGAGGCAAATAAAAACAAATATTTGTCTATTTTGGAATCCATGATCTAATAAATATTGTTAAAAAGATAATGAGATTTAATATTTTTAGTTAAGTACTAAATTAAATTTTTTTTAATTTAAAATAAATAATATCTTTGCTTAAATTTTATTAATAAATGAATTGTAGTGATAATGTAATGTTTTCTACAAACAACAAATTATTATCGACTAAACGCATATATATATATATATATCGTTAAATTCATATCTTTTATTAAAGTAAGACAAATCGACATTATTATTATAGCAACAAAAGAACCCCCATAGTTTTCTATTTGTGTTTTAAACTTATAAAAAAATTTATTAGGTAGAATCCATAAACTACTTAAAAAAATGGGGCGGAATCCGAAAAGCCATATGAGTAGGAATATTAAAAAAAAGTTAATTTATGAAAAAGACAAAAATTTTTTTATGTTTAGGTGTGGCTGTAATGATGGTCCTTACCTCTTGTACCATGCAAAAGAGGGTTTATACCTCTGGTTATCACATTGAGTGGCATAATGGTAACAATGCTACTGTAAAACAAGATAATTCTCAAACTGAAGAGCAAAAGAATTATAACAAAACAACGATTGCTACTGTATCTACTATTAATGAAGAAAAAACATCAAATAATAAAACTGAAAACACTGAAATTAATAATAATTACAATAATCCAGTAGCAATAGTTAATGAAAATCTTGTTGCTTCTACTACAAATGATCCAAATGTTTATACTTCTCAACAAACTAATAGCTGGTATAGTTCACCAGTTCAAAAAAATTCAAATACTCAAAATGATTCTAAGACTATTGTAAAGCAAAGTACAAGTAATACAAAAAGTACTGCTAGTGAAAACAAAAAATCTGGTGATAAAAGCTGGATAGCAGCTCTGTTATTATGTATATTTTTAGGAGCATTAGGTGTTCATAGATTTTATCTTGGTTATACTTGGCAGGGTATAGTACAGTTGTTAACTGCTGGCGGTTTGGGTATTTGGGTACTTATAGATTTGATTAGAATTATTACTAGAGATTTACAACCTAAAAATGGTAGCTATACTGACTAATTTTATTAACATAAACTGTAAAAAGCTGGCTAAATAGCCAGCTTTTTTATTCTATAAATACCTTTTGCCTCAAAAATTATAATTTATTATAATTTTGTGACTATTCAATTGAAGTTATAGACTTCTTTATAATAAATTTCTTTGGTTAATTAAAGTGATTTATATGGCAATTTTTAATATTTCTTATTTATTTGTTTTTAAGCATTTTACAAAATAATATTATTTAAGTTTAAATTAAGTAATGATATTTATTTACTTATTAAATATTGATTAAAATAAGTATTTATGAATATTTTATAGAAAAATTCTAAAAATATATTTTTTAATAATTTTTCTTTCATAAAATATAATTAGAAAAGTATTAATATAAATTTATTTTAATTTATATATCATTAATTAATTTAAACATTTTATTAATATCCCAAAATTGTTGTGTATGTATCAATTGTAACAATGTTTTTAAAGAGTGCAATTTAATTTATAATCAAAAGATTTTAAATTTTTTTATAAAACTATATTTTATTATTTTTGAAAAAAAATTATGAATGATAAGGTAAAAGTAGATTTATCATTAGCAAAAGAATTATTACAAGAAAAAGACATTAAACAATTATTGCCATATCTTTCTCATGCTCAAAAAAATATTATAGAGCATTCTGGATTAGGAAATGAGTTTTTAGGATGGGTAGATTTACCAGAAAGGATGCGGAATGATAAAACATTTTTTAATGACTTACAAGAAATAAAAAATGAAATTAAAATTAATAATGTCGATACACTAGTAGTGATCGGAATAGGTGGTTCATATATGGGTACTAGAGCTATATTAGAAGCTTTACGCTATTATTTGCCTTATGAATTATTACCTATCGTATATCTAGGTCATCATTTAGAGGCTGCATATATCGAAAGACAATTAAAAATATTAGAAAATTCTAATTATTATACAATTGTAATTTCTAAAAGTGGCACTACTACTGAACCTGCAATAGCTTTTAGGTTGATTAGAGAACAAATGAAAAATAAATATGGTGAGCAATATTATAAGAGAGTTATTACTATTACTGATGAGAAAAAAGGTGCTTTACGCAAATTATCTGTAGAGGAAGGTTATCGTAGTTTTGTAGTACCAGATAATGTCGGAGGTAGATATTCTGTGTTATCTCCTGTGGGCTTGGTACCTTTGTATTTAGCAGGTATAGATATTAACGAATTGCTTAGTGGGGCTGATAGTCAAAGATTAGATATTTTTATAGATGATTGGTCAGAGAATGTTGCTTTTCAGTATGTAACTACTAGACATTTAGCCTATCAAAGAGGTAAACCAATAGAGATGCTTACTTCATTTTATCCATCTTTATTTTATTTAGCTGAATGGTGGAAACAGCTATATGGCGAGAGTGAAGGGAAAAATAATTTAGGTATCTTGCCAGTTTCTGCTATGTTTACTACTGATTTGCATTCTTTAGGACAATATATTCAAGATGGATTAAGAGTTTTTTTTGAAACAATAATTTCTTTAGAAAATCAATTTAATACTCTTACAATTCCAAGCTCTAAAGATGTAGATGATGGTATGGAATTTTTAGCAAATAAACGAATAAGTGAAATTAATCAAATAGCTGAGAGCGCTACTGCTATTGCTCATCATGATGGTGGTGTGCCAGTTATTAAAATTTCTATACCTTATATGTCTGCTTATTATTTAGGTAAATTATTATATTTCTTTGAATATGCTTGTGCTCTGAGCGGATATTGTTTTGGCATAAATCCTTTTGATCAACCAGGCGTAGAAGCATATAAAAATAATATGTATGCATTATTAGGTAAACCAGGCTATGAAGAGCTCGCTATGCAATTAAAAGAAAAAATAAATAATCTTTAATTTTTTTTGATGAAATTTTCTGTAGCGTATTTTCTTTTTTTATCTCTAATAATTATTAGCTGTGCTACTGTAGAAATGCCAAGTGGTGGTCCTATTGATAAAACTCCTCCTCATCTCATTGCAGCGACTCCATCAGATTCTACTATGAACTTTAATAGTAAAGAAATTATTTTTGTTTTTGATGAATTTATAAAATCAGTTACTAAAAATAAAGTAGTTGTTAATCCTTACTTACCTAATAATATGTATGATATTTCTACTCAGGGCAAAAAAGTTATTTTATCCTTTAATGACAGTCTGCGAGATAATACTACTTATACTATTACTTTTAATCAAGCTATTATTGATATTACTGAAGGGAATATTTTAAATAGGTTAACATATACATTCTCTACAGGTAATAGCCTAGATAGCTGCTCTATTAGTGGTAAAGCTATAATATCAGAATTAGATTTGCCGATGAGTAAAAGTATAGTCATTTTAACTGATTTATCAGATTTTAATTGGGATACTATGCCTATGTACATAGATTACATCAATGATGGTAATTTTTTATTTTCTAATTTACCTCCAAATGATTGGTATATATTTGCTTTGGAGGATTTGAATAATAATATGATGTATGAAATTAATAAAGAACATGTTGGGTTTTATAGCAATAAAATTGAGTTACATAATTATTGTAAACAGAATAATTTGGAAATTTTAACTTTTTTAGAATTTCCTTTGAAAAAACGTGTTGTTAGTGTACCGAGATTAAATTTAAATAATAGCATTGTCATTTTTAATCAACCGCTAGATAATCCTCAGATTGCTATTAATCCCAGTTCCTCAAATTTTTATACATATTGGAGTGCAAATAATGATACTTTATTTATTTATAATCCTATTACTAAATGGGATACTACTAAAATTAAAATAGTAGATAATAGGCTAGATACTACTTTGAATATATTCACAGGATTAGTTAATACTAAAAAAATTGCACAAGATACTGTTTTACAATTAAAATTATTAAGTTATGATGGACAATTATTACCATCAGATTCATTGATTATTAAAGGATCTTTACCATATAAGTGGATAAATAAAGATTCTGTTTTTTTGATTAAAAATGAAAAAGATACTATCAGATTGTCATTATCTGATGATTATGCTTTAACTCATAACATAAAGAATGAAATCACTGATGGAGATTATGAATTAATAATAAAAGCTAAAACAGCTGAATCTATCGCTAATACTTATAACAAAGAAAAT
>Ga0208195_1003590_pt1 | contig 13086 bp, 12 predicted proteins | sample AD_UKC077_MetaG_FD_184441 | JGI IMG/M metagenome (GOLD analysis project Ga0208195, IMG submission 184441) | Active sludge microbial communities of municipal wastewater-treating anaerobic digesters from USA - AD_UKC077_MetaG (SPAdes) (version 2) | ecosystem: Engineered > Bioreactor > Anaerobic >...
TTTTAATATAGAAATAAACTAATGCGTATTCTTTTCCATTATCCGGAGAAGCGTTAAACGGATTGCTATTTGCTACAATCGCATTTGCTAAAGGTCCTCTTATACTTCCAGAAAAACCTATATGAAGTCGTGCTTTGTATGTATCAGCTACAATGTAACCTTCTTTAGCATGAAGCGGATTCTTTCTACTTCCATCAACATTTGCTAATTTAAAATCATCCATGGATAATGAAAATAATGATCCCATAAAAATTAAAATAATTGCAAACAATACAGATTTTTTCACAATGATTTCTCCTTTTAATTAAATAATTTAATACTCATTACTATTTGTCAAGTTAGAATGATTGTCCACATTTTGACCACGCTTAAAAAGAATTTAGTTATTATCATTTAGTGGTAATTAGTGATAAAAAATATATAACGCTAAAATAACCATTTATAAAATAATCATTTACTGATATTAATAAATATTAAATAATATCAATTAAGAATTGAATATAACTAATCCTCCCTTATGGTGATTCCAATACCCGTGGATCAAACCCCGGCGGGGGGCGATGGGAGTATGGCAAGCGATGGCCGGGAATCCTGTCTTCCCTGTTGGGAGACGAGTACTATGTCATCGAAGAGGGACTTGGCGGACGGACCACCGTCTTCGACGATCCGTTCGAGGAAGGACGAAACGGTAAAACTTATCTTCCCGTCGTGCTGGCGACTCATCAGCCGATCGATCTGCTCATCATTTCCCTTGGAACCAATGACATGAAGCGGTTTTTTGGCACCGATGCGCGGATCATCGCCCGAGGAATCGAAGCGTTGGCGGATGTCGCCAAGACCTTTGACGTCAAACAAATCATGGTGGTCTCGCCGATTCATGTCGGAAAGAAGATCGAGGAGACGATCTTCGCCGGCTTCACCAGGGAATCGGTCGAGATCAGCCATCGGATGAGCGAACGGGTGAAGGCGATGGCCGAGCGCGAAGGCCTCATCTTCTTCGATGCGGCAACGGTAGCCGCCCCCAGTGAAATCGATCAGCTCCATATGGACTGGGAAAGCCACCAAAGTCTGGCCGAGGCGTTGAAAGAGGTGATTACCCGATATCTCTGAACCAACTCAAGGGGCGCGGCTGCCAGCCAATGATCGCTCAAGACGCTGTTCGGAGTTGAGAATGAAGGGCTTGAAGCAAGCGATAGGGTGGAGGAGTTCTCGGAACTACAGGTATGTGAGGTTATGTATTAAGTTTGTATTGGGAGTCTTTAAGCAATTTTTCCACGACTCTGAAGGTTTCATCAGGATTGTAATCAACAGCAAGAAGAGGGAGTGTGCTGAGTGAATAGATCGAGTTGTGGCTGGCTTTTTGGGCGAGTTGATAATCTAAAAGTAGTTGATAATCGATTTCCCGCTTGCAAGAAGTGATTTTTTTTGCCTTTACATAATGGTGCCAAATGATGAATGCAAGTTCTTTAGAGGTAATACAACTTTTGTTGAAACAAGTTGAAAGGTTTATTGAGCGTTTGTAGTCTTTCCCAGAAAAGCCTTCAAGACTTACACATCGCTCAAAGAACGCATAATCAGGTAGCGGGGCATGAAGATCATAGTAGGCTTCAACCATCGGATAGTTGATATACAGCTTCCCTTGATCGGTTTCATTGTCGAAAACATTCAGAAGATCTTTTATGACTTCGTCTGAATATTTTTGATGGTGCGGTTCATAGTCGAAAACAAGATAAATGGCACTAAAAGCATCTCTTGAAAGAACGTTGGAGGATAGCTTCAATCCTTTTTCTGCTCGTAAGAACGAAACAAGATTATCATATTCACCATTGCGATATGCTTCGTATAACTCATAAATAGAATTGGCAAATGGATGAATATTGTAATCTGATCCGATAAGCGACAAAATTCCATGGGTGGCACTACCTAAAATTCGTGGTTCGGCAACTTGTCCCTCAACAACAAGAAGAATAGATTTCTTATTCAAATTCGCCCCCAAGCATCATTTTCTCCAAGTTATGACCTATGCGAATCGTTTTTTTTGTTGAATCGGCCAAGCTTCTTATTTTCCCCTTATCAAGAATTACACAACAATCAGGGCGGACGAGTTCGTTGTCCAGCAAAAGTGTTGTATGGGTAGTGAGAACTGACTGAAAATCTATGCGTTTATTAATATAACGAAGGATATTTGTTGCTACCTCATAATGGTAGAAGGCATCAAATTCATCCAAAAATACAAATGATATTGGCTCCTTTCGGTTCATCCAGAAGAAGAAAAGCCAGAGACTGAGCGTTCCTGTCGAGGCAACGAAATCAAATCGAGCAGTAGCGTTTTTATATTTTACTCCAATTACGGTTCTATCGCTTTCTGAAATCGTGCATAAGGAATATGATTGTCCTAATGCACGAAGAAAGTTCTCAAACTCATTCAACAGTTCATTTTTAATGATAAACTCATGGAGATCTCCGGCGTTAGGATCCTGTCCCATAAACTCATTCGATCTGAGGCTTCTAAACCAAAGCATATTTTGAACAAAGGCAAAGAGCTGCTTAACGGGGCTATGGTCAGGCCAATATAACGTATTGTTGAAGATAAATTTCAGTGCCGAGACTTCGGTATTTCTTTGGGTCAGATTGATATGTTTGGCTTCTGAAATATCATTGGAGAATTTGCCTGTTTTATAGTTATATTTAAATATAACCTCTTCATTGAATTGGAGTTCTTCATTCAGAAGCTTTCGTTTAGAATCTTTAGAATAGCGATACGTTACAATCTGATTATCAAATAAAAATTCGTAGCTAAAAAAAATTTCCTCATCAATATAATCACCATTGATGTAGTATGCATACAAGGGATTGTCTCTTCGGTTATCTGTAAGGTGCGTGGTAATGTCCATCATAGCCGCGCCGAAATTACTTTTACCGGAGTTGTTTGGCCCATACATGAGCATTTTGTTAATCAAACCGTTTTTAAGTAAATTGGTATTGAACTCATAATCTCGCTTGTTTGAAAAATCCAATACCACTTCATTATGAAAGTTTTTAAAATTTCGGACAGAAAATCGTTTAATCATGATATACCCACCTCTCATGTATGTATAATAGCACTGGTGTATAAACAATGCAATATTAATGTAATTAAATTACACATAAGCTGTCAAATAATTTCTGTTGTTTTTGGAGCAATAAACGAGTACAAGAAAAGCTTGGTCGAGGTGTTGAAAAACGTAATTACCCGATATCTCTAAACCAGCTTAAAGGAGCGCAGCTGCCGGCCAATGATCGCTCAAGAAAGGACAGAGAAACATCACCGGTGTAGGAACTTTGAGGAAGGTGAACATATTCTCAAGGCCCGCTTCAGATCCGATTGTCGATGGCGATAGCTTACGATCATATGTTAATGATAATCTAGCCTATCTCCGTCTCGACGTAATGTTTCGCTTGCTTCTTGATCTTCTTCAGCTCGAGTTTTTCCGCTTTGAGCCACTCCTTCTTTCCGATGAGGGCTACTTGTTCAACGGGCTTGCCCCTGATGAATTGGGTGATCGCGCTCTGCGCTTCATCCGTTCCGGCCGCTTTCGGATAGGCGAAGAATCCGTGGAGCCCTTTCTTCACCTCGAGATATTTGACCGGGGTGTCCGCCGAAGCGAGCGCATCGGCATACAACACGCCGTCATCCCGAAGAGGATCGTACTCCGCTCCGATGATCAGCGTGGGGGGGAGGCGGCTGTGGTCTTTGGCGAGCAGCGGCGAGAAGTTCGGATCGAGCGTGTCTTTCGGTTCGCGCTGGTAGTTGTGGATATAGAACGCCATCTGTCGATCGGTCAAGGTGGGGGAGTCTTTATACTTTGCGTAACTGGCGGTCCGCATCCGGCCGTCGGTAATCGGGTAGATCAGGACCTGGCCTTCGATCGCAGGTCCTTTGCGATCCCGCGCCAGACGGCTGACCACCGCGGCAAGGTTTCCTCCGGCGCTGTCGCCGACGAGGAAGATTCGATCGGGGTCGTTCTTCCAATAGCGGCAGCCGGCGGTGGCCCACAGAAGGGTGTTGTAGCAATCTTCGACGGCGGTCGGAAAGCGGTGCTGAGGCGCAAGGCGGTAATCGACGGAAAGAACTGTGGCTCCGGTGACATCGGCCAGGTGGGCGCAGATGATGTTGTAGAGATCCATGTTCCCCCACACCCAGCCGCCACCATGGTAGTAGATGATCAGGGGCAGCAGGTCGCTGATTCCCCGCGAACCCTCTTTTTCATACAGGTAGCCGGTGACTTTTCCATCGTCGACGGGAATCACGAACGTCTTGGTGGTGATGTTTCGCGCCGGTCTTCCGAACAACCGGCGAATCAGCATGTTGGAGGGAAGGGACACTCCGTTCAGCTGGGCGATCCGATCAGAGGTCAATTCATCCGGATCCCAAGCGGTATTCTTTTTCACCAACTTCAGCAATCGCCTCATTCGTCGAGGCACATCATACTCGGTCATCGTGAATTCATCGTAGACCATCTGAATGGACTCTTCAAGAAGCATTCATCAGTTGTATTGGCAGGAAAGAGGAGGGTATACTGTCCCCATATGAAGACGTACACTCGATTTGGATATGATTTCATCACGGAGCCGTTCCTTCCCGAGGGCAAGGATGAGTACTATCTTCGCTTTGAACAGAACAACAAGGACCCTGATTCATACCGGAATCTGAGAAGCGATGAGATCGCCATCCTCAGGAGCAATCTGAACCACAGTCCCAACTGGGACAATCTGCTCGTCAGAGATCCCTTCGATCCGCGATTGATTCGAAACAGCGAATTCTACGGCCTCGTCCGGCTCGGCACGGTTTCAATGGGAACGACGAGTTTCCATGACTTCACCGTCCCTGTCGGCATCGTGAACTCCCGGATCGTCAGCTGTGATATCGGAGATTCCTGCTCGATCATGGAGTGCACCTACTTAAGCCACTACATCATCGACGATGAGGTGGTGCTCTATCGGATCGGGGAGATGCAGAGCACCAACCATGCGAAGTTCGGCAACGGCATCGTGAAGGACGGAGAAGATCCCGAGGTCCTCATCACCATCGATGTCGTCAACGAGGCGAAAGGCCGGAGCATCCGACCCTTTGACGGAATGATTCCCGCCGATGCGTTTTTGTGGTCGACGTACCGCGAAGACCGGCTGCTTATGCAGCGGTTCAACGAGCTTACCGACAAGGTTCTCGATACCAGAAGAGGATACTACGGGTTCGTGGGAAGGAAGACCGTCATCAAATCGTGCGACACGATCAAGGATGTTTGGATCGGAGAGGGGGCGTACATCAAAGGAGCCAACAAGCTGAAGAACCTGACGATGCGATCGACCCTTGCCGAACCGGTCCAGATCGGCGAGGGGGTCGAACTGGTCAACGGAATCATCGGTTCGGGGTCCCGGATCTTCTATGGATCCAAGGCGATCCGCTTCGTGATGGGGGACAACTCCAACCTCAAATACGGCGCCCGGTTGATTCACTCCGTGCTGGGGGACAACTCCACGGTCAGCTGCTGCGAGATTCTCAACAGTCTGATCTTCGGTTCGCACGAACAGCACCACAACAACTCGTTTTTGATCGCCGCCCGGATCGAAGGGCAATCCAACATGGCCGCCGGGGCGAATCTGGGGTCGAATCACAACAGTCGGAACAATGACGGGGAGATGATCGCCCGCCGAGGGTTTTGGCCGGCGCTCTCCACCACCGTGACGTACGATTCCTATTTCGCCAGCTACACCCTGATCGCCAAAGGCTCTTTTCCCTACCAGCTTTCCGTCCCCTTGCCGTTCAGCCTGATCAGCAGCGATGAAGTCAGCAATAGACGGGTGGTCATGGGAGCGTATTGGTGGATGTACAACCTCTATGCATTGGAGCGAAATACCCATAAGCATCATAGCCGCGACAAGCGAAAGACTCCGAGACAGCGTTATGAGGCCGCCTATCTCGCCCCCGATACGACAAATGAAATCATCGCAGCTCGGGGCTTGCTCGAACTTTGGGTGGGAGAAAGCCTGGGCGACGGCGGCATGAATGAGGAGTCGCTTCGCTCTCAAGGCAAGTCCCTGCTCCTGAACCGGCCCGAGCTGGTGGAGCGTTCGACGGTCACCACCTATACGGTGGAAAACTCGAAGGAACCGGTGATCGTCCTCAAAGCCGTTGAATCCTACCGCGCCTACGCTGAAATGCTTCTCTTCTATGCGATGAAGACCTTGATTGCGTATGCGAGCAGCCATGGCCGGGCGATCGGCGATCTTCTCCAAACGAAAGAGGCCCGCCTAAGTCCTTGGGAGAACGTCGGCGGGCAGCTTGTTCGGCGCGATCGGATGGAAGCGCTGATAGAACAGCTCAAGGAGGGGGCGATCCGGTCGTGGGAGGAGGTTCATCAAACGTATTCCGATTGGGAAAACTTCTATGAAGAGGATACCCTTTCCCACGCCCTCGGTGTGCTCTCATATCTGCTCGAGAAGAAGCGGTTGACCGAACGTTCATGGGATGGGCTCGTTGATGAAACCACGCTGCTGGTTCAAAAGATTGAACAGGGGATCTACCACTCCAAAGAGAAGGATTATCTCAATCACTTTAAGTACACCACGTACCGAAATGAAGAGGAGCGCAACGCGGTCCTTGGGAATCTGGAGGATGATCAGTTGATTAAAACGGTTCACAAGGAAATGGAGACGTTCCTCGACCAGCTGAATCACGTCTCGTTTTCAAGGAATTCTTCCAGCGCTTCCGGCGAAAGAGGTTTTGAAAAATAGAAGCCTTGGATTTCATCACAGGCTATGCTTTTCAAGAAGTCCGCCTGCTTCTTTCTTTCCACACCTTCTGCTGTAACGCGCGCCCCCATGGTTCTCGCCAACAAAATGATGATTTCCGTCAAAGGAGCCAGCTTCTTGTCTACATCGATCGTATCAATGATCTCTTTATCAATTTTCAATCTGTCAAAAGGCACTGATTTCAACCGGTTGAATGATGAGTGTCCTCTGCCGAAATCATCTATGGCGATACTGATTCCCAGCTCTTTCAGTCGGTAGATCTTTTCGAGCACATCCAGAGGGTTTTCGAAGAAGAAGCTTTCCGTTATTTCCAGTTCGATGTATCTGGGCTCCACTCCGCTTTTCTTGATGATGTGTATGAAATCAACGATGAAATCATCTGTCTGGAGTTGTACGGCCGATAAGTTAATCGAAATGCGAAGAGGAGGAAATCCCTTTGCGATAAGCCTGTTATGCTCTTGAAGCGCCTGTTCCAACACCCAGAGCCCCACATCGTAAATCAATCCCGTTTGTTCAAGGATGGGGATGAATCTGTCCGATACCACTTGTCTGCCGCCATCGGTCGCCCACCTGAGCAACGCTTCGACCCCGACGGTTTTTCCCGTATCGCAGCTGATCTGTGGTTGAAACTCCAGATAGAACTCTTCGTTTTGCAGCGATTGGAAAAGCCGATTCGTGAGGAGAGCGTTTTCCGCGATCTGGCGTTCCAGCTGCTCGGTGTAGAAGACGGCCTTCTTGTTCGTTCTTTTCGCCTGATAGCTTGCCAGATCGGCATTCTTCAAAAGATCGTGTGCATCTCTTCCGTTGTCCGGATACACGGAAATTCCGATATTGAGAACGACGAAGAGCGCTTCTATTCCCGTCTCGGTCGATATGGGACGGGAAAAAGAATCAAGCAATCTCTCTACACGCTCATCAATCTCTTCAGCATATTTCACTGCAGGCAGAACGACGACAAACACTCCTTCACCCAACCTTGAAAGATAACTGCGTTCACCCACCAACTGTTCGAGAATCATCGCTGATTTTATCACTATCTGTTCCCCGATGGTATGACCGAAGGTGTCTTTGATGATTCTCAGGTTTTCCAGTTCAATATGTAAAACCGCTATGTTTCCCGATTCCTGTTTGTCATGGATGCATTGATCGAGTTTCCGGACCAGCATATTCCTGTTCGCCAGTTGGGTGGCTTCATCAAAATACGCGAAGTTATACAGTCTCTCTTCATATAAGGTCTTTTTCTTCGTATCGCCCAATATGTTGGCGATCATCTTCAGAAAGTACAACCGGCCTTCTCTGGAGCTTGTATCGCTCCGATCGTAGTACTCGACGATGAGCATTCCGTCTACGTTGTTGTCAACCATGATCGGAAAAATGAAAAAGGAGCTCACCCCTCTTGATATGAAGAATCTTCTTACCTCTTTATCTTCATCGAGGTTTGCGGTGTTTTCACAGATGATCGGCTGTTTCTGATCGATCAACGAGACGGCTATGGGCAGCGTGTTGGTTTTAAGAATCATTCCCGGATGTTGGGGAGATGATGCAATCGCGCCATCTTTTCTACACATATTGAGAATCGTCGAATCTTCGTAGTCGGCACTGAATTCGATCAGACTCATGCAATCGAACTTGAGGATATCGGCTGACATTTCAAACATTTCATCGACTTTTTCTCGGACATTTTCGATATCGACCGAAATGAAGTTCGAGGAAATCTTTTCAAGCGCTTCCTGTTCTTTGGCGAACTTTCTATATGCTTCGATCTTTGAAGCATATTCTGCTGTGATATGTCGCACGACGAGAAAGGAAAGGATGATGATAAAAATTCTCGTCGCATACTCGCTCCCGTCGATGGTGACGGCGACTTTCGGGAAAAAGATCGAGTAGACGATCTGAATCGCCACCATCAATACCGCGAACACGGCGGCATGGATGTTGCTGTCAAGGATGACGGTGAACAGGAGGAACAGGATGTATACCGCCCAGATCGTCAACGCTCCCGTCTCAATGTTCGTTATCATGAAGAACACCATGCCTAACGTGTTCGTTATGAGGAACATCGTGTTCTGGGTAGCATGTTTTTTTGAGAGGACCGGTATAAATCTCGTCGCGATTCCGATGAGCAGAAGGAATCCGGCGAGAAGCAGTTCGGTATTCAGCGCCTTCTTCATTCCGAAATATCCTATTAAAAAGGATACTGCAGCACCTACCGTGTAGACCGCCGCCGCCGTCTGGAACAAACGCAATCGGTCTATGTTCTGGCGTTGGTCGATTTCCATGGGCAGGACCGTTTCCCGTTCAAGAAGGAGCCCGAGTCTCCTCGATGCGAGGAACAGCGTCGTTACGGGAACCATCATGAAGATGATGGTCAATTTGGGAAAAACGTTTTTTCCAAGGATTTCAGGCAGAGTATCCGTCGTCATTCCCAAGAAGAAGGGAAACAGCACGGAGAGCAGGAAATACTTTGCCTGCCGCTTCAGAAGGGTACCAGGTTCAATGCGTCTCCACCAGTAAAAAAGCACTACGATGCTTGCGATCGAAAACACCGTATAGTACAGAATAAACCAGATTTCCCCCATATCGATGGGAAGGATGTTCACCCAGCCGAAATCGGTTTGAACCATCTGGTATTGTTTTTCTGCAAAATATCCGAAGGGCGCAAACAGGGTGATATTTATCAAAGCGGGCATGTATATCAAAGCATGCAAGGTCCACGTTTTCAATCGGCTTTCGGTTTTTGTCAGAATCATCACGAAGTGGAGAAGAAAGCTGTAAAAGAAACCCTTCCCGAAAATCGAAAAAGAACTCCAGAACGCGCTTACTTCCGCCGTGGCCGCCGAGGTTGAGATGGCGTATGAGAATGACCAGACCGCCATTGAGCTCGTGAGAATGACGAACAGCCTGTTCACATAGCTTTTTACGCTGGCAACGATCGTGTGTGCACCGAAAATCATATAAAAGCCGCCGCAAGTGTAAAAGATTATTGACAGCATGTAGCTATATTTCACGATTCCAATCTCCAAGTAAGGCTTTACGCTTCAACATGTTGTAGGCATATTCCATGTTTTCATCATGTTGATGATGAGAGTAAAGTCACGTTCATTCTATCATAAAGATGACATAAGTTGCGTATTTTATACAAAAAAGGTGCCAATAGGGAATCTGATGCGTCTGATGGATTTTTTGCCTATGAGTGCAAAGGAAACGGTTGTTGTGCAGCATTGAAAAGTATGCTTATTGCCTTAAGAAAGACAAACCGGATACCAATCTCTGAACCAACACACATCCCCTGTATGCTATTTTTTCATTCTTTTGATGGAGATCAATACAGCGATCGTACCCATGACAAGAGCAACACCGGCTACGATCCAATTGGTGGTATCGGATAGCATATCCGGAAAGACCCGGTTTACGAACCAGACTGCAGAAACAAGGGGAAGGACCCAAATTGATGATAATTCAAATCTTACACTCTTCCTTTCAACGTTTTTTCCACCTTTCCATATCAAATATGTCATGAACACCGTGAATGCGATGACGGCTAAATGAGCATAAAAGATCGTTGAATCTTCCGACCTGAAGACAAATGCCATAAGCAGATTCAAAAGAATGGTTATTACGGAAGCGATGCAGTATGCAAAAACATCTTTCTTCTTCAACATTCAGTTCACCCCTTAGTAAGATCAAACGAAAGGTACATTACGATTTGCCGATAGCTTGCTATCTTATCATACCATCCGCTTCAAAGGCCTTATAGTTCAAGACCGTCATTGTTCAATAGAAAATCAAAGATGCTCATCACTAACACACCGTCTTCATTGTACAAAAAAGGGGCAAACGCATCTTTTGTAATGATGATCTTTTTAAAAGCATCCGGTATCATAAGCAGCGAACGTTGCTGTTGCTCCTGTTTTTTCGTCTCGTCCGACAAACGAATATTCCGGTGCGGCGGAGCCGTCAGTCCGGCGCAGTGAGAGCCACCTGTTTTTTTGATTATCTGGCTTCCTTCGGATCCAATCCATAGCGTTTGCGCATCGCTGCCCATGTTATGTTAATTTTCTCTCTCTGAATGATATTGAACTGAAGTATACACAAGACGATCTCGTTAGCATCATCTTGGATGTAGCTAACGGAAATGCAGATGCTTCTGATCTCTTTCAATGGCTTCATGAACACCAAAAATAGACTCAAAACAAAAGAAAGCAGTCGGCAATACATAAAATTGTATCAACGACTGCGTTCTAGGTTGCTGGAGCCAATGGGACTCGAACCCACCACCTGCTGATTGCGAACCAGCCGCTCTACCAGATGAGCTATGACCCCGCATGTAAGAGTCAAAATATCTTAGCGATGAAAAACTGTCAACTCTCTTGCTTACAGCGTGCTTGTTCTATGATAGAGTAAGGCAATGAACGGAGGGCTTTGTGATGCATGAAGAGTATCGTGATGACATTCTCTCTTCGGTGATGAATACGATCGCCGACCCCATCATGGTCATCGATGAAGAAGGGCGATATATTGAAGTCTTCGGCGGGACCGATCGCTCGCTCTACGATGACGGACGGCCGTTGAAAGGGAAGATGGTCTCCGAGGTGCTGACCAAGGAGTTCGGTCAATTCTTCGTCAGTCAGATCAGGCACACCCTCGCCCTCGGTACGCTGAATGTTTTTGACTATCGGCTCGACACGCAGACGGTGAATCTGCCGGTCTTCGAAGGACCGGGAGGAACACAGTGGTTCGAGGCGCGGATGTATCCGCTTGAGCAGCCGATTGAAGGAAAACGAGCGGTCGTCGCGATGATCATCAATATCTCCGAGCGTCGGGCTCTTCATCGAAGACTCCATGAGCTCTCCTATAAGGATCCCTTGACAGGTCTGTACAATCGGCGTTATTTCCTGGAGCGGGTGAATGTCCACCTTTTGGAAAGGAATCTGATTCACCTGATGTTCTGTGATATCGACCACTTCAAAACGATCAATGACCAGAGCGGTCATCTCGCCGGTGATGATGTGATTCGGGAGTTCGCCGCCATTCTTCAATCCGTTCTTGGCGATACGACTACGATCTGTCGCTTGGGAGGCGACGAGTTCATCGCCGCCTTGGTGAATACCACGGATGAGCACGTCCTTGATCTTGCCGAAAAAGTACGGAAAACCGTGGAAAATCATCCTTTTTCATATCAAGGCACACCGATACGGTTCACCGTTTCGATCGGAATCGCCCCAGTGGACGATGAAATCCTTGATAGCGCCACGCTCATCGGGCATGCGGACAAGGCGCTCTATGCAGCGAAGGAGGCGGGTCGCAACTGCGTCCGGCTCTACAACAACCCGCCCAAAGGATAACGGAAGATGGTTCACCTCGTCATCAACATCAACCTCCTTCTCACGATGAGTATTCTCATCGGGCTCTATCCGTTCAAACTGAACAACTGGTGGGATCGGCATAAAATGGTGCGGGGTGTTATCATCGGTCTTCTGGGCGTGCTGATCATGAGCTTCCCCTTCATCTATACGGAAGGGATCATCTTCGACACCCGGACGATTCTTTTGACGGTGAGCGGGATGGTGTTCGGGCTCGTCCCAACCCTCGTCGCCGCCATCATGATGATCATCTTCCGGATTATGATGGGCGGAGCGGGCGTCGTGATGGGCATCTCGACGATCCTCGTCTCCTCGACGATCGGAATCGGTTGGCATCTCTGGCGTTTCGAAGCAGTGGACGACGTGAAGCCTCCGCTTCTGGAGTTCCTCGTGGTGGGCTTCATTTCGCAGTTTTTCTCCTGGCTGTGCATGTTCCTTCTGCCCAGAAGCGAGTGGGAAGCCGTCCTTAAGATGATCACGATTTACTTCTTGGTAATCTATCCATTTTTCATGGCGGCTCTGGGAATCGTTCTCCTCTCCCAGATCCAACGAATCACGGCGATGCGTGAAATCGCCCGCAACGAATTCATCCTGAAAACGATCTTTGACGATGCTCCGATCGGCATGAGCCGAACGGATCTGAAAACGGGCAAGGTGCTGCAGATCAACGACGCCTACGCCCATTTCCTGGGGTATGACAGGGAGGAGATCATCGGGCATACATGGAAGGAATTCACCCTCCCTGAAGAACAAGGTGAAAGCGATAAGGCGGATTTCCTGCTGGTGAGCGGAGCCCGCGACTTGGTGAATCTCGATAAACGGTACCGGACGAAAGACGGTCGAATCGTCAGCGCAAACCTTACCGTATCCAACCTGTCGATCGGGGAAGGGGTTCAAGGAAAATAGGGCGATCTTCGCGACGAACGCCCGC
>Ga0208195_1003592_pt1 | contig 13083 bp, 7 predicted proteins | sample AD_UKC077_MetaG_FD_184441 | JGI IMG/M metagenome (GOLD analysis project Ga0208195, IMG submission 184441) | Active sludge microbial communities of municipal wastewater-treating anaerobic digesters from USA - AD_UKC077_MetaG (SPAdes) (version 2) | ecosystem: Engineered > Bioreactor > Anaerobic >...
GCGAAAGCTATCCTACCAGCAAATCGCCTTTGAGATCATTACCCGTTATGTGGACGACATACCGGCTGCCGACCTGCGTAAGCTGATCGAGCGTTCCTATGCAACCTTTACCCATCCCGAGGTCACACCGGTTATCAAAAGGGACGGCATATACATCCTGGAATTGTTCCATGGGGTAACGCTGGCCTTCAAAGATGTGGCCCTTCAGTTTCTGGGCAACCTGTTTGAATACATCCTGGAAGAACGTGGAGAAACGCTGAACATCATCGGAGCTACCTCAGGTGACACCGGCAGCGCCGCCATCCACGGTGTGCGTGGAAAGCACGGTATCAACATCTTTATCCTGCACCCGCATGGCAAAACATCACCGGTACAGGCCAGGCAGATGACCACTGTCCCCGACGACAATGTACACAATATAGCCATTCGCGGTACCTTTGACGACTGTCAGGATATGGTCAAGGCCTTCTTCAACGACCTGGCATTCAAGGAAAAATACTCACTTGGCGCAGTCAACTCCATCAACTGGGCGCGTGTACTGGCCCAGGTGGTCTACTACTTCTACGCATGGACCCGCGTAACAGCAACGCCTGGCCAGAAGGCGTGTTTTTCCGTACCAACCGGAAATTTTGGTGACATCTTTGCCGGATATGTTGCCATGCGCATGGGGCTGCCAATCGACAGACTGGTCCTGGCCACCAATGAGAACAACATTCTGACCCGCTTTATCAATAACGGTGACTATTCTCTAGCGGAAGTCGTCCCGACCGTTTCACCCTCCATGGACATCCAGGTGGCCTCCAATTTCGAGCGTTACCTGTTCTACCTGTTCGGTGAAGATGCTGCCCGGGTTCGGACCGCTTTTGCCGAGCTTAAAGAGCAGGGGCGGATCACCTTCACGGATGCCCAGATGGAACAGGTGCGTACACTGTTCAGCTCCGCTTCAATCAATCAGCAGCAGACACTGGATACAATTGCCCGATTCCACCAGCAAACCGGGTACCTGCTGGACCCGCATACTGCTGTTGGTGTCAAGGCTGCACTGGATGTACTTCCATCAGATGCCGTGCGGATATGTCTTGCCACCGCCCACCCGGCCAAATTCGGAGAAGCAGCAGAACAAGCCACCGGACAGCCGGCGCCAGTGCCTGCAAGCATATCCGGGCTGGAAAACATGCCGACCCGCTGTCAGGTCATGGACGCAGACATCGATCAAGTGCGGGCATTCTTCATAAAGAATGTCAACTAGCTTTCAGTGACCATTTTTGTGAAAAAAAACTGAGAAATCGGTTGACAAAATGCCCTTCTCTTGGCATTTATACAAGTCCGTCGCGGGAATAACTCAGTGGTAGAGTGTCAGCTTCCCAAGCTGAAGGTCGCGGGTTCGAATCCCGTTTCCCGCTCCAAAGAAAATAAGGGGTTAGGTCACATGACCTCACCCCTTTTTCTTTACAAAGTCTTTCATGCAACCTCTGGTGCAACCTTTAATTTTGATAACACTATCTTGTAGAGACGATAGGGGGCTAAAATGAAGCAACACTTTAGGGATACCATAGCAAATGAGTTCGAGTCCTGTATTAATAATACAGGTTCCTCACACAAATCTGTGCAAAGTAGTTGGCATGGCTAGGTCGCCCATGCAGTGATACAGGTTGAGAATAAAGTTCTTTGCCGTTCTGAATCCATAAGCCCGGTGGCTGATTACCTTGGCCTTGTTATTGAGCCCCTCAACGATTCCGTTTGAGATCGGCATATCGAAGTAGGTGAGGATATTTTCCTCATGACGCCTGAGCAGGTCGGCAACATCTTGCATAGGCATAATTTCTGATTCATCGGCCCATGAGCACCATTGGCTCAGGATCTTTGCTGCTATCTCTTTTGTCGTTGCCTGCCAGAAGTCTCTAAAGGACTCTTTGAGCAGATAGGCACGGTGGATAGTAAGGTTCAGCTTTTCCAGACAATCCAGCGAAGCCTTTTGTCTGTCAGTAAGGTTCCAGGGATTCTTGAGCCAAATGTACCTGCTACCGGCAACCAGCTTCTTGTGTTCTTTGCCTTTTTCGCTGATCTCCTGACGTCGCACAATGTCAACGGCCTCAGTGAGCTTTTTGATTATGTGGAACTTGTCGAAGACCAAAGTTGCTTTGGGCGCCTTGGCCTTGACTGCCTTGATGAAGGCCGGCCACATGTCGCAGCAGATGCCCTTCAGCTTGCCGGTCCTTTCTGGCCCAAAGAAGCTAAAGAAGCTATCCAGGCTGTCAGTTGAACGGCCTTCGGTACTCCAGATAAGAGTTCCGGTTTTCAGGTCATACACATTGGTGAGATACACATGACCTTTTTGTCGAGAGATTTCGTCGATACCGATATGGGTAACTTCCGAAAGGTCGCGATGGGCCATACCAAAGTCAACAACGTAGGCAACGGCTGAAGCCACCGTACCCCAGGAACATCCGAACAGCCTGGCAACCTGTTGCCACGTCAGCTGCCGTGCCCAAGTGGCAATGGTGACGGCAAGTGCTTTCGTAAGGCGCCTTTTGCCGGCAGCCCATGGCATCTGCTCTACATGGATACCGCCACAGTGAGGGCAATGAACCCGGCAGGGGGAATAGACGAGGTTCATATCAATTCCCCAGATCGGCACGTGACGAAAATACCGCTTAGGTAGAGTGTCACGATAGTCACCAGGAGTACCGCAGACACCACAACGCGGGTGGTAACGGAGATCCGGTTCAATGGTAACAAGTAGCTCGGAATCAATCATTTCAACGGATTCAATGCGAAATCCTTGCAACTCAAGCGTCTCGCGGATAAGCTGTTTGACAAGCATGGGTTCCTCCTCAAAATAGCTATGTTGGTTGGCGCTTACATAACTACTTGAAGGAACTCATGCTTTCAATTGTTAAAGAACAAAGTCATGCATTGATTACTGTGACGAACCATAATACAATTACTCGATTAGGTAACGAAGAGACTTCAGTGCCAGCATTCTGATCAGCTGATGCATGCAGTTATTGCAATAAAAAATGGCCCTTCAAAATAATCTGAAGGGCCATTTACGTTTGTCCTGGATGTTATCCGGGGATCAGGCGCACTCTGAGTATCCGCAAACATGGCAGACCATGCATCCGCCTTCGTGCTCAACGATGCCGCCGCACTCAGGGCAGGCGCCGCGCTCCTGATGGGCTACCTCAGCGTTGACGTCATAACCGTTTTCCATCATGTGCGACTGGATGGCCTTGGCCACGGCGTCGGCACAGGAAAGAACGCGGTTGTCGCCGAATCCGGACGGGCTGTGGCAGGAAATACCCAGGAGTTGCTTGATGACCTGGCGGGCCTGGATGCCGCTGCGCCATGCCAGTGATACCATGCGGCCAATGGCCTCACTCTGTGATGCGGCGCAGCCGCCGGCCTTACCCATGGTGGTGAAGAGTTCGAACAGACCGTTGCTGTCTTCGTTGATGGTGATATACAGCGGGCCGCAGCCGGTCTGCATCTGGTAGGTCCAGCCACGCAGTGCCTTGGGACGATCGCGCTTGATTGCCTTTTTCTCATCTGCTGCCATGTGTGCGGTCTCTGTTGTCGCAACCTCTTCCTTCTTGCCGGCGGTGGAGAGCACCTGCATGTCGCGTGAACCGTCACGGTAGATGGTAACACCCTTGCAGCCAGTCTGATAGGCCAGCATGTAGACGTTTTCCACCTCTTCGATGGTCGCATGACTGGGGAAGTTAACGGTCTTGGAAACCGCGTTGTCGGTGTAGAGCTGGAAGGCCGCCTGCATCTGGATATGGTCGTTGGGGGTGATGTCGTGGGCGGTTACGAACACATCCCGCACATCGGCCGGCACCTCGTTGATATCCTGAACTGTGCCGTGTTCGGCAATCTTGCGCATCAGTTCCACCGAATAAAACCCGCGCTCTTTGGCCACCTGTTCGAACATGGGGTTGACCTCGACCAGCACGTTGTTGTCCATGACGGTGCGGATGTAGGAAACGGCAAACAGCGGCTCTACGCCGGAGGACGCGTTGGCGATGATCGAGATGGTGCCGGTGGGGGCAATGGTGCTGACCGTGGCGTTGCGCATCGGCGGGGCACCCTTTTTGTCAAATGTGGAACCCTTGAAGTTGGGGAACGATCCACGCTTTTTCGCCAGTTCCTGCGATGCCAGATACCCTTCGTCGTTGATGAACTTCATTACCTTCTTGCCAAGCTTGACCGCCTCTTCGGAACTATAGGGGACTCCCAGCAGGATCAGCATGTCGGCCCATCCCATGACACCCAGTCCGATCTTGCGGTTGGAGTGGGTCATGTCGTGGATCTGAGGCAGCGGGTAATTGTTGACCTCGATCACGTTGTCCAGAAAGTGGACCGCATTGTGAACCACATCCTTGAGCCGGTTCCATTCGATGGAGCCGTCTTTGACAAAACGGCCCAGGTTGATTGAGCCCAGGTTGCAGGATTCATAGGGCAGCAGCGGCTGCTCGCCGCAGGGGTTGGTGGATTCGATCTCGCCCACCAGCGGGGTCGGGTTGTCACGGTTGAGGCGGTCGAGGAAGATGATGCCAGGTTCTCCGTTCTGCCAGGCCTGTTTGACGATGCGCTGGAAGACCTTGCGGGCGTTCATGGCGCCACAGGGCTTTTTGTCACGCGGGTTGACCAGTTCATATTCCTCGTCACGCTCCACGGCCTGCATGAATTTCTCGGTCAGACCAACCGAAATATTGAAGTTGTTCAGTTGGGTCTGATCGTCCTTGCACATGATGAAATCCATGATGTTGGGGTGGTCGACCCTGAGGATGCCCATGTTGGCGCCGCGACGGGTACCGCCCTGCTTGATGGTCTCGGTGGCGATGTCAAAAACGCGCATGAATGATATGGGCCCGCTGGAGATGCCGGTGGTGGAGCTGACCACGTCGTTGGCCGGGCGCAGACGTGAGAATGAAAAACCGGTGCCGCCGCCTGACTTGTGAATCAGGGCCGTGTATTTGACTGCGTCGAAGATCTCTTCCATCGAGTCGCCGACCGGCAGCACGAAACAGGCGGAAAGCTGGCCCAGTTCACGCCCTGCGTTCATCAGGGTGGGGGAGTTGGGGAGGAACTCCAGATTTATCATCATGCGGTAAAAGGTTTCCGAGGTCTCCTTGATACTGGATTTCTTGTCAAACTTGCGATCAGCGTCGGCGATGAAGTCTGCTACGCGCCTGAACATGTCAGCTGGCGTTTCTGTCGGCTTACCGCTCAAATCTCTCTTCAGGTAGCGTTTTTCCAGTACGGTCAGAGCATTTTTCGAGAGTCCCTGGATGTTGTCCTTTGTTGTCTCCTTTTTCATCTGTTTCTCCCCCCGGAATTATTATTGTTGTTAAATCACAGTATTGGATGATTGATATCTAAAAACAGTTCTGACACAACATTTTGTGCGTGAGCCAGAGATTAACCACAACATCTATGCTGTGTCAACCCGAGTTTTATTAAAATTCATAACCTGCTGAAAGTTCGCAGGAACCTGCAATACTACCTGATCAAGCCTGGTGCGGGGCAGATGCATGATTTACAGGTCAGGCCATCTGTGATAATGGTTCCAGAGTTTCCGTGGTCTGGGGGACGATCTGTATGGAGGTGATTTTTGCGATATTTGAGGATAATCTGTGCATCCATGGTGCTGATATCGGCGATCTGCCAGGGGCTGCTTACCGGACATGCCGATGCCGCACAGAATAACGGCAGGCAGGGCAGCAGCAGTTATGAGAACGCTATTATTACCGAGGATGTTAACTGGAACGGGAAGATTGTTGTCCGCGGCTATCTGGTGGTAGCGCCACAGGCTACACTGCGGATCCAGCCGGGTACCGTTATCAGCTTTATCCGTTCCAACGCGATGAATCAGCCCTCCAGGCTGGTTGTACAAGGACGGCTGGACTGTCAGGGCACCGGGCAGCGTCCGGTGCTGTTCACATCCAATACTCACGGTGCCGCCAGTGGGGAGTGGGGAGGCATCGTGCTGCTCTCCAACGAGAAGCGCAACCGTCTGACACACTTTGCCATCGAAGGGGCCGAGACTGCCCTGGAATTGCGATTCTCCGCCATTCATCTGCATAATGGCCGCATCGCCCAATCGGGGATCGGAATATCTGCGGCTGACAGCCGTCTGACGGCTGAAAACCTGCACATTTCGGGGAGCAGCAAGGGGCTGGAATTGATCAATAGTGAGGCGGAGTTGCGCGGTGTAAAGCTTTCCCGCTGCCACGACGGCATCGCCGCGACCCGGAGTTCATTGTCAATTGCCTCTTCTGCCATCAGCGCCAGCCTGCAGCATGGTGTCACAGCAAGGGACTGCCGTATCAGGATCAGATCGTGTGAACTCTTCGATAACCGTGTGGGCAGTCAGTTTATAGAGGGAGAGGGGCAGATATTTCTAACCCGCTTCCATGACAATCACGAATTGGCGCTGCAACTGTCCGCCGCCAGGATCAAGGTCAGCAATTCCGTTTTCATCAACAACCGGCGTGATGCGGTCCAGGTCGACGACGGCATGGGATTGTTCTACGGCAATGTATTCAGTGGCAATCAGCGTTTCAACATGGTCAATAATGGCCGGGATCGCGTATCTGCCCAACTGAACTGGTGGGGCAGTAACAACGAATCCGGGATCATGTCCGGCCTGCAGCACAAAGCGAAGGGAGATCAAAATGGCGAGATTGTGTTTTCCCCCTGGCTGCCGGAGCAGCCCGCAGCCGTGCCGTTTAGCACCCCTTGAAACAGATGTGGCCGGATATTAATCGAAGTTGCTATTTGCTTTGCCGACATTGTAGAATGCGCAGCACCCATTTCTACTGAAAACGAAAGGAAACCATGAAAAACTTCATCCTTGATACCAATGTGTTGCTGCATGACCCCCAGTCGCTGTTCAAGTTTCAGGAAAACAACATCTTCATCCCCATCACCGTTATTGAAGAGGTGGATAAATTCAAGAAGGACATGAACGAAACCGGTCGCAACGCCAGGATGATCTCCCGTATTCTGGACAGCATGCGCGAAAAGGGCTCGCTTGCCTCCGGTATTACACTGCCGGGCGGCGGCATACTGAAGGTCGTTCTGTTCTCCGAAGCGTTCTACAAGCATCTGCCGGTTGATCTGCGCGGCGACAGCAACGACAACCGTATTCTGGGGGTGGCCCTGGATGTGCAGCAAAAACAGCCCGACGTCACGACCATTTTTGTCACCAAGGACACCAATCTGCGCATCAAAGCCGATACGGTCGGTTTGTCTGCAGAGGATTACGAAAACGACAAGATCGATATCCAGGATCTTTATTCCGGTACCCGTACGATTGAGATGGCCAGCGATGAGATTGACCGCTTTTACGGTCAAGGGTGGCTGGATGCTCCCCAGGGACTGGTTCCCAATGAATTCATTACTATTTCCGATGCCGTTAATCCCTCCCATACCGCCATCTGCCGCTACGATGCCGCCAGTGCCCGGATAGTGCCGGTGCGCAAGACCCCCAAAGAAGGTGTCTGGAGTCTTTTTCCGCGCAACCGCGAGCAATCCTTTGCCATGGATGTGCTGATGGACGACTCGATCAAGCTGGTTACGCTGGTTGGCAAGGCCGGTACCGGCAAGACGCTGCTGGCGATTGCCGCCGGTCTGCAGAAGGTGGCTGAGGAAAACGTCTACAACCGGCTGCTGGTTTCCCGTCCCGTATTCCCCATGGGTAAGGATATTGGGTTTCTGCCGGGTGATATTGAAGAAAAGCTGACACCCTGGATGCAACCGATCTTTGATAATGTTGAACTGCTGATCTCCGGACACGAATCTGAAAAGCGCCACAGCAAGGGCTATAAGGAATTGATGGCCATGGGACTGCTGGATATCGAACCCCTGACCTATATCCGCGGCCGTTCCATACCCAACCAGTACCTGATTGTGGATGAGGCCCAGAACCTGACACCCCACGAGATCAAGACTATTGTGACCAGGGTCGGCGATGGCACCAAGATCATCCTGACCGGAGACCCCTACCAGATTGACAACCCCTATGTGGACTCCTCCAGCAACGGTCTGACATTCCTGGTTGAAAAGTTCAAAGGGGAGAAGATCGCTGCCCACGTGACCCTGACCAAGGGTGAGCGTTCTGAGCTGGCGGAACTGGCCGCCAACCTCCTATAACCAATTTTCGCCACAGAGGACACAGATGGCACAGAGAACTTCAAGGGAAGCATCACCTTGATTCAATATCTGTTCTGTCGTGTCTTTTGTGTTTTTGCAAGTTTGTATTTGGTTCGTTCAATAATCTCTGTGTCCGTGTGGCAGATTTTTTGTTTGATAAGGGTTTAATTCATGCTTCTGCTTGCCATAGAAACATCCTGTGATGAAACTGCGGCGGCGGTCGTCCGTGACGGTTGCCGGATGCTGTCTTCAGTCGTTTCCTCCCAGGTAGCCATCCATGCCGAATACGGTGGTGTCGTGCCGGAGATTGCCTCCCGCAAACACCTGGAGATGATCTCGCCGGTTGTCAGCCAGGCGTTATCCGAAGCGGGCGTCACATTCGATGATATTGAGGGGCTGGTCGTCACGCGCGGCCCCGGTCTGTCCGGAGCGCTGCTGGTTGGTCTCTCTGCTGCCAAGGCGATTGCTGCTGCCCGGCGGATCCCCTATGCGGGGGTGCATCACATTGAGGGGCACCTGTTTGCCACCTTTCTGGAACAGCCGGTGGAATTCCCTTTTCTGGCCCTGGTTGTGTCCGGAGGCCATACCCACCTGTATCTGGTGCGGGGATTCGGCCGCTATGAGACCCTGGGGCGTACACGGGATGATGCGGCCGGCGAGGCTTTTGACAAGACAGCCAAGATCATGGGGCTGGAATATCCGGGCGGGATGCGTATCGACCACCTGGCCAGTCAGGGCAACCCGCAGGCGGTGCGTCTGCCGCGTCCTCTGATGCATGACGGCAGCCTCAATTTCAGTTTCAGCGGTTTGAAAACCGCTGTGATGCAGCATTTGCAGAAGCATCCTGTCGTGCTTGATACGCCCGGGGCGGCTGATCTGTGTGCTTCCTTCCAGGAGGCGGTGTGCGACGTACTGGTGTCCAAAACCAAAGCGGCCCTGGAGCTAACCGGCTGCCACCGGCTGGTGGTGGCGGGCGGCGTGGCCTGCAACAGCGGTTTGCGGCGCTGTATGCGTGAAATGGTAGATCAATCCGGGCTGGAACTGCATCTGCCGCCGCTGGCCCTGTGCGGAGATAATGCCGCCATGCTGGCTGTGGCCGGGAATCATTATCTGGAGAACGGTCTCTGTTCACCCATGACACTGGATGTAACCGCCACCTGGGATATGGATCGGGCAGGGGAGGGTAAATTTTGAAAGACAGGCGCGCACCGCTAAAATCACTGGGACAGAATTTTCTGGTGGATGGCAATATTATCGACAAGATCATCCGTTCAGCCAACCTGACAGCCACTGACCGTGTGCTGGAAATCGGGCCGGGCCGTGGCGCGTTGACCCGGCGTATGGCCGGGCAGACAGACCGGATGGTGCTGGTGGAATATGACCATGCTCTGGCAGCCGATCTTGCGGAACAATTTCGGGATGATCAGCGGATCAGGGTCGTTGATGGCGACATCCTGGCTGTGGATCTTGAAGCCATGCTTGACGCGCCCACCCCCAAATGGAAGGTGGTTGCAAATCTACCCTATAACATCTCTACCGAGGTGCTTTTCAGGCTGTTGGAGGTGCGCGACAGGGTTTCGCGCATGGTGCTGATGCTGCAGAAAGAGGTGGGCGAGCGTCTGGCAGCAAGTCCGGGAAATGCCGATTACGGGGTGACCACCGTGCTGTTGGGGCTGTGGTTTGATATCCGCATGGAGTTCGTTGTCCCGCCTGGTTGTTTTAATCCCAGGCCCAAGGTGGATTCGGCCGTACTCAGTTTTGTGCCGCTGGATCAGCCACGGGTGGAGGTTGGCAGCGAAACAACCTTCCGCAGAGTAGTCAAGGCGTCCTTTGCCATGCGCCGCAAAACCCTGCTGAACTGTCTGAAATCATCGGGGTTGGCAGAAGGAGATCAACTACTGGCCATCCTGGAGGAATGCGGCATTGACGGCCGTCGCAGGGGGGAGACACTGACCCTGGAAGAGTTTGCCAGGCTGTCACGCAGGTTTTCAGTGGAGGGTTAGCAGCACCTGGAATAATTACCGCCACACGGCGGTTTTTTATTGAATTTTGTGCAACAGCCATTAATCTGCGCAAGCCTTACGGAAGGGATTATATGACAGAATCATTGATATATATGCTGATTGGCCTGTCCGTTGTTGTGCTGGTTATGCTGGGGATGCTGCTGAACAGGGTTTCCCGCCTGGGTAGCGAAAACCGCATTGATGATCTGCAACGCATGGTGGAACGTCAGGAACGCACCCTGCGGGAGGAAATGTCTCGCAGTCGCGAGGAGTCGGCCAATTCGGCCAGACAGGCTCGGGAAGAACTGGTGGCTGCCATGACTGGCCTGGGGGACTCGCTGCTGAAACGCATGAGTGACATCGCCCAGTTGCAGAAGAACCAGCTGGACATCTTTGCCGGACAGCTCAAGGCACTGACGGAAAGCAATGCGGATCGTATGGATAAATTGCGGGAAGCGGTAGAAAAACGACTCGGTCTGATCCAGGAGGACAACGCCCGCAAACTTGAACAGATGCGGGCAACCGTGGATGAAAAATTGCATGATACGCTCGAAAAACGGTTGGGCGAATCCTTCAAGCTGGTCAGCGAGCGGCTGGAGTCGGTGCAAAAGGGGCTGGGTGAGATGCAGACCCTGGCCAGCGGGGTCGGTGATCTGAAAAAGGTGCTGACCAACGTCAAGACCCGTGGCACGTTTGGCGAGATTCAGCTTGGCAGCTTACTGGAACAGATACTGGCACCGGGTCAATACGATACCAATGTGGAAACACGCTCTAATAGCGGTCAGCGGGTTGAGTTCGCCCTCAAACTGCCCGGCAGGGACAGCCTTTCCGATGCCCAGGTGTGGCTGCCGCTGGACGCCAAATTCCCCCAGGAGGACTATCTGCGTCTTCTGGAAGCGCAGGAACTGGGTGATCCGATTGCTGCGGGGGAAGCGGGACGCCTGCTTGAAAAGGCGGTCCGTGAAAGCGCCAAAAATATCCGTGACAAGTACCTGGATCCTCCGCACACGACTGATTTTGGGGTTATGTTTCTTCCGACCGAAGGTCTCTACGCCGAAGTCCTCAAGCGCCCCGGACTGTTCGAGTTGCTTCAGCGCGAATTCAAGGTGGTGATCACCGGTCCGACCACGCTGGCAGCCCTGCTGAACAGCCTCCAGCTGGGCTTCCGCACCCTGGCTATCGAGAAGCGCTCAGCCGAGGTCTGGAACATGCTGGGCGCGGTCAGGACCGAATTCCACAAGTTTGGCGAGGTGCTGGACAAGACCCGCAAGAAGATCCAGGAGGCCGGGAATCATATTGATCAGGCTTCCACCCGCACACGCGTAATCGAGCGCAAGCTCAAGGGGGTTCAGGAACTGCCTGCGCCAGAGGCTGCGGATTTGCTTGAGTTGGAAGACCCTGCGGAGTAATAGGGGTTATCGGGTAGTTGGGCACTAAAACTTGAAATCAGGAAAAGGGCAAGATGTCTGAAAAACGCAACATACTGAAGGCGGTCGGTATCATGGGCAGTGCCACCATGCTCTCCCGCATTATGGGTATGGTCCGTGACATGGTGGTCTCGCGTCTGTTTGGGGCTGGCATGGCCACCGACGCCTTTTTCGCCGCCTTCCAGATACCCAACATGCTGCGCCGCTTTTTTGCCGAAGGTGCGTTGACCTCCGCTTTTGTGCCGACCTTCAGTGCTACCCTGACCAATCAGGGTGAAGAGCAGGCCCGCGAACTGGCCAATACCTGTTTTACCTTGCTGACGATTGTCATGGCAGCGGTGACACTGGCCGGCATGATCTTTTCCCCGTACATTGTCGAACTGATGTACCCTGGTTTCAGGGCCGTTCCAGAGAAGTTCGAGCTGACCGTGATACTTAACCGGATGATGTTCCCCTACATCTTCTTCATCAGCCTGGTGGCGCTCTGCATGGGCATTCTCAACACGCTGCGCCATTTTTTCACACCTTCGATTTCCACCGTATTCCTCAATATCTCCATGATCCTGTCAGCACTGCTGCTGCGGGACTTTTTCTCTGCACCAATCATGGCGCTGGCTGCCGGGGTGCTGATCGGCGGTTTCATCCAGCTGGCCATGCAGCTGCCGGTGCTGTGGAAAAAGGGGTTTCCTGTCAGGCCACGTTTTGACTTCAGATGCCCCGAACTTCGGCGCATTGCGCTGCTGATGGGGCCGTCCACCTTTGGTGTCGGTGTCTATTACCTGAATATCACGGTCAGCGCCATTCTGGCCTCGTTGCTGCCCCAGGGGAGCGTCTCCTATCTCTATTATGCCCAGCGCTTGTTCGAGTTTCCCCAGGGGATTTTTACCGTATCGGTGGCACAGGCGGTGCTGCCTGCCATGAGCAGGCAGGCGGCGGAGGGCGATCTGCAGGGGATGAAGGACTCCCTGGCCTTTGGCCTGCGCCTGACCCTGTTTATCACCATCCCGGCCATGGCTGGCCTGATGGTCTGCGCCACCCCGATCTTCAGCCTGATCTTCATGGGGGGCGCTTTTGATTACGGCAAGGCGGTCAATTCGGCCCAGGCCCTGATCTGGTATTCGTTTGGTCTGTCATTTGTCGCCATGACCCGTGTGCTGGCTCCGGCCTTCTATGCGCTCAAGGATACCAAAACCCCGGTCTGGACCGCCTTTGCGGCTTTTGTCCTTAATCTGGGATTCAGTCTGGCCTTGATGGGACCGCTCAAGCATGGTGGTCTGGCCCTGGCCACCACCCTCTCGGCACTTGGCAACATGCTTCTGCTGCTCTGGTTTTTAAGGCGCAAGATTGGCACTTTTGGCGGACGCAGCGTGATTGTATCGGCAGGTAAATCCCTTGCGGCTGCTGTGCCCATGGCTGTGGCGGTCAGCTGGATCTGCCAGCTTTTCGACTGGTCCCGTCAGGGACATGGTCTTGAAAAATCTGCGGTGCTGGGC
>Ga0208195_1003601_pt1 | contig 13062 bp, 13 predicted proteins | sample AD_UKC077_MetaG_FD_184441 | JGI IMG/M metagenome (GOLD analysis project Ga0208195, IMG submission 184441) | Active sludge microbial communities of municipal wastewater-treating anaerobic digesters from USA - AD_UKC077_MetaG (SPAdes) (version 2) | ecosystem: Engineered > Bioreactor > Anaerobic >...
TGATGCTATCGTAAAAGTAGACACGAAGAGGTGAGAAAAGAGCATCTTTCATTGGGGAGATGATGGACTTCACCGGGAGAAAGGAGTCTACTTTAATCATGGGAAAACAATACAATCCACTGCAGAAGGAATTTCTCATTCATCGCTATAAGAGCAACATGACGATCAAGCTGAATGACTTCTGTGATGCAAACGGGGTGTCCTCTGCGGCGTTCAGGAAATGGCTCAAGCAGTATGAGGAAGGTGGGCTTGATGGGCTGGCCAGGGCGGATTCGAAGATCGGGGAGATCTTGCCGGAGGGGGTGGACCGCACGCTCGAGAGCTACAAGAGGGAGATCCTCAAGCTGCGCATCGAGAACGAACGGTTAAAAAAAAACTATACTGTCCAGATGAACGAGGATGGGGATCGGGAGTACATTCGTTTAAGGGAGAAGACTACGAAATAGTCGACCTGCTCTCGCGCGACTATGACATCAAGGAGCTCTGCCTTCTGATGGGGGTCAGCAGGTCGGGTTTCTACAAGTGGAAGAACAGGGACCGCTCGGTCCAGCGCGTGCACAGGGATGTGCTCATCGCCGTCATCGAGCAGGTGCACAAGGAGCACTCCACGCATGGGTATCGGTGGGTGGCCGCCTTCATCCGCATCAACTACCCATTCGGCTGCAGCGACAGCTATGCGTACAAAATCTTTCGTTTCCTGGGGATCGAGTCGCAGACGAGGCACAAGGTGCATCGCAGACCCAGGAAGGTGAAGGACAGGTATCCGAACCTCATCTATTCGACCTGGGAGACGGTCGACAGGCCGAGGCAGGTGATCGTCTCCGACATGACGGCCTTCCATATATCCTTATTCTACATAGAGGTGACCTTCTACTTCGATGTCTACACCAAGCAGATCCTCACCTGGCGGATGGCCGAACGAAGGGGTTCCAGGGACCAGTACGTGGATGGCCTGGAGGACGTGGTCGGCATGCTCAGGGGCTGCAAAGAGGCGACGGTGCTCCACACCGACCAAGGGTCCGTCTACGCCTCCTTGGCATACAACGAGCTGATAAGGGATTCCTTGATCGTGAGGTCCATGTCCCGGGCCGGCAAACCCACGGACAACCCGGTCAACGAGGCGCTCAACGGCTGGATCAAGGAGGAGCTGTACATCGACTTCAAGCTCGGGGAGTGCAAGAACAAGGAGCAAATCCGGGAGGTCATCACTACCTATGTATCGTTCTACAATGCAAAGCGACCCTGCTATGCCATAGGGTACGACACTCCGGAGAACTATTACCGTCGCTTCCAGAGAGGCGAGATACCATCGAAGGGGACCTTCGAGGGCCGGGTACTCTCGGAAACCCCCAAGTTCGTACAAAAGAGGAAAGCGGCCCATGCTTGCACATCGGATGAGGATGTATACACACAAAAGGACGGATTGGAATGAACAGGACGGAAAGGAATGAATTGGCCAGGGAGGTGCGCAGGCTGGTCCATGACGTGAGGCTCAGTGCAGAGGTGTTCAAGGATGCAGCCGAAAGGCTTCTGGAGAAGGAGAACGCGAAACTGGAGGCTATGCCCGACAGCCTGTCCTCGTCGATGAACGCCTCGCATTGCGAGGATGCCATTGAGATGCTTGAGGAAGCGCTGGATAACGCTATGTCCCTGGCCGATTCAGCCGATGAGATTGCCCAGGCTTGCGATGTCGACGTCACGAAGGGCAGGATATCGCAGCGAATCCTGTGCATGGCCCCTCATGAGCCCGGAGGAAACGAGACCAAGAGTGCCAGGCTCCAGCTCCTTGTCCGACCATCGCTGTTGTCATTGTTGAGGCTTGAATCGCGGAACCAGGGATGCAGCGTGAACCAACTCGTCAACGATGCTCTCTCGCTGTATTGCAAGGAACGATGAGAGGGGCGCGCTTGGATTTTTATCCCGCCGGTCATCCTTTTTTCGGTGAGGACACATCAAATGCCGGGACAGGGAGGAAGGGAGTCTGCTAAGCTCTTGTACAGCCATGATTTATGATTGTCTGTCTACTTTTGAAAAGAAAATTCTCAATAAAAGGTAATATTTGTCCACTTCAGGAAAAAATAAAGCACGCTTAAAAATACCGGTGTCTACTTAGGAAAAATGATTACAAAAATTAATCTTTTTCGTGTCTACTTTTCTTGACAAGTACAAGATCCCGAATCTGATGGGATAGAATCTCCGAATCTGATGGAATAAAATCTTGGAATTTGATGGGATGAAATTGACAAATCTGATGGGATGAAATTGACAAATCTGATGGGATGAAATTGACGAATCTGATGGGATGTGGTACAGTAGCGTCAGAGGCGAGGTGATGGAAAACGAATTTTACAGAAGCAGACTCATCGATGAACAGATCCAGTACTACCTCAGGATCTTTGGTGCCGTCAGCATCGAGGGCCCAAAATGGTCTGGCAAGACATGGAGTGCACTCCATCACGCAAAGAGTGTGGTCTATATCGGCTCTGATGCCGGAAATTTCCAGAATAAAGTACTCGCAGAGACAGACCCCAGTCTTGTGCTGACCGGGGAGAAGCCACGGCTCATCGATGAGTGGCAAGAGGTACCCCGCCTGTGGGATGCTGTGCGTCACGCCGTCGATCAAAGTACACAAAAGGGACAGTTCATCCTCACCGGCAGCTCAACACCGCCGTACAAAGGGGTGCTTCACAGCGGGGTGGGGCGCATAGCTCAAATTCGGATGCGGCCGATGTCACTCTTTGAGATGGGGCGATCATCGGGAGCAGTCTCCCTGAAGGGACTCTTTGCCGAGACTTTCACGCCGGTGGCAGCAGATGAAGTCAGTCTCAGAACTCTTGTCGATGTCACACTTCAGGGAGGATGGCCGGGAGCACTTGGGTTCTCTGCTAAGGAAGCATCTGACATCTCATCCAAATATATCGAGACCATCCTGACCAACGACCTTGGCCGAGTTGATGATGTGAAGCGCAGCCCCCACAAGATGCGCCTCCTCCTCCGCTCTTTGGCCCGAAACGTCAGCACCACTGCCTCTGTCCGCACACTAATGCGTGACATCACCGAACACGATGAAGAGAGTTTGGATTCTCAGACCATCACCTCGTATCTTGATGTCCTCTCCCGACTCTTCTTGATCGAAAACCAACCTCCGTTCAGTACAAACCTTCGCTCCTCCATCCGCGTCAAGCAGATGGAGAAGCGTCACTTCACCGATCCCAGTCTTGCCGCCGCGCTCTTGGGCGCCAATGCAGAGAGGCTCATTGGCGATCTTGAGACCTTCGGTTTTCTCTTTGAATCTCTCTGCATCCGCGACCTGCGCATCTATGCTGAAGCTTCCGGCTACTCGATCTCCCACTATCAGGACTACGAGAACAACGAGATCGATGCCGTCGTCGAGACCGATGATGGGCGCTGGGCGGCCTTTGAGATCAAGGTCGGCTTTCATGAAGTCGATAAGGCTGCCCAGAATCTGAAGCGAATCGCAACAAGGATCGGTCAACACCACAAACCAGCCTTCCTTGCAGTCATCTGCGGGATGAGCCGCGCATCCTATCGGCGCGATGACGGGGTGTATGTGCTCTCTCCCTTCATGTTGAGGAACTGACTCTACGGCTTATGTCTTCATCGCAAAGGAGGAATCGATTGTCTTCTCTAGTTGCTCTCAACGTATAAACAGCTAGTGCTTCATTTGATGGGCGTTGGAATGTTCAACATGGGGGACTATTAGCAAGAGAATGCTTCGCTGAACATGGGTTGTATTACACGTCCAATGGTGATAATTTCTATTCTCTATCGTGTACCTATCACTGAATCAATGATACAATGTAAGTTGAAGATCGCCACGAGAGCTTTCCCCAGGGTGGTCTTGCCGGTTGCAGTGCTCCCCATGATGATGTTCACTCGTTTGTATCGGAAGGAAGGACACCCTGGGAGGTGTTCATCGACAAGCGGGGAGCGCACGATCTTCTTGGGATAAGAGAAATCGAGGGAGAACTCCTGAAAGCCGTAGAGATTATCCAAGGCAACGCTCATGACGATCATGGGGAAGACTCCTTGACAAGATTAAATCGCAATATACGAACTAAGGAACTGTTAAACAATTAAATCAGGATTTGTCTGTGGCATGATGATGTAGTTCCATTCACCATGCCATGCTTCCCTATGAAGGTTCAGCGATTGGAGCTCATCGTCGGAGACCTTGATGCCCCGCTCGTAATTGTTCGGGTCCACGACGCATTTGACCTTCAATCCCCCGTTTGTCGTGGTGGAGGCGATCAGGCTGACGATCACCTCGATGGTCTCAAGCGGCCTGCCACGCCAGTTCTTGCTGATGTAGCAGAAGAGCTTGTGCTCGATCTTGTTCCACTTCGAGGTGCCCGGCGGCAGGTGGGAGACATGGATCTCCAGGCCGCTGTCGTTGGCGAATGACTGCAGCGACGTCTTGAAGAGGCGGTTCCTCCGCCCGTTGCTGCCCCCTCCGTCGGCGGTGACCAACAGACGGGTCGCCTGCGGGTAGCGCTCCCTGCCCATGGAATCCCACCAGCTTCGGATGCTGTTGACGGCGAACGCCCCCGTGTCGGGGCCCAGGCCCACGTTCACGAACCCCTCGTTCGCCCCCACGTCGTAGATGCCGTAGGGGCTGGCCTTGCCCAGCTCGGGGTCGGGGAAGTCGTGGTCCAACACCTTGATCGGCTGCCCCTTGGGCGCGTATTCGGCCCCCCCGTTCTTGTAGTTGCCCACCAGCTCCTTCTTCTTCGTGTCCACCGAGATCACCGGCATGCCCTCACAGAGGAAGGTGCAGGATTTGCCGTTGATGAAGGCGAACTGCGCATCGCGGTCGGGGCCGGGCTCGCCCGCCTCCAGGTACTTCTTGTTCTGCTGCAGGCTGAAGCCCATCTCCTCGAGCAGCGCCTTGACCGTCACATAGCTCACCGGGATGCCCATGGCGGACAGCCCGTCGGCCAGGTTGCGCAGGCTCTTGGTCGTCCAGCACAGCGGGTTCTCAGGATTGCCGACCGTGTTGCCGTCGAGCAACAGCAGCAGTTTCTCCTTGATGTCGGGATACTGCGCCTCCACCGGCTTGCGCCCGGCCCCCTCGGCCCTCACCCTGCCGATCGCCGTGGGGGCGGGGCGTGCCATCGCGTCGCCCTCGGTGCGGGCCGCCTCGGCCTTGCCGTCGCTGATGGTGGTCCTGCTGACCCCTGTCAGCTCGTTCAGCTCGCCTATGCCCCCATGCCCCAGGTACTGGGCAAGCGATCCGAGGAAGAGACGGCGCCCCTTTTCGTCAAGCCTGGGCATCGTAACCTCCACCATACGGCGCAACGCTTCGTCTATCATGGAAGCATCATAGCACATGTGGGCCAAAGTAGCAATATAACAAACTAATTATTTAACAGTTCCTAATGATACTGTTACTATACCCATGATCGTCCTGTCCTGCAAGGGATAATGATGGCTCTGATCCTTGCTGTCTGCGGTGCAAGGGTATAAATACTCCGCGTGCTGTGTTGACTTCCCTCGAGCTTGATGGCAAGGTATGCATGTGGGTACGATTCCCCACGGATGAACATGCTTCCGCTTGCTGATGGTGCGGATGACAAGTTATTCAGTTCGTTCCATGCTTTCGCTTGCCAATGGTGCGGATAACAAATTATTTGGCTTGGACATCTTTCACCACTTCCCATTGCATCATCAAACAAATAATGGTTTACTGGATGCATGGAACAGATCAAACTCACCACCTTGGCCCAATCCTCCGGCTGTGCTGCAAAGCTCGCTCCTTCCTTGCTCAACCAAGTCCTCTCACGCCTCACTCCGATGCACTCTGACAAGCTGCTCGGCGGTTTTGAGAAAAGCGATGATGCACTGGTCTACCAGCTCGATGGACAGGAGAATCGTCTCCTCTTGCAGACCGTCGATTTCTTCCCCCCGATGGTCGATGATCCCTATACCTTCGGCCAGGTGGCCGCGGCCAATGCCCTCAGTGACATCTGGGCCATGGGGGGAGAGCCGGCGGTCTGCCTGAACATTGTCTGCTTCCCCAATACCCTCGACATCGAGATCCTCACCGAGATCCTCAAGGGCGGACAGGACAAGGCCCAGGAGGCCGGCGCCGTTATCGCCGGCGGCCACTCCATCGTCGCCGATGTTCCCACCTACGGGCTCTCGGTCACCGGCTTCGTCGATCGCGACAAGCTTTGGACCAATGCCAATGCCCACGTCGGTGACGCCCTCATCCTCACCAAGGCCCTGGGGGTGGGGATCATCACGACGGCCATCAAGGGGGAGCGGGCCACCGAGAGCGCCGCGAAGGCGGCGATAGAGAGCATGACCACGCTCAACAAGTATGCCCGGGAGCAAGCCCAGCGCTACACCATCCATGCCGCCACCGATGTGACCGGCTTCTCGCTGCTCGGCCACGGCTTTGAGATGGCCGAGGCCAGCGGCGTCACCATCAAGATAAACACCCAGGCGATCCCCATCCTTGAGGACGCCCTGCTGTACACTGAGGAGGGGTTCACCCCCGGAGGCCTCTACCGCAACCGGGAGTACCTCAAGGAGAAGGTACACCGAGAGCATGAGATCTCCCCCTTCCTGGAGGACATCCTCTATGATCCGCAGACCTCAGGAGGGCTCCTCCTCTCCCTTCCCAAGAAGGAGGCAGAGGAGTTCTCCGCCCACTCCGGCTACCCGATCATAGGGGAGGTCCTCCCTGCAGGGGAGAAGCGGATCGTGTTGATGTAGGGGAGGGCCATCAGAGCTCCTCTATCGAGGAAACCAACGTGTCCAAATTCTCGTACACATGTTCTCTGCGTGAGTTGTGCCTTGATATGATTTTTCACAAAAATCATATCAAAGATGGAAAAAGAACCATCTCCTTCACGATGACTTCGGCAGGGAAAATCAACAGGCGCAACATATCATTCTGTCCCCTTTCGCAAGAGACCCAGGTAGTCGGTATAGACGAAGGTCCGGCCACGCCGAGTGGTAGTGGCCTGGTGAAGGATCCCTGCTTGGATAAGCCTCTCGATGGCTCCCTCGGCGGTGTTGAAGGCCATCTCAAGGGATGAGGCGGTGCTCTCGATGTCGATGATGGGGTGAGTCTCAAGATACGAAAAAAGGCGCATGGTGGTGCCGGAGGCACGCCCCATGCCGGCGATGAGGTGGACATGCGTATCGTGGAGTGCAGTCAGCTCCTCGATGGCAGCAATAGCGTCGGCCGCCGATTCATACACCGCTTGAAGGAAAAACTTGACCCACTGCTCATAGTTGCCTGTCATCCGCACCTCACTCATGCGGTCATAGTACTCTGCCTGATGTTGTTTCAAGAAGGAGGAGATGGAGAGAGCCGGGGTGGTCAACACCCCCTCTTCCATCAAATACAGAGTGATCAACAGACGACCGATTCTCCCATTTCCGTCCAGGAAGGGGTGGATGCTCTCAAATTGGTAGTGAATGAGGGCGGCCCGGATCAGCACATCAAGGCCGTCGCGGGTGTGGAAGTACTGCTCAAGGTCCGCCATCGCCTCCTCCATGTCCGGTGGGGCGGGAGGTACATACCGGGCGGTCTTCAAGGTACTGCCCGCCCCGCCGATCCAGTTCTGAGAGAAGCGGAATTCCCCTGGGCTTTGATTTGCCCCTCGCTTGCCCTGCATCAAGACGGCGTGGGCGTTTCGAATCAGGCGGTTGCAGAGCGGAAGCGTCGCTCTCTGTGCAACGGCATACTCGATGGCCTTGATATTGTTGACGACATCCTCAATATCTCGATTGGCGTGCTCATCCACCAACGGATCGAAGATATCCTCCAACGTTGCCCGGATCCCTTCGATCTGTGAGGACATCAGGGCTTCCTTGCGCACACAGAGGAAAACGAAGGGATCGCCACCGGGGGGTTGCGAAGCAAGCCCCTCCAAGAGCGTAAGCTGTGCATTGGCTTTCTCCAGCAGCTCCACCATATCCGCACTCATCGACAAGGGCGGATCTGGTGGAAGGGGAGAGGGAATGAACGATCGATACGAAGCCTCTCGGGATAGATGTGTGATATATCTTCCTGCCCTATGATCCACAGAAGGTCCTCCTCCCCATACAGTAAAACAACCTGACCATCCATTTGCTCACTACTGTGAGCCTCTCTACGCATTGGTACGCTCTCGGGGAAGGAAAAATCCTTTGATGCAAATGGCAGCGATGATCAGGGTGTCTTTTTTGCTGTACATGGCGCCTTATACTCTTTCCTGAGATTCCCCTTCTTTGTATACAGACCCACACTCTGCAGATACTCTTGGGACTTCTTCTTCGATGACGCTACTTCTTTTGTGTACTCAGATGAACTCTTCGATCTCTCTATCACTCATTACACAAACCCTTCCTTACCACCCAACAAACCAGCAAAAGCTGATGCAAGCCTACTCCATCTGCCTCTTCCTTGCATCCCCCTTTGTAGGGACTGAAAAACAGGGATGTGCAAGGAATGCAATCCCCCTCCGTCTCAAGAACAAGAAACCCAACAGAATTCGTGTTGAACACCCACACAAGAACTTCAGTACCTCATCATCGCCATTATGCTCTCTCCGCCTCACGTTCCCACGCTCTTCTCAGCGTCAGCTGTTGGCGGAGGGTCAGCATCATGGCGATGAGCCTATCAAAGTCTTTTCGATCATCTTCGCCCAAGCGTTCGCGCTGAAGCGCGATGAAGGAGGGCTCTTCTCTCTTTTCTGCGATTATCTCGGCAAAATCAAACCCAAGGATCGAAGAGAGGGCTTGAAGCTGTACAGTCGAGGGGATGAAATCCTCTCGCTCAAGGCGGGCGATCAGGGAGGGAGAAAGACCGGTCAGCTCTCCAAGCTGCGCATGGGTCAGGCCTTCTCTCTTTCGAAGGGCTGCAACGGTGTGAGCCAATGCGGTGGTGGATATGATTTTCATCGAAGAACCTCCCTCTTCACTATACCATAGTTGCAACACATCATGTCGGAAAGCATCAGTGAAGAGGCGTCAATGTGGACAGCACCCAGCATCTCGCTTTGTCTTTTATACAAAACCCCGCTTTTCTATAAAACACAAGCGTGTCATTGATACAAAGAGGGGGTTTCTTATAAAAGACAGAGCACAAGTAATGGTAATTGTCGAAAATCACTCAGATAGTTAACAAACGTAGTACTATATATGCGATATTATACCTATATATGTAGAAATTATCACAAATAATACTTTTAAAGTTTCAAAAACGAATGTAGTATGAACGTGAGGGGTACATATGCTTATACGATTTTCAGTGGAAAACTACAAATCCTTCAGAGACCAGGCCACGTTCTCCATGGCTGCGACAAAGGGAACGCGTCACAGCAGTCACGTGCATACCATCAAAGGCAATCGTCTGTTGAAGGGAAGCTTCATCTTCGGTGCAAATGCAAGCGGCAAGTCCAATTTTGTCGAAGCGATGCAGTTCGCACGGAATGTGGTGGTGAGAGGAGTAGAAGCGGTTGACACCGGCGATCGCCATTTCCGTCTGCAGGATGGATACCTGAGCATTCCGGGAGTGTTCCAGTTCGACTTCTTCGTCGGTACGGTGCAGTATTCCTATGGCTTTGCGCTCTCTTATGCCAAGCGGGCCATAGTATCGGAATGGCTTGCCATTGCCGGTGCCAATACCGCCAGATACGTGTTCAATCGGAACACCAACGAGGATGGGGCCATCACGGTTGAGAGCGATGGCGATGGACTCTCCGGTGAAGACTTGAATCGATTCAAGGTGTATGTCACAGACTATGAAGACAGCAAGAATATTCAGCTGGCACAATCGTTCATTCTCACCGACGTTTCCAAGCGGACTCATACCGATACCGGGTTCTTTAAATCATTTGGAGAAGCGTTCAGATGGCTTGATGCATTGACGTTCATCTTTCCTTCTACCCGCTATCTTGGTATCGGTGAATTTGCAACGAATCCGGTATTGAAACGCAAACTCGAACGCACCTTGGATTGCTTCGATACAGGAATAACCGCAATTGAGCCGAAGAGCATACCATTAGAAGAGCTGGATGAGGATTTGAAGAAATTCATCGGCGGTCTGCGTTCAGAAGGTAACTATCCACGAATCCTTCGGCGGAACAAAGAGATTATCCAGCTGGAAAGAGATGCCGACGGGCAAATCATTGTTCACCAGCTCGCCATGAACCATGGTTGCGATGATGAGCTCTTCACGAGTACAGATGAATCCGATGGGACCGTGCGCCTCTTCGATTTGATCCCATTACTCTTGTTCGAAGAGCCTCGGGTTGTCATTATCGATGAAATTGGACGGAGCTTACACTCCAAATTGCTGGTCACCTTCATCGAGCGGTTTTATGAACAGACTGCAGGAAAGCCCATCCAGTTGATCGCCACGACCCACGACTCCAATGTCTTGGATCTCGACCTGCTTCGTCAGGACGAGATCTGGTTTATCGAACGGCAGAGAGACTACAACTCTCGTCTCTACTCGCTCAGTGAGTTCAAGGAGCGATTCGACAAGAACATCGAGCGTGAGTATCTGTTGGGAAGATATGGTGCCATACCATTCTTTAAAGAATGGGAGTGTGAACCGGATGATACGTAACCAGTACCGTCTACATGGCAATCCTCTTGAGCGAAAGCAGGGAGATAAGGTTCCTCGCAAGATTTTTTGGGTATCGGCAGAGGGAGCGGTCACGGAACAAAAGTATTTACAGGGAATCTCAAGCTACCGTGATAGGTTGGGCATCCTTTCGGTAGTGGATGTCCAGACATTGAAGCGAAAGAAACGCGATGGGAAATGCTCGCCGGAGGATGTGCAGGCGTTGCTCGATGAATACATCTATGTGCGGGGAAAAGAACTACACGAAATCTTGACCGATCTTGATCCTAAGCTACATGGTCATATCAGTGCTGCATCCATCACTGGATACCTCGAAGGGAGCCTCAGTAAGAAGGAGAAGAAGACGTTTGAGGATGCCATCCGTCTGTTGGACATCGACCTGAAATATTGGGGGTATTTGCAGAAACGTAGTTCAGAGGAAGATGAGTTTTGCATCGTCATCGATCGAGACAGGAAAAGCCATACAGAAGAGAGTCTCCAGGCGTGTTATGAGTGGTGCCAGGAACATTCGGTCCATTTCATTCTTTCAAATCCATGTTTTGAATTTTGGATGCTCCTGCACTTCAAAGATATTGTCCATGAGTGCTCCGCGGAGGAATTAGGTCAATTCCTTGAGAATGAAAAAGTGTCGAAAAAGCATACGTTTACCAGCAAATTCCTTTCAGATGTTCATTTGCAACTGACAGAAGTTGGCCAAGGCAAACACATAAGGAATTTCGACACACATTATCTCCCCCGTGTTAATGATGCAATCCGCAATGCTGGTGCATTTGTCCAGACGTTTCCTCAACTCTTGAATGAACTGGGTACCTCGATGCCCCTCTTGATAGCTCTGCTCCGTCAACAGAAAGATAATGAGTGTTAGGTGATTTTATGCAATTCATCGTCCCTGAAGAAACGGAGCATCACACGATACTCCCCCTCCCAAAATCACTGCACTCAAAATGATGTATTCAGTGATAAGCCAAAGGCCTCGCAAAGCGAGGCCTCCCGTACTCCTTCCACACCAGGTGGGCGAGCTATACTCACTGTATGGCGGAGAGTACTCCGTGTCAAGAATCCTTCCGATCCGAAACTACGCTCATCTTTCGTACCTTTCCCTCACCCGCCTGATGCTCTTGTTCAGTGTTGGCCTCAGCACCAGCTTATAGCCCAGAGTCCTCGTTCTTCGCTCCGCCTCCGGATGGGCAGCGAAGAACGAGTCAGGATCAGGGAAGCTTCCCAGCTCCCACTTGATGGCTTTGTCCTGGATGGAGGTCTCCTCCCCCTCCCACTTGATGGGAGGGTTGCGGAAGTTGAGCGTGGCGATGCCGTAGCCGTAGAAGCTTCCCATATAGTCCGGGTAGCGGGCTTGTAGCTTCAAGAGATAGGGGCGGTCGACGATGTGACCGCCGAGCTCCACCCACTTGTCCTTATAGTATACGCTCACCCAGCTGTGAAACAGCGATTTGGGTGAGAAGTGAATGGGCACACCCTTGAGGAGCCCTCGATAAAGGATGCGGCCCACCGTCGCCGCCTCCATCCTGCACGGAACTCCCACAGAGCGAAGGAGCGTCATGAACAGGGTGGTCTTGGTCAGGCAGTTTCCCATCCCCAAGCGGAGCACCTCTGAGCCTGGGATCTCGAAATGTGCCGTATACCCGTAGACTATCTCATCACGCACCATCGTGTAGATAGCCTCAATACGTTTTGTGATCGAAGTGATGTGCCTCCACCCCCGCTGCTCAACGAGAGCGACTATCGCCTCGCTCTCGTAATCGAGCAGCGCGGATGACTGTATGAAGATATCCAGCTCCTTAGCTCCCATGTACCGACTCCATCTGTGTCATGTGGTGTTACTCTATCATCGCTCAGTGATATTTTCTATCCATCCGTCACATCATTGGAATTCCAGCATATTACGGTAAGCCGGAGGGTGTGGTATACCGAATATACGTTCCCACACATGGGTTGTATTGCTGAGTTGGATCGTCCTCCGGTGTCCTTCGCCTCCGGGGGCTTTTTATTGCCGGGCGATTACAAATCCTATCGTATCGCTTCATCGAATACACCACACACCACCTGCAAACTTCCATCCCCTTGGTATCACACCAAAGCTGGTATATCCTATGTGCAAGGAGCACAGAACCATGGATACCCTCACCGCCTTGATGAACGGCCCCCTCTCTCCCCTCTACTGCTGTATCGGAGACCCCGTGGTGGGCAACCCCACCCAGTACATGATGGAAGAGGCCTTCACCGCCCTCGGCCATCCAGGACGATACCTCACCATCGAGATTCCAGCCAAAGACCTCAAAGATGCGGTGAAAGCCATCAGGACCCTCTCCTTTGCCGGAGCCAACGTCACCGCCCCCCATAAGGAGGCCATCATCCCCTATCTCGATACCCTCACCGAGAGTGCCCGCATAAGCGGGGCGGTCAACTGCATCACCAGAGGCAAAGACGGCTCCCTC
>Ga0208195_1003619_pt1 | contig 13020 bp, 4 predicted proteins | sample AD_UKC077_MetaG_FD_184441 | JGI IMG/M metagenome (GOLD analysis project Ga0208195, IMG submission 184441) | Active sludge microbial communities of municipal wastewater-treating anaerobic digesters from USA - AD_UKC077_MetaG (SPAdes) (version 2) | ecosystem: Engineered > Bioreactor > Anaerobic >...
ACCTGCGAATAACACTTCACCTCGACCAGGTTGCAGGTGATCGTCCTGGTGTTCAAATCCAGGTCGAACAAACCCAAGTCGGTGCGTTGCAGGCTGATGGCATCGTTGACGTCGTCTGATTCACCGCTTGAGCGGTAGAGGTCCGTGTGTGCATCCAGCGGCACAATGACCTGATTGCTCAACGCGCCTTGATATTCGAGATAGAGCCGCGCCAAGGCCAGGCCAAGAGCCTCTGCCTGTTGCGTACGTGCGGAAATCAGTTTCAGGGCGAGCTGACCCGAAAGCGACCGCAGGTTTGCTAAGATCCGAACCGACTGCTCGCCGTCGGCGGACAACCCGTGCTCAAGCAGCACCGGCTTCAGCATTGCCTCCAGCTCATCGTTCGAGCGCGAGGAGATGATCAGGTTATGTGTCGCCTGGGAGCTGGTTCCCGGCACATAGTCAATCAGATAGTCCGGTCTGTTCTTCCGGCCCCCATGGTCGAAAAACTCAATCCCCATATTTCGGTCGATGGTGAACACCCAATCGCTGATCTGGTGAACCTCGTAGATCAGCTCTCGTTGGGCCACGTCGAGGCCAAGGGTCACGACGGGTACCGCCTTGAAACTGGCACCAGAGGCAGCAACCGCTGAGGTCGCAAAACAGAGTTGGCGGCTCAAAGACGACAGTAAATCAAAACACGCGGCGTGGTTGTCCGCGCCGATGGAGCGCCCGACAATCGGCCGTTTGTTCCAGAATGTCCCCGAATCGTCATCAACGAATTCGGTTTCGAAGTCCTGTATCAACCCATGCAGCGGAGTCACTTCCATCGGTCTCTCGGCAATGGAAAGCTTCTCGGCTGGGAACACATCCAGGAGTATGCTGATGTGCGCTGGAAAATCCTTGGAGTTTGCATGAAAATCCTTCAGCGCGTGCTTGGCCAAGTTCAACTTGGAAAACAGATGGCTGCCAGTTGAAGTCGCAAACGCGTCGGCTGCCTCGTTTACCGTGGCTCCGGGATGGACCATGGATTCAAGCGCCTCACCCAAAACAGGCGAGTCCGGATCGGAGGTAAAGAGCCGGATGTCATAGCGCAAATCGGCATGCTCGCGCTTCTGCTGGAGCGATAGCAGGACCTCCGCAATCATCGAACCGGCCCCGGGATTGAAGATGTTCAGAGATAGCTCTCGCACATACGGATGCTGAGAGAGATAACGCTCGATCTTATCCGCAATGACCTTTCCGGAAATATCGGTTCCCGCCGCAGAGGGCTCGGCCAAGCCGAGGGCCGAACAGATCTCCGCCATCAAGCCACGGTAATTCTCCTCGGTAGTCGGGGTGTAGAGCGCCCAAAACGCATTCAGGTTGTCTACCGGCGTGAAGATGCGGCCATCCTCTACGGGAATACCGACCGGATAGGCAGAGGGCACAAGGCCATCCAACAGAGCGGAACGGACGTGAGGAATGTGATCTTTCCCACCTGATTTGATCTTCTCGATCCAGTCCTTGCCCAGGGTGACCCAACAACTCAGCCACAAGGCTCGGAGCGGATGGGTTGGGGAGACCAAAACGGCCTCGCGATGCCTTCCACGGAAGTCGGTCAAGATGACATGAATGGAATCGACGGCCAGCACGTTTCTGAGCGCTTGCAGGTGCTGCTGACGCTCGGCACCGGAAGTCGTCTCGGCCTGACGGATGAGGTTCCTGACCAGGTCAAGGTAGCTTTCAGCATAAGCGAGGCATTCTTTTTCCGAGTCCCGGAACGACAGCCCCTGCATGATGAGCTCGGCAGTGTCTTTTCGCACCGCTGCAAAAAACTCTTCGCGGGCAGCCAGGAAGGAAGCCATCGCGGCAGAAGATGGCAGCGTGAGCCCGACCTCGGAGGGCGGCTCGGCGGTATCTAGGTTGATCTGCATTCGCCAGCCTGACGGGTGCTTAGGCTCCGCCAAGATGCGCTGCTCGATGGTTTTGAGCATACGTGAGAGCGGAATCTGAACAGCGCCCTCACGACCAAATTTCACCAGCAAGGTTTCCTGGCGGGAGGTCTTCTTCGAACGACCGCCTTCGGCCCAAGCGACACTGCTAATGACGATATCATTGGGATCGCGCTCATCGCCCAGCGCAGTCAGTTGCAGTCGGAAACGTGCGTGTTCCAGACTCTGCTCAATGGGTATGGCGCGCTGAGGCGGTTCTTCCTCCACGCTGCCACCTGGCAGGACGTAGAAAGGTTCACTTTCATAAGAGCATTTAGATCCCTCGGACGCGGAATCCCCCTCCAGTGGAATCGGATCGCCATCGACTGTCCAAGGCATCACACGGATGAAATGCCATCCTTCCTCAAATTCGATTTTATTGAGCTTATCCAGACTGACTGTACATTGCAGTCGATTCGGTGTCCAAGCTTTGACTTTCTTGGATTTTCCAACCGGACCGTCCTTTTGAGAAATGATTTGAACCGTAAAATGGTCCAGTCCGCTGACCTTGCCGGGGTGAGGGTTAACCTCAAATACCACATTCATTTTGCGGCGGTCATTCGGGACCAGAACCTGTTGCCCGATGAGGCCAGAGAGTTGGTCGTCGGTCTCATCCTCTGCAACGACCGGCAAGTCGGTTTCCAGCACCGTCAGAAGAACCTTATCCAGCGATAGCTCTTCCTGGAACGTCCATTTGTCGAAAGATATGCTCCACCAGCTCTTGTCGGTCGCGATGGGCGGCGTCCAGGATTCGGGCTCCTGGACATCGTATTTTTCAAAGTAGGCGAATAGGCGCGACTCCAATGCCTTGTCGCTGAGCCCCAGATCGGCAATACGGCCACGAACCGACTTGTGTGAGGTCATCAGACTGCGGACGCTGCCGAGGTTGCGGCGAATCCTCGCATTGACCATGCCGGGATCGGCAAAGAGCTTGAAGTCCGGAATCAACGTCAATTCATAGAGGCTGGCCCCGAGGGTTTCTCCATCAATCCCGTTTTCGAGCGCGGTGAGCAGATACCTCATGCGGGAAACAGCGTCGGCAAACAGCCATTCTTCCTCGGTGAGGATGCCCAAGAGATCGCGGACATGGCCGACCAGTGTTGCCGGAAGCCGGTCAAGCAGCGAGTCGATCAGGTCCTCGTAGATGCCGGTGAAAGTCAGCTCCTCGAATGTCGCCACGCCAAAAGAGTCCTCGGCGCTGGTACGGAGCGAGGTCGGTATGAAGACCAGCAAAGGTTGGCGCAACTCGCCGTTCGCGTCAGGGTTACGAAGTTCCACCAGCTTGGTGGAAGTCACCCGGAAAGGCATACCCTCTTGGTCATGGCTGCCGAGGATAAAGATGTTTCCGTCCGGACGGGTTCGCCGCAGTTCCTTGCAGACCGACTCCATGACTTCGTCATCAAGATCGGTGACCCGCATGCAGTGGCCTGGACCACGATCACCCAGGATCGCCTCGATACGAGGGCACAGCAGAGCAGCTACCGCCGAGTTCAATTTATCCTGGGAAAGCTTGGTGAACGCGTTACTCATGCGTGCCTCCCGTTCTTATCAGTTCCGTCATTTCGCTCAATGGCATAGCGGGGCGATACCTTCTGGGTCACGTAGGCATCCGACAGGTCCTCGTAGAATCCGATTTCACGCAGGCGGCGCTTGAAGGCTTCGAGGTTGAGGCGCAGGGCACGTCTATCCAGGATGCTGCTGTTGCCCTGTGCTCCTTCCGGTAGCCGGTCGATGTAAAGGCCGTAGCGGTTTCTCAAAAAGACCAACAATTCCTCGATGCGGATCTCGCGGGTCACGAAACGCCCGCCGTCCTGGGTGAGCACGGCCACCTGGAGGAGCACTTCGAGCAGCTTGCTTCCCAGCATAAATCGCCGAGGACTTCCCTTGGCCCGGGATTGGGCCAGCAGGCCGTTCTCCTTGTTCTTCAGCAACAGAGAGTCCAAACACTCGGTGATGTACTGACGGTGATACTTGCCGCGATACGCCATCAGAATTTCGATAAAGGATTCGAACTCTCCCAGGCCCATGCCGCTGACTTCCCGGATCTCCGGATCGACGTCTTCGTTCCCGGAGGTCGATTCCTCGATCAGGCTCGCCAGGCGGAATTTGAAGTAGGCTTGGCGCTCGGCGTCGTGCTCGGGCTTCAGCAGGGATACCAGGTCGCCAACGGTGAACACGCCGCCGCCAGGGGTAGCCAGCTTGCCCGTTTTTTTGCTCAGGTATTCCGCCATCTCATCGAGCTTCTTGACGACGAAATTGGCCTGCACAAAGGCCGGTATCTGACGATAGAGCCGGTCAGTGGACTTGCGAGCCAACTCGACCATGTGCGGATTGTTGACGTCGCCCATATCCACGACCAGCGTCACACGGTAAGGACAGCCTTCCAGCGCATTATCGAAACCCGGGTTGATCGGGCATTCCTTGGCGGTGCAGAGATCGTTGCCGGAGCGCTGTTTCACCAGCTTAGGCAGCATCTGCAACAGCTTGAGGTGGTAGAGCGCCAGATGGAATGCCATCAGGGTTTTGAGGTAATCCACCAGCACCGAACGTGGAATATAGGGCTCATAGGCCAGTAGCCGCAGAATGTCGTCGGCCATAATATCGGCCTGGCCGATACATAGGGGCTGGAAGCGCGAGGGCTCCTTGGAGTCCTTCATGTCCTGGGTAACCTGATGATCCAGACGCAGGATGGCCTGCGTTTCCACGTCCACGGATGCGTTGGGATCGTAGCGGTCCGTCACCAGGTCGATTCCCGGGAAGAAGAAACGCTTCAAAGCATCACGCGCCGCTTGGCCTTTGCCTTTGCGGGCATAAAAAAGCATCCAGTAGATCTGTTCGGCCGCACCGTAATCACGAGTATGCTTGGCGTTGCGGAATTTATAGGTATTGCCATGCAGCGGCCTTGGTGCGGCCACGGCCTGATTGGCTTTGCCACGATTAACCACATCCATCAGATCGGTTTCGATCCAGCGGCGCACAACCTGTGGATATTTATCAAAGCCCGCAAACCATTCGGGATGATCAAGGAAATCCTCCATGAACTCTTCAACGGTCAGGTCGCCGCCACGGGGCGGGCGTCGGCTGGCATAGCCATCGTATTTCAGTCGGGGAAAGAGCATGGTCAGCACACGATCCATCTCGATGTGCTTGAAATCGACGTAGGTGGTCTTGGGAGTGCGGAACTCCTTGTCTCTGCCTTTGATGCTCATGCTTCAGCCCTCCTGCTTACCTTTCCCAGATGCAGGATGCCTTTGTCGTCGCGCCGGATCTGGAAGAATTCGAAGCCGCTTTCAGTGAGGAGCACCTCCTGATAGGGAGCAGCGGATAGAACGTTTTTGAACACCGCCAGACTCAGGTAGAAACCTTCCTGCTCCTCGATGCTGGGGCGGTAGCCGTTATTGAGCCGCATCAGCATTTCATAGATGTCGAGATTGATGCGCAGGCTGGCCTTGTGGCCGTCGCCGGAATCGTAAAGCAGCACCAGCGCCTGAGACAGACACTCGACGAAAGGATGAACCGTTGTTTCCTGCTCGGTGCGGAGCGTGAAATGATCGCCATCGAAGAGACGGTAACTGCGGATGGTGCCTTTATCCACCTGGCGAACACGCAACGCCAACTGGTTGTTCAGCCGCACCGGATCGCTCAAGCCTTCGCCCCGGTTGATGGCACGGAGAATGGCGGTTACCTCATCGGCACTTTTCGCGCCCGGCTGCTCAATTGCATCCAAGAAGGGATCGATACTTCTGTAAGGCAGCATCTCCTTCCAGCCGATGTCGCGTCGTTCAAAGAAATAGCGACGGCGCATGTGCGAGAGGTAATTCCGGTGCTTGGCGATCAATCGAGCACGGTTTTTCGACGAGTAATCACGAGGCAGGTTTCGGAATAGTGTTTCCAGCAACGCCTCATCGTAGTTGGCGCGCTCATCAAAGCTGAAACGCGAGGATTTGTGGGTATCGGGAGCAAGAAATCCCAGTTTTCGGTCCAGATCGGGATTGCTGACTTCGGCCACGTCGATCTCGCGCAACAGGGCAATGAGCCGGTCATTGGAGCCTTCCGCCCCGCCAAGCCACGAGTTGAAATAGAAGCCATCAAGAATGCGGTTCTGATTTTCCTCACCGCCGTTCTGGTAAAGCTGGTGAATGCCGTCGCAATCCTGGGTGCCCACCAGCATGAAGGCCAGCGCCGAACGCAGGTCGCGCATGGTGATGTGCAGTCGCCCGCGCAGGTGGGTAATGGTGTAGAGCATCTTCAGGCGCTCGATCACCTTGGGTCCGGCAACCGGGTCCTGGAAGGTTCGGGCGTTATGGTAGGCAAAGCACTTGCCCTTGAGGTCGCACTTCTCGCAGGCCTGCCAGTATTCCTGCTGCGTCATGCGGGCAATCAGCCGCTCCAGAATCGAAGGCTGACCTTCCTCGGGTTCGGCGACCACCGAGCGCAGGTTGAGGTTGATGACCGCGATGCCGCCCTCCGGAGCGGCCCCGGCCAAACCCTGCTGGATCTGCTTGGCGAGCAGCGGGAACTCCTCTTCATGCTCCAGGAAGAAATCGACCAGCCGCCCCTCGTTGATGGCGATCAGGCGGGTCTGATTCTCGGGCCAGCCGGAGGCGTCCTTGCCCGCGAAGGGAGCAAAGAACTTCTGCAACACGGCATCGTTGCGCTCGTCGCCTTCATCCTGGCTGCCGTCGTAATTGCTCTGGTAGGTATGGCCCTTGAGCTGGAACACAGCCCCATTCGCGCCGCGCTGCATCTGTGCGCCCTTGCTCTCGGCAAAGGCCTCGAACTGCTGAATGAAGGCCGTCTTGCCGTCACCGGCGTTACCGCTGATGATGACCAGACGGAACTCGCCCTTGAGCAGCGCGGGCTTGAGCTTTTCGTCCAGATAGGTCGGCACGTAGGTGGCCTTGCCAACTTCGTCGAGACCTCGGGTGCCCGCGTTGGATACCTGACTCTGGCTGTAGAGGGTCAGCAGGTGGGTAACAAAGGGGTTGGTGTTGGGCTTGGTCGGCTCAAAGCCGAGCTTGGACACCACCTTGGGTCCGGCACCAATCTCGCCGCTGGAGCTACCTGCGCGCAGGCGCTTGACCTCGGCCATGGCGGTCAAGAACTCATCGATTGAGGCGAAGCGATCCTTGCGCTCCGGCGCGATCATCTTCACCAGCACATTGACCAGCGATGAGCTGAGATCGGCGCAGCCCTTGAACTGCTTGGGGTCCTTGGGCTGAGTCTTGATCGGTGGCGTGGGGTCGTCGAACGGATACTTGCCGGTCAGGCACTCATAGAAGGAGATGCCCAGGGCATAGAGGTCACGATCCATCCGATCCGAAGCATCCGGCTCGGAGTTGTAATCGTAATCCGGCGGCAGGTAACGGCGCGTGCCGCCACCGCCTTGAACCTCGTCGTTCTCGGAGACCGCAACGTTGAAATCAATGATGCGGACGCCCTTATCGGTCCACAGCAGGTTGGAGGGCTTGACGTCCTGATGGTAAACGCCGTGCTTGTGTAGATGGGACAGCCCATCAGCGGCCTCGCGCACGATGCGCACGGCATCATCCAGCGACAGCGCCTCGGCATCGATCAGGTCGGAGACATCCAAACCTTCCACATATTCAAAGACGATGTACGGCGTCTGCTTGGCGTCGGCCATGCGGTCCGCCCAGATCACCTTCACCACATGCGGATGGTCGGGCAGATTGGTCAGGGTCTTGTATTCGCGGCGCAGGCGCTCGTACACGCTGCGGCGGTCCTTGGTCACCAGCTTGATGACCCGCACCACATCGCCCAGGGAATCGAACACCTTGTAGGCCACGCCGAAGCCGCCGCTGCCCAGCTTCTTCTGAATGCGGAAGCGATCCGCCAGGATGAAATCCTGCGGCAGGTTCATCAAGTCAATTTCAGGGGCGGAGTCACCGCGCCCGTCCATGGGCGCGGCCCTATGGGCGCCCTTAGCGGGCGTGCCAATCGACTCTCCTGTCGATTGGTCATTCTTGGCTTCGGGCAGGATCAGCTCATCCAGGCCCTTGCGGGCGATGGCCGCGCTGGTGTGCCGTTCCTCGGGGTCGAACTCGCAGAACTTCTGCAGCCACTCGTCGATCCCCTTGGGCAGGTCCGGCTTGTGTTCCGAGGGCTTCATCGGGAAGCGGCCGTCGGCCTCCATCATCTGGTCGACGCTTTCAAAGGGCAGCTCGCCGGTCAGCAGCTCGTAAAAGATCAGCCCGGCGGCGTAGAGGTCGGAGGCGATGCTGGCCTGGGTCGGGTCCTTGAAGCACTCCGGAGCCTGATAGGCGGCTTCCAGATCATCCACCACCTGATCAGCGATGGTGGAGGTGCGGTTCTTGCCGACCCGGGCAAAATCGAAACCCGTCACCCGGGCCTGGCCGCCCTTGGTCACCAGAATGGCGTCCGGGGTGAGATTGCGGTGGATCACCTCGTGCCGGTGCGCATGGTCCAGGGCCGACAGCACGTCGCGCATCACCTGGAGCTTCTGGTCAAAGGTCAGCGCCAGGGAGGCCTTGTTGATGTGCAGGCGCAGGGCCTGGCCGGGCAGGTCCTCGGTGACCAGCACCACCTTATCTTCATCGTCGGAGACGAACAGATCCTTCACCGCCAGCACGTTGGCGTGGGTCGGCATGTGCGCCACGGCGCGATAGGCATTGCTGATCTTCTTGAACTCTTCCTTGCGGGCGGCTTCGTCCTGGTAAGGGTCGGCCTGATAGACCCGCAGGCGGGCCATGCCGCCGCTCTTGCCCAACAGATTGTGCTTGGCGCGGTACTCGGTGTAGCGGTCGGTGCCGCCGAGTTTCTCTTCCACCTGCCAGTCGCGGAACAGCAGCGCCGCGCTCTTAGGTCTAGCGTTTCCGGTGATCGCCTTGGCGATCTGGGAGTGGAAGCGGGTGATGTTATCCAGCCGGTTGTCGGGGATACGGCTCTGGTCGCGGAAGTATTTCAGGCAGTGCTTAAAATCGGTCACGTCCGGGCTGTCGATGCCCGCCTGGTCGAACACGGCGGCGTCATTGGCAGTGAGCAGCACGGCGGCATGCACATGGGCCTTGCGCAGCTCGATCAGTCCGGTGTTGCTCTCGCGGATGATGGTGGCCATGGTCTTGGCATGGCTGCGCAACTTGGCCAGCGGCGAGAAGAACGGCTGCCGCCCCTCGGGGTACCACTTGGAGCCATACACATCGATGTTGCCCCGCGTTCCTTTGACATCCACCAGATACACCGCGTGAGGCGCGAGGATGGCGATGTCGATTTCGAACACCTCCTCACCCTGGCGCATCTCGAAGTTGTGGAAGATCAGCCAGCCATCGGGCAGGTGATCCCGAAGAAAACCGATGGCCTGGCGTTCAGATTCGTTCGCGGGTTGCCCGATGGGTATGACCTTCGCCATTAGCGACCTCCCTCCAGAATGGCCTGCGAGATCATCCGTCTAGCATCGAGTTCCAACTGGAGTGCTTCATCGCGGAATGCCATTGCCTTTAGGACGTTGGCATTAATCTCGTTGATCTCTTCATCATCCAATAAAGGAACCGGAAGGTTTGCTATTTGCCCTTCCGTGAAGTGGGGTATCGACCCGCCAAACGGCAATCGTATTATCTGTGCGTATCCGATATCAGATGACAAATATGCGAAGAGATAGCCGGGAAGGCTTTCGTCTTTTGCAATTACCCTGACTAGCATGTGCGTGGTGCATGCTGTATCCAGGTGCTTGCCAACCCAAGCAACTCGACCGATTAGTCCCCCTTTTTGTCCGAATGCCTGAATCAAAATTGTTCCATTACGGATTTGTACATCTTCGAACAAAGAAGTTTTTCTGGATAAGATTTCTTTATGTACAGGTTCAAGCCAAAAAATGGCCCCACCTGAATAATATGGCGCACCGTGCTCCACATCTTCTATATAGATGCGCTTGAAGATTCCTGGCAAAGAAACCTCTTTGCACAGATCCCTTACATATTTGTGCCGTCCTTTGGTTATCCTGTCTGCAATAGTTTCGGCAGTAGGATCATGGTAAGCAGCCTCTAACCGTCCAATGATGTTTTTCGAGCTAACTGTTGAGATAATTGGGTATTCTTGTTGTTTTTGGAGAATACCGTCGCCAAACATGTCAAAGCGGGCTCTTGATTCATTGACCAAGTTCACGGCATCAGTTCTGAGTTTGGATGCGCGTTTGATGAGAGCATCAACCTCCCCTTCAAATTTTGGGGAAAATCGAGGCACCTGGATTCCAGTTAAATCAGATGGTTCGATATGAAGAATGATGCTTCCAAAAGTCCCAGCAGTGACAAGTGGTACACCGAAGTCTGAACTTAGGAATGCGTAGAGGTAGCCCGATGGAATTTTGTCGATGTCAGGAATTACCTTCATAATATCGCTACACGCGAACATCCCGGCCATATCTTCTCGAGCAAAAACAGTGCGGCCAATTGTTCCTGCAGCAGAGATCAAAATGGTCTCAGGTTTCAAATAACAATCTGAATCTGTGTCAGCGATTTTTTTGGGAATTCTAGGGACGTGCGTGAGATCAGACTCAAGCATGTCGGAGGTGTTAAGGAACGGCACTCCATGATTTTTGTCTTGGACAAAAATCCGTTTAATCATTTTGCCTTTGAATATTCCTGAAAGCCCACCCTCTGTGAGATCAGCCAGAGAGGTCTTTTTTGCTTTAAGAGCTGCAATTGCCATTCGGGCTTCAAATGCGCCAGACATGTATGGTCCGCAATCCAAACGGCATCCGTTGCTTTCAAGCCATTTGCTTGGAATCGATTTAATTTTCATTGATTCACCTCGCCGGTTGCGCGGAATTCCTTGTACTTTTCTGCCACTAACGGCAGCTCGTCATGAATGCGGCGATTACGGCGCGTGGTTCGGCGGATCTCTACTTCACCGCCTTCACGAACCCGCTCGATCACTTCCTCATCGAAAACCAGTTCCTCTCCATCAGGGGCTCGCTGAAACAGGAGATTGCCCCGGGCGTCGACACCGGCCCGATCCACTACGGCCATGAAGACCTTGTATTCCGGGTATTCGGTGTTGATCAGTTCCTCTTGGCTGCGGCGACGCAATACCAAGAGGCTCGGCAAGGCGGGGGTCAGGCCATACTCCTTGACGGTGACTTTGAACGGCTCCACCGGTAGGTCAACCGAGGCCAGTACCTCGCAGTGGCGCAGAATCCACCAGCGAATGTATTCATCACCAGGATTTCCGAGAACTCCATCAGGCAGAAGGATTCCAATACGGCCAGTTCCAGGTTTGACCCAATCCAGCGCACGTTCAATAAACAAAACTTCAGGTGGCACACCTCCTGTGTTGATGGCACCTGAGTTAACGTAACCGTCACCGCCTTGTTCTTTGTTCCAGACCTTTCCAAGGTCATAACGGGAGAGAATTGATTCGTCGGCAACGACATCCTTTGTCGAGAACCAGGGGTTGAGCAGAACCATATCCATGCTGCCCAGCGGCATGGCCGGGCGGGCGGCTTCGATGCCATCCAGATCACCATCCGGAAAGGTGCGAGCATCGATGCGGAACACGCGGCCGGGATTGCCGGTGGTGAACAGCAGGTTCATGCGGCTGGTAACCGCCAGGAAGGGATCGATATCGCAGCCGAGGGCATTGCTGGCCGCCCAGGCAGCGGTTTCGTTTTGCGCCTGGCGGATCTGCTCAAAGGTGGCCTCTTCGGGCGTGGTGCCGAGGCTTGCCAGTTTCTTCTTGAAGATATGCACGGCGGTCATGGCCAGGAAAGTGCCGGTGCCGCTGGAGCAGTCCATGATGCGCTCGCCGGGCTCTGGGTCGAGCATCTCTACCGCCATTTCGGCCACGTTGAGCGGTGTGGGGTAGCGGCCCTCGCGGCCGTCCATCACGCTGCGGGCGACCGCACGGAAGGCCCCGGTGCGGAAACGGGGCTGGGTTTCGCTTAAGTTATAACGGGCCAGCTCCATGACCACGCGGGCGGTCTCGTGGGGTTCCAGCGTCAGATCCCAACCACGGGTCAGCAGGTTCGGTTGCCAAGCCTTGGCGGCGGCAATGGATTCGTTGATGCGTTGGGTAATGGCCTGTTGGCCTGCCTCGGTGAAAGGCTCGTCGCCCCTGATCCAGAATTTGCGCTCGCCGGTGGGCAGGGTCTCGTCATGGATCTTGGCCAGCATCAGCACGGCCAACTGCTTGAAGGAATCCTTGTGGTCGAGCCCCAGGTTGCGGTTCAGGTACTGACGGCAGCGCAGCAGAGCGTCTTCCAAGTCCTCCGCCTCGGCACTGACTTGAATGACACCGCCGGTGCGGTCGAGATCGGTGGTTCGTTCACCCGGCACCGGCCAGACACCCAGGGGCTTGGCACGGACCTCGAAGCGGGTGCGTTCGACCTGGAACAGAAACTCCTCCTGGCCGTTGGTCCACATGCCCAGCGTCGCGCCGGGGATCAGCTCCAGCAGTTCCTTAAGCTCGCGCAGGTCGGCGTCGGCCTCGGCAATGGAACGGAGCTTGTCGCGCTTCTTCTGAGTCTTGCAGACGATGATCCGCTGCAGGTTGTCGTTGTTGTGCTCGGCATCGGGGCGGAAAATCGCGATGTCGATGCGCTTGCGCCCCTGGCCGGGAATCTGGGGGTTGTAGTTCACCTCCAGGTCATCTCGGTCGAACCCGTAGCTCTCGATGAGCTGGCGCAAAACTTTCTGCACCAGCAGCTTTTTCGGCGAGGCGCTCTCCTTGTTGCCGGTCAGGATGTCGATGAAAAAGTTATCCGGGCCGCTCTCTTCGGCAGCATCCTGCGGGGCTTCAATGATGTCGTCTTGATCGCTCATCCGTTCTGCTCCTTGAGAAATTCGCGGTACTTCTCAGCGATGACCGGCAGATCGTTGTCCTCGATCTTTTCACTGCGGGTCAGGGTCCGTTCCACGAAGCGCCCGCCGATGCGGATGCGCTCGATATGCTGTTTGGGCTCGACGATCTCTTCGCCATCCGGGGTGCGCTTGTAGAGCTTGTTGCCACGACGGTCGAAGCCAACCTTGTCGGCCACGGCCATGAAGACCGGATATTCATCGATGCCGCCCAGGGCTTCGGCGCGTTTTTCCTCTTC
>Ga0208195_1003624_pt1 | contig 13006 bp, 9 predicted proteins | sample AD_UKC077_MetaG_FD_184441 | JGI IMG/M metagenome (GOLD analysis project Ga0208195, IMG submission 184441) | Active sludge microbial communities of municipal wastewater-treating anaerobic digesters from USA - AD_UKC077_MetaG (SPAdes) (version 2) | ecosystem: Engineered > Bioreactor > Anaerobic >...
CACATTCATTACAAATATACACTCTATCTTTTAGTGTTAAATCAGCTTTGATATTTCCACATAATTCTATAAAATATTTATATTATTTTATAGAATTTTATAGATTATTTAAAGCAGTTGGTAACCCTATATTTTATTTATCAAAATATAATAGGTTTTATTTTTATATTTATATTGATTCTTGAATTTTGATCAATTCTTGTAAATATTTTTTTACTTTACGATCAGCTTGCCTCATTTTTACCTGCATGAGAAGTTTATTTTTTTGATTTTGATTAGATAAAGTATCTTGATAAATTTCTATTCGTTGATTCATAGAATTGCAAAGATTTCGTACAGCTCTTCTGATTCTGTATTGTTTTTTGGATTCTGTTATGTTGTAGCAATCAGTAAATAGATTTTTTTTATCTTGCTCCCATTTGCTTGTCCATTGATTGAAATCTTTCATTGTTTTTATTTTTAAGCCTTGTTGTAGATTTGTATGTAATTGTAAAGCATTATCAAAGATACTTTGGATGAGTTTTTCTTGTTTTTCTTGCTCTTTTTGGAGTTTTTGCTTTTCTTGGGAAGGAATTTCCAAAAGAATTAAAAAATTGACTCTCAATTCTTCTGCGAGAGAGTTTAGGGAGGATGTGACTTTTTTATTTATTGCCACTCGATTTTTTTGATACAGTAAGGATAAGTGGTTTTCGCGGACTTGGTTTAATAATGTAAGAATAATAGGAAATCGAGCAAATTCTTTAGAATATTTTTTCCATAGAGGAGATTCTTTATATTCTTCGACTCGAGTTTGTAATGTTGCTAGTTCTTCGATAAATATTGCATGCTCTTCGTCTAATTTTTCTTTTTGAAAATTTTCATTATGTTTTTTATAGGATTCTATCATTTGGCGATAGATTTCATTGCCCCATACAATGTCTTTTTCTAATTCTATAAACGTTAATTTTTGGGGTGAGGGCATATTTTTTTTGATAAGATTTACTATATTTTGCATTTGTCTTTCATATCGTTGGATCAATTCCGTACGTTCTTTTTGTTGGGAAGGAATTTCAAGATATGATTGTGGAATCGGTATTTTATGAACATGGAATACATCTACTAGAAGAAATTTAAAATAATGGAGAACAGTATTGCAATATTGATTGGAGTACGTTCTCAAATCAGGATAATGACAAATAACATTTGTATTTTTATACCATTCTTTTTGCATATTGGTATAATTTTGTACAATTTGTAGACATTCGGTTCTTATGATATTAATATTTTTTTTTTTGTCTTGCATCAAATCTTGGCTCTTCTCTTGCCATTCTTTGATGGTGGATGCCATGAGCTTTAAAAGTTGATAATATTCATTTTCTTCTTGTTTTCGTTCTTTATATTGTAATGCTCGGCGTCCGTGAAATAAATTATGTTTATAAGGCATTCCTTCCATCGTAGTAAATCGTGTATGTACTTCTACAGAATATTCGCCTGAAGGAAGTTGATGGTTAAAAGGTCCAAATGTAAATAAAATGTCACTACTCGTCACAATTCGGTACACAGTTGTTCTAGGGATCAAATTTTCTTCAAATTTGATAAATGCATAAAGGTGTGTTCCTTTGGGGAGTGTTGTCTTTCCTTTTAAAGTCCAAATTATTTTTCCACTATGATCAATGTCTGGTTGAAATTGTACATGTAAGGGTTGACAATATAAGCTGGTATAAAATACGGTGACCATCAAAAATAAAATATAATGTTTCATGTATCTTCCTCTATTTTTCCAAATATTTTAAAATTTCTCGTAATTGAGTATAACATTCTTTTGCACTGCTGATTTTTTGCAAGAAAAGTTGAGAAAAAAATTCACGCAATTGTGGGTTAATAGTATCTGGTAAAAGTTTTAATAACGTATCTAGCATATTGTGTTTAGTAAATGTTCCTGTAATAAGATATAAAAGAATTGAGCCGATTCCAAATAAATCTATTTCTACAGGGCGATAATGATGTTCTTGATTAGGTACAAAATACTGTACGTCCGATTGTAAACTGTTGCACACTAGACCATGAGAAAGAAATAAGGAATACACGCCAACATCAGAAAGTTTGACAGCTCGTGTCCCATCTTCAATGATTACATTCCAAGCAGATAAACCTCCATGATACTTTTTTTCACTATGTAGATAGTATAAACCAGCTGCAATATTAATGGCGATTTTCACTGCTTTTCGATCTGAAAGTCGTTTTTTAGATTCAATTATTTTTACAAGGTTTCTACCTTGTATAAAATCATACACTAGCGTAAGTTGATGATCATCATTCCAATAAAAATCAAAAAGTGATAGAATACATTGATTTTGTAAATTTTTCAGTCTTTTTAAGCCCAAATTTAAAGACTGCTTATTCTCAGGAGAAATATCTGGGAATGTATATGTTTTTAAAAGTACAACATTTTCATGGATTTTATGAACACCTTTTGCAATGACTAGATTTCCTTTTTCTTCTAACGTTTCTGTAATTTCATAGATGCTATCGCTCATTTTATTATAATCTTCTACATCAGAATCCTCTATAGCTTGTGTCATTTCTGTATCTTGAAACCTAGGAGGTACGTTTACAGAATCTTGAATAATATCAACATTCAAAATATGTAAACCAATTCCTATTTGGTCGCCGTTTTTTAATTCTTTAATATTTTTAAGCTTATGTCCATTGAGAAGAAGACCATTTGTACTATCTAAATCTGTAAGCCACAGTTTTTTTTCTTCATAGAAAATTTTACAGTGTTTCCCAGAAACTTTACTATCTTCTAGGCGCAATCCACAATTTTTGCCTCTACCAATAATAACAGGCAAATTTTTTTCATGGAGAGTCATAGAAAAGCCTTCATTTTCTCCACTGATAATAGTAAGTTTACATTGCATAATTATCATCCTCATATAACGAGAAATAAAATTTGGTTGCTTTTGTCTACAAAGATAACAAAAAATATAAGGAAAAACTATCATTTTTTTTGTTTTTTTTTATTATGTTTTTTTTCATTTATTTTGATTCTTAGTTATTGCTTTTATTTTTCTTTTTGCTTTTATTTTTCTTTTTAAGTACAATATAGTATAGATGCAAAAATTTGATTTATTTTATTAATATTGGGAGAATTCTTTTGAAAAAAATATTTCTAATATCCATGATTGTAATAGTATGTTGTGGGAGCATATTTTTCTTTTCCCATCAAAATGTAAAATATAATCTTGTTTTGATTACTATAGATACATTACGTGCAGACTACGTGGGTTATTGTAACAAAGAAAAGCAAATCACACCAAATATAGATCAACTGGCTCAAAAGAGCGTTGTATTTCAACACGCTTATTCGCATAGTCCCTTAACATTGCCATCACACACTTCGCTTTTAACAGGCATGTCGCCCCATGAACATGGTGTCAAAGACAATGCGTTTTTCTGTTTATCGTCAGATGTACCCACATTAGCCACGATTCTTTTACAACAAGGCTACCAAACAGCTGCAGTGGTGAGTGGTGCTACATTAGCACGTAAAAAAGGCTTAGCTCGTGGCTTTCAAGAATATAATGATGTGCCTGATAAGTATGATGACTATTTAGATGGACCCCATGTTGGCGAACGAATTGCCTCTCAAAGCATAGACATTGCCTTAAAAATTACCCAACGATTTCAAAAAAATTCGCCCTATTTTCTGTGGCTTCATTTATTTGATCCCCATGCAGAATATGCTCCGCCTCTGCCTTATGAGCAAACATATGAAGGCGAAATTGCTTACACTGACAACTGCCTAGGTAAATTTTTACAAGCTATCCAAGATAATAACACCATCATTATCTTTACAGCCGATCATGGCGAAGGGTTAGGAGAACATGGTGAAGCAAGCCATGGCTACTTTCTATATCAAACTACACTCCACGTACCTTGTTTTATATATGCTCCTAATATATTGCAACCACGCATAGAAAAAATTCCAATTCGCTCTATGGACATAATGCCTACAGCACTTGGACTCCTTCGCATTAAAGACCATGGAAATGCTACTGGGCAAGACATATCCTTGCACTTACGTCAACAAACCCCTTGGCAGGAACAACCAAGCTATGCTGAAACATACTATACACACCATGCTTTTGGTTGGGCTCCTTTATATAGTTGGACCAACGAGTACAAAAAATATATTTCTACCAACAAAGGCGAATTTTACGACTTACAAAACGATCCGCAGGAATTATGCAATCTTTCCATAAAAAAACAAGAAAACATGTTGCAATTTCAACAACAATTGACCAACATGAAACATAAAAATACAAACATACAAATCCAAGAAGAAGATTTAAAACAACTGCAATCTCTTTCCTACGTCAGTTTCCCAAGCAATCAACAAGAGACAAAGACATTTCCTGATCCTGTTACCATGACGCCATATATTACACTATTTTTGCAAGCACAAACAGCATTGAACAACAACCAAAACGAAAAAGCCATTCAACTTTTTCAACAAATATTGCAAGTAGACCCTAAAAATGTAGCAAGTTGGTCGCTTTTAGGAAAAGCATATGCTAAACAACAACTATTTGACAAAGCCCTAGACGCATACAAACAATTTGAAAAACTTCGTCCACAACTTTTAATAGCAAAAAAAGCAATCCTAGACATATATTTTCAACAAGGCAACTATGAACAAGCACGCCAACTTGCTCATGAAATTATACGTAGAGAAGGCAATCAAGATTCCATGGTTCTATCACGACTAGCCTATCTTTTCTTACTAGAAAAACAGTATGAAAATGCACAAAAATACGCCCAGCAAGCCACACTACGAGATCCTAACTCGCCTAGTGCTTGGTTTTATCTAGCTCAATCTTTTCAAGAACAAAATAAATGGCAACAAGCCATTTCATCTTGGGAAAAAGCAATCCAAATTCGTTCCCATTGGACAGAAGCTTATTACCATTATGGTACATGCTATGAAAAATTAGGCAACATAGACAAAGCACATTATATTTTTCAAAAAGGTCTACAAAACGCCCAAAAAAAAGATAACTGGTACTATACCATACAACAACTACTACAAAAAATCAAACATTCCTAGCTAAATTTGTCAAAGAAATAACCATGTTTGTCAAAGGAATAAAATATGCAAAAACTGTTGATCATTGGTGGAACAATGGATCCTAGGAAACAAGAAATCACACAAGAAGACAAAATCATGCAACGCTATCTTGCACAATTCCCAGAATCCTATAAGTTACATACATCTGATGGCTATTACCCTTTTAAAAAAAAACCATCCTATCACCACCGCATTTCCCATACTACGATTATAGGACTTGCTGAACTCATCTTAGCACAAGAAGCAGAATCGATCTCTATGAGCTATGATATTACCACCATTGACAAACTCATCACTCCCAGATGGACAAATAAAAATCCACAACAATTAGAATCCTATCAACATATTGCTATTTGCACAACATATATTCCTGCACCTGTATTGCGTTATATTCTCAATATTCTTCTCATACCTGACCATGCTACCGTGTATTTAGGAGGTCCTGGCTCTTTCAACTTACAAGACGAAGACTTAATCCATATGCCCTTTCACTACCTTTTAAAAGCAGAAGGGGAAGGACGATTTCGTCAACTTCTCTTACATGCTACTAACCACAACATAGACTTGACACAAATTCCCAATTTAACATGGAAACAAGGCAATACCATCCACCATTCTAAAGTGCTAAATCAACCCCTAAATATGAACGACCTCCCTTGTCCTGATTGGACTGCTATTGCACCGCAACGAGATGGTCAAGCCTTATACGAAAGCATGCGAGGTTGTCCTTTTCGATGTGCATTTTGCGATTATCCCTTTCTTATGGGAAACCAAACATTTCGTTACAAAACAGCAGACAAAATTTACAAAGACTGGACAGAACTTTGTGAAAAAATGAACGTAACAGACATACTATGCCTAGACTCTACATTTACCTATCCTCCAGAACGACTCAAAAAACTTTGCCAAAAACTCATAGACTCTCAACTTTGCCAAAAAATTCGCTGGGGATGCTATGCACGGGCAGACAACCTAGCAAAACCAGAAATTGCAGAACTCCTCAGCCGTGCTAATTGCCAATACGTATACGTAGGATTTGAAACAGGCTCTGACACCATGCTCCAACACATGAACAAAGGGTATACTGTCCAAGACAATATTCAAGCCATTATTAATTGCAACAAGTATAACATCATGACCTTGGGCTTATTTCTCATAGGATTTCCTGGTGAAACACAGACAACATTTGAAGAAACACGACAATTCCTACGAGAACACGCACCTACTATTATTTCTGTAGTACCTTGGATGCCAGATTTTCAAAAACATACTAAAGTTCCTATTATGCAACCAGATAAGCTACAAAAATATAATGTACAACTTGAAAATCCCAGCAAAAAACTCGTAACACTTTGGAAATATAACACATCACGTTCCATTACAAAAGAAGCGTGGGGATTTTATTGGAGTCACCAAGGAATGGACCTACAAGGAGCTTGGGATGCCATCAGCTACCTATTGCAAGACATAGAACAAGGAAAAATCAAAAGTTTATGCGAAGAATATTTCTTACCTCATCTTCTAGATGATCCATTACAACTCTATCGACATTTTGGCTCTCTTAAAACATATTCCTTTTACCATAGTTTTTCGCAGCAAGTTTTTCAAAATGCACAAAATTTTTCTGAATGGTATTCTCAATATGGCTTGCAAGCATAAAACTTCTTAATACTGTTGCACATCTTTAATGTCTACAAATAACAAATCATACGATACAAAAGGCAATCAACTATGTTTCGACAAAAAGCATTAGTTAAACTCAAATCACCAGAACAATTAGATGAATCCATCCAAATCATCCATCGAATGACAAAAATGGGAATTTTAAACATTATACTCCTTCTTACTATCACAATTATCTGGGCTATTTCAGGGTATATTCCAGAAACAGGGCGAGGGCAAGGAATTTTAATCACCCCTGGAACTGTAATGTCCATTGCTGCACCTACTTCAGGTCAAATTTTACAATGGAACGTTGAAGAAGGAGACTTTATCAAAGACGGAGAAATACTAGGCATCCTTAAACAAGAAACATTAGAGCAGACTATTCAACAAACAAAAGAACGACTCCAAAAAGTACAAAACAAACAAAAAATTTTAAGTGCACTTAAACACAAACTCAATCAATCAGAACGAGAACTTATCCAAAAAAAACATATACTTTTGACAAAACAAATTGACTATTTAAAAAAATATATCAAAGAAAAAGAAAAAATTTCTCATGATATATATACAAAAGACTTAGAATTTTTGCAGATTCAAAAACAAGATCTACTTACACAACAAAAACACATCCAAGAAATAACACAAGCTAAAAAACAAAGAGTAGAATCTTATGAACGACTACATAAAGCAGGGCTTGCTCTTAAAGACTCCTTTCAAAATGTAAAACAAACATACGAAGACTCTCAAATTACCTTAAAAAATTTAGATCTACAAATACAAGACATATACTTAAAAACATTACAAACACAAGAAGCACATCTTAACAATCAAAGCAATCTATCTAATCTAAAAAATAGGCTTGCCACAACACAAATCCAACTCCAAGAGCTACAAAACCTCAAAGTTCAGATCGATAAATTAGAATATGAAACTGCCTTTCAAAATAAAAACGAACTTAAAGAATTGGAACGATACATAGAACAATCTACAAAACAACTTCAACTTCATAAAGAAATCAAAAGTGTATATAGTGGACGAGTACTGGAACTTACTACAACAGTGGGACAAATCGCTCATAATGGACAAAAAATTATTACCATTGACACAGCCCCTGATAGCGAAAAATTAGTAGCACTTGCCTACTTTCAAGACAGCATTGGAAAACAATTAAAACAAGGAATGCAAGTTCGCATCTCTCCATCTACAGTGTCACAAAAACAACATGGAAGCATGCTAGGAGAAATTATCTCTGTTTCTGAGTATCCTGTAACAAAAGAATCTGCCATTAATCATATCGGTAACTCTAACGTTGCTACACGACTCATGAATCCAGATTATAGAATCGAAGCCTTTATCAAACTATATAAAAATAAAGACTGCCCCTCTGGTTACCAATGGACATCAAAAAACGGGCCAGACGTCCAAATCACAACAGGAACCACAGTAGATATTTGGGTTACAGTCGAAAATCGTTTCCCTATATCCTTTGTAATTCCTAAAATAAGAGAATGGCTAGGACTATAACATAGAGGCAAACCATGAACAAAGACAACAATGACAATAAAAATTACGAAAACAACGAACCAATTGTATCTGACAACATACAAGATAAAAATAAAAATATAGAAAATGCACAAGAAGAAAAAGATGCTGAAATTTTACAACAGCTACAAGATGACCTAGAATCTACATTTTCTACTGATGCTACAGTCGACTCTACGGTCGAATTCACAATGCCATCATCTATCATATATAACTTAAATGACTCCTTCTCTCTCCCTTTCAACGAAACATCTTATACAACACCAAAAACACAATACAAAAATGAAGAAAAAGACTTCTTAGAATCTTATAACAAATATAATGGGATTCCTTTAAAGGAGAAAGAAAGTTCATATGAGAGCCTCTATGATATATTATTAAATGAAGTCGATACAGAAAACGAAACAAAAATCACCTTAAGACAATCTAGATTAAGCAACATAAAAAAACTTCATGAATCCAACATTGAAAGAGCTTTTACTCTATCATCTATAGGACTTAGCATCTCTAATGAAAACATGGTAACAGATTTTATCAATGATTTGCCTAAAAAAACTTTAAAAAAATTCACAAAACATAAAATTTTTAAAAAAACAAGACAAGAAAAAAAGAAAAAGAAGCAAGAAGTAGGAATCTCTACACAAGCTTGGGATCAATTTGAAAAACTTCCCTTTACGTTAACAACACCTACAGAAGAACTTCGAGTTTCTATTATTAAAAGTTATCCAAAAAGTCCAGAAAATATAGAGAAGAAAGAAAATCAAAAGAATATTTTCACAGAACAAATCATCATTCCCCAGAAAAAAATGCCGAAAGCAAAATCAAGACTACGCTACCGCACAAAAACACCGCTTGTTCTACAACTAGAGGCTACAGAATGTGGTGCTGCATGCCTCAGCATCATTTTAGAATATTATGGTTGCTATGTTCCTCTTAGCGAACTTCGTGAATCTTGTGGAGTTTCTAGAGATGGAAGCAAAGCATCCAATATTCTAAAAGCAGCTCGACAATACAACCTAGAATGTAAAGGCTATAAAAAAACACTCGATGATGTAATCCAACTTCAAGCACCCTACATTATTTTCTGGAACTTCAATCACTTTTTAGTTGTAGAAGGAATCAATACAAGAAAAAAAATCGTATATCTCAATGATCCAGCCCATGGTTATAGAAAAGTCAGTTTACAAGAATTTGACGAAAGCTTTACAGGCGTTGTTCTTACATTTAAACCTGGAGAAAACTTTAAAACATTTGGAAAACGAACCAACATCTGGCAGTCCTTAGCTAAACGTTTTGCCCCTGCAAAACATATGATTCTATACTTACTCCTAGTTGCTCTTCTTCTTACTATTCCTGGACTCCTTATCCCTACATATACAAGAATCTTTCTAGATGAAATTTTAGGTGAATCTAGAACAGACTGGATAAAACCTGTCATTGCTGCCTTAGCTGCTACAGCTCTCTTTCAAATTTGCCTAGAAAGCATTAAATACCTCTGTCTCCGACGTTTAGAAATCTTTCTATCTGCTTTCATGTCTAAAGATTTTTTTCAACATCTACTAAAACTACCTTTACAATTTTATGCACAAAGATATAGCGGGGAAATTTCTTCTAGACAAAAACTCAATGACAACATGGCAGAAATTCTCTCAGGCAAATTAGCAGACACTTGCATTAATATTCTTATGATGATCTTCTATGCGATTCTCATGTTCTATTACAACCCAAAACTCACTTTCATTGGCATCCTATTTGCCGGTTTAAGTTTTTTTATCCTTAAATTATTCAGCCAAAATCGAGTAGATGCTAACATGAAAATGCGGCAAGACTTTGGAAAAGTCGTAGGAGACTCCATCGCAGCACTACAAGCCATGGAAACTATTAAAGTTTCTGGTCAAGAATCCTATTTTTTCAGTAAATGGAGCGGACGATATGCAAAAGCCATTAATAGTATGCAAACTTTACAAATTGCATCACAAAGCATCACAGTCTTTCCTGTATTCTTCAACTCCATCACCACAATGTGTATTTATCTCATAGGTGGTCTTTCTGTCATTGAAGGACAAATGTCCATTGGAACTCTCGTTGCCTTTACAGCTCTTATGTATAACTTCCAAAATCCTATCAAAGACCTTGTTGACCTTGGTGGCGAACTACAAAATCTAGATGGCGACCTAAAACGATTAGACGATGTCTTACAAGCTAAACCAGAATCTATACTATGGACAAATCAAAATAATGCATTGCATGGTTGGCCTCTACAATTAAAAGGCAGAGTAACCCTAGAAAACATAACATATGGATATTGCCCCATTGAACCGCCTCTATTTCAAAACATCAACTTAGACATAGCCCCAGGCAAATGGGTAGCACTTGTAGGAGCCAGTGGTTCAGGTAAAACAACTCTAAGCAATATTATTTGTGGACTCTTTCAGCCTTGGGAAGGTGCAGTGCTTTTTGACAATCATCGTAGACAAGATATCCCAAGACCCGTCATCATCAACACCTTTGCAGCAGTCAGCCAAGACATCTTCCTATTTGAAGGAACTATCCGCGACAACTTAACTCTTTGGGATAGCACAGTCCCTAATGAAGTACTATACAAAGCATGCGAAGATGCAGCTATCCTAGACGTTGTCCAAGCCATTCCTGGCGGACTAGACGGGCATCTTTTGGAAGGAGGTGTCAACCTTAGTGGCGGTCAACGACAACGATTAGAAATTGCTCGTGCCCTAGTTACTAACCCTACCATTCTTGTCCTAGACGAAGCTACTAGTGCCCTTGACGCAGAAACAGAACATATCATTATAGAACGCCTCCATTGGCGTGGTTGCACAACTATTATGGTTGCTCATCGCCTCAGCACCATCCGAGATTGCGATGAGATTATCGTCCTAGAAAAAGGCATGATCAAAGAACAAGGTACTCACACACAACTTTGGAAACAACAAGGCATCTATGCCAACCTACTTAAAATGTCCGATGGAATCTTCGAACAAGATTCTCAAAAATAAAAATCTTATTTAAAATGTTATTTATATATATGGAATCTTCGAACAAGATTCTCAAAAATAAAAATCTTATTTAAAATGTTATTTATATATATGGAATCATAAAACAAGATTTTTAAAAATAAAAATCTTATCTATACATATACAAAAAAAACATATATTTATATACAAAGGAAACCCCATGGAACAAGTTATCTTAGAAACACATGGCTCACCACAAGCCCGTTCCAAATACATCGTAGTTACATTATACGATGAACAAGGAACAGAACACACTCTCTTTCGTGCAGATACATCTAAAATCATGCACTACCAAATTATGAAAACATTACGTCAAAATCTAAACCACCACGTTGAATGCCAAGGTGGCGGACATCTCCAGTATGATGAAATTCATAAAACTATCCAACTATTTGGCACAAGTTGCCAATACGGAAGCGAAGACAGATGGCGTACAGTACGAATATTAAAAAACCATTTTCCAGATTGGACCATTATAGAAAAATAACAATTTCCCCTGAGAAAGCTTGTTTCAAAACAAGTTTGCAACCGCTCAGAACAATATCATCTTCCCCAGTGCAAATGTTAAGAATAATCCTAAAGCAAGCTTTCTCTCCCCAGAGTAAATTCACCTTCTCAGAGCAACTCAGAGCAACTGCCCCCGAAAGTAAATTCATCTTCTTAGAGCAACTCAGAGCAACTGCCCCCGAGCAACATTGCCTCCCCCGAGCAACTTTCAACTTTTCTCCCCCGAGCACAGAGCAAATTTGCCTCCCCTGAGCAACTTTCAACTTTTCTCCCCCGAGCAACTTTGTTTCCCCCGAGCAACTTTGTTTCCCCCGAGCAACTTTGTTTCCCCCGAGCAACTTTGTTTCCCCCGAGCAACTTTGTTTTCCCCGAGCAACATTGCATCCCCAGAGTAAAGTAAACCCACGTATTTCCACTCGTTTATGCATTTTATCATAATCTAACGCATTTCTACGAATTTCTACATAATATAGCGCATTTCTACGTAATATAACGCATTTCATTTCGCGTTTCTTTCTAACACGTTTTTCCCCAGAGCAAATTCCCCAGAGCAAATTCCCAGAGCAAATTCCCAGAGTAAATTTCCATATAAAAATATATTTTTTTTTTCTCTTTTTTTTGCATTGTATTTTTGATACAATGACATGAAATTATTTTTTCATGTACTAGATTATTATTTGGAAGTTGTTTTTATTCTAAGACTTAGTTATATTCTAAGTTGCGTTGTATTGGTTTAAAAAGGTAGGCATACGATGAAATTAGATGATTTAATTCCTATGTCTAAATTAGACAAGAAAAATGCAGCAATAGATTTTGTGAAGTTGCACCAAAATAAAGGATATGAAAAGGGCAATTGTCAAATGTTTTGGTCAGGATTGCTACATCGTGTATTTGGTGTTAAATATCCTGATGAATTCATCCAATTTGAAAAGCCTGCTAAAAATACAACGATTAAATTTATTGATGCGTACATTCCTGAAACTAAAGTATTGATTGAACAAAAAAGTTCGAATGTCAACCTAGAAAAACCAGTTAAACAAAGCGATGGTACGTTGTTATCTGCGATTGACCAAGCACATTTTTATAGTGACATGCTAGATTATTCTGAAATGCCGCGTTGGATCATTGTTTGCAATTTTCAAGAATTCTA
>Ga0208195_1003630_pt1 | contig 12990 bp, 10 predicted proteins | sample AD_UKC077_MetaG_FD_184441 | JGI IMG/M metagenome (GOLD analysis project Ga0208195, IMG submission 184441) | Active sludge microbial communities of municipal wastewater-treating anaerobic digesters from USA - AD_UKC077_MetaG (SPAdes) (version 2) | ecosystem: Engineered > Bioreactor > Anaerobic >...
CCAGCAAAAAATATATTGACAGCTCCAGCCCCAATTTCAATTATGAACTCAATTATGAAAAATATAAACGAGAGTATTATAAAACTATGGCTAACATACCGATAAAATACAGGACAGCAAAGAACTTTAGACATAATCAATATGACTTCTCAGTTACCCCATCACAGGGTAATTTAGAAGTCAATTTTTTTTTCTGCTCTGCATTTTATCCTTCTGTACCTGCTTTTTATCCTTCTGTACCAGCTTTTTATCCTTCTGTACCAGCTTTTTGTCCTACTGCTCCTGCTTCTCATCATTCCGTACTTGAAGCGAAATCTATTCCTTTTTAAAATATAATACTCTACCAGCCATATTTTTTAACGCCTTATGCAACCCGGAATGCATAAGCCACGGGGCGAAGCTATAAATTGAATAAAATCTTAAAAATCTTCTAACTTAATAAAATGGACTATCCTTAAAATAGAGGGTGTATGCCTATTAAAATAATAAGGTATCATTTTTTAATTCTGCTTATTTTGTTACTTTGTGTTCTTATCTATTCATGTTCATCTTCTACAGAACCAAAACAAGGAAGTTTGTCAGGAAGAATAGTTTTAGTAAATGATACCGGTAATTCAATGAATGACCCTATAGATTTTTCAGGTATTACTGTAGCACTTTATAAATTAACTGAAATAGACACTACTATTTCCAGAATCAATAGAGAATATCCTGCTATTGGAATTCAAGTATCTCAAGAGACAGAATTTGATCATAGATTACAAAACCCTATCATCACAACTAATACTGACAGCAATGGTAATTTTGAAATAACTTCTATAAATGCAGGAACATATAATGTCGTAATATTGAAGGAAGGATGGGGGTTTAGATATTTTTATAATGTTGAACTTAATACAGGCACTAATAACATATTAGGGCTCGATAACATAAATGCAAATGACCTTCAATTATATCCCGAGGTCCATTGCGGTTCTATTATTGATAGTTCTGTGATTGTTTCTGAATGGCATCATTTAGTTATTGATGAAGATACTTACTTTTTACCAGACAGCAGTTTGCAATTAGAATCGAATGCAATACTTAGAATAGCACAAGGTAAAAAAATAGAAATTAACGGGCAACTAATTGCAAGAGGAACAGAAAAGAATATGTTTTGGATAACCACAAATTATGGTATTTTTGATCTCGAGAAAAAAGCAATAGATGATATAGAATGCTATCAGTCATTTAAGGTAATGCAAAATGCCAACATAATAAATTCAACTATTGAATGGGGAAAGTTTAGTTTTGGTTATTCCTGTGTAAGATTATATAATTATCCAGCTATTTGTATAACAAACTGCACAACTTATAGTATAGAAAATGGTTTGCTATTTGAACATTGTAATGAAGTTTATGTATCAAAGATGGTATCAAGAGGTATAAGTAACATAACAAATAATGGCATTCAGTTTCTTTTTACAGAATCAGGAATTTTGGAAAAAACTATTGTGATCAATAATAAAACCGGATTATTAATTAAAGATCAAACCAATCCAATAGTAAGAAATAATTATACTTGCTTGAATCAATATGGAATTGAATTATATGAATCAAATTCTGAAGTAAAAAATAATACAATTACAAAAAATGAATTTGGAATTCGTATTGCAGGTATATCAACACCAATTGTAACTAAAAATCTGATTGATTCCAATGTTGCAATCTTAATTGGTTATTCAGGTTATTATCCGAATGCTACTCCTGAAATTCATAGGAACAATATAAAGGGTAGCGATTATTTTTATAAAATATTACACACTAGCGCATTAGATGTAAATGCCCAATATAATTTCCATTACACCTTAGATATAGAATATATTATGCAAAAGACCTTTGACAAGGTTGATTATTTACCAGAAGCACAATCTGCCGTTGGAAATATAATATTTCAACCAATTCTTTCCAATTTAGAAAACGGAACAGGAGTTCAATTATGAAAAAAGTATATGTAGCAATGAGTGCTGATATCATTCATCCAGGGCACTTGAATATAATTGAGAATGCAGCTAAATATGGGGAAGTAACTGTTGGTGTTCTAACAGACAAAGCAATATCAAGTTATAAAAGATTACCCTATTTAAAGTATGAGCAAAGAGCACAAATCGTTCAGGCAATAAAAAATGTTAAAGAAGTCATTCCACAAGATTCATTAGATTATCGTCCTAACTTGAAATTGCTGAAGCCGGATTTTGTTATTCATGGAGATGATTGGAAAGAAGGAGTGCAAAAAGAAACGAGACAACAAGTTATTGAAACAATAACAGAATGGGGAGGTCAACTTATTGAAATTCCGTACACTAAAGGGATATCTTCAACCCAATTAAATAATGCTGTAAGAGAAATTGGAACCACCCCAGATATAAGAAGAGCGGCTTTAAGACGATTGTTATATGCTAAACCGATAGTAAGAATTATTGAAGCGCATAATGGTTTAACAGGTTTAATCGTAGAAAATACAAAAGTAGAAATTGATAATTCTTTAAGAGAATTTGATGGAATGTGGGCAAGCAGTTTAACGGATTCTACTGTTCGTGGTAAGCCGGATATTGAAGCTGTGGATATTACTACTAGATTAACTAATATAAACGATTTATTGGAAGTTACAACCAAACCTATAATCTTTGATGGAGATACAGGTGGAAAAATTGAACATTTCATTTACACGGTCAGGACATTAGAAAGGTTAGGAGTATCTGCCATTATTATTGAAGATAAAATTGGTTTAAAAAAGAACTCCCTTTTTGGAACAGATGTAGAACAACAACAAGATTCAATTGAACATTTTTGTGCAAAAATCAAAGCAGGTAAAAGATCTCAAGTAACTGATGATTTTATGATTATTGCCCGTATCGAAAGCTTAATATTAAAAGCCGGGCTTGAGGATGCAATTGAAAGAGCAAAAGCCTATATAGATGCCGGGTGTGACGGAATTATGATTCACTCCAAAGATAGTAAACCTGATGAAATATTAGAATTTTGCAATAGAGCCAAAAGTTTTAAGAAAAAAGTCCCTATAGTTGTTATTCCTACTACTTATGATACAATATATGAATCGGAATTGGCTGATGCAGGAGCAAATATAGTTATCTATGCTAACCAATTATTACGTAGCGCTTACCCTGCTATGGTAGATACGGCAAAAAAAATTCTTACTTATGGTAGAGCTTTTGAAGCACAAGAAAACCTAATGTCTATTAAAGAAATACTTACGCTAATTCCGGAGAAAATATGATCAATCCCAAGGAATTCTTCGAAACTCTTCATAATTTCGGCATAGATTTCTTTGTAGGGGTACCTGATTCCCTGTTAAAACATTTTTGTGCTTATATAAATGAAAATTGTGAAAAATCAAATCATATAATTTGTGCTAATGAAGGTAATGCAATTGCTATGGCTGCAGGGAGTTATCTTGCTTCCGAAAGAATTCCTTTGGTCTATATGCAAAATTCCGGTTTAGGTAATGCTACAAATCCTCTTTTATCCTTATCGGATAAAGAGGTTTATGGTATTCCTATGATCCTTTTAATTGGCTGGAGAGGCGAGCCTGGAGTTAAAGATGAACCACAACATATTAAACAGGGAAGAATTCAATTAGCATTATTAGATGTAATGGAAATTCCATATTTTATTCTTGACGAGAACTCAATTAATATAGATATTATTATTGAACAAGCAGTTAATTTAACCATAGAATTAAATAATCCTGTAGCATTAGTAGTAAAAAAGAATACTTTTGAGGAATATAAACCTTGTCTTGTGAACTACCAAGACAATTTTGTTATGACAAGAGAAAAAGCATTAGAAATTATACTTAATGAAGTAAATAATTTTCACATTATTTCAACCACGGGAAAAACATCTCGGGAGCTTAATGAACTTAGAATAAAAAGAGGTGAAGAACCATCTGATTTTCTTACTGTAGGATCTATGGGACATAGTTCTTCTATCGCAGCAGGAGTAGCTTTAAGATATCCCTCCCAAAAAATACTTTGTTTAGATGGGGATGGGGCAATGTTAATGCATTTAGGTGCATTAGCTGTTATAGGTAAACTAAAATTGAAAAATTTCTACCATATTTTGTTAAATAACTATTGCCACGAATCTGTTGGAGGGCAACCGACTGCAGCTGATATTCTTGATTTTGAATCTTTAGCTAAAGCTGTTGGATACCAGAATTATTTTTGTGCTGATAATTCTGAAACTTTGACGAATGTTCTAAAAGATTTTGCAAACAGTATAGGGCCTGTAATGCTTGAAATTAAAGTAAAAAAGGGAGCCAGAGCAGATTTAGGAAGACCCAAAACAAGTCCTTATCAAAATAAGGAAACTTTCATTAAAAGTTTAGGAAAGCAAGAATGAAATGGTGCTATAATTCCTGTGCTAATATAATATCAGGATATGGATTAACTGGATCTTTAGAAAATATCCACATTAATGGAAATGTACTAATTGTGACCGCTCCTATCTTTATTGAAAATAACACTGTATCTGAAATAATCAATACTTTTAAGGATTGTGAATTTAAGGTTTATTCAGAAAATATCATAAATCCGGATATAGGACTTCTGGATAATCTAAAAAAAGAATATTTTAGGAGACGAATAAACTACATTATTGCAATAGGAGGAGGTAGTGTTATAGATACTGCAAAAGTTCTGTCGGTATTATTATTACAAGCAGAAGAGGTATTTCTCTCCAAAATATTTAGAGATGGATTAGAAGTATCTATTGTTACTCATATTCCAGTTATAGCAATTCCCACAACTTCAGGAACAGGAGCTGAATGTACTCATTTTGCAACTATCTGGGATAATGATTACCATAAGAAATATTCTTTGGAGTCGATCCACCTTTTACCTGAATATGTTATCCTGGAACCTTCACTTACTTTAAATTTAAATTGGGAACAAACTTTTTTCACAGGGCTTGATGCTATATCCCATTCTATAGAATCACTTTGGAATAAAAATTATAATCCGGTTTGTAGAGCGTATGCCAAAGAATCAATTGATCATATTAGACAAGCATTCATTACTGTTTTAAATGATCCACTGGATATAGTATCCAGAACAAAAATGCAAATAGCAAGCACCCTTTCCGGGATGGCTATCAATCAGACGAAAACTGCTATCGCTCATTCTATTTCTTATCCGTTGTCATCAAGGTTTAAAGTGCCTCATGGTTTAGCAAGTTCCTTTACTATCCCCTCACTTTATAATTATCTTCAAGGAAAACAAGTATTAGATAAAGATTCAGAGAAATGCATTCAAAAAGGCGTAAATTTAATAAATCAATTACCGGTTAATGAACAATTAAAAAAGTATGTAACAAAGGAAGATGTTATTTCTCTCTGTGAAGAAATGAATAGTCCCTCAAGATTTGGTAATTTTATTGTTCAAGTATCTTCCGATGACTTGAAAACTATTCTTGAAAGTTCAATTTCTGATTAACCAACAATCAATTTTATGATCTTAATTTTTGTTCTTTGGTTACTTCTTTCTCCTGCCACAGTTTATGCTTATTTGGACCCCGGATCAGGAGCAGTTTTAGTAAATATAATTATAGCAGGCATTGCAGCTCTATTATATTCATTTAAAAATGTAATCTTAAGATTATTTGGGAAAAATTCGCCTATAAAAGATCAAGCTAACACTAAGCAAATAGGTATTCTTAGTGAAGGTACACAGTATAGTGCTACTTTTCAACCTATCATTAATGCTTTCTTAGAGCATAAAATTCCTTTTTCCTATTACACTCTGGATATAGATGATCCTGCTTTAACCATAGATAATGAACTTATGGATTCCCATTTTTTAGGTTTTAAGAAATGGGGCTTTTCCAGAGCCAGTATCCTAAAAGTAGACAATTTACTATGCACGACTCCAAATATTGGCGTATCAGGATATCCAATCAAAAAATCACCTGATATAAAAAACCTTATTCATATTTTCCATTCCATTAATGATTTGGCAATGTATAAAAAAGGATCACTGGATAACTATGATACAGTATTAATGGTGGGTCCGTTTCAGGAAAAATCAATTAGAGAGTTAGAAACAAAAAGGAACTTAAAGCTTAAAAAGCTGGTAAGTGTCGGATTGCCATACTTAGATGTATATTCAGAATCTAATAATAAAGATGACAAGAATAAAGAGAGCCAAAAAACAATCTTAATTGGTTCGTCCTGGGGCGATAAAGGTCTTTTAAAGGTTTATGGAATTGATTTCATAAAACAGTTAGTAGCTTATGACTATAATGTAATAATAAGACCTCACCCTCAATCCTATACTTCCGAAAGGGATTTTATAAAAAAATTGAAGAATGAAACAAAATATTTACATAATGTTTTATGGGATGACTCAATATCTCCAGTTGAATCTATGGTAAAAGCTGATATATTAATATCTGATACCTCCTCCTTACGATTTGATTTTGCTTTTATTTTTAATAAGCCGGTAATAACTTTACAAATCAATACAGAATTAATGCCAGGATACGAAAGGGATGATTTGAGTTCTATATGGATGGAAGAAGCTGAAAAGAAAATCGGTCCTATAATAAATAAAGAGTCAATATATAATATAAATGGGATTATTGAAAAAGCCATAGAAGAATTTCATCCAAACCGTATTATCAACTTTAGAAATGAAACAGTAGTGAATTATGGAAAAGCAGGAGAAGCTGTTGCTGAATATTTTAGCGATTATGCTTTAAAAGGAGATAATGATTAAAACGATTCTATATCCACTTATTATTGGCTATCGTTTTATTTTCCTGTGTTTATATTCATTCACCCATAACTATGGAATTGCCTTAATCTTATTATCAATTATAACCAGTGTTGTTATTAACTTTTTTAATAAACTCTTAAAAGTATATCCCGATCGTCAAGCCCAAATTCAAACTATATTGCAACCACAAATAGAACAAATTAAGAGTTCATATAAGGGAGAAAAAAGACAAAAAAGGATAGTTACTCTCTATAAGAAATATAGATATCATCCGATTTTATCTTTACGATCTGCTGTTCCACTACTTATTCAATTACCTTTTTTACTTGCAGCTTATTATATGCTTAGTAATGCTGAATTTCTTCATGAAATAAGTTTTGGCATAATAAAGGACCTTTCTAAACCCGATGCTCTTCTCTTTGGCTTTAATTTACTCCCGATCATTATGACAGCCATAAATATAATAACTGCTATTATTACTCCCAATTTCAGTAAGAAGGACTTGATCCAGGCAGTTTTTATAGCTCTTTTGTTTTTAGTATTGCTTTATAATTCCGTATCTTCCTTGTTATTATACTGGACAATGAATAATGTTATTTTCTTCTTAAAAACAGTGATAACCAAATTGACTTCTAAAAGGAAAATTGAAAAATCAAAAATGCCTTTAAAGTGGAAAGTTTCATTTTCTATACCAAATGAAGTATGGATTATTGCCAAACATTACTTTGCACTTTTGTTTATCTTTTATGTATTGCAGTTAATTGCTTTACCGGGTTCTAAATATTTTCCGAGTTTTCTAAAATATATCCCTTTTGCCATTGCCGCAAGTTGCTTTTTTATTCTCCAAACGAGAGAATTGTTAAAGAGTTTTATTCCCGATATTAAGCATATTACAGCATTGTTTCTTATGTTATTTAGCATAATTGTAATTGCCGGTTTATCGCTAATAAAATTATCTTCCCTGGTTTCTCTAGATTTACCAATCCCCTTGCTGGTAACAATTATATCTTTAATACTAGGTTTGGTTGCAGTATTAATAGGGACTTTAATTGGGAAAAAGTATAAAGGAATTGAAAACACATCTACTATCCAAAGATTAATATTTGTTATTCTTGGAATTGGGATACCTGCCTTACATTTTGCCAGTGTTAATACAGAATATCTGAAAGGTATATTTTATATATTATATTTTCTATTGTTAATTGGATGTGCCTTATTCATTTACTTTATACTTGCAATATCTTGTTCTCATAATACTACAAAATCCAGAGCAGCTATCAGTGCAGGAATATTCCTATTATTATTGGTTTTTTTACCGGTTTTTCGCTCTCTATTTAAATTTACCAGTAAAGTAGATATAGATTTCTGGTTAATTTTTGCAATTTCTATGTTAATTTCTTTGTTAATAAAGAATAGAGTTACTCTAAAAAAGATTTTGCATATTGGGATAATTTTATTTGCTGTTTTCTTTATTTCATTTGTTTATGCTATTATTAATAATACAGCAAAAGGTTTATATCCAAGAAGAAAACTTAATGCTGAAATGTCAGCTATTCGTTTTATTACAAAGCCCAATATCTATTTATTTGTATATGATGGAATACCTAATTTTCGTGTCTTTAGAGACCAAAATTTACCCTTACAACCACTTCAAACCCTATTAGAAAAATATGGTTTTAAAACTTATGAAGATACATATAGCCTTGGAGAAGGAAGTTTAAACAGTATGGGCAGGACACTAAATTTTACTAATAAGGAAATGAAAGGACCGGAAGGGAGAAGTTTATATTCTGGTAATTCATATACAAATCTTATTGTTCGCGCTAATGAATATTCAACTCATCTTCTATTAGATAATTATTATGTTGGAATGGAATTCCTTTATAATAAGGATCTATATGATGAATTATATCCTCCACGAAAATTAAGTTTTGTCCAATCAGATTTCTTCTTTACTCTAATCAGGGGTATCTTTCAAGGTGAAATGAGGTTTGATACGGAAGGATTAATAAAAACAGAGGGCTTTAATGAAGAAGATATTCAAAATCATAAACTTGAACTTATAAAAAGCAAACTTGATAAGACCTTTATTATTAATCATTATCCTTACCCAAGTCACTCTCAAAATTCAGGCAAATGTCTTCCCGATGAAACAGAAAGATGGATTTCTCGTTTTAATATTGCCTTAAAACAAATGGAAAAGGACTTTATGACTATAGATAAGTATGATCCTCAAGCTATTGTTATTGCAATAGCAGATCATGGTCCTTATCTAACAGGAGATTGTTATAATCTTGCTGAGTGGAAAAAAGAAGATATCACTGAAGACCTTATTTGGGATAGAGTTGGTACATTGGTAGCTATTAAATGGCCTGATATTAATAGAGCATCTAAATATGATAATTTTTTAGTAACCAATCAAGACATCTTTCCTGTAATATTTGCATATCTTATGGATGATCCAATGCCATTAAAATATTGCCCGGATGATGTTTTCTGGGGACTTGATACACCTTTTAGGACAAAAATTGGCTTTGATAAAGGGAAGATAATTCGTTAAACAAATATTTTATGCTCGTCTATATAATTTTTATCATTAATATATATCCCATAAAATAACAAAAGTGAAAGTAAATATTTCATCCTGTGATCTCAGTACTTGCTTAAGACCACATTTTTTGGGATAATTATAAAACCACTTTTTATATATATTGATGATAATGTATTTCTAAGAGAAGAAATTTATCTTAGCATTTATATCTAAAAAGCAGATTCTTATATAATAACCTATCGTAGAGATAAGGTGCTGTTAATTGGCTTTTTTCCTAATTGTGCCACGGTAGTTGCACCATATATTACTTGGTAGTAAATGGAAGTTGCTGAAATTTAACTTGCAGATTGTGGTTTTCTTTGGTGCTCTCAAAAAAAGCTACATTTAGATAAAAAATAGTAATTTTATTTATGATTGTATCTGTATGTGTATGTGGATGTTAGGAAATTATTCTAACTAATTCATACTGGTATCATAAAAATTTCTCTCATATTTGTCACCACCTTCCCACTTTTGTCACCCCCTATATAAGTAGAGGGTCAAAAAAAACTCACGACCCTTAATAAAATTATGGGAGTGACAAAATGAAAGCAAAAGTAAAACTTGCTTTACCCGGTTTTGCCGGAAATATGGATGATATGGTAATCTACTACAATTCAAAATTGAATAAGTTGATTACTAAAAGAAAGGGGAAATCTAGTTATGTACCCGATTACAATATTACCAAAGAAATTTATGCTTTTGCCCGTCGGATTAACTTGTCTGCTGATTACAAAAAGGATTGTGACAAGTATATCAATGCGTACAATTCCAAAAATCGACGAAAAGGAAAAGCAATGAGTTCTTGGCCTTCCGTTTGGATGAAAGTGATGAGAGCTCAAAAGAAACTTTTACCCGATCTTGATTTGAATACCCTAACCCGCGAACAAGCAATTGAAGCCAATTTGGGTTGTATATCAATTGCTAGCGCAGTAGAAGCTGAATTTCTGGAAAAAGTTCCAGGTTATCAAAAACTAACAAGCTTGATTTAATGTGCTGGAGTGCGGGAGTTCAAAGTGCAGGAGTTCAAAGCGCAGGAGTTAGATAGTGAAGATTGAAAATTTTACAGATATTGAAGCATGGAAACAAGCCCGACTATTTGTTGAAAATATCTATCATATATTCTCAGAAGGTAATTCACAAAGGGATTTCGGCTTTAAAGATCAAATTCAAAGAGCATCCGTTTCCATTATGTCCAATATTGCGGAGGGCTTTGATAGTGGTTCAAAGAAATCATTTATTCAGTTTTTAAGTTATTCCTATCGTTCTGCTTCTGAAGTTGAATCCCTTTTGTATGTTGCTTTAGATATTCATTACATAGATGTAAAACAGCACAATGAACTAATGTTAAAACTAAATAGTATAAAAAGATTAATTGGCGGTTTTATCCGCTACCTCAAAAACTCTGAACACTCCAACTAAGAACTTTGAACTTTGAACTCCCGCACTAATTCACTCTTATGAAAGCAGTTATATTATCTGGTGGTCTTGGTACTCGTCTAAAACCTTTTACTCAAGTTATCCCTAAACCATTACTCCCGATTGGTGAGAAGGCAGTTTTAGAAATTCAGATTGAACACTTAAAAGCTAATGGTTTTGATCATATTTTTTTAGCTACCAACTATAAATCCGAATATATTGAAAATTTCTTTGGTAATGGCAATAAATATGGAGTTAAATTAACTATCAGTAAAGAGGATAAACCATTGGGAACCGCCGGTCCCGTAAAACTACTTCAGAACCAATTAAATAATGAGCCATTTTTAGTGATGAATGGGGATATTCTCACTCTTTTGCCATACAGAAAACTATATGATTTTGCTTGTGCCAAAGAGACATTATTAACTATTGGAACCAAGGATATATTTACTCCTTTCCAGTTTGGGAACATTCATACTGAAGGTGATTTTGTTACCGGAATAGAGGAAAAACCTAATATTAAAACTACTATTCTGGCAGGAATATATATATATAAACCGGAAATATTGGATTTGATTCCTGATAACACAATGTATAATATGGATAAATTGATTATAGATATGCTTACCAAGGGTTTGCCTATTTCGCATTATCCGATTCAAGAATATTGGTTGGATATTGGTCAAGTAGGTGACTATGAAAAAGCCCAGAATATCTATAAAGAACATTTTCAGTAGGGTCCAATCCACGAATTTAGTCCACGAATTTTCACAAATTATCACGAAAAGAAAAAAGGTTTAGAGGGTTGAGAGGGTTGAGAAATGTGTGTAGTTGGAGCTCGCTGAAGCTCCGCATTTAATGAGATAATAAGAGTATTAGGTAAATGGAGAAAATAAGAACAGTTGTTATCGGAGCAGGAGCTATTGGATTAGCTATTGCCAATGAATTATCCAAGCAAAATCCTGATTTGGTGGTTGTTGAGAAAGAAAGTAGTTTCGGTATGCATACCAGTAGCAGAAACAGTGAAGTTATTCATGCAGGTCATTATTATCCACCCGGTTCTTTGAAAGCTAAGTTATGTGTGGAAGGAAATCAGCTATTATATAAATATTTGAAAGAACATTCAATTCCTCATAAAAATACCGGCAAAATCATTGTAGCCAATGATGATTCTGAAATAAGAGTATTAGAACAATATAAAAGTTGGGGTGAGCAAAATAGTTGTCTAGGCATTAGAATGCTGGATAAGAACGAAGTAAAAAAGCTTGAAACAAAAGTTACCTGTAAAAAGGCATTATTCATTCCCTCAACAGGAATATTTGATACTCATCAATATATGAAATCACTTACTAACAGTATTGATGATAATGATGCTTTTATTGTCTATGGAATGGAGATCGTTTCTATCAGAAAAGAAAATGGACATTATCAACTTGGATTTGCTAACGGGGAATATTATCAATGTGATTATGTTATTAATTCAGCTGGCTTATGGTCTGATCAAATAGCTGCAATAGCAGGTATGGATATAAAGAATTTAGGGCTTATACAGCATTGGTGTAAGGGTGAATATTATAAAACCACAAAGATAAATGGAATACAGCATCTTGTATATCCCATTGCCGATCCTAAGGGAATTTTTCTGGGTATTCATTTAACTATCAATTTAGCTGGAGAAGTTCGTTTCGGTCCTAATGCCTTTTATGTTGATAGCATTGATTATAAATTTCAGGAAGAATATTTTGAAGAGTTTTATAAGGCAGTTAACCGTTATATGGAAATTGATAGGGCTAACTTAATGCCTGATGATACAGGTATTAGACCTAAACTTCAAGGACCGAATGACGGATTTAAGGACTTTTATATTCAAGAAGAAACAAAAAACGGACTTCCAGGTTTTGTAAACTTGATTGGAATGGAATCACCTGGTCTAACAGCAAGCCCTGCTATCGCAAAATATGTGAAAAACCTTCTCTTTCAACCCTCTCAACCCTCTCAACCTTCTCAACCTTTTTAAAAACAGGAGTAATAAATGAATGTATTAGTTACCGGTGCAGCAGGTTATATCGGATCTGTATTAGTAAATAAACTATTGAATAAGGGCTATAATGTAATAGGAATTGATTGTTTAATGTATGGTGGGGAGTCACTTATCGGTGTTTTTAATCATCCTAATTTTAAATTCTATAAAGCAGATATTAGGGA
>Ga0208195_1003631_pt1 | contig 12990 bp, 9 predicted proteins | sample AD_UKC077_MetaG_FD_184441 | JGI IMG/M metagenome (GOLD analysis project Ga0208195, IMG submission 184441) | Active sludge microbial communities of municipal wastewater-treating anaerobic digesters from USA - AD_UKC077_MetaG (SPAdes) (version 2) | ecosystem: Engineered > Bioreactor > Anaerobic >...
GGAGATTCTGCACCGCTTCGAAAAGGCGTTCAACGCAACGATCTACGAAAGCTACGGACTGACGGAGTGCTCTCCGACCTGTGTGGAGAACCCCTTCGGCAGACCGACCAGGCCGGGGTCTATCGGCTTGCCGATCCCGCCCTTCAAGGCCCGAATCGTGGACGACAACGACCAGGATGTACCTGCAGGAGAGGTGGGGGAGCTGATCGTATCGGGTCCGGGAGTCATGAAAGGATATCTGAACCAGCCGGAGGCCACGGCCGTCACCATGAGGGGCGGGTGGCTGCACACCGGCGATCTCGCCAAGATGGACGAAGACGGCTACATCTATATCGTGGACAGGAAGAAGGACCTGATCATCAGAGGCGGATACAACGTATATCCCCGTGAAATCGAAGAGGTCCTCTACACCATCGACGACGTTCTGGAGGCCGCGGTCATTGCGGTGCCGCATCAGGATCTGGGTGAAGAGGTTGCAGCCGCGGTGGTGCTTCGCGAGGGGTCCTCTCTGACGGCCGAGGACATCAAGCAGTATGTGAAGGAGCGTGTAGCGCCGTACAAGTACCCGCGGGTGGTCAAGGTCATGAAAGAGCTGCCGAAGACATCCACCGGGAAAATTTTGAAGCGAGGCATTGCTCTGAGTTAGAAAATAAGTCGCCCTGCACAAGGTTTCACAACACGGCTCCGGTCTGACGGCTGAGATCTGACCAGATACCCTCCGAAAAGGCGACATCGCCCTGTCAGATCGGAGCTGCTTTTATGTCACATCCGTGCCGCCCGCCCTCGGGAGTCCTGTCCGTGACTGCATGACCCCCGGGAAGTCATTTCACATCATGTATAAGTTCTGGATATTTTCTCTCCAATTATCAGAAATTGTTTGACTTATCAAACATGCTCCAGTAATGACATATAGTATTACAATAAGATCCATACGAGCCGGCCTGGGGCCCCTGGCCGGCGGCGGGATCATACCCTATACCAGGAGGACTCACATGAAGGATGTGTTTGTCGTCAGTGCCGTCAGAACCGCAGTAGGCAAGCAGAAAGGATACTTCCGCGAGTATCTTGCGCCCGAGCTTTTGGGTCTCGTGCTGGATGCATCCGTGGAGCGCATCGGTCTGGACCCGTCTCTGGTGGACGACGTCATCACCGGCTGCGTCTATCAGGTGGGCGAGCAGGCGTTTACCCTGGCCCGCATGGGAGTGCTCGCCTCCAAGCTCCCCGAGACGCTCGGCGGCATCACCGTGAACCGCCAGTGCGGCAGCAGCCTGTCGGCTGTTCAGATTGCGACCGGGATGATTGCGTCGGGCATCCACGATGTGATCATCGCCAGCGGCTGTGAGATCATGTCGAAGTACAACATCGCATCCGACATGAACTGCACACTTTCGAACGGGCTCAACGCCGGTCACCCCTTCGGCAAGTTCTACCTGGACAAGTACGGTCTTCCCAGCCAGATGACCTCCGCCCAGCTCATCGCGAACAAGTGGGGGATCACCAAGGAAGAGTGCCAGGACTTCGCTGTCTCCAGCCACGAAAAGGCGCACCGGGCGACGGTGGAAGGCAGATTTGCAGAGGAGATCCTCGTCGTGCCCGGCCTCGACAAGGAGGGAAAGAAGATCGAGTGCTCCACCGACGAGCCGATCCGGCCCGGTACCACGCGTGAGACGCTGGACACCCTGAAGGTGCTTCCCGGGACCGAGTTCATGACTGCAGGCCTTTCCAGCACGGTAACGGACGGCGCGTCCGCCATGGTCCTCATGAGCGGCGAGAAGGTCAGGGAGCTGGGCCTCACCCCCCTGGCCCGGGTGGCGGCCAGCGCAGTGATAGGCTCTGACCCGGTCCTCATGCTCACGGGCCCGATTACCGTGACGCCCAAGGTGCTCGCGAAGGCGGGGCTTTCCATGAGCGACATCGATATCTTCGAGGTCAACGAGGCGTTCGCCCCGATCCCGCTCGCATGGGCCAAAGAGCTCGATGCGGACATGAGCAGGCTCAACGTCAACGGGGGAGCGCTGGCGCTGGGTCATCCGGTGGGCAACAGCGGATGCCGCCTGAGCGTGAGCGCGATTTACGAGCTCAGGCGTCGCAAGGGCAGGTACGCCCTGGTCACCCTCTGCACCGGCGGAGGCCAGGCCCCGGCGACGATCTTCGAACGGGCTTGAGCGGCTAGAGCACTTCCTGATTGGTCTGGGCCACAGCCGCGTCGATCTGGCTCTTGAGGTCCGGGGGCAGCCCGGGGATGTCCACACTCATGAACCCGCGCACGATGGTGGCAGTGGCCTCATCCTCGGAAAGCCCGCGGGACATGAGATAGAGAATCTCGTCCTGGTTGATCTTGCCCACTGCGGCCTCGTGGGACATATCGACCCCGTCCACCTTGCCGTGGAGCTCGGGGATGGCCAGGATGTCACCGCCGTTCAGGATGAGCCCCCTGCACTCGAGGTGGGCCTTGACGCCCGGCACGTCACCCGCCAGGTGTCCTCGGGAGATGATGGTCCCCCCGTTGCTGATGGCGCGGGCGATGATCTCGGCGCGCGTTTCCGGTGCATTCAGCAGGATCCGGCCACCCACATCGAGCTTGCTTCCCGGATGGCCGACGAGCAGGCTGTAGAACCGCGCCACCGCGCCTCTGCCCGCAAGCCTCGTAGCGGGATACATCTGGAGCGATTTGACGGGCTTCATAGACACATAATTGTTGAGGAAGAGGCCGCCTTCCTCGACAACCCCTACCGACCGCGGCCGAACGACCATTCCCTGCGCCCAGTGATGGATCATGGTGAAGCTCAGCTTGGCGTTCTTCTTCACGTAGAACTCCGAGATCCCCACATGCAGCCCTTTGACGACATGTGTCCCGGACACGCACCCGGTGATGACGTGCAGCTCCGAGTCCTCCTCGGCGATGATGATGTTGTGCATGTTCTGGCTCAGCGCGTCCTGGTGGAGATACAGGCACGCCTGCACCGGGAAGTTCACCTTTGCTCCGGGGAGCGACCTGATCACGTAGCCGTTGTGAAGATCGGTGTATGCCCGTGACGTAAACTTGTCCTGGTCCACGGGAACGAGCTTCCAGTAATACTCGTTGATCCATCCGATCTTCAGCGCCTCCTTGATGGGCAGCACCTCGAGCCCGTCCATCAGGGAGGTCGCGTACACCGCCGAGATATCCTTCTGGACATACGACCCCGACCGGTCCTGCTCGGTGGCATCGACACCCGCCTTGAGCATGATGGCTTTGTCCTCTTCCGGGAGCTGCTCCAAGGTGTCAAGCGGCTCGTGGCACTCGCCCGTGATGCAGTAGGAATCGAGGTCGATGTCTTCGCCGTACGCAGCCTTTTTCTCTTTCGCCTCTATCGCCTTCCTGTCTTTCTCTTTTTCGTCTATCTCATGCATTTGATGCACTCCTGGTAACCGGACCTGCTGATAGTCTGAAAAATCTCCTGCGGGTTGCCCCGGCACGCGATGACCCCGTCGTAGAGCACCTGGCCTCTGTCTGCGGGGACGTAGTTGAGAATGTAGCCGGTATGGGTGATGATGAGCCCCATCTTCGTCCTTCCGGCATGCACATGCTTCCTGCAGACTCCGCCGGGACCCGGGCAGTTGCGCTCCAGCAGAGCGCTGATAGTGTTGCCGATGAGCGAGATGTTCTCCATGTCCACACCCGATTCGGGCTCGTCGAAGAGCATGAGATCCGGGTTCTGCGCCATGAGCTGCAGGAGCTCCGAGCGCTTGATCTCGCCCCCGGAGAATCCCGCGTTGATGTCGCGGTCGAGGAAGTCACCCATGTTGACCTGTGTGGCCAGGGCCTCCACGTCGCTGCCCTTGTCTGCTGCACAAATCGCGACCATATCGCGGGTCTTGAGCCCGTGGATGGTGGGCGGCCGCTGATACGACATGCCCATGCCGAGCTGCGCCCGCTCGTGCACCGGCATGTGGGTGATATCCTCCCCTTTGAAGGTGATTTTCCCCGCGGTCACCCGGTATTGGGGATAGCCCATGAGGGTCATGAGCAGAGAGGTCTTTCCGGACCCGTTGGGGCCGAACAGGATGTGCACCTCCCCCTCTCCGATCTCCATGTCCACCCCGCGGAGAATCTCTTTGTTTCCCAGTGTCACCTGAAGACCTTCAACCTTGAGCATGGTTCACTCCTTCGCTGTCGCCCTTGAGCCTCGTACGGATCGAAGGGATCTTGATACCTTACTAGGGTTCATCATGCACAAGTCAAGAGACCGTAGGGGGAAAGGGCTTGTCTCTCGCTTGCTTCGGGTAGGCGGGTCGGCTCTTGCAGCTGATTTAGCAGAATTCTTGCAGAGGATATCGTGAAGGGAGGTCCGGCCCCTTACCTCCGGGCGCGCTTCAGCGCCTCCGATGTGCCTTTGGTGGAGCTAAAGCCGGGGCGGTATCTCCAGCATCTATGGCCGTGGTTCACAATCGTAAGATCCCGCCCCTTTCCAAGGAAGATCTACTTCCCGCAGCATTTTTTATACTTGATCCCGCTTCCGCAGGGGCAGGGGTCGTTTCTTCCGGGTTTTTCCTCAGGGCGCATGCCGGGAATGGGCGCTCTGCGGGTGCCCGGGCCTCTGGCACCGCAGCGGGCCGCTCCTCCCGGCAGACCTTTTTCCACCGTCTCCCGGCGGCGCTGCAAAGATTTTCGCACGAGCTCTTGCATCTTCTCCCCGGCATGGTCGAGAAAGATCATGGTCCCTTTGCAGAGGTGGTTCATCCTCACCCGGCCGCCGGTGCGTATCCGGTCCTTCGGGCACCCTCCGTTGCAGCAGGCCAGGTAGACGCATCCCCGGCACAGGGCGGGCAGGTCGGCCTTGCATTCGCCGAACTCTCGCCGGCGGGCGCTGTCGAACATGCGGGACAGACTTTCTGTCATGATATCGCCCAGACGCCACTGCGGAGCCACGAAAAAATCGCAGGCATATACCCCGCCATTGTGCTCCACCACCACATAGTCCCCACATGTACGGGCCAGGGTGCACTGGGGCGGCTGCATGCCGGCGAATGAGAAGAGGAGCGACTCGAACAGGCGGATGGATGTCGTTGGCAGCCCGTCTCTAAAATCGCCGATCCACAGGTCGAAGAGCGTGCACAGAAACCTGCCGTAATCCTCCGAACCCGTGGAGAACGGGGCCAAGGTCACCTCGTGGCCGCCGATCATTTCCACGCACGGGGTGAACTGCATGTGCGTAAGCCCCAGGTCTTTGAACGAGCTGTAGATCTCCTCGGCAAACCGCACCGAGTAGTCGTTGACCACGGCAAGGGCGTTCACCTCCACACCGCTGTCCAGGAGCAGTTTTGCCCGATCGGCGACCCTGGCCCGGGTGCCGCGTCCACTGTGGTCTCTGCGGTAGCGGTCGTGGACATGGGCCGGCCCGTCGATGGAGAGCCCCACGAGAAACCGGTATTTCCTGAGAAAGGATGCCCACTTTTTGTCGAGCAGGAGACCGTTGGTCTGGAAGGCGTTGCCCACCGTCAGTCCGCACCCATAGCGCTGCTGGAGCTCGACCGCATGCTGAAAGAACTCCAGTCCCATCAGTGTGGGCTCGCCTCCCTGCCAGGTGAATATCGCCTCGGAGCCGGCCTGGCCCAGGAACTGCCGGGTCATCTCCGCCAGCACCTCCCCGCTCATCCGGTGCTTCCGGGAATCGGCGAACAGGTCCTTCTTTCCGGAATAGAAGCAGTATGTGCAGGCCATGTTGCAATCCGGGCCGGCCGGCTTGATGAGAATGCTGGTGAGCTCTCTTTGCTGCATGCGGGAAATGGGGGTGGGAAGCGGCCTCAATGGAAGATCGCCTTGTATCCCTCCTGGTAGATATAAAACCAGTGAACGCCGACGCCCCAGATCAGGATCACGTAGAGTGCCGCAAGCGCAAAGACCACGGCGGCGATCGGAACCGGGGTGACGACAGCCCTCGCCATGCCGCGCTTTTTCAGCCGGCTGCGGTGGATCATCTCTCCGAGCCCCATGAACCCGATGTTCGCCGCAATCGCCAGCAGCAGAGAGGAGCTCAGCCCGTAGTAGAGGGACTCGCCCCAGGAAAAGAACTCGCTCACCCGCACCACTTCCTTGAGGATCCAGGCAAGCGGGGTGATCATGGATGCTGCGAAGGCCTCCGCAACGCTCGCGCCCCTTGAGCGGCATACGGGATAGACAACGATCGCGCCGCATCCGATGGCCAGAAAAGCCGCAGGGCCGAAGATGAACGCAGCCGCTTTCTGAAGAACGTAGGGCAAGTTGAACTGCCAGAAGTTCTTGTACAGCGCAAGAGACACCGCGGCCGTTACCAAAAGCACGAACGCCGGGATGAACATCCGCCGGGCCAGGCCCTGCCGCCCGTACTCATATGTTCTTGCCATCATGATCCCCTCCTTTGCGCGAGCCTGTCCATCAGGGCGGAGAGCTCGGGCAGGAGGGCGTCGCCCTCAGGAGTGCCGAAAAGGTTGTTCATCTCTTTCGGATCGTTGGCAAGGTCGAAGATCTCGCTCTTCCGTCTCCCCTGGTAGCGGATGTATTTGTACCGGTCCGTGCGCACCGCGAGGAGCTCGGGCACGTTGTACGGGAAGTCCTTGAAGTATTCGTACAGAAACGCCTCGCGGCCTCTCGCCGACCGGTCCCTGAGCACCGGAGCAAGGCTCGATCCCTCCATGCTCCCGGGTATGGGCAGCCCCGCCATGTCGAGCAGGGTCGGGGCCAGGTCTATGTTGAGCGCCATCTGGTCCGCTGCAACACCCGGATCGGCCGTCATTGGCGGGTAGCGGACGATCAGCGGGACACGGATCGCCTCTTCATAGGGCCAGCGCTTGTCCACCAGGCGGTGCTCCCCCCAGAAGAACCCGTTGTCTCCGGCATAGACGACCACGGTGTCGTCCAGAATCCCCATTGCCTCCAGGGAATCGAGGAGCCTTCCGACCTCCCGGTCCGTTGCGGTGATCGTCCTGCAGTAGTTGCGGTAGTGATACTCAAGGGGCCCCACCACGCCGGTGACGACCAGGCCGTCCACCATAGAGATCATTGAATCGGCCTCGGGCGGGAGCCTGAGATCCACCCCGTCATAGAGGTCTTTCAGGTCCGGAGGGGGCAGAAACTGGTGGTGGATCGCCTTGTGGGAGAGATACAGGCAGAACGGGTTTTCACGCCTGCTATCGATGAACTCCAGCGCGCGATCGGTGAGCTCCTCGGTGATATAGGGCTTGCGCGACGGCTCTTCTCTTCCGTCCACGATCAGGGGGCAGTCGAAGTACCTGCCTTGGCCCTCCTGGACCGTGAACGTGATGAACCGGTCGACCCCCCTCAAAGAGGGCAGGCGTCCCGGCATGTGCCACTTGCCGATGAACGCGGTGTCGTAGCCCGCGCTTTTGAAGTGCTCCAGGAACGTGACGTTGGAGTCGGACCAGGGGGTCAGATTGTTCTTCACGCCGTGGGTGTGCGCGTACTGGCCGGTGAGAAAGCTCGCCCGCGACGGGCTGCACAGAGAGGTGGTGACAAAGGCGTTGTTGAACCTCACGCCCTCGCGGGCCAGGCGGTCCAGGTGCGGGGTCTGCACAAAAGGATGGTTCATGTTGCTCATGGCGTCCCAGCGGTGATCGTCCGTGAGGATAAAGACGACATTGGGCCTTTTTGCGCCCTGGAGAGAGCCCAAGGGAAGACCTGGCGCGAGCGTGCACGCCGCAAGGGTTCCTCCGATGAGCTTCAGGGCCCTGCGCCGGGTGACCGGCCTTCCCGATGAAACACTTCCGCCGCGAGGAAACCTCCTGCGCATAGAGCCCCTCTCAGTAAAAGTATTTTTCAGCAAAAATCCCGGATACCTCATACATGGAAGAAATATCCAGGCAAGTCAATGTCAAATGCACATCCTTCTCGGCATACCTGTCGGGCTCCATGCACACCGGCCGGGCTCTTCTTTTCGACTGCGAGTCTCGGCATACGGGCTAGCAGCGACCACGGCGTTTTTCTCAACGGATGGAGAAGTTCGTCTCGATCTTTATATAAAACTATATGATTTTCCGGCTGAGCAGTGCTCGCGCTCCGGGGCGTTCTTCTCCTTGCCGGCCTACGGGTGAGCAGACATGAGTCAGCAGGCGCGTTCATACCGGACGGCTTTCTTCGGTGAGAAGAGAGGCAGTAATTCAGGGCTGCAACAATTCTGTCGTGATCAGGGGGCACGATAAACCCTATGAAAGAGCCGAAGATGATCGAGTTAGCGCTTCAGGGGGGAGGATCACACGGTGCGTTCACGTGGGGGGTGTTGGATCGGCTTCTCGAGGACGACCGGATTCTGATAGAGGGCATCAGCGGCACGAGCGCAGGGGCCATGAATGCCGTGGTGGTGGCCGACGGGCTCGACCGCGGTGGCAAGGAGGGTGCGCGCGAGGCATTGACGAGGTTCTGGACTGGTGTGAGCGAGGCCGGGAGGTTCTCTCCTTTTCAGCGCACCCCGCTCGACCGACTGCAGGGCCGATGGACGCTGGACAACTCGCCTGGGTATATATTCTTTGATCTGTTATCGCGGATGGTGTCGCCCTACCAGATCAACCCCATGAACATAAACCCGCTTCGAGATCTCATTGCCGAGCTGGTGGATTTCGAGCATGTCCGTCATGCCGAGGGCATCAAGCTGTTTGTGGCGGCCACGAACGTTCGCACCGGCAAGCAGAAGATATTCCGCAGGGAGGAGATGACGGCGGACATGGTCATGGCATCGGCCTGCCTGCCCACGATTTTTCAGGCTGTGGAGATCGACGGGGAGGCGTACTGGGACGGGGGCTACATGGGCAACCCCGCCCTGTTTCCATTGGTGGAGGAATGCAAGGCGAGGGATCTGGTGATCGTGCAGATAAACCCCATCGTCCGTCAGCGGATCCCCCGCAAGGCGGCTGATATCATGAACCGTCTCAACGAGATCACCTTCAATACAAGCCTCATCAAGGAGATCCGTTCTCTGTCGCTCTTGAAGAAGCTCATCGAGGTGGGTGATCTGGAAGAAGAGAGTTACAAAGACGCGCTTTTCCACCGCATCAATGCGGATGTCGAGCTGGAGCCCTTGGGGGTGTCCAGCAAGGTCAATGTGGAATGGGCGTTTCTGAAGCACCTGCATGACGTGGGGTACCGCATTACGGAAGCCTGGCTCGAAGAAAACTTCAAGCACCTGGGTAAGCGCTCCACCCTCGATGTCGAGTCGGTGTACCTCCACTGATTGAAAGAGGGATGTCGTATGCTCGGGATCACCGGCATTATCATCGCTCTCGCATTGCTGATATACTTTGCATACCGCGGCGTCAGCGTGCTGATCCTGGCCCCGGCCATGGCCCTGCTGGCTGTGCTCTTCACCGGTGACACGCCTCTGCTCGCAAGCTATACCCAGGTGTTCATGACAGCCACAGGCGAATTCATTGTCCTCTATTTCCCCCTGTTCCTGCTCGGGGCCATATTCGGCAGGCTCATGGACGACAGCGGCTCCGCCGGTTCCATCGCCAGGTGGTGCGTAGCGAGGCTGGGCAAGGGCCGTTCCATCCTGGCAGTGGTTATTTCTTGCGCGGTTCTCACCTACGGCGGGGTTTCGCTGTTCGTGGTCGCCTTCGCGATCTATCCGGTAGCGGCCGCGCTGTTCCGCGAGAACAACATCCCCAAGCGCCTGATCCCCGGATCTATCGCGCTGGGCGCCTTCACCTTCACTATGACTGCGCTCCCCGGAACGCCTGCGATCCAGAACGCTATCCCCATGCCCTTTTTCGGCACCACGCCCTTTGCGGCGCCTGTCCTCGGGATTATATCAGCGATCATCATGTTCGCCCTTGGCATGCTGTGGCTGAACCGTCGATCCCGTGTCGCAATGGATGCGGGAGAAGGCTATGGAGACCACCGGGACGCGGAGCCGAAGGCCGACAGAATGCTGCGCGAGCATGCAGAAGGGGAGGGCTTTGATATCATGGAGCTCAACGAGAGGCCGTCACCCGCCGGGATGCCTGGGTTTGCAACGGCCTTGCTGCCCATCGTGCTCGTGATCGCTCTGAACTACCTGTTCAGCATGGTGATTATCCCTGCAATGGATACGAGGTATCTCGCCCTGCCGCTCTATGGAGAGACGGACATCGACTCCGTCAGGGGCGTCTGGTCGATCATCTCGGCTCTGGTCATCTCGATCGCGGTACTGACGGCGCTGAACATAAAAAGGTTCTCCGCCCTTCTGGAGAGCCTCGATGCAGGCGCAGACGCCTCTGTCCTGCCCATCTTCAACACCGCCAGCCTGGTGGGGTTCGGCGCGGTCATCGCCTCGCTGTCCGCATTCGACACCATCAAGTCGGGCATCATGGATATCGCTGTCGGCAACCCTCTGGTGTCGCTGGCCATATCGGTAAATGTCCTCGCCGGGATCACCGGATCGGCTTCGGGCGGCATGAGCATCGCCCTGAGCACTCTGGGCGCGGATTATGTGCAGATGGCGCGCGATGCGGGTATCTCGCTGGAGCTCATGCACCGGGTGACCACGGTTGCAACGGGCGGGCTGGACGGCCTTCCTCACAACGGAGCGATCATCACCCTGCTGTCGATCTGCAGGCTCACTCACCGCGAGTCGTACATGGATATCTTTGTGGTCGCGGTGCTGGCTCCCATAGTCTCTCTTGCGGTCCTGATCCTGCTCGGCACGCTGTTCGGATCGTTCTGACAGAGAAAAGAGGAATCCCTCGAGGATTCTCTTCCCATGAGACGGCCTTCAGGGTGCTACCCGGATTGCCGCTTTCGTCTTCGGCCGTATTATTATCCCTAAGTCTCCGAGACGGCTTGCCGCAGTTCTGTCCAGACCGGACAATACTCTGGATTGCATGTGATGAGGACGGAGAGGGCGGAAGGTGCAAGGTATATACGTGTCGGATGCCGATCCGAGAGAGACCCTTACCGTGGCCGATGCAGTGGCCATCATTGTGGGAATCGTGGTGGGGGTGGGCATCTTCAAAACCCCTTCGATTGTCGCTTCCAGTTCGGGCAGCGAGGGAATGCTCCTTTTTGTCTGGCTGCTCGGCGGGGTGATCTCCCTCCTTGGGGCGCTGTGTTATGCGGAGCTCGCCACCACCTATCCACATGCAGGGGGAGACTATCACTATCTCACCCGGGCCTTCGGGCACACATCCGGGTTTCTCTTTGCCTGGGCCCGCATGACCGTGATCCAGACCGGTTCCATCGCCATGGCCGCCTTTCTGATCGGCGACTACGCATCGGAAATTTTCCGGCTTGGCGGCAATTCGGCATCGTATTATGCGGCCCTCATCATCGCGGTCCTGACGGCCGTCAACATGAAGGGTATCCGGCAGGGCAAATGGACCCAGAGAATACTCATCGCTCTGATCCTTATGGGGCTTGTGTTCGTGGCCGTGGCGGGATACGCCCTTGCGCCTGCCAGACCGCCTGACCCGTCCGGGCAGGCTTCCCTGTCAGGCCCAGCCCTGGGCAGGGCCATGATCTTCGTTCTGCTCACCTATGGAGGCTGGAACGAGGCCGCCTATCTGTCGTCCGAGGTCCGAGGCCCCCGGAACAACATGGCCCGGGTCCTGCTGATCAGCATCGCCCTGGTGACGGGCGTCTATCTCGCCATCAACGCCGTCCTGATGAACAGTCTGGGGCTGTCCGGCATGTCGAGCTCCCAGGCGGTTGCGGCGGATCTGATGGACAAGGCCCTGGGAGAGACAGGAGTGAAATTCATCAGCACGCTCGTGATCCTGGCCGCGCTCAGCACCGTGAACGCCGCCATCATCACCGGTGCGCGGACGAACTATGCCCTTGGCAGAAACTTCGGCCCGTTGCGGTTTCTCAGCCGCTGGCAGAACAGCGGGCAAACCCCTGTGAACGCCCTCGTTCTCCAGGGTGCGATCGCCCTGATCCTGGTCGCCCTGGGGACGGGGACGCGCAGCGGCTTTGTCATGATGGTTGAGTATACGGCCCCGGTGTTCTGGTTTTTCCTGTTTCTCGTCGGCGTCTCGGTCTTTGTGCTTCGCCGCAGGGACGTGCATGCCGTCCGGCCCTTCCGCGTGCCCCTGTATCCGCTCACGCCGCTGGTGTTCTGCCTGGTCTGCCTGTACATGTTTCATGCGAGCCTGGTCCACACCGGCAAGGGATCCCTTCTGGGCGTGGGGGTTCTGCTGGCGGGCGTCCCGATGCTGCTGCTCAGGAACCGGGGCGGAAGAAAAGAACAAAGGAGGACAAATTCATGAGAAAGACAGTGTTCAGGCGGCTGACAGCGCTTGCGTTCATACTCGCGGTTATCCAGATGGGCGGCGCGGACTTGAATCCGCCCGGCCGGAACGCGTATGCGCTCGGCGATCAGGACGGCCTCGACGTCCCTTATGTCCCCACGCCCGAGAATGTGGTGGAGAAGATGCTCGATATGGCGGAGGTGAACGGCGAGGACCTGGTCTATGACCTGGGCTGCGGCGACGGCAGGATCGTGATCGCCGCCGCGAAGGAGAGGGGGGCGAGAGGGATCGGCATCGATCTGGACCGCTGGCGCATCATGGAGAGCATTGAAAACGCCCGGACGGCGCAGGTGACCGACAGGGTGCGGTTCATGCAGCAGGATCTCTTTGAAACGGACCTGGGAGACGCGACGGTGGTGACCCTGTACCTGCTCCCCTCGGTGAACCTCGAGCTCCGCCCAAAGCTGTTCCGGGAATTGAGGCCGGGCACGCGGATCGTGTCGCACGACTTCGACATGGGGGACTGGGCGCCTGATCAGGTCGCCGAGGTGGACGGCAGCACGGTGTATTTCTGGGTCATGCCCGCGAATGTGTCAGGCGCCTGGGAGTGGACCATGCCCGATCAGGCGGGAAGCGGGCGCTGTGTGCTCAAGATGGATCAGGAGTACCAGTATGCGGCCGGGACCCTGCATGAGGGCTCTTCCAAAACACCATTGAGAGACGTCAGGATCACGGGACGGACTCTGAGCTTCACCGTGGATCAGAAGGTGAACGGGAAGGTCGTCCCCATGTATT
>Ga0208195_1003635_pt1 | contig 12969 bp, 10 predicted proteins | sample AD_UKC077_MetaG_FD_184441 | JGI IMG/M metagenome (GOLD analysis project Ga0208195, IMG submission 184441) | Active sludge microbial communities of municipal wastewater-treating anaerobic digesters from USA - AD_UKC077_MetaG (SPAdes) (version 2) | ecosystem: Engineered > Bioreactor > Anaerobic >...
TCTTTTGACAACTCCCAGGTCATCAGGATTGCAGCAAGGCCACCTAAAAAGGCCATCGCGGATACCCCAAGCTGACCGAAAACTGCGCTGATGGGCAGGATCATGGCAAAGGTTCCGCCAACAGCGGCGCCTCCGGCAACACCAACGATGTAAGGGTCTGCCAAGGGATTGTTTAGAACCGCTTGAAAGGCCAGGCCTGCTGCGGCCAATGATGTCCCAACCGCCATTGCAAGAAGCGCCCTTGGCAGGCGTTCATGCAGTAACACCAAGCGATCAGAGGGGGCCGTCCCATTGAAGATGCCTACAAAATCCAAACGGCTGACGCCAAGAAACAGGGATAAGAAAACGGCTGCCAGTAGCAACACACCCAGCAGGAATAGAAAATGGGGGTGAAATCTCTTCGGAACCAGGTTCATTCAGCTACCTCTTTGGTAGGTGGATTGGCCTGGTACACTGATTTGATGGCATCTGCAAGTTCAATTGCACCTAAAACCGTCTCGGGACCTGGGCGCAGGATGGCAAGGTTCACTTCTGAGACGTAGCGACCTGATTTGGCGGCTTCAACACCTGCTCCGGCTAGGACTGATTGTAGGTCACTGGCCCCAACCATCCCGTTTATGACAACGTCAGGTGCGGATTGAAGCACTTGTTCAAACGACCACGTGGGAAAGGTCAACTTGTCTGCATCGACCACGTTTTGAACTCCCATCATGTCCATAAGGCTGCCTAAGAAAGACGTTTTTCCAGCTACAACAAGGGGGGAACGGCCGACGATCATTAGCACCTTGATTGGGTTGCCTTCAGGCAGCTTTGCCCTGCCATCCAGGGTTTTTAGGTCCTTTTCCAAGGTGGCCAGCATGTCGCTTGCCTCTTTTTCCTTTGAGATTGCCTGCCCTATTTCATGAATTCCACGTTTTAGGTCATCGATGGTTTCAAAATACAAGGGGACTAGTTTGGTACCTGAGGCGGAAAGGAGTTTGACAAGACGCCCTGCCAAAACTGTGGGAGAGCCTATTACAACGTCTGGTTTTTGGGCTAAAACCGCCTCAACCGAAACGTCCAACATTCCACCAACTCTTGGAACTTTCAAGGCTTCTTTTGGGCGGTCACAATACCTTGTCGCGCCTACCACGTTGTCACCAGCACCAAGGGCGAACAAGATTTCGGTGGCGTTTGGCAGGATAGAGACATATCGGGGGTGAATTTCAGAGGCGGCCTGCTCGGGAGCTTGGGCTGGAGCGTGGTCTTTATCCGCGCATGCCACAAAGGAAACGGCGATTGTAAGCAGTGCCAAAAGCTTGGCCATTGGAACAAGGGTCCTCATATAACAAATCCTCACAAGTTTTTTATAGCACCCATCTGGATAGCCACATCTCAAAAAACAACAGACTATACAGCTCCTTTCGATAGTCTGCCTTATAGCTCATGTGTGCGTCGATCATCTGATTGACGACTTTTGCGTTGAAAAAGCCCTCTTTTACAAGCCTGCTGGTGGTCAGGTGGTCCATAAGCAATGGCTTGAGATCGGTTCTGAACCAGTGTGCCATTGGGGCGCCGAAACCTTTTTTGGGGCGGTCTAAAATCGAATCTGGCAGCCGGCCCCTCAACATGCGCCGCAAAAGTTTTTTGGTGGTACTGCCAGACATAGACCAACGAACTGGTATTGAAAGGGCCAAGTCGACTACGTTTTGATTTAGCAAGGGAGCGCTGACTTCAAGACCTGTGCCTTTCGAGCTCATGTCAACTTTGGTTAAGACCACCTCGGCTAGATATAACCTGGCATAAAGGACAGACAGTGCCTTCATGGGTGGCCACGATTCAAGATTGGCAGCCCAAAAGTCAACGTCTGGGTAGGGACTGGTAGTCGCGGTTTTAGACTCAGGAGACAGGACATCTGAATCAGGGGCAAAGCTCCCAAGCCAGGCAAAATGTCTGTGATAACGCGGGTATTTTAGTCCACGAATGAAGCGCTCCGCCTTAAATCTGGTACTCATGTTGCCTTCAGAGGCAGGAAGCAGTGTCACCAGTTTTGGCAGAATCTGACGGCTTAACAACGGGAAATAAGAGGCCATTTGGCCAAGCCTATCAATCGAAAACGTTGGATAGCCATAAAAGAATTCATCCCCCCCATCACCTGAAAAGACTTTTGTCACGTGTTGTCTTGCAAATGACATCAGGGCGTAAGTTGGGATTAAGGATGAATCAGCCAGTGGTTGATCAGCCGTTTGAACGACGCGGCGCAAGCTTTGAAGCGCCTGCATTCCGTCCAGTTGCAGGGTCTGATGGTTGGTGCCAAGAAAACTACTGACCATCTGTGCATGTGAGGATTCGTCGAAGGAGGCGTCGTTAAAGCCAAGGGTAAAAGTTTTGACGGACGTAGCATCAGCTTGCTGTAGCAAGGCGACAAGCACTGCTGAAGAGTCGATCCCTCCAGACAAGAGCAGGCCTAGTGAATCGGATGGCCAAGTTTGCAAATGATCCTTGGTGGATTGCAGTAAGGCCTGCCAGATTAGGGCAGATGCCTCTGAAAAATTGTCAACGGCGATCTGCTGGGAAAATACCAAGTCGTGATAGCGCCCCTCAGTGACATTTCCTTGTTTAATCAACACGTAGGCACCAGGGGGAACTTTTTTGATGCCCTGAAAGATGGAGTTTGGGGCTGGGACGCAGTCCAAAGTCAAATATCGATACAGTCCGGTGGGGTCAATTCGCTTTGGCACCTCAGGATGGGCCAGCATGCTGGCCAAGGACGAGGCAAAAACTGTTTCCTTGCCAAAAACACCCCAAAAAAGCGGTTTCTGACCCATTCGGTCACGCGCAAGCAACAGGGTTTGGCTGTGCAGATCCCACAGTGCTAGGGCAAAATCGCCATCCAGGTGCTCAAGCATTGAAGGGCCGTATAGAGACCATAGGGCTTGAATTATTTGGGCGATATTGCCTTGGGTGACCTGGTATCCCTTTTCGATTAAGGCGTTTTGGACTGAGGCGAGATTGAGGATCTGGCCATCAATGGCTACCAGCATAGAGGCGTCGGCAGATTCGCAAAAGTGCAAGTCTTGGGCCGCAAAAAAAGCCGATTCAAGATGCTTGGTCTGGAATTTTGATGGCACTTGCCTTGCGCTTGCCATTTTGTCGAGGATCTGAAAGTCGATGTCTTTGGCAGATGAGTCTTTTATGAACCCAGCGAAATTAGCCATAAATCCTCGGATGTTTTGGACCTCCAGCAACCAATCACGACTTGGCGTCGCCAAAAGAATCCAAGTTGAGAGCTTCGCGAATCAAATATGATGACTTGTGTTGACTTTCGAAGTATGTCCTCATGGATAGTTCTGCCAATAACCCAAAGAAAATAAATTGGAAACCCGCCAAAAACAGGAAGATTGACGCCAGAAAAAATGGATCGGAATAAAGCGGCTCGCCCCAGATCAGCTTCTTGATGGCGGTCCAAGTCATGGAAAGACAGCCAAGAGCAATGGATAAAAGCCCCCATTTACCAATAAAATACAATGGCTTAGTTGAGTAGGCCAGCAAAAAACGGACAGTCATAAGGTCCAAAATAAGGCGAACAGTCTTGGACAAGGTGTAATTTGAGCGACCAAACTGCCTAGGACGGTGATTTACTGGCAATTCCACCACAGACCCACCTGCCCACTTTACATAGGCGGGAATCAGTCGGTGCATCTCGCCGTAAAGTCGAAAATCTTTTAAGACCTTGGCATTATAGGCTTTTAAAGTGCAACCATAGTCGTGAAGCTTTACACCGGTGACTAGGGAAACTAGTCCGTTTGCGACTCTGGAAGGGAAGGTTTTGGAAAAAAAGGGGTCCTTTCGTTCACTTCGCCAACCTGAGACAAGGTCGTAGCCTTCCTCAAGCTTGTGAATTAACTTGGGAATATCAGCTGGGACGTTTTGCAGGTCGGAGTCCATGGGAACGATAATTTTTCCAGATGCGGCCTTGAATCCGGCGTCAAGGGCTGCAGTCTGCCCAAAGTTTCTGGCAAAAACTATCACCTTGACCCGTGGGTCTTTAGCGGCTAGCTGCTTTAAGACGGCTAACGAATTGTCAGTGCTGCCGTCGTCACAAAAGATTAATTCAAAGGGGCGATCAAGGGGGACTAAGGCCGCGATGAGTTCATCGTACAGTGGGTAAAGGCTTTCACCTTCGTTAAACACTGGGAGCACGACCGATATGTCCGTAGAATACGCATCCATCGCGACACATGGTATCATGTTTATCGCCTTCGCTGGGAGGCCAAAATTGTTTAGAAAGGCAACATGAAAGATGGCCCTGTTGGGCGCGTGTTTTTGGGAGTGATAGATGACTGAACGCTATCCAGGCAAGCCAGCTGGTAAGAAAACGCAACCTAAGACTAAGCGACCAAATCACATCATTACTGTTATCTTGGGGGTTGCTTTTGTTTTGCTGGCGGTTGGTGTGCCGGCAGCGCTCATGTACCTGGGCAGCGGCGATGACTTGGATGTGCTGAGCCAACCGCTTGAATCAAATGCGGCGGTGACTGATTTTGAGAAGGCGGCTCCTGCAACAAGGGCTACTGCTACTGAGGTCATCAACGAGGATTGCCGCAGTTATGTGTATCAGAGGTGTAATGCGCTTAGGATTGAGCCAAGGGAGTGCGTGAAGTTGGCTGCTGAGGCCATCCATGTGGATCCGGAAGGAGGGGCGCCTCTTTGTAGGGAAAGAATGGACCCCATGGTAGCCGACGTGGCGCGATTTGCTGAGGCGGCTATGCAACATGCGGCGGCGGCTGCTGAGGTTGGGGCGGAAACTGAGCGCCTGGCTTTGGGACAGGTGGCTGAAGTTGATGACGGGTCTTTGGTGGCTTTGGGACAGGGCAGCAATGATGAAGCGCGGGTTGATCCGTCTCAACCAGGGCAGCCAACACAAGATGACGCAGGGAGACAAGCAGAAAATGGACAGCCTGCTGCTGAGGGTCAGGCTGCGGTTGCTGGTGGGACCGAGGAGAAGCCCGAAGAAGAGGCCCAGACTGAAACTGCAGCCTCAAAGCCGGAAAAAAAGCAGTTGACTGTGCAAGAAAAGGCTAGGGCCTTGACCAGAATGCACCAGGTTTTAGAAGAGTTCCAGCGTGCGGCGTACAACTATGGTCAGCCGACTGGGCCGCAGGTGGCTAGGATACAGGAGCTAAAGGAACTGGCCGAAAAACTGGATACTGACGAGGCTAGGGAGTTGTATAACCATCTGGTCAAGACTTACCAGACTCCAGAAATTATCCAGCCTAGAATCAATCCGATGCTTGACCCAAGCACCATCGAAACGGTTGGGGAATCCCAAAGAATCGAAGCAGGTGTAACTGACAGGTCCCCCACAACGAGCCCAGAAATGGATAAGGTCAGGGGCTGGATGGATGAGGCCAGGAAGGAAGCTGGTTTGCCAGCGGCACCTGCCGCGGCCCAGCCAGATCAGGTGGCACAACCAACCGCGACGGTGGAAAGTGCTTCGATCTCCAGTGAGATTGGGTCGGTTTCGCCATCGTCAGTCGGGCAAGTCACCTCGATTAATCCTTGAACAGTCGTTTAATCTAGTTTTAGCCGCTTACCAACTTCGTTTAGCAGAGTTCTGTAGTCGTGGGCACCTCTGCCTGAGGGGTTTGCCTCGAAAACTGTCCTAGTGGATTGGCCAGTTTCTCTGATATCAGCACTGGCTCTGATTGGCGAGAGCACCAAGTTTGGGTATTGGCGGTTCAGGATGTTGATGACGTTTCTACTGGCTCTGGTTCTGCCGTCGAAGAAAGTTGGTATCAAGCCAAGAAGCTCGACCAGTCTTCCGGAATTATCACGCAAAGATCTCAAGGTATCAGATAGTTGGCTGACACCATGGATTGCGAGGTAATCGCATGAAACTGGCACAAGGACGGCGCCAGCAAAGGCAAGCATTGCCTCTGTCAGCGGTGACTGGGCGGGACTGACATCGATTATCACAAGGCGGTAGTCGGCTATAGACCCAAACTGCTTGCGGACCAGAGGGCCACTTAGGCTTTTGTTGTAAGTCAGCTCATTTAAGTTTTTACCCACTGGTAATAAAAAAAGATTTTCGCGCAACAACTGGACACTGGTCAGTAATGTGGCCTGCCCTCTGAGGACTTCTGCTAGGCCCAGTTCGTTGTTTACCTTGAACAACTCGGTCAGGCTGCCTTGAGGGTCTGCGTCCACAAGCAGGACTGGTATGCCCTTGGCCGCAAACCCAGCCGCCAAGTGAAAAGCGGTAGTGGTCTTGCCTGTGCCACCCTTTTGATTGGCTATGCATACTCTGGCAGCTTGATAGACTGGTGGGGCTAGGCGCTCGGTTAAAACGGTCCTACAGGGAATAGAGCAAACGTTGTGCTCCACCCCTTCAAATGGCAGTGATTGATAGGCGTACTCCTGGGCAAATCGCTTGCCACAAATCTCACATTCCAGGATTTTTGCCTGTTTTACTGCGGACGTTCGACAAGTCTCACTGCAAAAGAACCTGGTTTTATCCCCATCACGATAGACCTGGAATCGCTTTGTTAGGGGGAATTTGGTTTTACAAACCTCGCACTCATACAAGATATCTGCCATCTTCAATCCTTTGGAAAAGAAAACAAATTACCAGCTCCAAGCTATCAAGCTATTGATGTTTGGGACTGTTGTTCATAGCAGCCACCACACATCAATGATTGGGTATACAGGAAATTTCAAAATATCTGAAGACTTAAGTCCCACCTGAGTGGGGAAATTACCAATTGCGATGCCCACTGACAACCTCAGCTGATACCAGGCGTGCGTATAAGCGATGATGGTGGTTGGGATTTCAGCCCCTTGACCAAACAGGTACCGTCCTTGAACTGCTAGCCACAACAAGTCTTTTTGGCCGACCAGCCAACCTATATTGGCGCCATACATGAAACCATGTCGGATAGGCTCGATGTCAAGGGAGTAGCCAGTCTGGAAAGACAGGGCCACAGCGTCGATGAACGGCACTGACACTGTGGTGTAAACGGCCGCTGAACCTGGGACATTCTTTTTCATAACCGAGATGAACGACTGCTGGTAGTTGGCGCTGATGGCAAAGGCAACCTTGGGGTGGTCCACCACCTTGAAACGAACGGCAAGGTTGGGGGTCAAAAGCAGGTCCAAGATTGGGTGGGTAGCCACAGTCACCCGGTCGATTACCCCATATTGGAGTGGCGAAAAAATGCCGACAGTAAGCTCGCCTTCGTCCAAAGTGTAGGCAGTGCCTGAAAAAACACGCCTGATGTTTCCAAATTCGGCAGATGCGTTTAAGGGAACAAGAATCCCAATCAACGCTGCTAGGAATGTTGTAACTATAAATCTGCCCATGGCGCACTCGGTTTCCCTTGCGAATGCTACATGCGGAGTCGATTCATGGCAAGTTGGAGGCTATTTTGGGTCGCTGATCAGTTTTAGGTCATCAAGGTTTAATCCTGCTGGGTAGCCGTAGGAGACATAGCGATCATAACCGTAGGAGATTACTGCGAATGGTTCGCTGGAATGGGCTGTGTGAACACCGTCGGGGATGACTAGCCTCCAAACGGCCCATTCTTGATTAACCCCTACAACGTGGTAATCGCCGAACTGTGGCCCAAGTTCGGTGGGCTCGACCAGTTTTGGTTCGTCTTCAGCCTTTTCTTCGTTTATCTTGGCGATGTCATCCATGATGTCTCTGATTCGCTTGAAGGTCAGGTCTTCTTGCTTTAATTCCTTGCCGTTAAGATAAACGGGCACTCCCACTTTGGAAATTATGCTTACGCAATCGTAGGTGTATTTGTTGGGAGCCAGGAAAACGTATTCAGTTCTGAATTGCTCTACGGGGACGGCCAAGATAAAGGACGGGTCGCCAGTCCTGGCGTCGTTTGGACCGATACCGCCAATGTTTGGATCTGGTGCATCTTGGGCCGCCAGGAATTGGCCGACCAAAATCGGTTTTGTGGCCACAATTTCAAAGTTGCGATCTGACTCGAAATCGATCCATTCACCTCTGTTTAGCAGGGTGTTTCCAACCACGGGTGGGGAGGTTGTAACCATAGTGTTGTTTTCAGCGGCCATAATCCGCCAAACATCCTTTTCACCACCCCTGGGATAGCTTTGGGTCGCTATGTACTTCTTGCCCCAGGTCTGGACAGGAAATAGTTGCATTTCAAGGTGATCGGCGCAGCAGGTGTTGTAGGAGATGCAGTCGTAATTGTTGCGGCAGGACACGTCTTTGGACTCAAGACCTAAGTTTTTGGGATATTCGCAAAGGCAGTCTGAGCGGCTGGTACATTCCATCCAGTGGCCGTTGTAGTCGCAGGAGCCGTCTGGACAACAATGGTTTGTGTTTGGGGCGTTAGCAGCTTCGCTGCCTCCAAAGACAGCGACCGGATGATTGCTGGTTACCGTGGATCCGGTTAGATCGGCTCCAATCGCATCTGTTTCAATGTTTAGAACGTCGTATCTGTTCAAAATGAAGGACCTGGTTTCCCCGGGCTGCATCGCTGGGATGTCTTTGCCCTTCAAAGTCGGGGCCGTGACCTGCACCACCACTTCGGTGGGGCCATTAAATGTCCCGATAACAGTCAAAAAGCCCTTTAAATCCGGGAAAGTCTGCTCTCTGGTCATAATCATGTGATAGCGACCCAGGGCATTTGTTGGTAGCAAAATCGAGGCATCATTGGAAAAAACGCCAACGTTTTCCAGTGGGTTAAACTGATAGGCGGTTATTGGCATCGTGGATTTTATGCGATAGCCAATTGGTTTCAGGATGGTCCCGTCTGCATCCCAAAACTCCTGCGTTTGGGTCCCATCTTCTTTTTCTATCGTGTGGGCTCTAGGCAGATTGAAGATCCTGAGCCCCATTGGCGGGATTGGGTCGTCAGGAAATGGATTTCCAGAACTGTCGTTTAAAACAGGCCCGTAGGCGGTGTCAATCTGAACTTTAACGCCATATTTGCTGCTGGTGTTTGAAACCACTATGGCATATTGGGCCCCAGCGGCATCGTGATATCCGCCCTGCCCGCCTCCTGGAACAAAGGCGTTGTCCAGGTCCACCGCCCAGTACTCGCATCCAATGTAGGAATTGAGCTTTTCCGCCAGTTCACACAGGCTGATGCAGTTTCCAAGCTGGCAGATTTTACCGGTGTTGGTGGGGTCGCATTCCTGAGCGACGACCCAGTCATTTGAATCTTGGTCGCACCTAAGAACAGTAAAGTCATCCAGACACTTGCGACGGCCAGGGACACATGAGGTGCAGCCTAAGGGGTCTTCACGACAGACGCCATCTGGCGCACAGGACTGGGTTCTGTAGCCGTTTCCCTCTGCATTGCACACAACCAATCCAAAGCTGTCGTCAGTACATTGAAGTGGGGTCCCAGGGATGCAGACTTCAAATTCCCTGCCTAAGTAGTCGATTTCCGTATCTGTGTCTTGCGCTGCATCTAAACGGCCTAAATCGTCTTTGATATCCAGGACATCGCTTTCAGACACACCTGAAGAACACCCCAAAGCAAACACGGCAAGTAAAAGCAGTCGTTTCATAACTCAATTCCATGCCCAGCGGTTTGGGCTTTTCTAGCTCTTAGAAATATACAGAAAATCCGGCGGCTCCAAAAAGGCTTCCGTTACCAACACCAAAACCAAAACCCTTTTCCTTGGTGTCAGTGGAAAGGCGCCCGGTATTCTGGGTTAAAACAACGTCCTTACTGGTTAAAATGTTAAATGTAATTCCTGTAACCAAGTGGATCGAAAAGTGGTCTGTAAGAAATACCTCGGCCACGAGGGGCAATTCGATATTTACTTGCCAGGTATTTTTGGCGGACTCGACCACTGGACACGAGGCTCCAGGCTCGCAACCAGCAGCATCACGACGCTCGGCGGTAATGGCCGCTCCATTTTTCCAGCCGACATCCAACTTTACCCCAACGCCAAGATTGACCTTTTCGAACCTGGCAAAATCATAAAGTCCAGCTAGGGCAAAGCGGACGGCAGTCCTAGGATCTGACTCGGTGGGTTTAAAAAGGTCAAATCCCAAAGTACCCCAAAGCACAAAATTACCCAAATGGTATTTAAGACTTAAACCAGACACCCCACCCAGGCTTTGGTCATAGCCAATTCCAAATTTACCATTCATATCTCGCGCATCCACAGACATGGGGATGCTAATCGCCATTACAAGCGCCAGGATTGAAATCAAGCGAGCAAAAGGTTTCACGGATTTCTCCCATCAAAGGGCCGGATGATTGTAGCGCAGGTTGATGGCAAATTCACTTGGTTGGGGAGGGACCAATAATCCCCGCCTGATTGATGCCACAGTATTATTCTTTCAGTACAAAACTGAAGTTTCCAGGTTCACCAATACCCACCTCACGACACCCTTGGCCAAGATCGCGAAGCACAGGATAATTCTGTTGATCACAAAGGCTCAAACCTACTAGTTCGGCTGTAAGTTTTGCCATCTGATCGCAGATATCTTCAGGTGTTGGCATTGTTTTGCCCCCCTGCCAGCAGTACCCTTAGTCGGTTTAATCGTTCCGCTCCCAGGTCTTCTGGAAGTACCCGCCCAGCTTCAAGATCTTCAAGGAGTTGATCAAAACCATCCCTGTTCTTTCTTACGCGACGCCGCTCATCATCAGTCAGGTCACGATTAACGATGTTTAGAGACTTCCTTTGTTCTACAGTGGGATAGCGGAAACTAAGACTGAAGTCATTTTTCTTAACCTGCTCAAACTCATTGATAAGAGCCTGCATCCTATCGCCTACCCCCAAAACTCGGACCCAGGCCTTGCTTCGGGTGATAGCGGTAAAAAGCCTATTTCGCACACGCGCCATATTACCAAACGACGAATAACAATCCTGCGCGTTGATGATATAAACCATGCCGGCCTCGTTTCCTTTCGCTCTGAAAATGCCGGTAAACGCCACAGACTGGTTGTTGCCGTCAAAAAAGACGTCAGGGGAGGTGTCAATACCTGCTAAATGCGAATTAACCCCAAGTTCAAAAAGATGCTTGCGGATGGGACCGACCGCGTCTCTCGTTGAAACAGGGTCAGGATTAATGACTATAATGTCATCTGGACGTAATTCATCCTCTAACAGGTTAGCACGAACAGCGTCGGCAACCCACTTTGCCTGTTCCTCCTTCGACTTAAAGCAGTGGAACTGGATTAGGTCATCGTTAGGAGAGTGGCCTTCCAGAAAATCTGGGCTACTGTCTTTTGAGCGCGAGAGGGTTACTTCATGGCCATCCAATAAATCTCCGTCCGTCACCTTATAACCAACATCAAGCCAGAGCTGATTATTGTCGAAAATCTGTACTAAACCGGTTCCAACATCTGGATCCGGAGTCCTGTAGACACCAAAACCTAGGGCGTGGGCGGTGACCAGCACTGGTCGCGAGTTCCGGTAGCATTTTTCAAGAATAACATCCTGCTGGGGCTTGCCTGGCTCGTTTGGCTGGAGCCGAACCCTGGGAGTTCCATCAGCGTGTTTACCAAAGATTTCTTCTGGGGAAGGAAGCGAATCCGTGCTCAAGTTTTGAAGTTCGTCGTAGGCATAAACAAGCCGCTTCTCGCGCTTAAGTAACTCATAACATATGCGCAAAAACGAAGGAGGAAAGTCCTGTGCCTCATCCACAAGGATGGCGTCGTAGATACCGGTGGGATTGGGGCACTGTTCCAGTGCTCTCTGGCATGCTCCTTCAAACTCCTTCCCTTGGCCAAAATTGTGTTTAGCCGAGAAATAATCGTGATATTCGAGACCATTAATCTGGCAAAAAGTGTAATAAAGGCCGTTTCGATCTCCCCCGCCTGGAGCTCCCCAAGCATGAACTATCTGTACCTTGTCCCAGTCCGGCTCCTCATTCGTTTGCTCAATGGTAAAGTTATTGATGAGTTGCCGAAACTGACCCTTTAAAGACCTAGTGTTAAAAGTGACAGCAATCTTCCAATCTGGGTGCTGAGCGTGAAGATACGCAGCCTTTAAAGCAAGGACGACGGTCTTGCCAGAGCCTGCAAGACCGCGAATTCGTTGAACTCCTTCAACCGTCTCAATGACGGCACGACCCTGAAGAGTGTCTAGGTTCGCGATGGAGTCTTCAAGTCGTTTCAGCTTTGCACCACGTGAGTCACTCTTTTGTACGTCTCGCTTGCGCCCTTTACGTATGGTTGAAATGGCTTGGATTACAGAGACCAAAGCCTCGTAACGGCTGGGATCTTGCCAGTCACGCCTATCAAGCCACGCCTCTAGGTTTGCCTCGTTACAAACTGGATGCAACTCACTGGATATCCCCGCTGTATCATCTAACACCGGGGCGAAAGTCACCGGGTAAATGGGAACCTTAAGGTCACGTCCTTGCATCAAGGATTTGTGAGCACGAAGTTTTGATTCTAACTTGTTGTAGCTGTCATCTTGGGCTTCCTGCACTTGACTGACATCACGACCTTCTACAAGGTTGAATACAACCAGCCCACTTTCCTTGGACACCAACATCGCATCGATGTGATATGGGCCCTCGGATGTTCCGATAATTGGGTAACCAATAAACAGGTAGCCGTTGTATTTTTGCCGAGAGGTAAAAAAGTCGGCCAGCTGCTGTGATGAGACCGGTTTTGTTGTTGTTCCGCGTATGATTGTTACCACTTTAGGCCTCCTGGCACCACAATATATCGTCCGTCCGTCAAAAATGTTTCAGTCTTAAGTGCGCCCCCACCAGTAAGTTTTGGCAAAGTTATACTCCCTTTCCAAAAATTGGGGGCAATCGCCGTCCTCTCGTCCAATGGCTTTGGCGAATCAATCTGATGGTCGCACCATTGTAAACGCACGATTTATCAATCGAGGTATCATTCAAGGTGCCACAAATGTCAAGCATCATCCAAAAATCACCACCTAGTTTTGGCTAGCTGGTCGAAATCAGTTTTTTAGGCTGGATTTTGTCTTTAAGTCATAGCTTTTTAATCAAGCAAGGGGCATGAGGCA
>Ga0208195_1003645_pt1 | contig 12955 bp, 8 predicted proteins | sample AD_UKC077_MetaG_FD_184441 | JGI IMG/M metagenome (GOLD analysis project Ga0208195, IMG submission 184441) | Active sludge microbial communities of municipal wastewater-treating anaerobic digesters from USA - AD_UKC077_MetaG (SPAdes) (version 2) | ecosystem: Engineered > Bioreactor > Anaerobic >...
CGCTTGGATGAAAAAGAGTAAAGTCCAGATAAAGTCCATGGTCAAGCCTAACTTTTTACATGGCAAGATGTATCATGTGAAAGAGAAAGGTGGGGTAGAGCAGGCTATTGTTGGTAGTTCGAACTTTACCGTCAATGGTCTTGGTCTTGGTGGCTCGAAGAATATTGAATTAAATGTTATTGTTGACAATGATCGTGATCGCAAGGACTTGAAAGCCTGGTTTGACGAGATCTGGAATAGTGATGAAAAGACAGTTGTTGATGTAAAAAAAGAAGTTTTGAAATATATTGAGCAGTTGGTAAAACCTAATAGCCCACGCTTTATCTATTTAAAGACACTGTATCATATGTTTGAAGGTCAATTAGATGAAGAAGTCTTGCCTGAGAGCTCTCATCTTTATGACAGTGTGATTTGGAAAGAACTCTTACATTATCAAAAGGATGGTGTGAAAGGGGCGATTAATAAAATAAATAACTATGGTGGTTGCATTCTTGCCGATAGTGTCGGTCTCGGTAAGACTTATGAAGCACTCGCTGTGATCAAGCATTTTGAATTACAGAATGCTAAAGTCTTGGTGCTCTGTCCCAAAAAACTGTCGGGAAACTGGACAATTTACCAAGCCAGTCAAAACAATGGGCTCAATCCACTTAAAGATGACGCATTTAGATATACAGTGCTCTTCCATACAGATATGGGCAGAGAAAGCGGCGTCTCAAGCGCAAATGGAATCTTGTTGGAAAACTTTGATTGGGGTGCATTTGACCTCGTTGTCATTGATGAATCGCATAATTTCCGTGGCAATCCAATAGAAAGGGATGGCAAGAAGAACCGTGCTAAGTGGCTTTTAGACAAGATTCTTAAGGGCGGCTATAATACAAAAGTGCTCATGCTCTCTGCCACACCAGTAAATAATAGACTGTCGGACTTGACAAATCAGATTAACTTGATAACGCAAGGCAATGACAAAGCTCTGTCTGAAAAAGAAAATATTAAAAGCATCTCTCAAACTATTAATCAAGCTGATAAACAAGTAAAAGCTTGGTTAGAAGAAAAACCCATAAAAAGTAAACATGCCTTGATGGAGAAATTCGATGCTTCATTTTATAAATTACTCGATATGTTAACTATTGCCCGTTCACGCAAGCAGGTAAAAGAGTTTTATGAAGCTCATCCGAGAATTAATTTTTCCAAAAGAGAAAAGCCTGTTGATATATCTTCACAAATAGATTTTGTGAACACGACACTCAGTTATAATGATATTTTTACGCTAATCCTCGCTAATAAACTCTCTATTTACAACCCTTCTAAATACCTTTATGAAGACAAGATAGATGTTTACTTTGACGAAGACAATGATTACTCATCTCAAGATCAAAGCGAGTTTAACTTGATTGGGATAATGATAACGAATTATTTAAAGCGCTTGGAAAGCTCAATTAACTCCTTTGCTATCTCTATCAAGAGGACTATTGTTAAGATAGAGAAACTCGAAAAGAAAATCACTAAATATCAAGCTAAAGATAATCCATCTAAAGATGAAAATATTATTGAGTCTATTCTACCTGATGAGGATGAAATGGATGAAATTGAAGGGGAATCTGATGATTGGGAAGTCGGTAAAAAACTTAAATTCAAACTCGGCGACCTAAAAACTGACAAGTGGTTAATTGAGCTGAGAGCAGATAAACGGGCAATGCGTGTTCTCTTAGATATAGCTGAAAGTGTTACACCAGACCGTGATGCAAAGCTGATTCGTCTCAAAGAATTGATCTCTGAGAAAGTCAATAATCCTTTTAATAAAGATAATAAAAAAGTGCTTATCTTTTCTGCCTTTGCCGATACAGTGAATTATCTCTATGAAAATATTAAAGATTGGGCAAAAGGCGAGCTAAAGCTCAATATTGCCATGGTTACAGGTACTGAGAATATGACAACATTTGGTAGGAATGACTATGACAATATTCTCACGAATTTTGCCCCTAAAGCGAAAAAAAGACACGAAACCAATTCAACAGATAAAGATGGTGAAATAGATATCTTGATCGCAACTGACTGTATCAGTGAAGGACAAAACTTGCAGGACTGTGACTTTGTGGTAAACTATGATATTCACTGGAATCCAGTCAGAGTAATACAGCGTTTTGGTCGTATCGATCGCTTGAGCAGCGAAAATGAAACAATAAAAATGGTAAACTTCTGGCCAGGAGAAGATATCGAAAAGTATCTTAATCTTGAAGAGAGAGTGAAAGCGCGCTCTGCCCTTGTTGATGCAACTGCCACAGGTGATGATAATGTCTTTGATCCTGATGAAGATTGTTCAAAGATTAAAAATCCTCGTAATGATCAATTGCGCAAACTTAAAGACGAGATACTGGATATCGATGATCTCGATGACTCCCTATCTCTTGTCGATTTGAGCACTGAGGGGCTGAAACTTGACCTGAGCGGGTTGGATAGCAATTATCGAGACTACCTCGCTGCTACGCCTTTAGGACTGTATGCGATAGCGCCTGCACCAGGCGGTGAATATGCCGCACTGGCACAAGGGAGAGTATTTGAACAAGCAGAAAAGAGTGTCATTAAACCAGGTATTATCTTTTGCTTAAGACAGATTAGTGATGACAAAGAAAATAAAAAGCAAAACCCATTCAGCCCATATTATTTGGTTTATGTGCGTGAAGATGGCACTGTGAGATTTAATTATGCCAATGCAAAACAGATCTTGAGAATATACAAACTACTCTGCTCGGAAATAGAAAAGCCTATCGAAGAGCTTTGCCAAATATTTGACCAAGAGACAGAAAATGGAACTAAAATAGACAAGCAATCAGAACTATTAAAAAAATCTATCACTGATATAGTAAATCTCTACCAGGATAAGAATAAGACGAGTTTAAATGATTCAAGAGACTTTATACTGCCTTTGATAGAAAATCAATTAAATGAGTCAAAAGACTTTGAACTAATCACCTGGCTAATAATCAAGTAAAGAGGGAATTATGAGAAACAAGATCAAAACGGCTATCCAAGCATTTACAAGCAAACCAATGCTCGAGGCAGCAAGAGAGCTATTCAAGATTTTAGGCTATGAATCACAAAGAGTGCTTATAGATAATTATGTAAACTTTGAGGGCTTTAAACGATCTAATGATACCTCAAGTTTTAAAGAAGACAAAGCACTGGTGGATGAGTGGCTGTCAATAAACCTCTTATTTCAGATTACAAGTGCTGAGCTAAATGGTATTAAACCATACGTATTTGAGCATAAAGTGAAACATAGCTTTCTCTTCATGTGCGTAGAACTAAAAGGACATGAGTATTCACGCACCAAAATAGCACAGATCAGCCGTGAGATCAATAAAGTTTATAAAATGCCAGTCTTGATTCTCTTCAAATATAATAATTTACTGACACTATCTGTGATGGATAAAAGAAAGAATAAAAACGATGATAATAAAGATGTTATATTGAAAATCACGATGATTAAAGACATCTCTATCGTCTCTCCACATAGAGCACATCTCGATATATTGTTAAGCCTATCGCTCGCTGAACTAAGTACAGAAGAGAAAAAAAAGATAGAAAACTTTGACGATTTGCAGAAAGCTTGGGAGAAAGTACTCGATATTCAAGAACTAAATAAGAAATTCTATACCGAGCTATCCAACTGGTATTTCTGGGCGATCAATGAAGTTAGATTTCCTAATGGCGCTCAAAAAGGTGATGATAAAGCTAAAGAGCAAAATGAAATGAATCTGATTAGAATGCTCACCCGTCTCTTATTTGTCTGGTTTATCAAAGAGAGAGATTTAGTGCCCCGTGAGTTATTCGAATTAGATCACTTGAATACGATACTCAAGCAAGAGATAGATACAAAGAAAGATAGTGAGAGAGAGCCTCATGAGCAGCAGAGTATTTATTATAAGTCTATTCTGCAAAACCTCTTCTTTGCGACACTCAATCAAGAAGTAGGTCAGCGCAGATTTAGAAAAGAAAAAGATGAAAGAGGCACTTTTAACTTGCTGCGCTATAAAAATACTTTCAATGATCCAGATGCTTTTGCTAAATTGCTTGATGATAATGTGCCTTTCTTAAATGGTGGACTCTTTGAGTGCTTGGACTATGTGCATGAGACGGAGAAGGGACCCAGGGGCGGTGATGTTATTGTGAGGATAGATGACTTTTCTGACCATAATGATAATGTAATTTCAGTGCCTGATTATCTTTTTTTCTCTGCAGAAGAGACGGCAAACTTCTCAGTAAAAGGTAAAAAATCGAATAAAGTTAAGATACACGGTTTAATCAATATCTTAAATAATTTTAAGTTTACCATTGAAGAGAATACGCCTATAGAAGAAGATATTGCCCTCGATCCAGAACTCTTGGGTCGTGTCTTTGAAAATCTCTTGGCAACCTATAATCCTGAAACAAAAGAAACAGCACGTAAAGAGACAGGTAGCTTTTATACACCGAGAGAAGTAGTGAATTTTATGGTAGATGAATCTTTAAAGGCTTATCTCATCCAGAGCTTGGTCAAAGAGACAAAGATGAAAGAAAAGGATGCAGAAGTAGGAATTGACTTCTTGATTAGCTATAGCGAGAAAGAGCATGTCTTCAACGAAGGAGAGGTTGATGTCTTGATTAAGGCAATTGATAATTGTAAGATCATCGACCCTGCTTGCGGTTCAGGCGCCTTTCCCATGGGTATTCTGCATAAACAGGTACATATCTTGCAAAAACTTGACCCCGATAATGAGCTTTGGAAAGACAGGCAGATAGAAAATGCCCACAAAATAGATGATGCAGAGATCAGAGAAGAAGCTATCAAGGCTATCGAAACCTCTTTTCAAAACAAAGGAATGGACTATGGACGTAAACTCTATTTGATTGAAAACTGTATCTATGGCGTCGATATCCAACCAATAGCTATCCAGATCAGTAAATTACGCTTTTTCATCTCTCTGATTGTTGATCAAAATGCAAATGAAAATAAAGAAGATAATTTTGGACTAAAAGCACTGCCCAACCTGGAAACAAAGTTTGTGGCTGCCAATAGTTTGCTTAAGTTGGAAAAACCAAAAATGCAGATGACATTATCTGATTTAACTGGGATTAATGAACTTGAAAATGAATTAAAAAGTATTCGTCATCGCTTATTCTCAGCAAAAAAACCTAAGAAAAAAAGAGAACTCAGAGAAAAAGATAAGGATATTCGAGGAAAAATTAGCAAAATCTTAGAGGGATCTGGTTGGAGTAATAAAAGTGCAGAGCAATTATCAATATGGGACCCTTATAATCAAAATGTTTCAAGTACCTGGTTTGACACAGAATGGATGTTTGGGCTTGAAGATGGATTTGATATAGTTATTGGAAATCCGCCGTATATCCAATTACAAAAAATGAAATATGAAAAGATTTTAAAAGATTACCAAGATCAGAAGTATATTGTTTACCATGGGAAAGGAGACCTCTACTGTCTCTTCTATGAACAGGGGATAAATATACTGAAGAAGAATGCATTTCTCTGTTATATTACCTCCAATAAGTGGATGAGAACAGGCTATGGAGAAAAACTGAGGGGTTTTTTTGCAGAGCAAAACCCAAAATTATTAATTGATTTGGGCGGAGGGGTTTTCGCCAATGCTACAGTAGATACCAATATCTTGTTGATTGAAAAAAACGATAATAAGAATGAATTAAAAGGATTAAATTACTACGAAGGAATAAAGAACCTCAATGAAGCAGTGAAGGATAATGCAATTATCATCACAGAAGTTTCATCTGTTGGATGGTTTATCGGGAACTCTGCTGAAATATCTCTCAAAGAAAAAATTGAACGCATTGGTAAACCACTGAAAGACTGGGATGTAAATATCAATTATGGTATTAAAACCGGACTTAATGAAGCGTTTATTATCGACACAGCAACCAAAGAAAGACTCTGTGCTGAAGATCCAAAATCAGCAGAAATATTAAAACCGATACTTCGTGGTCGTGACATCAAACGCTATAGCTATGAATGGGCAGGTCTGTGGATAATAGCGACATTCCCTGTATTGCATATAGATATCGATCAATATCCTGCAATAAAGAAATACCTACTTGATTTTGGTAAGGAAAGACTTGAACAAGAAGGAAATACTCTTCCTGATGGCACAAAATCTAGAAAAAAGACAGGTAATAAGTGGTTTGAAACTCAAGATCAAATTGGTTATTATAAAGAATTTGAAAAAGAAAAGATAGTATGGGGAAATATTGCTTACGATAATACATTTTGTTTACTTGAAAAAGGTATATATTTAAATGCTCCTGGAAACATGATCACTTCGAAAAATATTAATTTAAATTACTTATTAGCTTGTTTAAACTCTAAAATATTTAATTTTGAATTTATTAAAATTGGTATATTTCTTGGGAAAGCTTTTGAATGGAAAAAACAATATGTAGAACAAGTTCATGTTCCCATTATTACTGCAGCAAACCAGCATATAGCAGACCAAATGATAGCATTAGTTGAGCAGATTACCGCAATAAAAAAGACTAATACAAAGGCAAACACATCAGATCTTGAAGGTCAGATAGATAGATTAGTCTATCAGCTTTATGATTTGACAGAGGATGAAATAGCGATTATTGAGAGGTGAAGATAATTGAGAGAGAGCTGAGAATTGAGAGCTAAACATTGCGTCTCAATTCTCAGCATGTACCTCTTGAAAAATATGGAGTTTATCATAGAGGAGGATCGTATGAAAGGCTATGCAGTGTATCTGCAATTAAAACGGATGGAAGGAATGCCTGTACGTGCTATAGCGAGAAAAACAGGTTTTCACAGGAATACAGTCACCAAGTATTTAAGAATGGATGACGAAGAAGCTCGTCAATATTTTTCACATAAAGTGAGCCGTAAAAGCGAGTTTGAACAGTACCGCGACTTCATCAAAATGGCTTATAAACAAGACCCAGAGATAAGCATGACCAGACTATATGAAATGCTTACTGAAAAATACCCTGAAATAAAAGCAGGCTATAGGTCCTTCACCCATCATATTAATGTATGCATATTGAAAAAAAAGTAAGTGTCAAGGGGACAGGTGTGTTGACACGATCTATCCCAAATTATCTTACTCCAAGAGTGTCAATTCCCCTGTCCCTATTGACACGGTGGCAATAATTAGCTTCGCTGCACAACTAGGGATAGTTGTGGGTACGTTTAAAAAAATCTGCCGATTTTTTTAAACGATACCCGCAGCGAAGCAAAAGCTCCCTCCAATTTCACGCAGTGAAATTACCAAGCAAACTCAGCTCTCAGTTCTCAGTTCTAAAAAAACCGAGTGTCAATTCCCCTGTCCCTCCTTGACACGTAAGGTTCTTTACTTCGAAAAGTTCTTGCAAGCGGCTTCATCGCTTTAGACGAGCACAGCTCGCCCATACATAAGCTGCTAAGAAGCGGGGACATTTATTTGGTTTTTTAAGCCTCTCGTGCCTCCTTATCGAGTTAGATAGCTTTATGTTAACTTCTAAAAATTCTTTTTTCTCTTCACCTATAATTGATGGTCCATCTTTATATGATGGATGATTTGTGTAAAGTATGGGTACACAAGAACCTTTATTACATAGATAGTTAGCTACTATTAGTTTAAATTGTAGAGTGGTAGATATTACGATCATTTCAGGTTTCAAAATACTCATTCTTTCTAAAAACCAATCTTTTATACTATCCTGCTTCCATAATGTATCCCAAACTGTATCACGAATTATATTCCCTGGCGACTCATGTAAAGGTTTCTTAAAGATTTCGTACATTGAGGTTTGAAATTGTATAGGGTTTACTATAGCTATTCTGTAAATACCATTTTTAAAATAATCTTTTTCACTAATATAATTTCCTATGACATTCATCAATTTTTCTCTGGCATTATTGCTATTTAATGGTCTTTTCGGTACAAGATTTTTGTCATATTCAGACTTGTGAGGTGATTCTAAGAGTACGACTATTGTTTTGCAATTAGGGCATACATCATTATTATAATCTATTTTCTTTTGAATTTTCCTTACTTTAACACATCGGTATTCCTTTTTTATTAAACATAATGTTTCATCTGGCACAGCTTTGTCATAACGAAACATATTTAAGTCTTTTATTTTTTGTTTTACAACATTTTCATTCAATACATCATCACCGCTTTCAGTTTCTTCTTTGATTTCACATAAGTCTAACTCAATGTTTTCCTTTTTCCCTCCTTTTTTAACCAGTAATTCAATTTCGATCTTTTTTCTTATCACTATTTTTATCTTTTTTTTCCCCTTTTTCTTGGCTGTCATAAAAATACTCCTTTATATTCGTTTGAGATAATATAAGCTAAAAAATCACTTTGTCAAGAGAAATCTGCATAATGCCAAAAAAAGCAAGCAGCTCAGTAGCCGTCTATACGCATAATTTTCATATAATGCAAAGTTTTTATAGAAATATATTGACAGATATTTGGGTATGAGAAAGATGTTTAAGTACTTGATAATAAATTGAACTATAGTTGCCTTTGGTTTTGAAAGAAAGGACGGATAGTATAAGGCAAGTAGCCTAAAAATAAACAAAGGAGGATAGATTATGAATAATCTTATCCAAGCTCAAACCCATGAGTTTTTGAGTCGAATTATGACCCTTTATAGTGGTCATAGCGACTCTATCAATCAGTTGAATGTCAGATTTGTTCCAACTGACAAAAAGCGTGTAATTGTAAAAAATCTGATTAAAAGGAGGAATGCTATCACCACCTATGAAAAAGTATGTAGTGGTGTTTTACCTATAGCAGACGAGTATTTTAAGTCTCAGGTAAAAAGCAAAATCAATATTTTAATCGAGAGGAAAGCCGTATTAATGAATTATGGCAGAGATGATTTGGTCGAAGAGGCTGATTCATTAATACATTTATTATACCTCTCAATGAACATTGCAAGCTTCTTTCCAAATGCAAAGTACTTTATCAGTCATAAGTATAATACCAGAATGATAAAAATCATAAAAAAATGATTTCACTTATGATTAATATATAATACTTTATCATTGTCTTATATTATAGACTAAGTGTATTATATAAAATAGATTGCTACAATCTTATTGGAAAAAATAGATTCTACTATATCTCTGGAATCTGTTTTTTTGTTTTTCACAAATATTAATAGAAAATATAATTTAGAACTTATTTAGACCTCGCTTCGGCGAGGTTTTTTTTTACCCCCACAGCGAAGCGAGGACCAGATAATGTAGGGGCGAGCTTTGCTCGTCCGGTTTTACGACGAAGTCGCACTTTTTGCTTCGCTGCGGGTATCGTTTAAAAAAATCGGTAGATTTTTTTAAACGTACCCACAACTATCCCTAGTTGTGCAGCGAAGCAGTGGATTTTGACCGTCTTATTTTGGTACAACTAAGATAGATTGTACCTACGTTTACCTGGTCGTAGTTGTCCATCGCACGTATACAAATAAGAGAGCTTTGATTTACAAACCATGTTATCGTGAATGATAGATTATTTAAAATGAGGATGTATCCTTATATATTTCTTTCACCAGAAAGAAATACCAAATGTAAAATTCACGAGCAGCTAATTGTAGGTACAATTAGCCTTAATTGTACACTTTTGCATATCAACTTGTAGAGACTAAAACCGTCACCGACGAAGTCGTATGCATCGCTTCGCTGCGGGTATCGTTTAAAAAAATGGTATTTTTTTAAACGTACCCACAACTATCCTTAGTTGTGCAGCGAAGCAGTTGGTTGAATCTGCTTCCTTATATATTTCTTTCACCAGAAAGAAATACCAAATGTATAATTCACGTGCATCTAATTGTAGGTACAATTAGCCTTAATTGTACACTTTTGCATATCAAAATGTAGAGACAAAAAACGTAGCGACAACTATCTTAGTTGTCGAGGGAAGATAAGGAATTTTGCAGTCTTATTTTGGTACAACTAAGATAGATTGTACCTACGTTTACCTGGTCGTAGTTATCCATCGCACGTATACAAATAAGGCTATTTGTATTTACAAGCCATATTATTGGGAATGAGAGAATTTCTTTTTTACTCGTTCGTAGTTGTATCAGATGAAGATTGTTACAATTGACTGCTTCGCTGCACAACTAAGGATAGTTGTGGGTACGTTTAAAAAAATCTGCCGATTTTTTTAAACGATACCCGCAGCGAAGCGAGGGCCAAAATCGTGTGTTGTTTATAAAAAAGAAATGAAAATTAGAGTTTGTGTACCATGGAACAGTTTGTCAAAGACTTTAAACCTAAGTGTGTTGCAGTGCGTTGTAGTGTGTTGTTTAAAAAAAAGAAATGTACCAGTAGTTAGAATGTATCATGGAACAGTATTGCAAGTGTTTTAGAAAGTGTGTTGTCGTGTGTTGTGAAAAAAAAGTCGTTGTTCAAAAAAAAAATCACCCCTAAACCCGCTCGTAGTAGGCATCTGCTGTTTTGGGTGAAAATAGTTTTCAAAAAACACCGTTTTGTCCTGCCAATATATATAGAGGGTGATGTTTTTTTTTAACACAATTCTTAATTCCAAATTCACCGAAGCAAATAAATCAAATATAAAAATCTTCATGCGCAAGAAGAATAAATAAAAAAACTAAAGGAGGTACACAATGAGAGTGTACTTAAAAAAGAATATTACTGCATATTCAGGAAAAGACAAGGAAGAGGATGTCGTTTACTCCTCACACAATTTAGGGAACGTTTGTATTGCAAAGAACTACACAAAACCAAAAACTACAGGTCAACATACGACATTTGCATTGAATGCTAAAAATATCAGAACATTATGGGACGCAGCAGGCACAGCATTCAAAAGTGATTTAACAATTTATGCTCATATGCTTAATGTTAATTTCCCTGATAAGCTTAAGGCAACATCATATGCACTATTTGTGAAGATTTGTTATGGTGTAGCAGAGATGACAGGTAATCCATTGGCAAATTTAACTTTATCAGATTTTGATAGTATGGGTGTAGCTTCTATCAGCGGTTTAATGAAAAATCAGGTCTTAACTTATTTGAAAGAATGTGACGGTTTACAAAATACAATCTCTTAATATCGTAATAATTAATTAGCTACTTTTGAGTGGCTACGACAATTAACCTCAGAAAGTAAGGTGGGCGGGTGAGAAAGCAAGGCTTTTCATCTGTCCGCCAATTAATATAAATAAGGAGAAAAAATGAAAATGGATAAATATATTATGCTCTTATTGAGTATGCTGCCCTATGATAGGCTTATAAGATTATTAATAGCACTTTTTAAAGATATTGCAAAAAAGACAGAAAATGAAGTCGACGACCGAATCGTCAAAATCTTAGAAGAATTAGTGGAGAATAACTCATGATAAACTAACTAAAAATGATCTAAATAAGTACGATCGCAATAGAAATAAATTTGTTATTTTGGAATATCTTGTAAATAAGCAAAAAAACAATTGATTATTATGTTCAATGCAAATAATCACATAAAATAAAAGAAGGAGTTAATATGAATATGTATACTATTTTTATCAATACGGCTCTTCTTCCAATGGTTTTGGCAGTATTAGGATATGTTTGGAAAGACGTTACTAATCGTGTAAAATCGATAGAAGACCGTACAATAAGAATTGAAAAAGACATTGTACGAATTAGCACAATTTTAGAATCATTGGAAAAATGAAATCCATTAATAATCGTAAAACACGCACGGTTTGTGACTTGCTCAATGTTAGCAAAAATTATGCAAAAAAAGATAAAATATAATTTGTTTTTTTGTTTGTTTTGCTTATATTATTTTATGTATTTTCATATATGCAAGATACAAAAATGTGCGTGTTTTTTTACATGAAAGTTGTTTAGCTGAATGAGTTGTTTGGGTGTTAATGTTCGTTATTGTAGTAAAATTGGATTTTAACAAGTATTTATTAAAGAGCAAGGAGAAATTATGAGTCAGATTACCGAACGTTTGAATGAGATTATGGGATTGTTAGACAAAAAAAGAGATTTTTATCTCGTCACATTATTGGAAAATATTGGAGAAAAATTTGCACCTGAAGAGTTGTATGAGAGTAAACTAAAATATACCAAAAAAATTAGAGAAGATGCAATACATGAGTTTGTTTTAGAAGCTAAAATCCCAGTCATTGACCAAAAAACAATTCTTTCAGTCCAAAAAGAGCTAAATAGACTTATCGAAAGAAAAGCAGAGTTTATTAATTTAAAAAGATACGACTTGGTCACAAAAACAGATAAAACAATCGATTATTTAGAAAAGTTTTTAAAAAAATATAATAGCATATATGGCAAAGTAAAAAGCTTCCCTACCAACAGCACAAAGCTCTTTAATGCCGTTTACCAAGCTATTTATAGAAGCATAGAAAAAATCGAATCGAAAGATAAAACCTTGGCAGATGAATTGAAAAAAAGATTGTGTATGAAACCAAAAATATACCTCGCTGCGCGGGTATAGCTTGTCCGAAACTAACAATCGACAATTCTACTTCCTATTTTAAACAACACACTACAACACACTTGAACGCACTTTTTCGAACATTTTAAACAACACACTACAACACACTGTAACACACTTTTGGGGGTTCAAAGTTTTGGACATACGCAAATGATAGACAAGCTGTACCATATGCAACGATCGACAATTCTACTTCCTATTTTTAACAACACACTACAACACACTGTAACACACTTTTGGGGGTTCAAAGTTTTGGACATACGCAAATGATAGACAAGCTGTACCATATGTGTCATGGAACCGTATTGCAAGTGCTTTAGAAAGTGTGTTGTAGTGTGTTGTTTAAAAAAAAGAATGTGGCATTTGTGTGGATGTGTCATGGAACCGTATTGCAAGTGCTTTAGAAAGTGTGTTGTAGTGTGTTGTTTAAAAAAAAGAATGTGGCATTTGTGTGGATGTGTCATGGAACC
>Ga0208195_1003648_pt1 | contig 12950 bp, 7 predicted proteins | sample AD_UKC077_MetaG_FD_184441 | JGI IMG/M metagenome (GOLD analysis project Ga0208195, IMG submission 184441) | Active sludge microbial communities of municipal wastewater-treating anaerobic digesters from USA - AD_UKC077_MetaG (SPAdes) (version 2) | ecosystem: Engineered > Bioreactor > Anaerobic >...
ATGGGGCGGTACACCCTGACGGTCGGCCCGGATGCGCGGCTGCTGGCTCAGGGTACGGCCGCACGCCCGGTGGAATTCACCGCCGGCAATCGCGAGTTGGGCTGGTCCGGCCTTCGGTTTGTCTCCTCGGGCGACGACGACGCGCTGAGCCACTGCTCGGTCACGTTCGCGAAGAACCGAGTGGAGACGCCGGTCCTGGAGTTCGATTGGGACATCGACAAGGTGTCGGGTGGCGCCATCTGCTGCAACTCCTCGAGCCCGACCATCACGCACTGCAAGATCACCAACAACACCTGCGGGCGGGCCGGCGCGATCTACTGCCTTTATAGCTCGGCGACGATCAGCAACACGCTCATCGCCAACAACACCTGCATCGGAGGCGAGGCCCAGAGTGGGGGCGTCTGCTGCTATCTGGGCAGCGCCGTGCGGATCGACAACTGCACGATCGTCAACAACGTTTCCGGCGGCGTCTTCAGTGAATCGGAGCTGGGCACCGAGGTGACGAACTCGATCATCTGGGGCAACAGCAACTACCAGATCGCGAGCTACGAATCAGAGGTCTCCGTATTGTTCTGCGACGTGGAGGGGGGCCACCCTGGGCCTGGGAACCTCAATGACTATCCATGCTTCTTCGATTCGAGCGACGGCGCCGGGTCGGAGTACGATGCCTTGGCGGCGAACTGGACGCTCCAGATGTCCTCGCCATGCATCAATGCCGGAAGCGGTGATGTCACCGAGGGTGCCGATCTTGCCGGGAACGCGCGGGTCCACAGCACCGTGGCCGACATCGGCGCCTACGAGAACCAGTTGGACCTGCCTTTGATCAGCGTCCAGCCGGCCGGTACGGCGGAGTTCGGGTGCGTTGCTGTAGATGCGAATGCCGTGACCACGGTCAATATCTCCAATACCGGCAAGCTCGATTTCCAGGTCAGCGCCGCGAATCTCTCTGATGCCCGGGGCGTGTTCTCGATCCTCAATCCGGTCAGCAAGCACGTGCTCTCGCCGGGGCAGTCGATGGAAGTGAGGCTCGGTTTCGCGCCGCAGGCTGAGCGGGTCTACTCCGGTATCCTGTACGTCACGTCGACGAGCACCAACGCGCCATCTCGACGAATCGTTTTGCGGGGCACGGGAGGCCTGGGCACGCTCGTTCCGGGCGGGTCGGTCAGCGGCGTTTGGACGAAGGCAGCCAGTCCCTACACCGTCACAGGTGACATCGAGGTCGCCGCAGGACAGTCGTTGACGATCGAGCCAGGAGCGACCGTCAAGTTTGCCGGCCATTTTGGGTTGACCGTCGGGCCGGACGCGACGCTCCACGCCGTGGGCACAGAATGCGACCTGATTCTGTTCAGTGCCACCGACACGATTGACGGCTGGTTCGGCATACGGTTCGTTGGTTCAGGCGATGACGACGTGCTGCAATACTGCCATCTCGCATTCGCCAACAAGCCCTATGCCACTGCCGCCGATACGGTCGATCTGGTCGGAGGAGCGGTGCTCTGCTGCAAGGCCGACAGGCCGGGGGACGCCCGCTCCAAGTCCGATCCCGCTTCGAGTCCTGTGATTGACCACTGCCGCTTCTCGAACAACCATGCCGAGAGCGGCGGTGCGATTGCCTGTCTCGATGATTCGCGGGCCGTCATCACCAATAACACGATCGTCGGCAACACCGCAGACTGGGAGGGCGGCGGTATCCACGTCTACAGCGCTGCGCCGACCGTCTCCAACAACGTCATCGCGGAGAACTCGGCGTACTGGGGCGGCGGTCTCTACAATCTCTACGGCCGCCCGCATGTGGTCAACAACACGATCGTTCGAAACCGGCCGAATGGCTTGCATCTGGGGTCCACGAGGGGACTCACGTCGGGCAGCGTGCCGGAACGAGCCTGCCTCCTGAACAACATCGTCTGGGAGAACGAACTGTACTTCGAGGCGAGTTCTCTGACGGGAGGCGGTCTCTACGACGTCCGCTTCAACGACATCCAGGGGGGCTGCGAGGGAGAAGGCAACATCGAGGCGGACCCGCTTTTTGCTGACTCCGCAAGCGGGGATTATCACCTCAGGTCCATGGCCGGCCGCTGGGATACCCGAGTGTCCGACTGGGTTATCGACGAGGTGAGTAGCCCCTGCATCGATGCGGGGGACCCGTCGGGCAATTCGGGCGACGAGCCGGCCCCGAACGGTGGTCGGATCAACATGGGCGCCTATGGCGGAACGCCCCAAGCCAGTCGGTCCCTGTAGCCTGGACTTGCCCTCCGGCGGCGGCGGAGCCGGAGCACGAAAAAGACGCGATTTGGCCCCGTTTGCTTGACATTCCAGGCCGAGATGTTATAATAGGTAAACAGCGGTGACAAACCGCTTTAAGTTGCCATGGAAGCGGCATACGGCCCGAAAACCGTACGTTTCAGAGCCCAGCTACCGAGGCGTTGCGTTGGGGGATAGTGCGGGGGCCGCCCGACTGCGGTTGGGTGCGACCGATCAGGGCCGTTCGGATGAAGCCTTTCGGAAGGGATTCCCGGAATTATTGTGTGCAGGGGCCGCGTGCGTGCTGCCTGCGTTGTCAGGAATGCCAAGCACCCTATTGAGGAGAAGGGGGATGAGAATCATGATACGTAACACATTTGTTTGCGTGCTGGTGGTGGGAGGGATTCTCGCCGCGTCGAGATTCTGCCCGGATGTGCATGCGGACGAAACCACTATCGTGGTCAGCGACGGCACCATGAGTTCCCAGAACGAGATCGCCCTGAGGGACTCGTTCGATGACAACTCGCGGGCCTGGCTGTGGAAGGAGTACTCGGAGGACCCGAACAACATATTCGTCAAGGAAACGAACAGACGCTTGGAACTACGGGCTTCGGAGCCGCCTTTCGAGGCATTCGCCGCGTATGTGGCAAACACCTGGCGACTCGATCCTCGATACGATTTCGGGATGAGGGTCGATTTCCACTACGATCTTCTGACTGTCGAAGAGGAGGGGTGGATCGGGATTGGCGTGACCCCCAGCGACCAAAACCCTCGGTATCGCCGGCTCGAATTCGGTGCCGGGTGTGTGAATCGGTTCCCCAGCTTCTCTTATGAGAGGGTGGATGGGTATGCCACGCTGAGCGGGTACAGTGAACGATGGGTCAACGACGGAACACTGTATATATCCTACGATTCGCAACTCGATGCGCTCTACGTGAGTACCTGGGGCTACGGTCTCGATGCGGCGTGGGGCGCCTATCGCGATCTGGTCCGTGGGACTTGGGGAGGGGGCCCCATCTTCATATACCTCGGAGGCCGATCCACCGGTCTGGCGATCGGTTCGGGGCGCGCCTACCTCGATAATGTGGTGGTCACGTACGGCAAGATCATCGAGGCATCGCTGAAGCCGGTCTATCGTTTCTGGTCGCCCATCAACCAGGCTCACTACTACACGATCAGTGAAACGGAGAAGACCACGCTCGTTAACGAACACCGAAAGGAATGGACCCTCCAGGGCACCGCGTTCCGCGCGTTCCCGGATAACTCCGACCCCAACTGTCTGCCCGTTCACCGCTTCTGGTCGGATGAGACGATGTCGCATTTCTACACGCTCAAGGAGCGGGAGATCACCAAGCTTCTGGAGCAGTATCCTGACGTATGGACGCACCAGGGCATCGCCTTCTACGCCTATCCGGTCGGCAAGCAGCCTGCGTGGGCGATCCCGGTGTATCGTTTCTGGTCGCAGAGTGCCGGAGCCCATTTCTTCACCACGAGCGAGAGTGAGGCGGAAAAACTCCGGGCACTGCCCAACGATGTCTGGTTCGATGAGGGCATCGGTTGGTATGCGGTTCCGTGACCTCTCGGCCGTGTGCCTGCTGAAGCGTCCGAAGGAACATCTGGCGGCCTGACCACGAACGTGCGGCGTCCTCTGGGCGGCGTGAGGATGCTCTGCGCGCTGGTGACCAGGTTGCCCTGCTGTTTCGCGTTTCTGCCATCTCTTCCCTGCCAACTATCGGCTTGAGCAAACGGCGCGGCTTTGATACAGTAGAACCCTACGGTCGCCGGGCCCGAACGGCGGGCAGCCCGGGCTCTGTCAATGTCGGGCCGGACTCAGGATGAGATTTGAGGTAAGAGAATGGACGTACTGCTGATCGGCAGTGGGGGACGCGAGCACGCGATCGCCTGGAAGTTGAGACAATCCCAACAGCTCGGCAAGCTCTACATCGCGCCGGGAAACGCGGGCACCGCCCTGTGTGGACAGAACGTCGCGATCGGGGATAACGACGTTGCATCGCTGGTGGACTTCGCCCGGACGCAGAACGTCGGTCTGGTTGTTGTCGGCCCGGAGGATCCACTGGCGTCCGGGCTCGTGGACGCGATGGAAGCGGCCGGGATCAAGGCGTTCGGCCCGAGCGGTGCGGCCGCGCAGTTAGAGGCCGACAAGGCCTTCGCCAAGCAGATGATGCGTGCCAGCGCCGTTTCGACGGCCGAATCCCGCGTGTTCGACCGGTTCAGCGACGCGAAGGCGTACATCGCCAGTCGCGACGAGCCCGTCGTGATCAAGGCCACCGGCCTGGCCAAGGGCAAAGGTGTCATCGTTTGCGACGAGCCGTCCGACGGTATTCTGGCCGCCGAGCGGATCATGGTCGACCGGATTTTCGGAGCGGCCGGAGACCGGGTGATCGTGGAGGACAAGCTGCTCGGAGAGGAGGCCTCGATTCTCGCGTTCGTGGACGGCCGCAACATCTATCTCATGGAGTCGTCGCAGGACCACAAGCCTATCGGCGACGGCGACACGGGCCCGAACACAGGCGGGATGGGCGCCTACAGCCCTGCGCCTGTGGTCACCGACGACATGATGGGCCGCATCTCGCGCGAGATACTGGTGCCCATCGTGGATGCGATGAACCGCAACGGCACGCCGTACAGGGGAGTTCTCTACGCGGGGCTGATGATGACCAGCGGCGGGCCGCGCGTTCTGGAATTCAACGTGCGGTTCGGCGATCCGGAGACCCAGCCGATCCTGATGAGACTCAAGAGCGACCTGTTGGAGGTCTTCCTGGCGGTCTGCGACGGCCGATTGGATGAGATGTGCCTTCAGTGGGACCCGCGCCCGGCCGTGTGCGTCGTGATGGCTTCCGGCGGGTATCCGGATGCCTACACCAAAGGCAAGGTCATCACGGGGATTGCCGAGGCAGAGTCTCTCGGCGACGTGGTGGTGTTTCACGCCGGGACGGAACAGCAGAACGGCAACGTGGTCACCAGCGGTGGACGCGTTCTGGGTGTGACGGCCCTGGGACGTGATACGGCCGCCGCAAAGGCGCGGGCTTATGAGGCGGTCGATCGCATTTCCTTTGAAGGGGCGTATTGCCGTCGCGATATCTCCGACAAGGCGATTCGGCGGTCGCGTTAGCCCTGCAATTCGAACGATGCGTGAGTTCTCATGGCCCGATCCATACGTTCCAGCGAGGGAGCAGACTTCACCAAGAGAGGATGGCGTCGCCGCATGCTCATCCGCCTGGCGGTTCTGCCCGCGATTCTCCTGGCGGCCGTCGTCGTCCTCGGCGTCTGGGTGGCCAGAGCCCTGCCCGGGATCGCCGCTGTGGAGATCAGCCGGCTGACGAACACGCGCATCGAGATGGGGCCTTTCGATTTCCACCGCAACGCCTCCGTTTCCATCGACGGCATCGTCATTCGTCCCGAACGCGAGGCGCTGTTCTACGACGACACGATCCTGCGCGCCAAGAACGTCTATGCGAAGTTCAGTCTGCGCAGTTTGCTGCTGTTGTCACCTCGCGTGAAGGAGATTCACGTTGTGGATTTCATTCTCGACGTCCAGCACGATCTCGATTCCGGACGATGGAATATCGGTGGCTTGCGGCTGAATACCTCCTCGGGCAAAGGCGGACGAGTGCCGGTCGTCGCTCTTCGGCGAGGCAAGCTGCGCTACTGCAAGGTGTCCGGCGGCGAGACGGAAGTGGTGACCTCGGTGCCTGTGGAAGCGCGCTTCGGATTCCCCGGCGTCAGCGACGGCAGCCACGGCTTCGAGATCAAGACGGCCAAGCTCTCCGGCGGCTACGGAGACAGCGCTCTGCGAGGCTCCTGGACCCCCGGGCGATTTGAGGTGGCCGGCGGCTTGTCCTCGACGGACATTCCTTCTCTCGAACGGGCTTGGGCCGTCGACGTATTGGCCGCGGACGTCGAGTACGATCGTTCCGGCGCCTATGAGCTGCACCTGCAGATCAAGGACCTGCACAGCAAGCACAGCCCGGAGGTTGACGCCTTTCGGCTGCTCGCGACGGATCCGGCTCGGCAGTCCGGCGGGATGGCGGCCGCCCAGCGGTTCTTCGCCCGGTTTCGTCCGTTCGGTCGAGTTGCGTCGGCCCGCCTCGATGCACGCGGCAATGTCCACGCCCTGTTTGACAGTGAGGTCACGGGAAGTGTGGTGTGCGAGGATATGTCCATCCTTGACAGCCGGTTTCCCTACGCGGTCGATCATCTGTCCGGAACGGTGGAGTTCTCCCAGTCCGAGGTGAAGTTGAACCAGCTCAAGGGCAAGCACGGCCAGGTGGATGTGCTGATCCAGGGCTGGGCCAGGGGCCATGGCGACCAGCGACAGTATCAATACCAGATCTCCAGCGGCAATATGATTCTGGACGAAGACCTTTATGCGGCGCTGCCGCCGGGCCCGAAGCGGCTCTGGGACGCTTTCTCCCCGAGCGGGGTCATTGGCGTGGATTACCGGTTGACTCGGTCGAGCCCGTCGGACAAACGCAGCCACATCGCCATCGACCTGCGCGGTGTCAATGCCACGTACGAGAAGTTCCCCTATCCTCTGCAAGACATGACGGGAGGAATCTACTTCGACCGGGAGAGGGTCCTTGTGACCGACGTTGTTGCATCGGGGCAGGGGCGCCGGATCCGACTGGACGGTCAGGTCACCGATCGCGACACAGGCCGGCCGATCTACAATATCACGGTCGATGCCAACGCCATCCCGCTGGATGCGACGCTGAGGCAAGCGCTGCCGGAGCAATACCGGACGGCGGCCAGACGATTCGACGCCAGCGGAACCGCGAGGGTCCGCGCCAGGATCTTCACCGCCGCCGATGTTAACAGCCCGAATCCCATCCGCTTCGCGGCCGACGCTTCCGTGGCCGATGCTTCCCTGAAGATGGATTCCTGGCCGGTGGTGCTGACGGGTCTTTCGGGTCAGGCCTCCATCACGCCGGATTCGGCCGCGATCACGGATTGCGTCGGGCAATACCGCCAGAGTGAAGTGCGGTTGGCGGGGAGCATACAGTTCGCCAGGGCCGACCAGCCGGGGCAGTACCATCTGAACGTGACGACGAAGCAAACGCCACTGGACGAGACGGTGCTGGGGTTGCTGCCGGAGGCGGCCAGGCGGCACGTTTTGGCATTCCGGCCGGAGGGGACGGTGGACGTCACCATAGGCTACAGCAAGGTCGACAGCAACCAGCCGCCCGATCTGACGGCTTCCATCGTGTGCCTCGGAAACAAGATCAACCACGAGAGATTTCCGTACCCTCTGCAAGACGTCACAGGCACGATTGCCGTGGACGCGAAGGCCGTGACGTTCCAGGATATCGAAGCGGCGCCATTGCTCCAGTCCGATCCGTCCCTGCGGCCTTCGGTGCGCGTCAACGGGCGTCTGAGCCTTCTGCCCGATAGCCGGGGGGAAGGGGTATTCACTGCGCGAGCGCGTGACATCCTGTTCACGTCGCAGTTGGGCGAGTCGCTGCCGAAGAGTCTCCAGGGCATCTATCGGGATTCCTCGCCCAGAGGACCATTCGATCTGGACATGGAGACGCTGGAGGTCTCGGGAAAAGACCACAAGCTTGTTCGGCTCGGCGGTCGGATGGACCTGCGGCCGTGCAGCTTCCATGTCTCCGGCACGGGAACCGAGGTGTATGGGACTGTCGGCATCGAGGCGGCGTACAATACGAAGACCGGGTTTTCATCCGGGCGAATGCAACTGGCGGCCGACCGGTTCAACATCAAGGGCAAGGACGTTACCCGTCTGAACGCCGAACTCGTATACGATCCGAACACGCGCGCGTGGTCGGCAGACAACTTCCTGGGCGACTGCTACGGCGGTCATCTTCTCGGCCGTCTCCGTATCGAACCGGTTGCTGCCGGCGTGGTTCAGTATCTGGCGACCGTCGGTCTGGTCCGGGTCGATCTCAAGAGGTTTCTCCTGGGTGGCAAGCTCGATCCGGCGGCGGAGACGAGCGCCAGCAGCGGGACCATGAACGCGACACTGGGATTGGGGGCCTCGATCGGTGATGGCTCCTCCCGTCTCGGCGTCTGCCGGATCGATGTGGCGGACATGCAGGTGGGAAAGGTCTCGCCATTGGCCAATCTCCTGGCCGTGTTGAGTCTGACGGAACCCACGGACTTCGCGTTCGAACGGATGCTGCTGGAATCGTATCTCAAGCGCAACAAGCTGCTGATCAGCAAGTTCGACATGTCGGGAAAGAATCTGGCTTTCACCGGCAGCGGCGTCATGAACCTGCGCGACAACGACGTCAATCTCACGCTGACCGCTCGCGGTCGACGCGTCGCGGCGGCCAAACCGTCGATCCTTCAGTCGCTGACCGAGGGACTCGGCGGCGCCGTCGTTCGCATGGAGGTCACGGGGAAGGCCGACAATCCCAAAGTGGAAACCAAGACCCTTCCTGTGATCGAGGATTCCCTGAAGATCCTTGGAACGCCGCAATGAGATCCTGTGGAGTGTCCACAGGGCGTTCCCTGTTCTGAGTTGGCATCTTCCGATGGGCCAGCGCATCGGAAACGCCCGGTCTGGAGGTCATATGAACGGCAACTGGAACCGGCGCCGATTTCTGAAAGTGGCGTGCGGGTCTCTGACGGCGATGACGCTGCCGAAACGTTCCCTTCTTGCTCAGGAGGTTCGCCGGCAGGACCGGCCCAATTTCCTCTGGATCAGCACGGAGGATATCAGCCCGGACCTGGGCTGTTATGGCGATGCTTATGCGGTGACGCCCAACCTGGATCGGCTGGCCTCGGAAGGCGTGCGGTACAACCATGTGTTCTCGCATTCCGGCGTCTGCGCGCCGACCCGATCGGGAATCATCACCGGGATGTACCCGACGACGATCGGGACACACCACATGCGCTGTGCGGGCGTGCCCCCGCAGCAAGTCAAGTGCTTTCCCGAGTACCTGCGCGCGGCCGGCTACTACTGCACCAACAACGTCAAGACGGACTACCAGTTCGAAGCTCCGCTGACGGCGTGGGACGAGTGCAGCAGCAGCGCGCATTGGCGGAACCGCCCAAACGGCAAGCCGTTCTTTGCGGTCATCAACTTCACGACGACGCATGAGAGTCAGATCCGCAACCGAAGTGACGCGATGCTCAAGCGACTGGCCGGTTTGGGTCCGGCAGAGCGGCACGATCCCGCCCAGGCGGTGCTTCCGCCATACTACCCCGACACGCCCAGGGTCCGGCAGGATTGGGCGCAGTACTACGACCTCATCACGCTGATGGACAGACAGGTCAGGCAGGTGCTCGATGACCTGGAGCAGGACGGTCTGGCCGACGATACGATCGTGTGGTTCTGGGGAGACCACGGTCGGGGGCTGCCTCGCGCCAAGCGATGGATCTACGATTCCGGCCTTCGCGTGCCGCTGATTGTCCGCGTCCCCCCGAAGTGGCGCAAACTCGCCATGCCGGACAGGCCCGAAGCGGTCGCCCCCGGAACGGTCAACGACGACCTGATCGCCTTCGTTGACTTCGCCCCGACGATGCTCTCGCTGGCCACAGTGGAGATCCCTTCCCACATGCAGGGCCATGCGTTTCTGGGACCCCGCAAAGCCAGGCCGCGGGAGTACGTTTTCGCCGCCCGCGATCGCATGGATGAAGCGTACGACCTGATCCGGGCCGTCCGGGACAAACGCTTCAAGTACATGCGCAACCACATGTGGTATGTCTCACGCGCTCAGGACATCCGTTACATGAATGAGATGCCCACGATGCAGGAGATGCGACGGCTCCACGCCGAGGGCGAACTGGATGGGCCGCAGAAGCAGTACTTCGAACCGGCCAAGCCGATCGAGGAACTCTATGACCTTGTCGCTGACCCTCATGAAGTCCGCAACCTGGCCGGCGATCCGGCCTACGCGGAGGTGTTGGAGCGGCTGCGAAGGGCGCATGAGCAGTGGTACAAAGACACGCAGGACGTCGGATTGATTCCCGAGCCGATCTTTGACGAATGGAAACGGCCGAACGGGCAATACGAGAAGACGGCGCCGCCGGTGGTCGTCAAGCGAACGGGCGATGCGACCGAGGGAGCGAGCGTCACGCTGGCCTGCGCCACGGCGGGGTCCTCCATCGCGTATCGCGTGGGCGGCGACCCGAAGGACAGGACGGGGTGGTTGCTTTATTCGCGCGCGGTCCCGCTGAAACCGGGCGACGTGCTGTACGCCAAGGCCTGCCGGATCGGTTTCCGCGACAGCGATCTGACGACGTTCGAGCCGGGCGTTCCCGTCGCCGAGCGGCCGACGCCGACAGGCGCCGAGCATTGGCGGGATAGCATCGACGCGGCCAACCTGCGTCAGCGACTCTGGAAGCTCAAGGAGCTGGACTACGAGGGCGCCAATGCGGTCTATTCCTATCTGCCGTACCTGGACGATGCGAGACCGTCGATTCGGTACTGGGCGATTGTTGGGCTGCACGCCGCCGGCAAGTTCCGGGCCGATGTCGCGTTTGCCCGAATGGCGGTGAAGGCCCGGCTGGCGGATGAATCAATGGTGGTTCGCGTTGCCGCGGCCCATGCGATGTGCGACTGGGGAGCCGAAGACAGTGGGCTGCCCGTGCTGGCGGATGCTCTGAAGCATCCGACGGACAAAGTCCGCATGTTCGCCATCGTCGCGCTCGACAAGCTGGGCGCAAAGGCCCGTCCAGCGCTGGCCCAGATCAAGGCCGCGGCCAACGACTCCGACGACTATGTCAAGCGCGTGGCCCTGACCGCGTTGGAGCGACTGGACGTCCCTTGATGCCGCATCTCGCTCCGATTGGCGTTCTCTCACACCCGCTTTCTTCGGAACGCGAGAACGTGGATGGGGCGTCGATCCTTGATGTACTTGCGTTCGTAATTGGTCCCCGTCAGTTCTTCGCCTGCGGCCCCGGCCGGACGCACGAACTCGGCCTCCTCCAACTCGTCACAAAGCGCTGACGTTACCTGCCGCATCTGCTCGAATCTGGATTCTGCCTTCCGGCTTGAGGCACGCGATCAGCATCTCCACGTTGTCCTGCCGGACGAACCGCCGCTTGTGATGCCGCTTCTTCGGCCATGGGTCGGGGAAGTAGATGTGAAAGCAGTCCACCGAAGCCGCCGGCACGTGTTCCCGCAGGAAGGTCGCGGCGTCCGCTCGGATTATACGGACGTTGGCCAACCCCCAGCGTCCCAGCCGGTCCACCGCATACCGGTAGAACTTGCTCGCCCATTCGATGCCGAGGTAGTCCACCTCCGGATGCGCCTGCGCCTCCTGGACGAGAAACGTTCCTTTGCCCGATCCGATTTCGATATGAAACGGTCCAAGACGTCCGAAAACGCGGGCTCGATCGATCCGGCCCGGGAAATCTTCCGGGCGCAACACAATCGCACTGTATTCTCTCAGGATACGTCCCATCGCGTGGTCGTGTTCGGAATCGTTCATCATCCATTCGACAGTAGGTTTTCGCCGCATTATATGGGAAGTCCGAAGTCGAGTGAAGGTGCGGATAATTTTCTCCTGCCCGCGTTACTAAAGTGGCGCATAGCGGCACACGATGATTAGGCAAGTGAACTCTTTTGTGGGCCGCGGGTATACCAGACCCAAGGAACCCTGCCGGCGCGGAAAGGAAGTCGAAGGATGATACTTCAAATGGTCAGGGCAAAACGAAGGCAAGTCCTCGTCGACGTCAACACGCAAAGGGACTACCTGTTGGCCGACGGCGGCGCCTGCATCCGAAACCACCGAAGGGTGCTGGCCCACATCCGGCGCATGATGGCGTGGGCCAGACGAAGGGATATCCCGATCATCTCGACGTGCGAAGTCTACCTCGAAGGCAACAACGGCGATCCGAAGTACTGCATCGACGGCACTCCCGGTCAGGAGAAGATCAGCTACACTCTGATGTCGAATCGGATCATTCTCCCGGCCGACGGCAGCACGGACCTGCCTCGCGACATGCTTCGGCGCTATCAGCAGGTGGTGCTCCACAAGCGGTGCGTCGATCCGTTCGACGAGCCGCGCATCGATCGCCTGCTCAGCGAGGTCTCGGCGTCCGAGTTCATCCTCATCGGGGCCTGTGCCGAAGGGGCCGTCAAGGCGGCGGCGCTGGGGCTGCTCCAGAGGGACAAACGGGTGGCCGTCGTCGTGGACGCGGTGGGCTACCACGACAATCGCGAGGCCAAGATGGCCTTCCGCAAGATGGAGGCCAAGGGGGCCCGGCTGATTGAGACGCGGCGTCTGGCCGGCTCGTCGCATCTGCGGCAGGTCGGTTGCTGCCACTGCGAGAGCTGTCAGCGTCTCGGTCAGAAGGTGGGTGTCGGCGACACGCAAGAGAATTAGCGTTGCCACCGGTTCTGCGGCTACTGCCTTCGAAGCGTCTGTCCGCACTGTCTGCGTCGGTCCACACGCCAGGTCTGCTGTTCTTATCGGGCTGGTAACTCCTCCGCTTCTGCCCCATCGAATCTTCTGCCTTGTCGGTACGGTTGCTGGCGGAAAGCCCCAGGATTCGGTATAATATGGGCGTCGAAGTGAACGTGACCGGTCTACGTACAAAGGAGCAGATATGAATCGAATCGCAGCAGCCTTTGTCCTTTGTCTTGGTGGAGTCCTCATGGCAGCCGAACCCAACGAACCGTCGTCCGATCCCCACTGCCTGATCAAGACAAACGTGGGCGACATCGTCGTTCGGCTCTATGCCAAAGAGGCCCCCAAGACGGTCGAGAACTTCCTTGG
>Ga0208195_1003650_pt1 | contig 12950 bp, 15 predicted proteins | sample AD_UKC077_MetaG_FD_184441 | JGI IMG/M metagenome (GOLD analysis project Ga0208195, IMG submission 184441) | Active sludge microbial communities of municipal wastewater-treating anaerobic digesters from USA - AD_UKC077_MetaG (SPAdes) (version 2) | ecosystem: Engineered > Bioreactor > Anaerobic >...
GAAGGAGATCCTCAAATCGCTCTCCACCCCAGGCAAGAGGACGGTAACGGTAGAGGAGATCAGGGCCAAGGAGCTCCCTGAAATCCTGCATCAAACCATCACCACTTAGCTATACGAAAAGAGCCATATTCTTTAATCTATCTCTTCACCAATACTCTGCAGTGCTGAAACGTGTCCTTACCATACATCACCGGGATCACGGCGGATATCCTCAATTCTTGGTACTCATTTTTGGGGAGATGATCATCTCGGAGAGTCGGTCATCATGTTTCAAGATCTGTAATTTCCGTATTGATAGATAGAGCAAGAGGAGTGTGATTTGTAGTGTAGAATTCAAACAGGATTCCAAATATTGAGTTAGGATTCTAAATTTCTTTGTTGAAATTCTAAATATTCCTTGCGGATTCAAAATATTGTGGCTATTATTACATATAATGAGTTAGGATTCTAAGAATTTTGTGAGGATACCATGCAAGAGAATGCATTGAGAGATGTAGTTAGAAAGATTCAACAAGCCCAGTGTGAATTTCAGACCATAGAAGTAAAGGCTGCCCACCGAGGTTGCCCGACAAAACTCAGGACCACACTCTCCAGTTTCTCCAATCAGGATGAAGGTGGTGTTATTGTTTTTGGATTGAGTGAAGAAGAAGGGTATGCTGCAATTGGCGTGTATGACATACATGATTTACAGCAACGGGTTGTTGCCCAATGCAATGAGATGGAGCCTCCTGTTCGTCCTCTGTTCACTGCCACAACCATTGATGGTGCGCAGATCGTCTCTGCCGAAATCCCATCGGTAGATGTAGCTTTGCGTCCAGTCTATTACCGAGGGTCAGGGCGGAGCAAAGGCTCCTACATCAGGGTAGGAGATGCTGATGAACCGATGACTGAGAATGAGGTGTATAGTTACGATGCCTATCGCAATCGCATCAAGGATGATATTCGCCCTATTTCTGGCTCTACCTACGCCATGCTGCGTGATGAGATGGTCCAACGATATCTTGTAGCAGTAAAGCGAGAGCGGCCGAATATCGCCACACACGCTAGTGATGATGAAATTCTCGAATTGATGGGTATCATCTCAAAGAGCGTGCCCACGCTCGCCGGACTCCTGATTTTTGGCAAATACCCGCAAGGACTCTTCCCTCAGTTGTCTGTCACCGCTGTGGTGGTGCCTGGGACCATGATGGGGGAGAGTACAGAAACCCAAGCTCGCTTCCTTGCAAACGAGCGCCTCGATGGCACGATCGAAGAGATGCTCGATGGTAGCATGAATTTTGTTGAACGGAATATGAGAGTGAGGACGGTCATTGATGAGAAGGGGAGGCGTGCTGATGAGGGGGAGTTCCCGCTCAAGGCAGTGCGAGAGATCGTGCTCAATGCGCTTGTCCATCGTGATTACAGCATACACACCGAGGGGACACCCGTTACCATCAGGATGTTTTCAGATCGGATGGAGGTGACCAACAAGGGGGGCCTCTTTGGGAGAAATACCATAGAGGTCCTCGGTATGATCAATCCCGATACCAGAAACCCACACCTAGCCACCATCTTGGAAGTGCTCCACGTTGTAGAGAACCGATACTCTGGAATCCCCACAATCAGGGCGGAGATGAAGAAGGCGGGTTTGCCCCCGCCACGCTTCATCTCACAGCGGGGAGAGTTCACCGCAATCCTCTATGGCACTCCTTTGGAAGCAGAAGGTGAGGGGAAGCTGAGCGAACGGCAACGGAGTGTGATCGAATTCTGTAGGAAGCCTCGCACACGGGCCGAGGTGATCGAGCACATCGCCCTCTCTCCTTCATACGCCAACACCACGGTATTGCAGCCCTTGATCAACAAGGGCTTGATCAAGCTCACCATCCCCGAGCGCCCTTCCAGCCCCAACCAGCGCTTCTTTGCTGCCCCGCTCACAGGGCAGCCAACATCTCCATCATGGTGACGATCCAAGTCGTGGCCCTTCGAGGCGATAATCAAAGAAGCCGGCCTCGAGGTTGATCAAGCGCCCGAGGTCGCCATACTCGCAAGCGATCTCGATGGCATAATCCCAATACCGTATAGAAGGCCCAAAGAGCGATGTGTTGGAGATGGGGTCGGCTAAGGCCCTTGCCACCATCTCCTCTGTATCCTCTTAGAAGAGGCTTCGTTCGTTGTCGTAGAAGGGGTAGAACGACTCTCCCTGCTCTCCCACCAGGTCAGTGTGTTGGACGAAGATTGAATGGAACGCCTCGGTAGTGACATCCTTGAGTTGCTCGTGCGGTGTATGGGCGATCCAGAGCAGGTCCTTTGGATGGATAGCGCGTGTATGGTTTGCGATGGCCAACACATCGTACTGTAGGAGGCCGAGGCGAAAGAGAATCCTCTCGATATCCCGACGGTCGCATCTGACCACGCGCTCTGAAAGGAATTGCAGGTATTGCTGCCCATCCCAGTGTGTGTGGCCTTAAGGGTAGAGTGCCACCACCTCATTGAAGTCGGGAAGAGTGAATGTCACGGTATTGTCACTCTTGATGGTTGCGATGACCGTATCACCCCATTTGAGCCAAAGGGAGACGCTCTCCTCCTCTCTGGTCGACCGTCGCCCATCGCTGGGCTTCTCTGCAGTGGCGGGAATCCCTTGCATGGACAAAACAGTATATCGAGTTTATGATATGTCAAGGAGGAGCGTATGTATGTTACCCGAGCGCTTGAACAGAAAATCCTTACCCTCTCTACAAAGTTTCCGATCCTGACATTGACCGGCTGTAGGCAGTGTGGAAAATCAACTCTGCTTAAGCATTGCTTTCCCGACTATCGATACGTCTCACTAGAAGACCATGACGTCAGGGAGTTTGCCCTCCAAGATCCCAGAGGGTTCTTGGAGAGTTTTGGGATTCACACCATCATTGACGAAGCACAACACGCACCCAAGCTCTTCTCATATCTCCAGACGAAGGTGGACCGTGACAACACAGCCGGCAGTTATATCCTCTCCGGCTCCCATGAATTTCTTCTGATGCGGCAAATCTCCCAAAGTCTTGCAGGCCGCTGTGCGGTCCTGCGCCTTGCCCCATTCTCAGTCGCAGAGCTGAGCGCTGCCTCCCTCATGCCGGAGGATTTGGATACCTGGCTCTTTCAGGGAGGCTATCCCCGCTTGTACCAAGCGGACATCGCTCCTCCTGATTACTTCTCCTCCTATATCCAGACCTATGTCGAACGGGATGTGCGCCTGATCCGTAACATCACCGATCACAATGCGTTTGTTCGGTTCGTGAAAATCTGCGCAGGGCGCATCGGAGGCATGCTCAATTATCAAAGCCTTGCCCAAGATGCGGACATCTCGGTACCGACGGTAAAGGAGTGGATCTCCATCCTACAGCTCAGCAACATCATATACCTGCTACAGCCCCACTACCGTAACTTTGGCAAGCGATTGACCAAGGCTCCCAAGCTCTACTTCTATGACACGGCGCTCGCTATAGCCCTTCTGGGCTTGAGAGAACAAGGCCAGGTGGGCACCCACTACCTGAGAGGAAATCTCTTTGAAAATATGGTGGTCAGCGAATATGTCAAGCTGTTCCTCTTCCAGGGAAGGATTCCCCCGCTCTCCTACTGGAGTGATCGCAACCGACATGGCATAGACCTCTTCGTCTCTGATCATACGGCCATCAGTATCAAGGGAGGGGCGACGATGCGAAGCTCTGACTTTGATGACCTTGCCTATCTCCAATGCCTCACATCACTCGAAGCTAATAACTGTGCCGTGGTCTATGCCGGCGACCTTGAGGTGGAGACTGCCCATGGCAGGTATGTGAGCTACAGGAATATCGGAGGGGAGGTCTTTCCGGCATAATGTGTGGAGATTCATACATCGATGTTGTAATCTCCAGAATGTATGATAGGATGTCAGTATGAGTACACCACGTTTATATATACCACGGGCTTTGGAGTCGACTGTCCTTCGTCTCTCGACGCAGTATCCAGTTGTCACGCTCGTAGGACCACGGCAATCGGGCAAGACCACTCTGGCACGCCATCTCTTTGCAGATTGGGCGTATGTGAATTTGGAAGATCCTCAGATGCGGATGCTCGCACAAGAGGACCTGAACGGCTTCTTCTCCCAGTTCTCAGAACGCGTGGTCATCGATGAAGCCCAGCATGTCCCATTGCTCTTGAGCAAGATCCAGGTCCTGGTCGACGAGCGAGGCCAACGCCCTGGTCAGTTCATCCTGACTGGCAGCCAAGAAGTTCATCTTCATGGGATGCTCTCCCAAAGCCTGGCTGGCAGAGTCGCCATCGTGACGGTCATGCCGTTCTCCCTCAAAGAGCTTGCCCATGCCGGTCATCCTCCGCTTGAGCGAGACGAGCAACTCGTGCGGGGCTTCATGCCCCGCTTGTATGCAGGATCGACACTGGATACCGCCGAATACTGGGCAGGCTATGTTGCTACCTATGTACAGAAAGACATCAAGGCGATCGCCTCAGTGCAGGATGAGTTGCAGTTTCATAAGTTCCTCACCCTCCTCGCCGGAAGGATAGGAAGCCTGCTCAACTATACGAGCCTTGCAAACGACCTGGGGGTGGCACAAAAGACCGTGCAACGATGGGTGAGCCTTTTGGTCTCTTCCCATATCGTGTTCCTGCTGCCTGCATGGACACCAAGTAGGACCAGTGCCATCGTGAAGACACCAAAGCTCTACTTCTGTGATTCCGGATTGGCTTCCTACCTTTTGAGGATTGAGGGGGCACAGCAGATGGTCCGCGATCCGCTTCGCGGTAATCTCTTTGAGGGAATGGTGGTTGCAGAAGCGATGAAGACGGCGCTGAATGCGTTTCGCCGGCCCGATCTCTCCTTCTTTCGCAACAGCGCAGGCCTCGAGGTCGACCTCTTGGTCAGCCGCCAACGGCAGCTGACAGGCTATGAGGTCAAGAGCGGTGAGAGCTTCTCCAAGGATCAGCTCTCCAATCTGATGGAGTTTGAGAAGCGGTACAGCGAATACCTCGATCCCTCCCGAAGGGGAGGCCTCATCTATGCAGGGGAGGGGGAGCATCTCTTCTTGGAGCACACCGTCACCCCATACCAGAGATCGGGAGCGCTCTTTGAGCCGTGATGGGCACACCAAAGAACAAGAACTGCAAAGAGGGGGCCTCTGATGGCATCAGGTGGATACATCGCTCTGGGTTCCAATTACCAGTGAGTGCATGGTCTTTCTTGGATGGGAAAGGCACGCTCATCGTCTCAATTCGCTCAAAGCGCCTTCAGCATCTGCGTACCGGATGGCATTGGCATCAGATGTGATGCGATCAGCTTCGCGGATGGCAGCCAACGTCTCTTGGTTGGGATGGCCGAGGGAGATGGAGAACGGGATCCTTCCTTCTCGCAATGATTGTCGGACGAAGATATTGAACGCCGAGGAAAGGGTCATCCCCAATTCACCGAACAATGCATCGGCAGCCGCCTTCAAGTCGGCGTCCATTCGAATACTGATATTGGTTGTCTTGTTGGGCATGTAGGTGTCTCCTATCTTGGATTGTACACGTGATGGCCTCAGGTTGCAGGAAGAATATGCTCCATCGCAAGGGTTTTTTCAGAGAGCAGGAACTCCAGATAGTTGACCCGGTTGATGGTTTTACCACTCCTCCGGGCTCTGAGGATGGAGATGATCATGCCTCGGTTGAGATTCTGTGTGGCGAGGATATTGAGCATACATAGGTGCCACGTCAAAAAGTCGATGAAATGCTAATATGTTATCAGAAAAACTAGATATTATGATAATACACTAGCAAATTCTCGAATATTGTACGCTCTCCATAGATTGTAAATAACACAGCCATACACGATGAATTCAACAAAATAAGAAGTTTTATCAGGTATACCCGATAAAAGTGAAGAATCTTCTATTGATATTCGATATACTTGTATAATACACTCATTGGTACAGAGAGGAGGGGGGTCATGATCAAACGGGAATCGTATATGGGTCGCATCAGGCCGTTCATCGATACAGACGTGGTGAAGATTTTGACCGGCCTTCGTCGAAGTGGCAAATCGGTGATGCTCACCCTCATCCAGGATGAGTTGCGTGATCGGGGTGTCCCGGAGGGGAGCATCATCTCCCTCAACTTCGAAGATCTTCGTCTCGCTCATCTTCTGACCGCTACGGCCTTGCACGACGAGATCCTCAGGCGCTCAGAGAAGATGGAGACAAAGGTCTACCTCTTCTTCGATGAGATCCAGGAGGTCGAGGAGTGGCAGCGTGCGGTGAATTCGCTCCGCATCGTCCTCGATTGCGACATCTACCTCACCGGCTCAAATGCGAAGCTGCTCAGCGGTGAACTCGCCACATATCTGGCAGGGCGATATGTAGAGTTCGTCATCTATCCATTCTCGTTTGGAGAGTTTCTTGAGAGCTATCGAGGCATAGAGCCGGATGCACCACTTCCCCTCTGTTTCCAACGCTACATCGCCCTCGGCGGCATGCCGTATCTCTCCAACGTTCGCTATCGTGAGGAACCGGTGAAGCAGTACCTCACTGATCTATTCAGTACTATCCAACTGAAGGACATCGTGGCACGTTACAACGTGCGCGATGTCGACCTCCTCTTTCGCATCATCGCCTATGTGATGGCCAACGTCGGCACGACGTTTTCAGCCACATCGTTGGCCAAGTACTTCAAGAGCGAAGGGCGCAGCGTCGCCACCGAGACGATTCTCAACTACATCCAGTTTTGCTGTGACGCATACCTCTTGTACCGGGTCAAGCGTGAGGACTTGAAGGGGAAGGAGATCCTCTCGACCAATGAGAAGTATTACATCGCCGACCACGGCATCCGCGCTGCCCTCTTCGGCGATGAACAGGCGAGCATCAACTTGGTGCTTGAGAACATCGTCTATATGGAACTGCTGCGCCGTGGATACCTGGTGACCGTAGGAAGAGTCGCAGAGCGGGAGGTGGACTTCGTCGCCAAGAGGCGGGGGAAGATGCTCTATGTCCAGGTGGCGTACCTATTGGCATCGCAGTCGACCATCGAGCGAGAGTTTACTCCCCTTGAGCAGATCAGGGACAACTATCCCAAGTATGTCGTTTCCATGGACGAGTTCGATATGGGGAGAAGCGGGATCAAACACCGCAACATCAGAGACTTTCTGCTCCTTGATGAGTGGGAGTAGTACCTCAAATCTCTCCGATGGAATACCCCAAATCTCTCCGATGGCTTACCCATCGGTCTCGAAGGTCGGCAGTTCGCTGCCGTTGTACTCCATGGCGCGCAGCATTGTCGGGATCCCGGTGTTCCTCCCCTCGACGAGTTTCAGCTCCTTGAGGAACTCTCCGATTCGCGGGTTGCGGTGTCCCGTTGACACCAGCCTCCGCTCGGCGAGATCCTCGTCGGTGATGGTACGGTCCGGACCCGGCAGACTGCTGATCTCCAGTTTTTCCGGCGTGATCGTGACGGTGATCGGCTCGCGTATTTGATAGGATTTATGGTAGACGGCATTGGAGAGCGCCTCCCCGATCGCGTTGGGAGGGACGTTGAAGGCTCGTATGGCTTCAGCTCTGTCTTTGACCTTGGTCACCCTCTCCTTGACGACGGAGTTGCGGATCTAGCTGATGGCATCGCGCAGTTGTCGGTCAAGGGGACCGACAACGACCGTCTCTGTCATTCCGATCCCCGTTGGATCGGGGTTGTCGACGATCTCGATGCGTGCGTAGGGAAAGTAATCATCGGGTCGCTCAGAGAAGAACAGGAGGCCGACGTTGAGCGGCTTGCGCAGCTCTCTCGGTCCACCTCCCAGGCGCATTGTATCTGCAAAATCAACGACCGGTCGCCTCAGCGACTCTTGGTGTAGATTGCTGCCGATTGTATGGAGATACTCGCTGATGAGGCTTGCCCTCATCTCCTCGATGTTGGCCTGCATATGGATCCGGTCATCGAACGGGGTATCATTGGTGTATGCTCTCTTGTCCTGAACCTTCTTCATCTCCTTCCGGAGCCTCCATATCTTCCCATGCCATGCCAAGAGCTGTATCTCCTAGCATCCCTGGACCATGGCTGTATGATAAACCACCCTAAAATACTTATTAAGTGTTAAGTATGAATATTTTGGCAGTCCCTCTTGTTGCTACCACCCAAGGCAGGCATGCGGCACCACATGCACTCCATCCGGGCTGTGGAGGCATACCTCCCTGCCGTCAAGACATCAAGAAGATCGTTTGCAGAGAGGGCGAGCACTGAACAGGCAATGACCGGGTCGGTCAATTGCCGGCATGGGGCCTTCAAGACCGGGGTGGGGGAAGTCAGCATCGGCTTGCAGGGGGGACGGTCTCTGATGATGTCCCCCCCCCCTCCAGCACTGCGTGGTAGGAGGAGAGGGTGGTGCTTCAAGCGCTGCACTTCCCATTGCCCGCCCGAGCGCCGCCATCGATGCATGGGTCCCAGCAGCTGCGAGGAGGCACGCAGCATGCTACCAAGATGCGTGGTATTCTTTTCGAGCGCTCTGAGACGACTGCCCCACGCCTCAAAACACCCATTGGTTCATCCTTACAAGGAAATTCGGCCCTTCGGCTGAATTGCATTCCTCAGAATGGCATGACACAACAAAGGGAGAGATTTTCAGTCTCTCCCTCTTTTGTCGTGTGGATACCAACACACCAAACCAAATCTTCAGTCGAATGATCGGGATGCTCACAAATGCTTCCCGCTCTTGACCTTTATCATAGACCACCTTTGCGCGCGGCGCAACCAAAATCTGTCAAAGTTTTCAACTTCTGATCGTATTGCTTGACCGTGGGCAAAACACCGAGCACTATACGTGTATGAAAGCATGGAAACGCCCGCAGAGAAAGAAGCTCACAACCATCATCGCCGAGCGCGACAGCGCCGCGTTTGTGCATTACGCGCTGCGCCTCGTCGTCCTCCTCATCCTGATCGTCCAGATCATCACACAGAACTATGAGAATGCTTTCATGTGCATCCTCGCCCTCGCCCTCTTCGCCATTCCCTCGCTCATCGAGAAGAACACCCGTATCGACATCCCCGATACGCTGGAGAACACCATCCTCTTCTTCATCTTCGCCTCGGCGATCTTGGGGGAGATCCGCTCCTACTACGTCACCTATCCGTTCTGGGACACTGCCCTCCATACGGTCAACGGCTTTCTTGCCGCCGCCATCGGCTTCTCGATGGTCGACATCCTCAACGAGAGCGAACGCTTTACCTTCCGCCTCTCCCCGCTCTTCGTCATCATCGTGGCGTTCTGCTTCTCGATGACCATCGGGGTCATCTGGGAGTTCTTTGAGTTCGGCATGGATTGGATCTTCGGCATGGACATACAGAAGGACACGGTGATCCACACCATCAGGAGCGTGAGCCTCGACCCCACGAACTCACAGAAGGTCATCACCATCGGCAATATCACGGAAGTTGCGGTCAACGGCCAAGACCTTGGCCTCGGCGGCTACCTGGACATCGGCCTCATCGACACGATGAAGGACCTCTTCGTCAACTTCATCGGGGCGGTGGTCTTCTCCATCCTCGGCTACTTCTACCTCACCCGCCGATCAAAGCGGACCGCCTTCATCGAGCGCTTCATCCCGACGGTGACAGCGAAGGAGGAGTAGTTCGCCGTACGGGGCCAACAGGTTGGCCGAAGTCTTACGGGGTGTAGACGCTCGATATGAAGAGAATTCATTCTGTCCCTGAGTTGTGAACGAACAAGAGCCGGGAAGATATCAGTGCGTGGATGTATTATAAACAGGTTTGACGTGAATAATTGTTGTAAATTCCTGTTTTCAGCGTATAATATAGATGATATAAACAAAAAGTACGGTTTTATATTGGAGAGCCCATGCATATATTGAAAATCATCGTTTCAGGGTTACCCCTGTTCACTACAGATGTTGAGTTTGACTTTCTTCCATTACAGCGAGTTTCCAAGGAAGCGAGGGAGAGTCTTCACCATCTCTTCTCCAACTACTACCAGAACAATGTGCTTACGGTCATCGGCATCAATGCTTCGGGGAAAACCACCCTGTTGAAGGTGATCGCGTTTGCTCTCAGGCTCTTGAACAATGAGAGTTTGAATGCAATCGACTCTCGCGAAATTTTTGATGGCCTTGGAGATGAGCAGCGGGTGAGCTTCGACCTATACTTCTCTGTATCCGGCAAGACTCTCTATAGACTCCATGCTGTGATACAAAAGCAGCTCGGCCGCCTTGTTTTCTGTGAAGAGGAGATCTTCTGTAAGCCTGTCTCAACGGTCAAGAGAAAAAGTGACTTGTGGGACTTCACAAAGAGGGAAGCGCTGTTCATCAGGGATCAAGAGGAGGAGTTCTTGCCCGATGATGTCAGTATCATGATTGCCTTGAACAAAAACATGAGCCAGCGCTTGGTGGTGGCCGACATGCTGCGTTTTACAAACAACAACCTTCTCCCATTGAAGGGCGACATCCCGCCCGAATTAATCGCCTTCTTTGATCCCAGCATCGAGTACTTGCACTATGACAGGGCAGGTATCGCTGCTCCGATCTCCCTGAAGTTCAGGGGCAAGGAAGAGCTTCTCCTCAGCAAAGCTTCTGAGCTCAACAGATATCTATCCTCAGGAACCATCAAGGGGATCAACATCTTCATGCAATCGATGAAACTTCTGCGAACCGGTGGGTATATGGTCATCGATGAGATGGAGAACCACTTCAACAAGGAGATTATCCTCACGTTGATTCGGTTTTACATGGATAAGAAGATCAATACGGGAGGAGCCGTTTTGATCTTCTCAACCCACTGGGCAGAGCTCTTGGATGAATTCAGTGCCAACGATAGCATCTACGTGGTACATAATGAGCGGGGAATCGCTGTTGATAATCTTTCAACCCTGCTTACCCGCAATGACGTAAAGAAGAGTGATGCGTATCAGAGCGGTATGTTCGGCCTCACCACACCACTGTACGAATCGTATATGCGCCTGAAGGAAATTCTGCTGTGAGCTGCTCCTTGATTACAACAAGCTGATCGTTTGAAGAGCGGTATCCACGAAAGAGACCTTGGGAAAGAATTTCCGCATTGTGCATGTTGGATCCGAGAAGGGAGCGCCTTCATCCCGACGGTGACAGCGAAGGAGGAGCCTTTCTCCCACCCCTCGTCACTCAAAAAGGGGAGGAGACTCACGAAGCGCACCCCCTCGACAACGGCGGAGAAAGGGCTCTCCATCGTGACCACACACGTGGGCCGCGCATCCCGGGTGGCCAGGAGGGGAGCGGCCGCACGCAGCACTCTCCTCGGCGGGTTGCGATGAAGTCGATGTCGCTCCTTGCGACCCTGCCGGCACAGACCTCAAACCCTCGTCTCAGCAGCTCGAGGGAGATGATATTCTCCAAGACGCCCGGCAGTGGTACCCGAGCATCGCGAAGATGATGGCTGTATCGGCGAGGTACTCCTGCTCCTTTGAGCCTGACAGGGAGCGGCCCCGCACATCATATCGCTCAACCTTGTGGATGAGAAATGCCTTTCTCATCGTCTCAAGGTACGATGGGATGGTGGAGAGGCCGACGCTCTGCCGCCGGCTCTTGAAGGAGCGCGTGATCAGCTTGGCCGAGATGGGGCTGCCGATGCTGTCGGCCAGCACGCGCTTGAGGAGATCCACATCCTCGATGGCGAAGCGCTCTGCCACATCGAGGTGCAGGATCGAGTCTACGATGTCGTTGACCAGGGTATACCCATCCGATTCGTTTTGAATCATCGGGAACGCGCCTCGTCGGATGTACAGAGCGGTCGCTCTTCTCTTCATACAAGAGGGAGTTGACCACCTGCTCCCAACGATCGACGAGCTGGACCTTATCCAGGAAGCAGAAGATCGATGAGCGGCTGAAGATACGCAGAGAGGCGACGAAAATCCCTCAGCTCAGCGTATTCCTTCAACTCGAAGTTGATGGCGATGATCTGCTCGTCTTGAATGGCATCTTTCTTGAGCTGTTCGTGGATCAAGGCCAGAATGCTCGACGTACCCGAGGCGCGAATTCCAGAAAGAACCTTCACCAACGATTTGTCGATGAACGGTTCAATTCGATCAAAATACCTCGGACGGTCGATGAGCGCAGCACCCCTCCAGGGTGAGTCTATCCAGATATCTGACGGTGTGGTCAACTATCTTGGGCTATACCCAGCCAATGTTCAGAGGTAGTCCACTCGACCGTCCCTGGATTCTTCAATAGTGTTGTTTATTATCTCTGCCAAGTATGATAATTTCATACTTGATGGAGGTATCATGCTCAAAACCTACGAGTATGTCATGTATGAGCTCAGATCCTATGCCTCACCCAAGGCCAAGCTGACGCAGATGATCAAGAAGGGAGAGATCATCCGCATAGCGCGCGGCGTCTATCCCGACTCTCCCTCAGATCCCCGGCTCCCGGTCGCCGGCATGCTCTGTTGTCCCTCCTGCGTCTCCTTTGAGACGGCGCTCGCCTGGCATGGCATGATCGGCGAACGCGTCTTCGCGGTAAAGAGCGTCGGCTACAACCTGAAGAAGGAGAAGCTCTTCGACACCCCCTTCGGCAGATACAGCTTCCACTACCTCCCGGAGGAGATCTTCTCCTCCGCCCTGATGCCGGCGGAGGAGCAGGGGCATGGCTTTCGCCTGGCCACCGCCGAGAAGGCGCTCTTGGACACCCTCTACAAAATCCGTGGCATCCGGACAAGAGAGGCGATCACGGCCTTGGTCGTAGAGGACCTGCGCCTCGACCTCGATCGCCTCTCCTCTCTCGATTGGGAGGCGATAGAGCTCCTCGCCCCCTATTACCACAGCACGACCATCAAGACATTCATGCGCTATAGGGACCAGTTGATGAGATGATGCTATCGTAAAAGTAGACACGAAGAGGTGAGAAAAGAGCATCTTTCATTGGGGAGATGATGGACTTCACCGGGAGAAAGGAGTCTACTTTAATCATGGGAAAACAATACAATCCACTGCAGAA
>Ga0208195_1003651_pt1 | contig 12948 bp, 8 predicted proteins | sample AD_UKC077_MetaG_FD_184441 | JGI IMG/M metagenome (GOLD analysis project Ga0208195, IMG submission 184441) | Active sludge microbial communities of municipal wastewater-treating anaerobic digesters from USA - AD_UKC077_MetaG (SPAdes) (version 2) | ecosystem: Engineered > Bioreactor > Anaerobic >...
ATTCTTGCACCGCCTCTAGCAGTACCGTCCTTCGCCATCGCTTAATACCCCCTTTGAAATGAAAAAAATTCGCACGAAACCCCAGCCTCGGTGGTAGGTCTTTACCTGCAGAGATTTAGCCCCCCCTACCCCAAAACACTAGTTTTATTAGCCTGTTTTACTAAATTCTAAGTAAATTGCTTAGATTTATCGCTAGGAACTCGTATCATCCAAAGGGGATAATAACCTCATCGCTTGGTTCAAATGAATAGATAGTTTTTGAGCCAACAGATGAAACTACTATCTATTTAAAGCGATATGATTTGTGCATCTTGCATGAGTCTTTTTGCAAGTGTCTCTACAATATGCGTATCTATCTTCATGTTCTTCCAACTTGAGAGTGGTCTATTCGTAACTAATATTATACTTCTTGTTTCTTGTAAGAACATGAGTAACTTGTAAACTTGGATCAATTCTTCTTCTGATGGTGTTAGATAAAACATATCATCAACAATCACCATATCAGCGATTAAGATATTATTCCAAGTTTTTTTCTTTATCTTGGATTCAATTAATAATTCTTCTTGGGTAACATAAACAACTTTCGTACCTTTTTCTATAGCATGATTACCAATTGTAGTTGCAAGTGAAGTCTTACCTGTTGAACAATCACCAACAATAATGATGTTTTCTCTTGTTTCATTAAAATCCATTTCTTTGATTCTAGATAACTGCCACTTTAAACCATCACTAATACGCATCTCATCAAAGACCAAAGGTTTTAGTCTTGACATGTGTTTTAAGTCTTTTAACTTATTCTTTTTTCTAATGTTTACTTCTTCTAGTAATACCTTATACAAATACTCTTTATTAGAGATGGTTTCATCATTTAAATCAATGACGCCACTTGCAATATTTTGTAGGTTTAAGGTTCTAGTTAGATCTTGAATTACTTTAATGTCTGCCATCATTTAACTCCTTTCTAATTTCTTCAGCTCTTATTTTATAGTGTTTTATTGTATGTGGAGGTAATACCCTTTTAGCAAGTGTCTCACCCATTTTATGAACTAACCATGAACATAGTTCAAACGCACTACAAATATCTACTTCTACACAATAACGCATACCTTCTGCAATAATCTCTTTTGCATAGTGTTTTTTTAAACTTCCTATCCTACGACACTGTGGATAAACATATCTAGGTTTTTGTTCTCTAAGTTTTTTAAAGAAGATACTTGATATTTCATAATCTTTATATTCATCCAGTAATACTTCTTCAATCGTTGGTTCATCATGAACTTCAACATTTAAAGTAACAACATTACCTTTACCTAATAATAACCTATGCTTACAAAGTAGTTCATTTGTTCCAGCATGATAGAAGATTAACTGATCATCGTATCGTTCAATTCTAATCTTTTCACCTTCATTCACACTCTCACTTGGTAGTTTATAAAGATTATCTCTATATTCTACTGTATCATGATAAACGGTATGAATGACAATCTCATCGTTTTTCTTTTCCACATACTTTTGTAGTTTTGGATATTCTTTCTTAAATAACTCTCGTGGTGTTTTTTTCGTGATTTCATGAATCATACCATTACCATCTCGATCTAACCATCCAATAAACTCTTGAGTAAGACGATCAATCCCATAATAAATTCTGCCATCTAAGAATTGATGCTTGATATAGTCTACTGTTTTTTCAATCTTACCTTTAGTGGATGGATCATAACCGTTACATAAGTAGATGGTAAAACCAGTTTCTTTAATAAAATCTTCAAACTCTTTGACGAATATAACTTCACCTAAGTTTTCCGATACCACCATTGTCTTATCTTGGTCATATACAATCATTTGAGGTCTACCACCAAAATACTTAAACGCTGCTATATGTGCATCTATTGTTTTCTTTATATCAAATGGATCGACTGAAAAATAAGCAAACTTCATTCTTGAAAATGATAAAGTCATACAAAAGAAATAAACTCTTACATTCTTCTTATACTCAGTTTTCATCACATACTGACCAAAATCAACTTGAGATTCATAGCCTGGTTCAGTCACTTCTCTAATTTGAAACTTTCTTTTTGGTTTAATTAAACCTGTTTGTTCTCTTACTTCTTTTACATACTTGAAGAACGATGAACTTTGGACATCAAATTCAGAAAAGTCATCTTTAATCCTTTTATATAAAACAGTATTGTTTATTTGAGGACTAATCTTCAAAATCTCAATGATGTATTGCCTATAGTTATCTAAGACATACTCATGATTCTTTTGAAAAGCATTGAAGAATGCTTGGTCTTTGTCCCACCAGTTACAAATCGTCTTATACGATAGATTCAACTTTTCAGATACTTTGACTTTGGATAACCCTAGTTCCTTATACTCTTGAAGCTTCTTGTATTGTTGTATACTTAACACCTGTCTCACCTCCTATAGTTTTGTTAGTACACATCTACATCTTCAATATTCACATCTACACCACCTCCTTTTAGTCAAGATATAAGACAAAAGCTCAAGAAAATTTAATCTTGAGCCTATATCATTTTATTGATTTTCTTTGCTTAAATTTATTGATATAACTTCAAAAGTTCACCAAATGAGATATCTATTCCTGATTGTTTCAAACGCTTTATTCTCAAATCATATAATCTTTTTAAGTCATCTTTTATACTATTTCCATAATGTAATTTTCTATGGCAAGTTGGACACAAACAAACAATATTAGCATCAACATCAAGACTATATTCAAAATAATCTTGTGTGCTCAAAGGAATAAGATGATGAGCTTCCATGTATGGTTTTCCATTGATTGTATTAAATGTTTGATGATTGTCATCTAGTTCACATTTGTAGTTTGCTAATACAATACTTTTTTTAGCTTTTTCATTATCTCTTCTATATGAATTTTTCTCTCCTAATATCTTTTCAGGTTTAAGTTCAGGAATGTAACTTGCTTCATAAGTTGATGATTGGGTCATGCTATTTGTAGTTACTACTTCATAAATATTATCTTTGTTAACGAAATTAGTAAAATCATTTTGTTTTAATTCATCAGCCTTTAATAATAACTCTTTCAATTTTAATTTTTGCTCATAATTTGTAACTATATCCGCTTCAAGATATTCTCCTAATTCAATATTATCCATAGTAACAAAACTCTGATTCCCAGATTCCATTCGACCCATCAAAACTGAAATTGCTGTACTAGGATTTTCAAAAATATAATCCTTTATAAGTTGATGATTATTTATATAGCCATTGTTCATTAGGTACATTCGTTCATTTTTTATATTTTGTCTAATGGAATTCACTTCAACATTTCTAAAAAAAGATCCAGTAAAAACCTTTAATTTTCCATTTGTAAGATATTCTCCTATTATTCTTCCGTCTTTACTTTGAACTCTAATTGACTCCGTGATAATTCTACGCATGTTCTAACCCTGTATTAAACTCAGTAAATCTTCATATTTTGAAACTTTACCATATTTAACTTTACTATCAGACATCGTTTCAAAAAGTTTTGCAGCACACTCAATTTTGGCACTTTCAATTTTTCTTAATTGAAGATTGTCAAGGCTTCCTTTTGTCTCTGCTATAAAATAAACGTGATTGACCGCTTCTTTTTTAAAGGATATCGCCCAGTCAGGAGAATAATTACCAACTGGAGTTGGAATATAAAACCCTTTTGGAAGTTTAGCATATACAACAACCTCGTCAGCATTATCCAACTCCTCAGCGAATTTTCTTTCTCCTTTTGAATCTTCAAATACATAGTCTTGAACGTTTTTCTTTGCTTTAAAACCTTTAATAAAGTCTGCTTTGGATTTTTCTTGAGTAAAAATCTCACTATCAAAAGGTGCTTCTTGTGTCTTGTTATATGTAACATGTTGAACAATCATAGTAGACTTTTGTTCATTAATAATATTTGATACCTTCTTAATAAATTCCTCTGGATTAATCTTGAACATCATGAATTTAATTTGATCAATTTGTTTTAAAATTTCAGCCACTGTTTTTCTAGTTAATTGTGTTTTTTCTCTTATTTTCCCAATTAAGTCATACTCAATAGTTTCACTAGCAAATGATTGAATCGTATCAGTTCTGGTTCTTGCAACTTTAAATGATTGTCCTCTTTCGATTTCTTCTCTATCCATCTCAGATTTTTGCTCACCAGTGCCAACTGTATAAATAAGTCTTGTAACATTTAATTCTTGATCAATCGCTGATACAGCTTTTTTGATAAGTTCATCTGAATCAAAATGTACTGTATATGCATACTTATGATTAATACAGTTCCATAATTCTATAAACTCTTTCTTGTAGAAATTATCGTTTAATGCATTTATTTCAATCTTTGTCGAGTTTGCATTTTCTATTTCAATTCCGATAGTATTATCATAAACTCTTTGTACTAAGGCGTGGATACCATCAGAACATGTTTGCAATGTATCAGGTAATGGTTTTAATGTGTTGTTTACTGCATCATTTTTGTAATTGTCAGTTACGTTACCATTCATATCAACATATTGATTTGCAACTAAATAGAAATATAATTGCTTAGCTTGACTTGATGTAATAGAAACAACATCGTTTGTACCATTTACTTTAACAGACTTGTTAATGAAATATGTTTCGCTGATACTTGTTGGTCTATCAAATAGATTATCTTTAATTTGACTTTGAAGTCCTCTTACAAAATCATCATAAGACTCATTAGCAATTACAGTAAGTTTATTAATTTGATGGAATTTTATATTAGATACACTTGAATCCATTCTTTCGCCATCTTTGTTAACACAAATTCTTAATCCTCTACCCACTTCTTGATGTCTTTGAACATCATTTGCGGAATATTTTAGTGTACATATTTGGAATACGTTTGGATTATCCCACCCTTCACGTAATGCTGAATGTGAAAATATAAAGCGAGTAGGTTCTTCAAATGAAAGCAATCTTTCTTTATTTTTTAAGATTAAGTCATAAGCAGATATATCATCGGATTCATCGGAATTTCTTTTTCGCGGTGAATCTATAGCTCTACCCTTTTTATCAATTGAAAAATATCCACTATGTGTTTTTGAAGGATCTAATGATTGTAGGAATCTATCATAAGGAGTGTCTAAAAGAAGTCCTCTTGCATTGAGTACCTTCTTATATTCTTCCTCAAAGATTCTTCCATAAATACCTAATTTTTGATTACCTTCCTCATTATATTCACGATACTTTGCGACCTCATCAATAAAGAACAATGATAATACCTTAATCCCTTTATCGAACAACTCTTCTTCTTTTTCAAAATGAGAAAGAATTGTTTCTCTTATTTGAATCCTTCTAATATCATTCTCAGCTATATCACCAGTTGTATTTCCTACAGATAAAACTTCGCCATTTAAAAAGGTAACCGTATTATTAATAGGATTAATTTCCGAAATAACAAATCCATTTTGATATTGATTCATTTGCTTAGATGTATTATAAATGTTATCTCCTACATCAAACCATCTAGTCTCTCTATTAATAGATTTATTATAATCAATTTCTATTTCAATAAGTGCTCTAGGTGGTTTATTAGGTGAAACAGCGATTTTTTGCAAGTATAAATAACCATTCGTACCTCTTAAGTTTTTAATTTGAAAACCTTTAACTTCTATTTTTTTAACTAGTTTTTGATTGTACGCATCAAGTGCATCTAATACATAAACAAGGTTATGCTGTACTCTATGTGTTGCAGAGTAATTAATCGCAAACAATGGATTAAAGTTTTTCAATGAGTCTTGAGTTGCATCACCACCCATTTTTTGTGGTTCATCTAAAATCAATATCGGTCTATTTTTTGCAATAACATCAATCGGTCTTCTTGATTGAAAATCGTCTAATTGCTCATATATTTTTCTTGAATCTCCAGATCTTGTATTAAATGCTTGAATATTAATAATCATCACGTTGATTGAACTATCTTTACTGAATTGATCGATTAGTCCTAAATTACTTGAATTATAGATAAAAAATCTGATTTTTTTGCCATAAAGTTCCATAAAGTGGTCTTTAGTCTGTTCAAGTGACTTATGAACCCCTTCACGTATAGCAATAGATGGAACTACTATGATAAATTTACTCCAGCCATATCTCTTGTTTAATTCAAACATCGTTCGAGTATAAACATATGTTTTACCTGTACCTGTTTCCATTTCAACATCAAGGGAAACTGTACCTAAAGATTTAGATAAGTTTTTTGACTCATGAAGATTTGATTTTGATTGGATTTCACGAATATTATCTAAAATCTTTTCGTCTGTAATTTTAATCGAAGCATTAGAATATCCAATGTCATCATTGTCATCAACAATGAGTGCATTATTTTCATCCATATCAAACATTGAAATCTTTTGAAACTTATCTTTCTTAACTATACCTAAATCTCTAGTATATTCTTCATAATTGATAAATGGTTGCCCTTTAAAAACGTCAACTATAGCGTTAACGGCATCAACTTGATATTGTTGTGTCTTAAATCTAAATTTCATAATTAGATCACCTTTATTGTTGTTGATGGAGAAATAGATTTAAAGATTTGTTCACAGTTAATATTAGCTGAATCAGTAGTAAATGATGAATCCTTAAAAACTGCATAAATCGGTTTGATTTTTGCTAATTCTTTTGTTAAATCATCATCAATTCCATTATCAAAACACGCTACAATATCATTTTCATTTACAACAAAGTATGTCTTTCCATTCAATTCTTTTTCTTCTATTTTTGCAGATAACTCAATTCCTAGTTCAAGCATCACTTGAAACAGCAAATCTAGAGGTGTTCTATCAACTTTTATATTATCAACAGTAGTTTCTAATAAGTCTTGTGTGATACTATTAGGATTATAGTAAACATCATTCATATTTGAGGAATCTAGTTTAAGAACTCTAAATCCAATATCAAGGCTTTGTCCTAAAACCCCGGCTTCTTCTTTAATTTTCTTTCCGGCTCTCCGAATACGTTCTTGTCCAATATCACATATATCTTTATAGCCCACTTTGGCAGCTTGACTATTAATATCAATAGATTCAGGTAGTTGTACCATTATGAATCTTCTTTTTCCGCCATCTTCTATATTTTTTTCCATAACAGCCTGTGCTGTAGTTGATGATCCTGAAAAAAAATCTAATACTATATAGTCTATACTATTGATTAAGTCAATAAAAAAGTTTATCAGTTCAACAGGTTTAGAATAGTCAAACATTCCATTAAGTCCTAATTTCCTTAGAGATAAGGCCCCTAATCTATTTTGGTAATTATCTAGCCAATTTTTTTCAGCTTGATAATTATTTTGATCTTCACCTTCGTTAAAATATTCTTTTCTAAATATTGAATTATTATGATAACACAATAAATGTTTGTCCTTCATAAATTTTTCCCTACTCCATAACCATCTGCCGTCCTGATTCATCATTTTTTTAGGTAAAATTTCTATACTTTCCCCATTACTTTCTAGACTAAAATCTTGAGTTTTCATATTATAATAAATAGGATAGTATAGATTTGGACGAGCAGCTCTTGTACCAGCTTGACCTGAATTTTGAAATGGTTTGAGCATGTATGCTCCATTTTTATCAGCAAAATCATATTCCTTTTGCCCAATTATTTTTTTCTTAAATACTACATTATTCTTATCTTTACAATACACTAAAACATAATCCTTAAGATTTTGTATTTCATAATCCGCTAAAACTCTGATATGTTCAACAGTTTTCCTTGGCATACTTGTGATGAAGTTCTTTTCTCCAAAAATTTCGTCAGTTATTTTCTTTAAATTAGCATATTCATTATCATCAATACTCATAAAAATTACTCCATCATCAGCTAAAAGATCTTTTGCTATTTTTAGTCTTGGATACATCATATTTAACCAATCAGTATGAAATCTGCCATTTGAATCAGTATTCAAAATCATTCGATTTCCTTGTTCATCATATTGTCCGCTATTCATTAAATAAGTATCCGCTGATTGAGAAAAATCATCTTCGTAGACAAAGTCATTTCCTGTATTATAAGGCGGGTCAATGTAAATCATTTTTACCTTACCTAAATAAGTTTCTCTTAAAAGTTTTAAAACATCCAAATTATCACCTTCAATATAAAGGTTTTTAGTATTATCGAAATCAACAGATTTTTCCTTTATTGGTCTTAAAGTAGCATTTATTCTACTATTTGCTAAAAGAATAGATTTCTTTTTATCTGGCCATGTCATTTGATATCTTTCTTGTCTATCATCGATTAGTATTGTTGATAACTCTTGCTTAAGAATATCAAAATCTATTTTCTTTACCGTTTTTCCATTTTCAATTACTTCTTTTAATGCATTAGGAAATTTACTAGCAATATAATCGATATTCTCCTGAATGATATTACTACTCATCATTTCTAACTTTTCTGCCATATTATTCCTCCGCTCTCATTAGTTCAACTAATTCTTTTTTATATTTTCTAAGTCTTTCATTATATTCAAACTTCTTTTTTGGTTGAGTTTCGTATATGATTGCACTTTCTGTTTTAGACATTTGAAAGTTCAGTTTATTTATCGCTTTAACTCGTGTGATATATTCACTAGGAGATTCCGTAGCTCGCGGAACTATTCCCACTTCATAACCAAGAATAAACTTGTAAATATCTTTAACACTATTAACACTAGGAATATCAATAGCATTTTGTTTATGAAAATCTCTTATATAATACTTGCTTCCTATTTTCGCTGTTGATCCTATCTCTTTATACGCAATCATTGTAGAAATTTCATTGTTAAAATCAAAAATATAGTATGTATGAAACAAAATATTTTTATCTAATTCTTCAACAAACAATTTAGGGATTTTTCTTTCCTTCAACGAAATTAGTATTACGTAAATATTTTTATAATCTTTATCTTCAACAGCATTTAAAGATTGTGCATTAATAACATTTTTGAACATAATGCTTTTAATTTTTTTTGCATCTTCTTTTATATCTTTATTTGCATTAATTTGTGTTAAAAAGTCAGACACTTTATATTCTTTTCCCACATAAGTTTTACTAGAGAAATTGAACATTATTTCACCACCACAAATGTAATTAATTCAAAATCGTCTAATCCTGAAATGCTATTGCCAAACAAAGCATTACTTCCTTTTTGGAAAATTGATGCTAAATCATTTTGTTCTTCTTTTTTCACGATAGTCTTAACTGCTTCTTGAAGCAATAATGAATACTTATCCATCTTATACCCATCATTTGTTTCTTTATTCATTTGAGCACATAAATCCTTTAATGGTTCAAGTTGATGTTTACAAGTTGTTCTTAATACATCAAGGATATATTTTGGATCTGTATGGTCTACTAAAACATCACCATTTTCTTTTAGATATAACAAATAGTAAGGATGTAATCTATTTTGTTTTTCAATATTAACATCTTCATTTCTGTTCCTTAAAACAAATATAGTACCTTTTTCAATATTTTTCTCTAAGTTTTCTTCTACAACAGCGTATAATCCATTAGGAATATTTGTTGGTTCACCATGAGTTTTAATATACTGAATCATATCCATTTTAAACTCATTCAATCCTAAGTCTGTGATTGTAATTTGACCATCAGCATCTTCTAGATCTTGTAGTGATCCTTCTTGAAGTTTCTTTAGTTGGAATGCTCTATATCCTAAATCTGATTCCTCTTGATTTAATAAATTGTCATCTGCTGTTGCAGTAGCATCTACAAGTACCATTCTATTTTCAACTCTTGAATTTAATTTAATATACTCATCTAGAGTAATATTTGGCCAGAAGTTCATCAATTGAATAACTTTGTTTTTACTACCAATACGATCGATACGACCAAATCTTTGTACAATTCTTACTGGATTCCAATGGATGTCATAATTAATACATATGTCGCAATCTTGAAGGTTTTGTCCTTCAGAAACACAGTCAGTAGCAATTAATAAATCAATCTCAAATTTCTCATCCTTATAAATTAAATCACGCTCTTTTGAAATTGGTGAGAACATTGTGAGTAATCTATCCGTATCTTTACTTCCAGGGATAGTTGATGCATTCCCGTTCGAATTACCTTGAATTCTAGCCGATTCTAAACCATATTTATTCTTTACATATGTCGATAAGTGTTTGTAAAGATAATTTGTAGTATCAGCAAATGCTGAAAAAATCAGAACTTTCTTGTTTCCTGGATTAATAGGGTTTTCAATTTTCTTAGAGACCTCTTCTATTAATTTCTGGAGTTTCATATCTTTATCAGGTGTGATGTAACTCATAATATCATACAGCGTTTCAAGTACTGCAATATCGTGACTTAAATCAGCTTTATATCGACGTAAGTCCATATCTCTAAAATCAATCTTTACTTTTCCAATAGTCCCGCTTTCATCCATATCAAAATCTTCATCATCATAATCATCAACTTGAATACTATCCAGTTCTTGAATGGAACTTCCTGATAAATTTTTTTCATATTCATCTATTAGTGCCATAGTTCTAACAGATGCAGATTTAACATTTTGAATTGTAATTCTAAATGAATCAACACACGATTCAAGTCTTTTTAACATGTTAATGGTCATCAATCTTTGAAGTGCTTTTTCACGATTGAACTGTTTTAATGTTGCTTTACCTTCAACATTAATGTCATAAATCTTGTCATATTTTGAAAGTTTTGATGGTTGAATATAAAGCGTTGGTGCATAAACACCCATCGTTAAATTCATGAGTTCTTCATAAATAGTTTTATATTCAATAGTATCTTCATTACTTGCTATATCTGTATAGAATGATTTAGGAGGTAATCTCTTTGGAAAATCTCCAACTTCTGACACATCATAATATTTAGATATATGTTTTCTACTTCTAGCAATTGTTACATTATCAAGAAGAATAGAGAAATCTATATCTAGTGATTTCATTAACTCTTTTGCATTTCTTTCACTCTTCGGTAATTTAGTCCACTCATTAAATGCTTTTTGAGCTTGTGATAAAATGACATTTACACTCTTCTTTGTATCTAATTTTTCACTAAATTCTTCTGGATCATCACCATATGCAAGTGCAATTTGGTTTCTCAAATCTAAGAACTTGTTATTTACTGGAGTTGCAGATAACATAAGAACTTTAGATTTAACTCCACTCTTTAGAACTTTTTCCAAGAGGAATGAATATCGTGTATCTCTATCTCTATACTGAGGGTTATTTCTAAAATTATGAGACTCATCAATGACGACTAAATCATAATTATCCCAATTGAAATTTTGCAAATTAATACCATTGCTATAACCTCTAGTTCTACCTAAATCAGTATGATATAGCACGTCAAATCTGATGTGGTCATTAAAGAATATGTTTGTCTTAGTATTGTTTTTATATCTATTCCAGTTATCTGCTAATTTTTTTGGTGTTAAAACTAATATGTTCTTATTCCTTGCTGAGTAGTATTTCATAACTGCAAGTGCAGTAAATGTTTTACCTAAACCAACAGAATCTGCAAGAATGCATCCATTATATTTTTCTAATTTGTTAATTACACCGATGGCTCCATCTTTTTGAAAAGTATAAAGTTTTTTCCATATGATAGAATTTTGATATCCTGTTAATTCATTTGGAAAAGTGTCTTCAAACATTGAATCTTGAAGAAATTCAGAGAATATATTATATAAAGTAATAAAATATATAAACTCAGGAGAATTCTCTTTATAAGCGGTTGAAATATAGTCAACAATAGATTCAGTTACATCTTCCATTTTGCTGTCATCATTCCATAATGCTTTAAATTGATTAAAGAAAAATGATGAATATGTATCATCTTCTTGCTTCATGATTCCTTGAAAATACATATTATTTTGCTCATATCCTAGATCTACTGCTGTAAATCCTTCAATAGGGGTATATGCAATTTTTTTACTATTATTGTCTACATGAATGAAATTCTGTAATCCTCGAGGTGTAATATTAGATTTAAATTTTACTTTCTTTTTAATCCATTCAGCACACTCTCTAGCAATAACTCTTTGAGTAAGTTGATTTCTTAGTCTTATCTCAAATTCTGTTCCATAAAGAGAACTTTCACGTATTTGTTTTGGAATATAAAATTCTTTAGCTTCTTTCTTTACTGTGCCTTTTATTCCATCACTTACAAAGGTAGGCGATGGGAAAATAAACTCGAGTTCTTCTATAGATTCAAGTTCTTTTTTTAATGTTTCATAAGCATAAATAGAAAAAAATGAAGCAACGATTTTAATTTTACTTCCAGGAATAATTTCCTTACGCAGATCATCTCCAAGTAACTTTGTTTTATTATCTAATAATTCCATAAGCTAATTCACCTCTATTCCATGCTGTTTAAAGTATGTATCGAGTTTTCTTTTAACTTTAATCGTAGGTTCATGTTTACTCTTTTCCCATCTGTTAATTGATTGAAAAGAAACTCCCAATAATTCAGCAAACTCAGTTTGAGTTAATATTAGTTTTTTTCTTAATTCTTTAATTGCTTCAGCGTATGTCATGGTATTCACCTCAACTTATATCAAAATTATACCACTTTTTTATCAAATTTACACGTTTTATTAATATTATTTTAATATAATTGTTTTATTTTTCTCAAATCGTTCAATTGTTGAGTAATCGTTCAAAACTAGCCCTAATCGTTCAAAAGTTGAGTAATCGTTCAAAAGTTGATTATAAAAAGAAAAATAGACCTATAAATAGCCTGAAATCTGACTATTACAGGTCCCTGTATTGCTTTATAAAACAGGCGGATAGGAGTTTTTCCCCTTTCTGCCAGCAAATAAAAAAGGTTTGACGTTGTATCAAACCTATGCATTTGAATTGGTGCTGAAGGCGAGACTCGAACTCACGACTTGCGCATTACGAGTGCGCTACTCTACCAACTGAGTTACTTCAGCATTTACACATCAATATTTTACCA
>Ga0208195_1003665_pt1 | contig 12874 bp, 10 predicted proteins | sample AD_UKC077_MetaG_FD_184441 | JGI IMG/M metagenome (GOLD analysis project Ga0208195, IMG submission 184441) | Active sludge microbial communities of municipal wastewater-treating anaerobic digesters from USA - AD_UKC077_MetaG (SPAdes) (version 2) | ecosystem: Engineered > Bioreactor > Anaerobic >...
CTTTGTAGGTATCAAACTGGCCTGTGCGTGTTGCATGTTGCAGTTTTGCGATAGATTCCGGTGTCCAAGTATGCTCCTCACCGCGTACACGGAAAGCATATTCGCCTCCTGCATCTAGACTGTTTGCCAGCACCGGGTCATTACCAAAGGCAGCTGCGTGCAGGCGAACTGCCTCTTCAGCGACTTCAGATAAGCCAATTCCTTCAATATTGGTGGCTGTGCCGGTAAAATATCGCTCAACAAATTTGCTATTTAAGCCAATAGCTTCAAAAATTTGTGCGCCACAATAAGACTGGTAGGTAGAAATACCCATTTTGGACATGACTTTATACAGGCCTTTGCTGATAGCCTTGACAAAGTTTTTATTAGCGGTGTAGCTGTCTGCCGCCATGTCTTTAATCGTTTCAAAGGTGAGCCACGGGCAAACGGCCTCTGCTCCATAGCCAGCCAGTAACGCAAAATGATGAACTTCACGGGCAGAACCAGTATCAACAACCAAACCAGTGCTAGTACGTAACCCAGCTTTTACAAGGTGTTCATGCGTTGCAGAACAAGCAAGTAGGGCAGGAATAGCCACACGATCTGCACTAACATTTCGATCAGATAAAATCAATATGTTAATACCGCCATGCACTGCATCTGATGCTGCTTTGGTAATGCTAGCGATGGCAGCCTCCATCCCTGCTTTGCCTAGAGAGACAGGGTAGGTGATGTCGAGTACAACAGATTTGTATTGGTTTTGCGTGAGGCTAGCGATAGATTTTAATTGCTCCAACTCATCCAGAGATAACACTGGCTGGCTGGCCTCTAAGCGAATGGAGGGTGTAGTCTCATCCACACCCAAAAGATTAGGTTTTGGGCCAATAAAAGTTACTAAAGACATCACCAATTCTTCGCGAATCGGGTCCACAGGCGGATTGGTGACTTGTGCAAAGAGTTGCTTAAAGTAATGATATAAAACTTTGGGCCTTGCTGACAACACCGGCAGCGCTGCATCGTTACCCATCGAGCCTATCGCTTCTTCGCCATTTTGTACAATGGGCTCTAGCACAAATTTAATGTCTTCTTGCGTAAAGCCAAATGCTTGCTGCATATCAAGCAAGTCAGCCGCCATTTTCAATTGGCCTTCAGCTTTTGGTAAGTCACTCAAAAAGTAGCGTGTTTTTTCAATCCATTGTTTATATGGTTTAGCGTTAGCCAGTGCTTTCTTTACTTCTGCATCATCGATAATGCAACCTTGCTCGGTATCAATCAGGAGCATTTTGCCTGGTTGCAGACGCCATTTTTTTACAATTTTTTCTTGCGGAAAGGTCAGCACACCCATCTCTGACGCCATCATCACAATGTCATCATCAGTGACTAGATAGCGCGCAGGACGTAGACCGTTACGATCCAGCGTTGCGCCAATGGTACGACCATCAGTAAATGCTACAGCGGCCGGGCCATCCCATGGCTCCATCAAGGCTGCGTGATACTCATAAAAAGCACGGCGGTCTTGATCCATCAACGGGTCATTACTCCAAGCTTCCGGAATCAGCATCATCATGGCATGCGGCAAACTATAACCACCAGCAACCAACAACTCCAAACAGTTGTCAAAGCACGCCGAGTCTGACTGTCCTTCAACGATTAGCGGCCACAGCTTTTCCAAATCCTCACCCAGCACGCTGGAGCGCATCGCTTCATGGCGCGCCGCCATCCAGTTTACATTACCTTGAACCGTATTAATTTCGCCATTATGGGCAATCATGCGGAACGGATGCGCCAAATCCCAGGCGGGGAAAGTATTAGTTGAGAAGCGTTGATGTACCAAAGCCAATGCTGAAACTAGGCTTTCGTCATTTAAGTCCTGATAGTAAACACCTACCTCATTGGCCAGCAGCATACCCTTGTAAACAATGGTGCGGGATGAAAGTGATGGCATATAAAATGCCGCCTTATCTTTCAATTCCAACGCGCGCACTGCATGTTCTATGCGCTTGCGAATAACAAACAATTTTCGCTCAAAAACGTTTTGATCCTTACCAGATGATGCAATAAACACCTGACGCATCACCGGCTCAACTTCACGGGCTGCCAGCGCGATGTTGCTGTTATCCACTGGCACATCTCGCCAGCCTAACAATATTTGGTTTTCTTCGGCGATGATTTTTGTGAACAGGGCTTCACATGCCGCACGGTTTTTGGAAAGCTGCGGCAGAAATACATTACCCACAGCATATTGACCTGCCGCAGGCAAATTGATACCAATCTTGGCGGCTTCTTTACGCATAAATGCATCGGGCATTTGCATCAGCAAGCCCGCGCCATCACCTAATTTAGGGTCGTAACCAGTTGCACCGCGATGAGTAAGGTTCGTCAGCAGCTCCAAACCTTGCTGCACGATTTTGTGACTTTTTGCGCCTTTGATGTGCGCCACAAAGCCCACACCACAGGCATCTCGCTCGTTTGATGGACGATACAGGCCTTGTTTGACCGGTTGCCCAAATTCAAATTGAGATGAAGTATCTAAAGCGTTTTCTGAGCCGATTGAAGTACTTAAATCTGATGCCATATTATTTAATCACAAAACGTTAAGCGGAACCTTCAATTTTACCGCCTAACGCCTATGAGTTCAACAAGTTAGGCGCCATTTACAGAAATTATTTTATTAAGCTTTGGGTTGGCGTGCGATCAGACAGAAACCGCTGCAAATGCTTTTTTAGCGGCCAAAAGTGTTGATTCAATATCTGCATCCGTATGCGCAGCAGACACAAAACCAGCTTCAAAGGCGGATGGCCCTAGATAAATGCCACTGTCTAGCATGCTGTGGAAAAATTGATTAAAGTGCTCTTTGTTGGATTGCATCATCTCATGATACGAACTAGGACATTTTTCGCAGAAATAAAGACCAAACATGCCGCCTACGCTTTGGGCGTTAAAGATTACCCCAGCCTCATTTGCAGCTGCCTTGAGACCATCCATTAGCTTTTTGGTCTGAGCAGTCAATTTAGCATGAAAATTCGGCGCTTGAATCAGCTCTAAAGTTTTCAAACCAGCCGTTACCGCAACGGGGTTGCCCGATAATGTACCTGCTTGATAAACTTTTCCTACAGGTGCTAGACATTGCATAATGTCTTTGCGTCCGCCAAATGCCCCCACCGGCAAGCCGCCGCCAATCACTTTACCCAACGTGGTCATGTCTGGTTTGATATTGTAAAGCGCTTGGGCGCCGCCCAAAGCTACGCGAAAGCCCGTCATCACTTCATCAAAAATTAGCACCGCGCCGTGCTTGGTGCAAAGCGCACGCAAGGTTTGTAAAAACTCCATGTGCGGCACAATTAAATTCATATTGCCTACCACAGGCTCAATAATGACGCAGGCAATTTCATCGCCCGATTGGGCAAATAAATCACTTAACTGCTGCGTATTGTTGTATTCAAGCGTCAAAGTGTGAGCAGCCACACTCGCTGGAACGCCGCCAGAGTCAGGTTCGCCGAAAGTGAGCAAGCCAGAGCCGGCTTTTACCAACAAGCCATCTGAATGACCGTGATAACACCCTTCAAACTTCACAATTTTATCGCGCCCGGTAAAACCACGCGCTGTGCGAATCGCGCTCATGGTGGCCTCAGTGCCGCTACTATTTAAACGTACTTGCTCCATGCTCGGCACGAGCTTGTTAATGAGCGCTGCCATTTCAAGCTCCAACCCCGTTGGCGCACCAAATGAAAGGCTATTGGCGGCTGCCGCCTGCACCGCAGCTACCACTTCAGGATGTGCGTGACCTACAATCATCGGCCCCCAAGAGTTGATGTAGTCGATGTATTCTTTACCGTCAACATCCCAAAGTTTGGAACCCAGCCCCTTTTTAAAGAACACTGGCGTACCGCCCACACTACGAAACGCGCGCACTGGCGAATTGACGCCACCCGGAATTAGCGCTTGTGATTTTTCAAAAAGGCTTTGGTTTTGCGAGATTTTTTGTGTAGTCATATTGTCGCCTTAAATTTTTATAAAAAAACTATTTTATCAGAGTGTCCGATAAGTGTTGTGAACCCTTTGATTTAAGCTAAAATTTGGCACAACCCTTTTGACATGCTCTGTAAGCCTTTATTTATAAGGCTCGCAGAGCATCAAAGTTTTCTCGGGGAAAATAACGGCTTAATTGCTGGCTCGTTTCAGTAATATTTTCTGCACTAAACAACGCATTCACAACGGCGATAGCATCTGCACCCGCCCGCAAAACTTGTACTGCATTTTCAAGGGTAATGCCACCAATGGCCACCATCGGCACGTGAATCTGTTGTTCTGCTTCCTTAAAAAGACTAAGCGGGGCATGACGTGCATTGGGTTTGGTGTCGGAGCTAAAACATGCGCCAAATGCCACGTAATCTGCGCCGGCTAATTGCGCCTGCAATGCGAGATCAATGCGATTGTAACAAGAGGCGCCTAGAATTTTGTCCGCACCAAGCCTTGTGCGCGCCTCTTTTAAATCCCCATCCTCTGCGCCTAAATGCACGCCATCCGCATCGAGCGTTAAACAAAGTTTAATAGAATCGTTAATGATTAACGGAACGCCATATTGCTGACACAATGGTAACAGTGCACGTGCCTGCTGGGTTTTTAGCTTATGATTAGCGGCTTTGTTGCGATATTGCAGCAAAGCAACGCCGCCTTGCAGCGCTGCCGTTACTTTTTGTACAAGCAATGCCGTATCTGGTTCATCTGGAGTTATTGCGTATAACCCCCTGATTTTATGCCGTGAATTCAATCTGAATGCTTTAATTAATGCGCTTTTGTTGTTACATCACCACTGGTGACCACTGTATCTTCTTCATCACGCGCCCAAAACAAGCGATCAGGAATATATTGCCCCATACCAGGCCGAAAGCCATTTTTAAGGGTTTGCCAGGTAAACTCTTGTGCTTCCAGAACAGCTTCTTCAAGCGTGAGGCCGTGCGCCATGCAAGCGGCTATGGCGCTTGTAAGCGTGCAGCCAGAGCCATGATAACTGCCAGCCAAACGCTCCCACTTATACGCCTTGATAAAATGATTGTCCCCGTACAATGTATTGGTAACTTCATGGGTGCGCTCATGTGTGCCGGTAATCAGCACATATTCACTACCCATCGCCAATAATCGTGCTGCGCTTTCATCAAGCGAGGTGAGTGCGACTTCATCGTTATCTTCAGCAAAGGCCAATCGGCGCGCCTCTAAACTATTGGGTGTAATTAAAGTCGCTTGCGGAAACAGCAACTCAATCATCGCCTCCATCATTTCATCATTACTTAAATCATCGCCGCGACCAGAAGTTAAAATTGGATCAATTAACAAAGGCACATCTGGGTAATCGGCCATAATTTCTGCAATCACTGCAATATTTTCTACTGAACCTAACAACCCAAGCTTAAATGCAGACACTTGCACATCTTCTAAAATGGCGCGCGCTTGGTCGTTCACCCATTCAGCATCCATTGGCAACACCCCATTTACACCAACGGTATCTTGCGCTGTAATCGCTGTCACCACGGACAGTGGGTGGCAACCAATGCTGGCAAATGTCAGAATGTCTGCCTGCAAACCTGCTCCACTGCTAGGGTCAGTGCCTGCAAAAGTGAGTACGGATGGTGGTGACTGATTGCTCATAAGCGATAACTTTATTGGTGAATATGGAGCGGGCGATGGGAATCGAACCCACGGCTCTAGCTTGGGAAGCTAGGGTATTACCATTATACGACGCCCGCATTAGGGTGCAATTATACCCGAATCAATTTGCTGGTGACGACACTGTCGCTGTGAGAATTGAATTGTTCGATGGGTGTAGCATTAGATAATGGGAGTTTGTTGTAGAATTTCCGTTGCTACAATACCCTTGGCATGGTTTGCCCAAAACTTTTTATGTGAGTCTTCGCCATTTTTAGTTTACTCGCCTACCCGTTGTTCAATTACTAAATAGTTAAATAAGGATCCACCCCTTCAGCTTGCTCTGCGTTCGCATTGTTTATAAGTAACAACGCGAAAAGAATTGGGATATTGGCGACCTGAAAATTTAGGCATTTGATTCATGTTTAATATAGTTTATATATTCGTACTAATCTGCTAATTTTTGGTCGTCAAAGACTTATTTTCTATTCGCTTAGACAAAAAATTATAATTGGCATGTATTAAATTTTCAGAATTCTAATGGATCTACATCAATCGCCCACCTGACCTTAACAGATGTAGAATGTCCTCTTAATTGTGTCATCAATTTACAAAGTAACGCTTGCATGACCCCTCTACTGCCAGCTTGCATCAATACATAGCCACGCTCCATGCCTTTCAAACGCTCCATTTGTGGGCGAATCGGGTCATAAACAACCGCTTTAGTGTTTAATTCTCTAGCAACTCTGAATGCATAACTTAAGAACTTTTGAACCAAATTAAAGTCTCTGGCTTCCGCGCGCAATAATGCCATAAACACATAGGGAGGAAATTGCATTTGTTGGCGCTCGCGTAACATTGCATTTGCATAAGTTGCATAATCCTGTCGGCGCAGTGCATTAAATAACACATGTTCAGGAAACTGTGTTTGAATGATGACTTGCCCGGGTTTATCAGCGCGTCCTGCACGACCGGCCACTTGCATCAATTGGGCAAACAACCGTTCACTTGCCCTAAAATCTGGGCTATGCAGGGCGCAATCTGAATCAATCACGCCGACTAAAGTTAAATTAGGAAAATCATGGCCTTTGGCAAGCATCTGCGTGCCTACCAAAATATCTATTTCTTGCCGGTGTACTTTGTCTAAAATTTCTACCAACGCGTTTTTTTTACTAATACTGTCTCGATCAACACGCGCGATTCGCGCGGCTGGTAGCAATTGCGCCAGCGTCTGTTCTAGGCGTTGCGTGCCATGCCCGGTCGGATGCAAATCTGCATTGCCGCAACTTGGGCATTGATTTGGTATTTTTTGCTCATATCCACAGTGATGACAGCGTAATTTTCGCTGCCCCAAATGTACCACCAATCGGCTACTGCAACGGGTACAGGGCGCTATCCAATGGCACGCTGAACATAATAATACCGGCGAGAATCCACGGCGGTTGATAAATAACAAACTTTGCTCGCCACGCGAAATTCTAAGTTTCAATGCCTCTATCAATTGCGGGCTGAACCCGTGTTGTAGATTCACTCTGGTTGTGTCTATACATTGAATAACTGGTAATTGTGCTGCAGTAACCGCACGCTGGTTTAGGCTTAACAGGTGATATTTATTTGTTGTCTTAAGTCCCGTCACCAGGGTCGTAGCATTGTGCCAGCTTTCTAAAGAGGGCGTTGCAGAACCAAGAACCACTGGAATATTCAGCCATTTTGCTCGTACCAATGCAACATCGCGTGCGTGGTAGCGCATACTATCTTGCTGTTTATACGAGCCATCATGTTCTTCATCAATGATGATCAATTTTAAATGTGGGAGCGGCGTAAAAATTGAAAGTCGCGTTCCAATGATGATTTTAGCCTCTCCTGATTGCGCCAACTGCCAGTGATGTAAGCGCTCGCTTTCACTCAAGTGGCTGTGTAAACTCACGAGTGATATGCCAGAGAAGCGACTTCTAAAACGCGCCTCTAGCTGAGGGGTTAGATTAATTTCCGGCACCAATACCAAAACCTGTGCTGCAACTTGCTTTAACACATGCTGCATCAAGCGAATATAAACTTCAGTTTTTCCGCTTCCCGTAATTCCGTGCAATAGCCACGCCTTGAAATGATGTAAGTCTTTTACCACTTGTGCCACAGCCAATTGTTGCTCATCGTTGAGTTCAGGCACCGTAATTCCAGGTATTTCTGCTACGCGCTGAGCAAAATGTACTTGCTTGGCACAAACCCATCCATCTGCTTCAAGTTGCTTGACCGCCTTACGCGCGCTACTAGAGATTAAGTCTAATTCAGCTTCGCTCAGTGTATGGTTAGCGAGCAAAGCCAAAAAGACTCGCTGTGTCACCAACCGCCGCTTAGGAATTTGCGCAGCAGTTTGACTGCGGCCAAAATCGGTCAAACGATACGCGAACTGTTTGCGTGCAACGGCTGGAGTCACTTGCCGCAAACGTCCTGGCAGCGCGGACATCACTGCCTGCCCAAGCGGGTATTGATAATATTCCGCGCTAAATTGAATTAATTTAAGTACTTCTGCATCTAGCGGCGTTTCATTAAGAAAAGCCTGCTTTATTGACTTTAATTTTTCAACAGAAATATCGCTCGATTGGCTGAAACCCATCACAATTCCTATCTGATTTCTGCGGCCAAACGGCACCAGCACACGCTGGCCAACAGCCAGTGCGCTATCGTCTGACAAATAATCAAATAAGCGATTTAACGGAACATCTAGGGCAACTTTTACGATTGATTTTTGCAAAGTGATATTTCTAATAAAGTTGGATTCAACAATTGTTTCAAGAAAAAATAACTACAGTAGGTTAAAATAGCACTTTTAGCATTTCATGCAATTATTGTGAAAACACATCTTACCCAATTACTGGCGATTGCCGCAAAAACAATTGCCCCAGAACTTCAGGTGGACATTCTACTCGAAAGACCAAAATCACCTGAACACGGGGATTTTGCAACAAATATAGCGCTGGTGTTAGCTAAACCACTCAAGCTGAATCCTCGAGCCATTGCCACACAGCTCATTGCGGCCTTGCCTAGCAGTGACTACATTGCAAAAACAGAGATTGCCGGTGCTGGGTTCATCAACTTCTTTTTAAGCAGCCAGTCTCAGCAAAAAGTGGTCAAAGATATCCTACAAGCTGGGCAACATTATGGTCGCAACCAAAATGGTCAAAGGCAAAAAGTCCAGGTAGAGTTTGTGTCAGCAAACCCGACCGGCCCATTGCATGTTGGGCACGGCCGTGGTGCGGCAGTTGGTGATTGTTTAGCCAGATTATTAGACGCAAACGGTTGGGATGTGACACGCGAATTTTATTACAACGATGCTGGCGCACAAATTGAGAACCTTACAATCTCTGTTCTGGCAAGATGCAAGGGCATTTCAACAGAGCATGAAAGTTTTCCTGAGAATGGTTATCGAGGTGAATACATTAATGATATTGCAGCAGCATTTTTAACCAAGCATACTGTGATTGCCGACGATATTGAAGTGACTGCCAGCGGGGATATCAATGACCTAGATTCCATTCGAGCTTTTAGTGTTGCTTATTTGCGTCATGAACAAGATTTAGATTTAAAGGCGTTTCAAATCAAATTTGATGTATTTTCGCTAGAAAGCGCGCTGTATACAACAGGTAAGGTCAAAGAAACCGTTCAAGCACTCATCAACAGTGGTCATACTTATGAGGCAAACGATGCGCTTTGGCTCAAAACCACAGATTTTGGCGATGACAAAGACCGCGTCATGCGTAAAACAGATGGTAGCTACACTTACTTTGTACCGGATATTGCCTATCATACCGATAAATGGAACCGAGGTTTTGTGCGGGTTATTAACGAGCAAGGCGCTGATCACCACAGCACAATTACACGTGTGCGTGCTGGTCTGCAGGCGTTAAATATTGGCATTCCCAAAGGTTGGCCAGACTATGTGTTGCATCAAATGGTCACCGTGATGCGCGGCGGTGAGGAAGTTAAGCTTTCTAAACGTGCTGGGAGCTATGTGACGCTACGCGACTTAATTGAAGAAGTTGGCTGTGATGCAACACGCTACTTTTTGGCCGCACGCCGTGCTGACTCACAATTAGTGTTTGACATCGATTTGGCCAGGGCGCAGACCAACGACAACCCTGTTTTCTATATTCAATATGCCCATGCACGTATTTGCAGTGTATTGGTACAATGGAATGGTGACAAATCCGTATTATTGAATGCTGATCTTTCTCCGCTCGAGAATCCACACGAAACTGCGCTATTGCAGCGTTTAAGCGCATATCCAGAAACCGTAGAAAATGCCGCAAATGAACTTGCGCCACACGTCATTGCTAATTATTTAAAAGATTTAGCAAGCGACTTACATAGTTATTACAACGAATATAAGTTTTTAATTGATGATGAAACCGTTAAAATGGCACGCTTAAGCTTAATCTCTGCCACACAGCAAGTGCTCAGAAACGGACTGGATTTACTGGGTGTAACTGCCAAAGAACGAATGTAAGGACATTATCTGCCATGAGTAAAGATTACAAACAGAGCGCCGAAAGGCAAACACGCAGCAAAAAGGGCAGTCCATTTTTAACTGGGCTATTAATAGGTATTTTACTGGGCATTGCTGCTTCGCTCGCAGTGGTCGTTTATCTCAAAAGAGACGATAACCCATTCGCGATTCAAGCGAATAAGCAGACAGCCAAATCGCTCTCTGACAAAATTGCTGAGGATGCGAAGTCTCAAGACAAAAACACCACCCCCAGCGCCAACAGCGCACCTGAGGCGAGTGCAAATGGTGACGAAACAAGCTATGATTTTTACACGATTTTACCCAGTGATGAAAATAAAATTAGCAAAGAAGTTGAAAGTAGCTTGAATGCCAATCAACAGCCAGCCACGAAAAAAACTTACTATCTGCAAGTAGGTTCTTTTCACACTGAAGAAGAAGCTGATAATTTAAAAGCAAAACTTGCTTTGCAGGGCTTTGAGGCCGTTGTTCAAACTGCTGATATTCCTGAAAAGGGCGTGTGGCATCGTGTGCGAGTAGGCCCGCTTAATGATTTAGACCAAATCACAAAAACCAAGACGGATTTACTTAATAATGGTTTTAATGCAGATCTCATTAAAATTAATAGCGAAAGTTAATTGCCAGAACTTGTCAGCCAAACACTATGTCACACGTTAGGTGTTTGTTTTGACTGATTTACACCATTAAATAAAGTAGAAATAAATTTAAGGACTATTTATGTTAAAAAAACTACTCGCTTCATTTTTGTTAATCTCTTCTTTCAATTTAATGGCAGCTGACCCGCAGATTGGCCAAGATTTTGAAAAGACCGCGCAAGTGATTCCTACTGCAAACCCTGCCAAAATCGAAGTGAATGAAATCTTTTGGTATGGTTGTATTCATTGTTACCACATGGACCCTGTACTTGAAGCATGGGCCAAAAAATTGCCTGCTGATGTCACATTCAAGCGTACCCCAGGATTGCCAAACCCATCTTGGGCACCTATGGCTAAAGCTTTTTATACCTTGGAAGAATTAAAATTACTTGAAAAATTGCACACACCATTGTTTGATGCTGTGCATAAACAAAAAGTGCTTAACCCAACCGATGAAAAGGCAGTCATTGACTGGATTACTAAACAAAGCGGGTTAGACAGAATTAAGGTAGAGGAACACTTTAAGTCCTTTAGCATGAATAACAAACTTAACCGTGCTGCACAAACCTTTAAGGCCTCAGGCGCAACCGGGGTGCCAAGTTTAGTGATTGACGGTCAATACATTACCTCAAGCACAATGGTTGGCGGTAACGAGCAGGCGTTAAGAGTGACGGACTACATCGTATCTAACATTCGCGCAGACAAAGCGAAGGCGGCCACACCTGCAAAAAAGTAGTTGAAAAATCAAGCTGGCTATCCTCTTTTTTGAAGAAGATTTTTAATTGGTAATCCATAACGTTAAGCGCACTAACTGATTTTCGCCAGCTAATTTACACAATTCCCGTTTCTATTATTCATAATGAAACGGGTTTTTTACGTCTATAGGACATTGGCTACTCATGAAAATATTTATCACTGGTGCATCAAGCGGAATTGGTAAAGCATTAGCGCTCGCGTACGCAAAAAATAGTGCTGCCAGCCCTGTAATGATTGGGCTGGCAGCTAGACGACAAGATGTATTGCACGAATTGGCAAATGAATTACAGACCGTGCCCGATGTTCAGTGTGCGATTTATCCACTTGATGTTAAAGAAAGTCATGCGCTGGATACCGCAGCCAAGGACTTTATACAGCGCTTTGGCGTACCGGACCTTGTGATTGCCTGCGCCGGTGTGAGTCGCGGAACGCTCACAGAATTTAAAGAAGATAACGCCGCGTTTCAAGCGATGATGGAAATCAATGTGCTTGGCATGGTGCATACTTTTCAACCTTTTATCACTGCCATGAAAAGTGTAGGGCATGGTCATTTGGTGGGGATAGCCAGTGTTGCAGGCGTTCGTGGCTTACCTGGTGCTGGGGCATATAGCGCCAGCAAAGCCGCCGTCATCAACTATTTAGAAAGTCTGCGCGCAGAAATGCTGCATGAGAATATTGCTGTGACAACCATTTTGCCAGGCTATATCCGCACACCCATGACTGATGCCAATCAATTTCGCATGCCATTTCTGATGGATGCGGATGTATTTGCAAAAAAATTCATCCATCAAGTCGCCGCTAAACGCCGGGTTTGTGTGATTCCATGGCAAATGGGTATTGTAGTAAAATTAATGCGCATGATACCGCCAGCACTTTGGGATAAACTGGTTAAAAATGCACCTCAAAAATCACGCATCATAGAAAAGCGTTAACGCGCTAATCATTCACGCTATTTTTTGGAAGTATCTTAGCAATGCGCTCTACACAAGACGACTTATCCGATGAAGTGATGTGTCCGTGCAGTGGCACCTCACGTGGCAACATTCAAAAACTGTTTGAAGAAGGTCTGGATATTGACGCAATCTCCAGAAGGACTGGCGCAATTTCTGGCTGCGCGGGCTGCGAGTGGGATATTTCGCAATTTCTAAAAGAACTCGCCATTTTGCAACAGAAATAACACTAGCGCGGGTGCAGGCTGCTCCTACCTACACCCTGAATTGCCCCGGATGCAGTAGACACTTTTAAGCCTCATAATTACGCTTAAAAGGAGCATCAAATGGTTAGCAAAAGATTTACAGAAGAATTCAAATTAGAAGCCATCAAACAAATTACTGAGCGG
>Ga0208195_1003671_pt1 | contig 12852 bp, 10 predicted proteins | sample AD_UKC077_MetaG_FD_184441 | JGI IMG/M metagenome (GOLD analysis project Ga0208195, IMG submission 184441) | Active sludge microbial communities of municipal wastewater-treating anaerobic digesters from USA - AD_UKC077_MetaG (SPAdes) (version 2) | ecosystem: Engineered > Bioreactor > Anaerobic >...
TTATCACTAACGGTTCTCATCCTGACAGCATTTATGTCTTCATGTTCGGACAAAACCGTGGAACGGATTACATATGAGGCCAATGTACCTGTATATATGTCATTCAATGAATTCCGGACCAGTTTCACAAAGAGTGATCCTATTGAAATATCTCAACCGGGAAAGATCTATTTCAAGGATAATTATCTCTTTGTTAACGAAACAGGCAAAGGCATCCATGTAATCGATAATTCCGACCCCGCCAATCCTTCAAAAATCGCATTTTACGAAATATTGGGAAATGTGGATATGGCAATCAGCGGGAATATTCTTTTTGCCGACAGCTTTATCGATCTTGTTGCAATAGATATAAGCGATATTGAAAACCCTGTTGAAATCGACAGGATAGAAAATATATTTCCTGATATTGTACCGGAGGGTGACAAGTGGTATCCATATGCCAATGTTGACAAGTCACAGGGGGTTATTGTCGACTGGGAAACGAGGACGATAACAGAGGAACGCGAACCCGGAAGCAGCTGGGGTGGAAATCTGTACAGGGGCGAATTGACATTTCTCATGGCTGCTGACGGCGCTGCAAAGTGGTCAGCCGGAGCCGGAACGGCAGGCTCAATGGCAAGATTTATGCTTAATGATCACTACCTCTACCTTATTGCCCATCCCTGGATGATGAAGACAGTTGATATCGCGAACGCTGAAGAAATGAACATTGTGGACAGCATTGACGTTGCCCGTAACATGGAAACCCTCTTTCTGCTCGGTGAGAAACTGTTTGTCGGGACAACTACTGGTATGCTGATCTATGATGTCAGTAATGCAACTAAACCCGGACTCATATCGCATTATGACCATATAACCGCCTGCGATCCGGTGGTGGCCGATGAAAACTATGCCTATGTTACACTTCGTTCGGGAACCAGGTGCGCCAATGGCCGGAACCTGCTTGAAGTCATTGATATTTCTTCAATCACAAATCCCTACCTGGTGAAATCATATCCAATGTACAACCCACACGGGCTCGGGATCGACGGAGACCTTCTTTTTATCTGTGACGGAACGGCCGGACTGAAGATATACGACAAATCGGATCCCCTTGAGATCATAAACAGGAAAATAGCTCATTATCCCGATTTCAATACCTATGATGTCATTCCAATGAAAGGTACGCTCATGCTTGTCGGAGAAAAAGGAATATACCAGTATGACTATTCCGATCCACAGAACATAGTGGAACTAAGCCGGATCCAGATAACAGGAAAGGAAGAATAAAATATGAATTCTGAAAGAATTATAACGGTTATCTTGATCATCGCTTTAAGCATATCACTTTCTGCTCAAAACAGCAAAAAACAGACCGTGGTACTTAAGGGCGGTTCGCATCTGACCGGCACCATACTGTTCGCCGGTCCGGATTCCCTGAAGATGAGAATTACTTCTCCCCAGGTGATTACCCTGAATAAATCCGATATCACGCTAAGCTCGCCTGTGCAGGGAATTGAAAAACCGTTTATTGACAGGCACGGCTATTCGATAAGGCTTTCAGCATCGTCGCTTACCGGCCGCAATGACGAGGAAAAAACCGGCAGCATGAGTTTTCACTTTTCAAATGCCTATACTTTCAAAAATGGATTGAGTATAGGTTTCGGTACAGGCTATGAAGAATTTGATGTTACAGTGATGCCTGTATATGCCGATCTCAGGTATCATCCGCTCAAAACGCGGATGTCGCCCTTTGCATGGATCAAGAGCGGATGGTCCTTTGGCTTCGGTAAACTTGATGACGGGCGATACTATTATTACAATTTCCCCGAATCGAAGGGAGGTCTGATGTTCAATACCGGAGCAGGTATGGAACTCGCGTCATGGAGACGTAATGCAGTGAATATCGGCGTGGGTTACCGCTATCAGAAGATCACTTACAAATACGAACATGATAGGAGTGAACGATATATGAATGAGCTCATTACATGCTATAACCGGCTTGAGGTTCAGTTTGGTTTTGTATTCCGGTAAAGCAGAAATATGAATAAATCTGCAGTAAAATCATCCGAATTAAGTTAATTTGATGTGGCTTAATCCGGATGATGGAAATGAAAAGGAGAAAAGAAGATGAACAGTCAATGTCAGACAAGGATCTTGTCAGGGGGGCCCTGGCCGGGGATTCCCGCGCCACGGAGCTTCTCTACAAGCGCTTTTTCTCCTTCGCCATGTCAATCTGCATCAGATATACAAAAAACCATGAGGAAGCAATGGAGGTAGTTAATGACAGCTTTATGAAGGTACTTGAGAATATATCGGATTTTGATGGATCGAGGTCTTTCATGGCCTGGTACGGAAGGATACTTGTCAATTCCTCCGTTGACAACTACCGGAAGAACTCAAGAAGGCAGTCTTTCAATATGCTTCTGAATGACCAGGTACTTTCCGGAGAAAATGAAGATCCTCCGGTACATTCGGAGCTTTCGGCAAAGGAAATATTGTCGCTTTTCAGCCTTCTTCCCGATAATTACAGGATAATCTTCAACCTGTACGAGATCGAAGGTTATACGCATGATGAGATAGCTTTAATGCTTGATATAAGCGCATCGGCATCAAGGACTATTCTTTCCCGGGCAAAAAAGACGCTCAGGAAACTGTATGCAAGGAGTTTTAACCCTGAAAATAGGAGCCATGAATAATTTTGACGACAAACTCAGGGATAATATAAAAAAGGCATTCGACAATTACAATTCTGATCACCTTACCGACGAGGGATGGGACTCGTTCGTGGCAATGCAGAAAGGCAGACGCAGACGAGCGGTCATCTTCCCTCTTTGGGTAAGGGCGGCATCAGTTCTGTTGTTAATCGGCCTTGGAGCAGTTGTTGCATACCGTCTGTCAGTACGGCAGCCGGACCTGGAGCTTATTTCAACTGTTGAATCAGCAGCCGGCAGTAACGAAGACAGGCTTGTTCAGGAATCTGCTCCGCCGACACATACACCGCTTCCTGAAAGCGTTTCAGAACCTACAGTCACTGACGGCCGGACTGCAGCGAAAGATCAGGATATACTTCCTTCAACCGCTTACGGGGAAACATTGCTGAAAACAGCTCAAACCGTCAGTGAAGGCAAGATGATCCGGGAAACACCGGAAAGCAGATCCCATTATCCGGGTATCTCTCCGGTTCCTGTTCCTGCCATAGCTCTAAATGAGTTATATTACAATGCAGTTTCTGATGAAATAAGGCCTGAATACAGCATACCGTCAATAATTCCCGCTGATGGATCAGAGACTCTTGAGCCATTGACTGATACTGAAAAGAGTTCCGGAGGAAGAAGTATACTGGCAGGCATGTCGGGATTAATGGCCCAGGCAGGAGAAAAATCGTCACCGGCTTCCGGTATGTCAATGGGATTTTATCTCAGCCAGAAGATCACCAGGAGGTTATCGGTCAGGCCGGGCCTCGCGCTTGCCATGCAGTCGTTCGGCCTGAAGAACGGCGGCCAGATGGATAAAATGTCCTATAATATCCCCCTGCACGACGGTACCAATGCCATTCCCCACTCATACGAAGGCCGTTTAAGCATGGTGGCCCTTGAAGTGCCTCTGAATCTTGTAGTTACCCTGTTTGAAAGAAAAGGTTCCGGCTTTTTTGTTTCAGCAGGAACCTCTTCACTGTTCTATATCAGTCAGCAACTGAAAGCCAATGTTGTCAACAAATACACAATGAATGAATTAGGTGCTTCTGCCGACTCTCATTATTCCGCCACAATGTTTTCAACTGTTGAAGTTGAAAAGGAATATGATTCATTCAGCAGCGCCGACTTATTCGGATTGGCAAACATTTCGGCCGGATATTCCTTCCCCTACAGCAAAACAGGCATCATGCTCGTTGAACCCTTTGTTCAACTGCCGGTTAATGATCTTACAAGTATGGATCTGAGGATAAGATATGCAGGGATATCAATGAAACTGCAGTTTGGAAACAATAAATAGACGCACGACTCAAAGGTGTTCTTCCCCTACGCCCCGTGCCCTGTGCTCTGCGCCCTGTGCCCTGCGCCCTGAGCCCTGAGCCCTGTGCCCTGTGCCCTTACTCCTTTATCGAGTTGTAGTAATTATTGAAAATAGTCTTCACAAGCGGCTTGTAGTACAGCCAGAAGAATCTGCGTGGATCGCCCGTTTTATCGGAGTAGCTGATTCCCTTGATGCCGTTGAAGCCCTTCAGCCGCGACAGGCAAAAGTTAACATCGTTGTTGGCAAAATCACCCGCGAAATAGAAAGCTCTTCCTGTTGAATCGCAGCTAACTGCCGGGAAACTGTTTTTAAGCATCCTGGCTTCGAGAAGTTCATCTCCGGCTTCAGTTGTCGAAAGTTCAAAGCTTGAAATCACGTTGCTTTGAAGCGGGTCGATTATATCAAACCACTTGTCGAAGGCGACTGTTTCGGGTAATCCGTATTTTGAGGCATTTTCAGCGTCGGTATGTATATATGCCCTGGCATCAGTGAGGTGTGTCCCCTCTTCCAATACCAGGATATTATTGTCGCTCAGAAATACTATTCCCGGTTTTGTGAATGTCCACGGCTCACCATATTCTTTCCTGTACATGGCAGCCATCCACACAGGGAAGTTTTTTGAAGTGGTGTCGAGTTTTTCAAAATACTTGCCTGCCCATCCTGAGACCTTTATCCCCAGTTTTTCCTGTGTTCTGTAGGATTCAAATTCTGTAGTCGGAAATCCAAGTGTGTTGTATTCGAGAATAATAAGCTTGTTCCTGTTTTTCATTTCATTGACCAGCAGATAGTCGGTGTTGTTCAGGCCTCCGTATATCTTTCTCGAGCGCCTGCTTTTATTGACACCCACGTACCAGTCGTTGAAGAACACCCCGTAAGTATCGGCAAAATAGATTGCATCGGTCTTATCGGGAAGGTCGATCATTTCAGAAAGATGGTACTCGTTAGTTTTATTTCCTCTTTCCTTGAGGGGTCTTGTAGGAGCAAACCCGTAATAGTCTTTCTTGTAGGAATAGGATGCTTTATTCTCTTTTTTCACGAAACGATCGTTATTGAGTATCCATGTCAGCGACCTGTGATGAATCCGGTCGAGAGTTGGCACCGTTTTATTGAGAACAAGCACGTCGAGAGGCTTCTTCTCCTGGAAGGTCCATCGGATCAGGTTAAAAAACGGAAGAGCAAATATCAGAACGATAATGCCCAACAGGCTTATCAGCAGAGGCTTTTTCATAACTGCATAAATATCTGAAACTATTCAAGTACTGTTTCACAAATACATTTATAGACAGTAAAATAACTGTAAAACATGAATTTTATTTTCCGAAGACCCTATATTTTATATCAATTCGGCAAAAAATGTCAAATATGTGCCTTTTAGTAACCCAAAGCCGAATTATTGCCTCTTCTGTCAGGTCCTCCGGCTTTCTTCCCGTTTGGCATTATCATTATTGCATTCACTCTTCCTATACTCTTCCTCTCGTTCATTTCATGGCCTGCCGCACGAAGCTTATCAACTGTTGCAGGAGGAAGGCCGTCACTTTCCCAGTTTACGCGGTCGGGAAGCCACTGGTGATAAAATCTTCCTGCATCAACAGCTTCTGAGATATTCATCCCGAAATCAATCACATTAACCAGTACCTGAAGCACTGAAGCAGGTATTGTAGAGCCTCCCGGTGAGCCTGCTATCAGAAACAGTCTGCCCTTCTTTTCCACGATGACGGGTGTCATTGAGCTCAGCATTCTTTTACCGGGCTCAGCCGAGTTAACATTTCCCCCTGTAAGTCCGAACATATTCGGCACACCTGGTTTGACCGAAAAATCGTCCATTTCGTTGTTAAGCAGGAATCCGGCGCTGTCAGCCACAATGCTGCTTCCGTATGTAGCATTCAGGGTTGTCGTGACCGAAACTGCCATTCCCATCCTGTCGGCAACCGAATAATGGGTTGTCTGGCTGCCTTCCACGGGAGCGATAATACCCGGATGAATTGAGGAAGACGGTGAAACGGTATCGGGGCGGAAGCTTTTCATTCTCTCCTCAAGGTATTCATCGTTCAGAAGCCGGGAAAGCGGTATTTCATAAAAATCCGGGTCGCCCAGGTACTTCGATCTGTCGGCATATGCCCTTCTCTCGGCTTCTGCAATCAGGTGAACCGATTCCATCGAATGAAAGCCCATGTCTGCCACGTTAAAAGGTTCTATCATTCCCAGAACCTGGAGAAGGATCACACCACCTCCTGAAGGAGGTGAAACGGTAATGATCTTATACCCCCTGTAATCGCCAATGAGGGGATCCCTGAATTCAGAAGTATAGCCGGCAAGATCTTCCTCCGTGATAATGCCGTTGCCCTTTTTCATCTCATTGACTATCATCCGGGCAGTAATCCCTGAATAGAAACCTTCCCTTCCCATGTCCCTGATCCTTTCGAGGGTTGCAGCAAGTTCAGGCTGCCGCAGGGAATCGCCTTCAATCCACAGCGTATCCTTGACAAATGCAGGCAGTCGCCTGTTCCTCTGTATAAATTTTTCCCTGTTTCCGTTAAGGTCTGCTGCCTGGTCTTCAGTAACCGGGAAGCCCTTCCTGGCGAGGTCTATAGCCGGTTGAATCACATCCCTGAACGGCAAGACTCCGTACCTCGAGTGAACTCTCAGCAGGCCGTCGACGCTTCCCGGGACACCGGCAGCCAGGCAGGTTTCAGTGCTTAGTCCGGGTACCACATTACCCGAATCATCGAGGAACATTTCAGGAGTGGCAGCCATCGGCGCTCTTTCCCGGAAATCGATCATAGCGGTTTTCCCGTCTGCTTCCCTGATTATCATAAAACCGCCCCCTCCTATGTTTCCTGCCTCGGGATAGCAGACCGCGAGGGCAAAACCCGTCGCCACCGCGGCATCAACGGCATTTCCTCCCTTTTTGAGTATAGCCACGCCTATCCCTGAGCCTTCCGGATGGGCGGAGACAACCATGCCGCTGTCGGCTGTCAGCATTTTTCCTGAAGAGCCTGGCCGACCGGAAGATTCAGGTCTGCATCCAGCGACAATAAAAACAAGGATAAGGATTATGAACAGATTGCGTTTCATGATCAGACTGATATAGAGTTTCAGGGTTGAAAATTAGCTAAAATAAACATAGATACGTCAGGATATGAAAAATGCGGCATTGCCATGTTTCTCTTTCCCCGATTGTTTTATTATTTTTGGGCAAATAAGCAACCATGCTGGCAAACCAACCACTGGCTGACAGGCTGAGGCCGAAGAATCTTGATGAATTCTGCGGTCAGGAGCATCTTGTGGGCTCCAGGGGAGTGCTAAGGAAAGCTATCGAATCGGGAAATATACCTTCCTTCATACTTTGGGGTCCTCCCGGAACCGGAAAAACAAGCCTTGCCTGGATCATTGCCAATACCCTTAAACGGCCATTCTTTCACCTGAGTGCCGTTCATTCGGGTGTAAAGGATGTGAGGGAAACCATTGAAAAGGCAAAGAAGCAACAGTTTTTCAATCAGCCAAATCCCATCCTTTTCATTGATGAGATCCACAGGTTCAACAAATCACAGCAGGACTCGCTTCTCGGCTCTGTTGAACAGGGTATTATAACGCTTATCGGAGCCACAACCGAAAATCCCTCCTTTGAAGTGATCTCCCCCCTCCTCTCCCGCTGTCAGGTATATGTAATGAATCCGCTTGGCGAAAAAGAACTTAAAAGTCTTCTCCACAAGGCACTTGAGAAAGACCTGTATATCGGGAAATTCGACATTGAAATCACTGAATATGAAGCTCTTCTCAGAATATCGGGAGGTGATGCCAGGAAGCTTTTCAATGCGCTCGAGCTGGTTGTGGCCGGAGAATCGGACAAAACCGCCCCGGAGAAGATAATTATCGACAATGATACGGTTCTCAGGCATGTACAAAAGAACCTGGCTATTTACGACAAGAGCGGGGAACAGCACTATGATATAATCTCGGCCTTTATCAAATCGATAAGGGGAAGTGACCCCAATGCCGCTGTTTACTGGCTGGCAAGAATGGTTGAAGGCGGCGAGGATCCAAAATTCATTGCACGAAGGATGGTGATACTTGCAGCCGAGGACATCGGGCTGGCGAATCCCAACGCCATTCTGCTGGCCCAGGCGTGCTTTGAATCGGTCAATGTGATTGGCTGGCCCGAATCGAGGATTATACTGTCGGAAACGGCAATATACCTTGCAACAGCGCCTAAAAGCAATGCCGCCTACATGGCAATTGAAAATGCCCAGGCCCTGGTAAGGGAAAAAGGAGATCTGCCCGTTCCGCTTAATATACGGAACGCCCCTACGAAGCTGATGAAGGATCTGGGGTATCATAAGGATTACAGGTATGCCCACGATTATAAGGGCAACTTTATAAAGGATGAGTTTCTTCCCGGTGAGATAAGCGGAACCAGGTTTTATGATCCCGGATCCAATCCGCGGGAGGAGGAGATCAGGCGGCGACTGAGGAACATGTGGAATGACAAATACAATTATTGATAAAAAAGATTGTAAAAGAAAGGATATTATTATATTTACATCATAATGAAACACAAGGCGCCAGATATTCCGGGCCTGAAATACACCGATTCGGGCAACTTCCTTCTTATTGCAGGACCATGCGTGGTTGAGAACGAAGAAATAGTCTTTTCAACTGCCGGGCGTCTTGCCGAACTTGCAGACAAGTATTCAATCCCATTTATTTTTAAGTCGTCGTACCGAAAAGCCAATCGTTCCAAAGCCGATTCCTTTACAGGCATAGGCGACATAAGAGCTCTTGAGATTCTTGCTGAAGTAAGGTCGAAGTATTCGGTGCCGGTTATAACCGACATACATAACCCTTCCGAAGCAGCAATTGCCGCGGGATATGTGGATGTACTCCAGATCCCGGCCTTTCTGTGCCGTCAGACTGATCTTCTGGAGACGGCAGCCCTGACCGAAAAATGGATTAACATAAAGAAAGGTCAGTTTCTTTCCGGTTCATCGATGAAATTCGCGGTTGAAAAGGTAAGGGGGGCAGGTAACAACAGGATCATGCTCACCGACCGCGGCAACATGTTCGGTTACCACGATCTGATAGTTGATTTCAGGAACATCCCCCTTATGCAGAAGAACGGAGTACCTGTCATTATGGATATTACTCATTCACTCCAGCAGCCCAATCAGGCAAGAGGAGTGTCCGGAGGCAATCCCGCGATGATTGAGACCATAGGAAAAGCGGCAATAAGTGTGGGAGCCGACGGAGTGTTCATTGAGACACATCCCAACCCGTCCACTGCCCTCTCCGACGGGGCCAATATGCTTAAGCTTTCAAAACTGGAACGGCTCCTGAAAATGCTTACGGCATTGCGAAAGACAATTAATACCTTTTAATAAAATATTAATCCCACGATACAGATGAAAAAGTTAATTTTTGCAGCAAGCTTTCTTTTTGCAGCCATCGCTCTGAATGCACAGAACCTTGATGAAATCATAGGAAAGTTTACAACAGCAAATAAACTCGACAGGATCGGCGACATCAAGACGATCAGGATCTCTGCAAAGACCTCTATCATGGGCATGGAAATGCCGACGGAGATTTGGATGAAGAGTCCCAACAAGATCAAGACGGTAACCAGCTTCAACGGACAGGATATGGTCCAGGTCTTTGACGGTGAAAAAGGATACAGTGTGAATCCGATGACTGGCTCCTCCAGCCCGGTGGAAATGACTCCCGAGCAGGTGAAACAGATAAGCCGCAACAACTATTTCAATAACTACATGGCCCAGTACCACCAGGAAGGAAAACTCAGTCTTGAAGGAGAAGAAAGCGTAAACGGCAAACAGGCTTACAGGATAAAGGCTGATCTGGGCAACGGGACCAGCGCCCTGATGTACATCGACAAAGCTTCCGGTCTTCTTGTGAAAACATCTGCCACGGTCAACCAGCAGGGTATGGATATAACGGTTGAAACCTATCCCTCGGATTACACCGAGACAAATGGTGTACTGCTTCCCATGAAGACAACTACATCAACAAGCGGTATGGATATTGTCATAAGCTTCACGAAGGTGGAAGTTGATATCCCCATTGAGGACAGTGTATTTAAACTGAAGTAATTGCATATTCAACCCATAATAAATTTAACCTATAATAAAAAAAGAGGTCCTGCCATGACCTCTTTTTTTATTGCAGCAGACCTGTAAGCCGGATTCTGTTCCGCCCGGGTCATCTGCGAAAGATATTCCGGACGGTTTCCATCATTTATCTTGTCCCGCAATCACTTGCAGGATCCTACGACCCACCCCCCGGCATTGGGCGAGCAACCCTCGACGCCGGTATACATGGTCTTTCAACCCATGGAGTGTACGGCTCCCGGCGTTACCGCCGCGACCGGTGAGCTCTTACCTCACCTTTTCACCCTTCCCCTGGCCCTGAAGCCAGGGAGGTTGTTTTCTGTTACACCTGCATACCCTTGCGGATATCTTTCCGTTAGAAAGCATGGCGCTCTGCGTTGTCCGGACTTTCCTTCCCCGGCCTTGTGGCCAGGAACGATGGAACGGCCTGCTGCTCTGCAAATATACTCAATTGCACGGAAAGATTATAAATTATTACTTTTGCTGCCCGGTCCGACACTCCCTGAAGAAGTATCGCCTGAAATCAGAAGATTCCCCGCGGATAATGCAGAAGCAAGATGCAGGATATAAAGATTGACGAATATGATTATGATCTGCCGGAAGATCGCGTAGCCCAGTATCCATTGCCGGAACGCGACACTTCAAAGCTGCTTTTTTACGATGGGAAAGCAGTGTCGTCAGATATATTCAGAAATATCGGGAATTATCTGCCGCCAGGCAGCCATCTGGTTTTTAACAATACCAGGGTTATAAGCGCCAGGCTTCTGTTCAGGAAAGAATCAGGGGCTCTTATCGAGATTCTCTGCCTTGAACCCCTTTTCCCCCATTCATACGAACTGTCTTTGTCCTCCCGGGGACCAGTTGAATGGAAATGCATAATCGGTAATCTCAAAAAATGGAAAGGCGGAGTTCTGGCTATGCAATTCAGTGCAGGAGGAAAATCAGATTCCCTCGCTGCAGAAAGGATCTGCAGCGAGGGAGAAGCCTGGAGAGTAAGGTTTTCATGGGAAAATCCTCATCTCAGCTTCAGCGAGGTAATTGAAGCATCGGGACATATCCCTTTGCCACCTTATATAAACAGGGAAGATGAAAACGAGGACAGATTCAGGTATCAGACAGTATATTCGGAAATAAAAGGTTCGGTGGCAGCGCCTACAGCCGGTCTGCATTTCACTGACAGATTGCTCGGCTCCCTGCACAAAAGGGGAATTAGTCGTTCAAACATAACCCTGCATATCGGTGCCGGAACATTCCAGCCGGTAAGGACACCGTACATATCAGGGCACACTATGCATCGCGAGCGGTTCTCGGTGACGGCCGGAACGATTGAAAAACTTCTTGAAAACCATGGCAGGACTGTTGCAGTCGGAACAACCCCGGTAAGGACTCTTGAAAGTCTGTACTGGCTTGGAGTAAAAGCCCTTGAGGGCAGACTGACTGAAAGCTCTGAAAGCACGGTAAGCCAGTGGGAACCCTACGGGGAAGGCAGGGAGATACCCGTCAGCGAATCCCTGAATGCACTGAAAAACCATATTACCAATCTGGGGATCAGGGAGCTGGAAGCATCAACGAGCATAATAATAGTTCCGGGATACCGCTTCAGGATGATTGAAGGGATAATAACCAACTTTCACCAGCCAAGGAGTACTCTGCTGCTCCTCGTGTCGGCATGGACCGGAAATGACTGGAAAAAAATTTATCGCCACGCTCTTGATAAGGATTTCAGGTTCCTGAGCTACGGAGACAGCTCGCTTTTACTAAAATCCATTAAAAACATTAGAATTTAGTGTAAGAAATTCGTATCTTGGTAAAAATATTTTTTGATCTCATTTTGATTATTCGTTATTTTGTTAACTAAACAATTCGGTATGAATGAAAATAAAATGATGCAGCAAATGGGAGCCGTTCTGAGCGCTTTCATGGTGTTATTCTACCTGGGCATCGGTATATTTCTGATCTTTATTTTTGACTCAAGCCTTTCGACTCTCGGCAGACCAATTCTTGTCATTTTCGGTGCTGTCTGCCTTTTTTACGGTGTATACAGGGCTTATACCTCATATATTAAAATCAGGGATCTGTTTTTCAAGCCAGATAATGAAGAAGATGAGTAAAACCGGCTGTTTGCTGATTTTAAAGTTGTCAGAAGCTCTCCGGGGAATATTAATAAGAGATTTGTCAGAAAGGATATTAAAATGAATTTATCTGATTGTTTTCAAAAATTTATTATTATTGCAATCCGGAATTGTATACCTAAGTCCGAGAATATTGTGAATATTACTACTCAGAATAAGTTTAGTTCAGGAATCAGGATCCTGAGTGCCGTCGTATTACTTGCAGTTATTACAGCCGGATGCGGATCAGGCGGGCAACAGAAGCTTGATGAGACTCCTACCAGGGGAAATATCAGGATTCTTGTAGACGAATCCTTTCAGCCTCTGATCGATACTGAGGTTTATACCTTTACATCGCTGTACCAGAATGCTTTCATAGAGCCCCTGTACATGCCTGAAGTGGATGTAGTGAACCAATTCATGAGAGATACCGCGAGAGTGATGGTTACAAGCCGTAAACTGACCGAAGATCAGATTGCATGGCTGAAGGAACAGCTCATAGTAGTGCGCTCAGTTGCATTTGCATGGGATGCCCTGGCACTGATAACCAATAAGGATAATCACGACACCCTCATGACCTTCAACAATGTTGCCGATATTTTTAAAGGCAGGGTCACCCAATGGAA
>Ga0208195_1003677_pt1 | contig 12839 bp, 8 predicted proteins | sample AD_UKC077_MetaG_FD_184441 | JGI IMG/M metagenome (GOLD analysis project Ga0208195, IMG submission 184441) | Active sludge microbial communities of municipal wastewater-treating anaerobic digesters from USA - AD_UKC077_MetaG (SPAdes) (version 2) | ecosystem: Engineered > Bioreactor > Anaerobic >...
AGACTGCTGCACCGTAGCATTCAGCTATCCTCCTTTTGGGTTTGTTGGTTCTTGGGCAAAACAACTCTACCCTCTAGGAGGATTTTTTCACACCTGTTTTCTCAATGAACTATTTTGGACAAGTGTGCGATAAATACTAAAATGAGGCTACGGATCTGGGCTGCCTGTGCCTTTCCATAATCACCGGGGATTGATCCGGGATTTATGATATGATACATGCAAAAACTCCCGCTGAACGGCGGGGGCGGTTGCCCGGCGCACATTCCCGTGATTGAACCGGAGGCAACGAAACGAGTATATGCCGGCAAAAGAGAACCGAGAAAAGGACTCCACCGATAGAGGTCGCGGCCTTTCAGGAAGCCGCCTCGATTTTTTGCACCAGATCTTGCTGTGTGCATCCCAGGACAGGCCCAAGCGCGAGTTTTTGTCCGATGTGATGAAGCTCATCCTCGAGCACTCCGGCTGCGATGCCGTGGAGACATGGCTGAACGAGGGGGCGGGCGAGTTGCGGTGCGAGGCATACACACGAATGGATGAGGAGGGAGCCTTCACGGTTGTGCCGCCCGATGGGGAGGCAGGCGGCCAAACCATGGCCGGCCCCAAAGGCCGTCCCGACATGGGGAAATTATACGCGGCCGTGCTGGATGCCGGTCCTGCCTGCGGTTATGCGACATGCATCGGGCATGGCAGTGTCTGGATTCACAATCCACGCCGGCTTTTTTCGCCTGATGCATCACCTGATCTCCCGATCGCATCCGGCGACATCAGCGAGGACGGCGGATATCCGTCGCTGGCGCTGGTCCCCCTGCGATCAGACAGGGGGCAGATCGGGCTGCTCGCATTCAAGGGCAGAAAAGGGGGCTCGTTCGATCCGGGGATGCTCGAACACCTCGAAGCCATTGCAGCCAAGTTCGAGCTCGCGCTGCATCACCGGTTTTTACAGGCAAAACTGCATGAACGGGTCAAGGAGCTCGCGTGTCTGTACGGCATCGCGCGGGCGGCTTCGGAGCCTGGCCTGTCTTTCGAGCAGAAGATGATGAGCATCGTCGCGTTGCTTCCGCGGGCATGGCAGTATCCCGCACATGCCCGCGGCCGGATCGTGATTGAAGGGCGTGCCTACCAGGACCCCTTGTTTGCGGAAGGAACTCGGAAGCAGACCGCCCCTGTGACGGTCAAAGGCGGAAACCGGGGTGCGGTCGAGGTCCACTATCCCGGCCAGAGACCTTTTTCGCAGGGCAACCCGTTTCTTGACGAGGAGCAGAGCCTTATCAACAATGTGGCCGGGCAGATAGCTCAGATGATCGAGCAGCGGGAGACCGAGGCGATGCAGAAAGAGCTTGAGGACCAGATGGCCCGGACGGACCGTCTGGCCGCGATCGGCCAGCTTGCCGCAGGGGTCGCGCATGAGCTCAACGAGCCGCTGAATGCCGTTCTCGGGTTCGCCCAGCTCATCCAGAAAACCGAAAACATGCCGGGGCAGGCTCGCCATGATATCGGGAAGATCGTCGAGGCAGCTCTCCATGCGCGCAACATTGTCCGCGAACTTCTCATCAACGCCCGGCAGGCCGCCCCCAGCTGGGGCAGTGTTGACCTGAACCGGGTCATAGAGGATGAGCTGAGCCTCTTCGAGTCCCTGTGCGCCAAATCCAGTGTCGATCTCAGGCGCATGCTCGCCCCTGGCCTGCCCGAAATCACCGTGAACAAGTCCCGGATGCTTCAGGTCATCTCCAACCTGATCATCAACGCCCTGCAGGCCATGCCCCAGGGGGGCGTCCTGACACTCGCCACATCGTTCGATGACGGCGGCGTGTCGCTGGTGGTGGAGGATACGGGCGTCGGGATGAGCGATGATGTGAAAAAGAACATTTTCCTGCCCTTTTTCACGACCAGGGACGTCGATCAGGGGACCGGTCTGGGGCTTGCGGTGGTGCATGGTATTGTGGCATCACATTCAGGACGGATCTCCGTCGAGAGCGCGCCCGGGAAGGGGGCAAGGTTTCTGCTGACCTTCCCGTACAGCGAGGCAATCGAGCCAGAGGAAGACTGAGATGAGAGCTGCCCGGAAAAACCGCATCCTGGTGGTGGATGACGCACCCACCGCGCTCGACATTCTCGAGCGGAACCTTTCCTCCCAGGGACATGCGGTGTTTGCCGCGTCAAATGCCGCCGATGCCGTGAAGATCCTCGAAAGCTCTCCCGTGGACCTGGTCATCACTGATTACAAGATGCCCAAGATCAGCGGGCTGGACCTCATACGCCACATCAGGGAGAACTTCCATGAAACCGAGGTGATCATGATCACCGGATACGCGTCGGTGAAAGGGGCGGTGGAGGCGGTGAAGATGGGGGCCGAGGAATACCTCCCGAAGCCTTTCACCGACGAGGAGCTCTTCTCGGCCGTGGAGAGGGCCCTGAACAAGCGGGAGCTGCGGACCACAGTGAGGGGGCGAAAGCCCCGCATCACTCCGAACTCCTACGGCATCATCGGAGACTCGGACGCTGTCCGGAAAATGCTTGCCGAGATTGGGAAGGCTGCCGAATCCACTGCCACGGTGCTTGTCCTGGGCGAGAGCGGGACCGGCAAGGAACTGGTGGCCCGGGCGGTTCACTACAGCAGCAGCCGCGCGGCGGCCCCGTTTGTCCCGGTCAACTGCGGTGCCATTCCGGAAAAGCTCCTTGAAAGCGAGCTCTTCGGCTTCATGAGGGGCGCCTTTACCGGTGCGCATGAATCTCGCGCAGGGTTTTTCCAGACCGCCGACGGAGGCACCATCCTGCTCGACGAGGTCAATGAAATGAGCCCCGCCATGCAGGTAAAGCTCTTGCGGGTGCTTCAGGACAAGCAGGTATGCATGGTCGGAGCCAGGAAGACCCAGAAGGTCGACGTGCGCATCACTGCATCGAGCAATAAGGACTTGAGGGCCCTGGTGAACAAAGGCATCTTCCGCGAGGACCTGTTCTTCCGGCTGAACGTCATCACGATCACGGCGCCCCCGTTACGGGAAAGGCAGGACGACATCCCCCTGCTGCTCCGCCATTTTGCGGACAAGTTCGCCGGCGAGCTCGGCAAAAAGGCCCCCGGATTTTCCGATGAGGCCGTACAGGTGCTCATGAGCTATGCCTGGCCCGGGAATATCAGAGAGCTCGAAAATCTCATCCAAAGGCTCATCATAATGATGGACGGAACTACGGTCAAGGCTCCCGATCTGCCGCCGTTCATGCGGTTTTCCGCCATGTCGGGGCCTGCTCCGTTCAGGTCTCTGGCAGAAGAGGAAGCAGCCTACATCCGCAGGGTCCTGGCGAGCGTAGACGGGAACAAGTCGCGTGCAGCCGAGATCCTGCGCATTGATCGCAAGACCTTAAGGGGCAAGCTCAAACCCTTCGATGCCTTTTCCGAGAAGTAGACCTTCAAGAGACCGGGGAATATCTCGCCGCATGAGGAGAATCTCCCCGCCTTGCATCCATCCCTGCTCTGCTGATGACATGCATGGCCCATGATTGCCATTCATGCCGGCAAGGCAAGTATATTCAATCTCTTGCTTGCCTGAATGACGATATATCTCCAGGCCGCGGCACCAGGCGCTTCCTCTGCTCATAGCATGGCACGTCCCTTGCTGATTAGTACTACAGTGGCGGAGTTTGGTTCAAGATTGGGGTCAGGTCTCAACATATGACACTCCCTGTGTCATATGTTGAGACCTGACCCCATGACTGATTACCACTGTAGTGTTAGGAAAGAGATGATAATTTCAGGGGGAAGGCATGACTGAGTACGTTGGGGGATTGTGTTCAACCTGCAAATATTCCTCGAAGTGCGCGCTCGTAAATGATACCTTGAAGGCTGTTCAGTTTTGTGAAGAGTATGAAGAAGATATATCCCCAAGGAAGAGAAAGAAAGGCGACTCCCCTTTCGGGGCGGGGTCTGCCGGCCCTCGTGCGGAAGGAGAGGCGGGCCGCACGGCCTTGGGCCTTTGCAGCAATTGCGAGCATCGGAAGGAGTGCAGTTTTCCCAAACCCGAATCGGGCGTATGGCACTGCGAGGAATATCGCTAAGGACAGGTGATGCAAGGAACAAAAAGCCCGTCCGGTAAAGAAGAGAGGGACATACACGGGCAGCATGTTGATAGCTAAAAAAAGACATCAAAAGTACGAGAGTATTTTAAAAAAAATAGTGGAGGCATAATCATGGGTAACACGTCATACAATCCTTACGAAACCGCCCAGGCTCAATTTGACAAGGTAGCTTCAATGATCGATCTGGATGAGGCGACCCGGGAATTGCTGCGTCAGCCAATGCGCGAATTTCACATGTTGATACCGGTTCGCATGGATGACGGCAGCATCAGGATATTCAGGGGATACCGCATACAGCACAACGACGCCAGAGGTCCTGCAAAAGGAGGAATACGGTTCCATCCGATGGAAACGGTGGATACGATTCGCGCCCTGTCCATGTGGATGACCTGGAAGTGCTCTGTTGTCGACATCCCGCTTGGCGGCGCGAAAGGCGGCATCATCTGCGATCCGCGCAGCCTTTCGGACTGGGAGCAGGAGCAGTTATGCCGGGGTTGGGTACGCCAGTTGGCTCGCAATATGGGCCCCAACAGCGATGTCCCGGCTCCTGATGTCATGACAAATGGAAAGCATATGCTCTGGATGCTGGATGAATATGAGGCCATTCATGGCGGCAGGTTCCCCGGATTCATCACGGGCAAACCGGTTGGTATGGGAGGATCGCTCGGAAGGACCGAGGCTACCGGTTTCGGCGTTATTTACGTCTTGCGCGAGGCGCTGAAGGAGCTGGGAATAAATCTGGAAAATACCACGGCGTGCTTCCAGGGTTTCGGCAATGTTGCCCAATATGCCGTCAGGCTATACATGGAATTTGGCGGAAAGGTCATAGCTGTCTGCTGCTGGGACAATATTGATAAAAAATCATATACCTTCCGCAAGGCGGATGGAATGGACTTCATGGAGCTGGCCGGCATTACGGATTCCTATGGCAGCATAAACAAGGAGAAGGCCCAGGCGTTGGGTTATGAAATCCTGCCCGGAGAAGCATGGATTGAACAGGATGTCGACATCCTCGTTCCGGCAGCCTTGGAAAACCAGATCACCGCGGAAAACGTTCACAGGATAAGCAAGCAGGTTAAAATAATTACCGAAGCCGCAAACGGACCTACAACCCCTGACGCAGACAAGGTGATTTGTGATCGAGGCATATTCGTTTTACCCGACTTCCTGACCAATGCCGGGGGGGTTACCTGCAGTTATTTTGAACAGGTTCAGTGCAACATGAATTATTTCTGGGGAAAAGATGAAGTCCTGGAGAAACTGAATACGAAGATGACCGCTGCATTCAAAGCCGTGTATGATCTTGCGCAGACGAAAAAGATAACCATGCGCGACGCTGCATATGTTATCGCCGTAAACCGCGTGGCGCAGGCGGTAAAAAACCGCGGATGGGTATAATATCAACTCTTGAAGCCGGGTTTAAACTTCAGTTTAAACCCGGCTGACAGGTTTTGGCGTTTCCCGGGGTCCTTTTTCACCGGATTTTGCCAAGAGGAGATCCAAGGCCCTGCTGAAAGACAGGGGGCCCTTTTCACACCCTCACCACAAAGCAGGTGATGAACCGTGGGTCGAGCTCCTCGATGCGGGCGATGCCCGAGAGCTCGTCTTCGAACCGGTTCAGCAGGAGGCCGGCGGCATCCTCGATGGACTGACGTTCGAGTTCGGGGGCAAGGGCGCCGAGAAAATCCTGAAGGCCGCGCCTGAAGCCCGGCACGAAAACCCGCCTGCCCGCCTCGTCGAAGCGGGTGACCGCCCGGATGAACTCCACCAGCTCGTCTCTTTCCAGGGGCCTGAAACCGGTACTTTTCTCCAGGAGATTGACCGCGAGCACAGTGAGGATGAAGGTCTCCATATCGAGGGCAAAGCCCGTGTTCGTGCCCGAGAGGGATTCCCTGCTCTCCCGCCACCTGAGCGCGTCCATGATCGTCGCCAGCGCGGCGATCATGTCCACGGCGTGCGTGACCTCTTCGAGCTGCTCCATGGTGGAGAACTCCCGGTCCCTGAACAGGGGGCGCTTCTTCAGCAGCCCTTCGGCGCAGGAGCTCAAGTCTTCGGGGACCATGGCTGAGTCCACGGTTCTCAAGGTTTGCCTGAGCCGCGCCTGCTGATCAAGGATCGCGTTGTATCCAAGGGAAAAGAGGGTTTCCGCGTTCATGGTGTCCAGGACCTCCCGGGCCTTTCTGCCGCCCCTCTTCATGGCCACGGCAAGGCCGAGCGAGGAGATCGCGCTTGCCTTGTCGATGCTGCTCTTGAGCTCCTCGGCCTCGTTTAAGGGGCGGTAGTCGGCCATGACGACCTTGTTGGAGAGATAGATCATCTCGACCATGAAGCGCTCCTGCGTCTCCCGGGACGTCTCCGCCAGGGAGGTCACGATGAGGTCCGTGTTCCGGGAGAAGTGATCCAGGTACACTGCCGGAAGAATGCCCCGGCCCTTGTCCATGTGGGGAACCTTTTCCTTCGATAGCCCCGCGTTCAGCAGACTCTTCTCGTGCGCCCGGCGGTAGATGCCCATCGCCTCCTCAGGGGGAGGGAAGCCCAGTTCCATGAGCCTCAAAGACCGCTTCTCATAGATGTTCTCCTCGATATAGGACTTCATCTCCCAGATCACCCCTTCCATGATCGCATAGTAGGTATCCTGGTAATGGGTGAAGATGAGGCTCAGCATGTCCTTGAGGAGCTGGGTCTTCTCGTCCTCCTCCTTGATGAGGAAGAAATAGTTGTCATCCAGGCTCTCGTACCCGGCATCCAGAAGATCCGGTATGCACTCGTCCGTGGGCACCACCTGCACCACCTCGATATAGGTCTGGTACAGGAGGATCATGATGTCCAGGTCGAGGGCTTCAAGCGCAACCTGCAGGGAATCTACCGATGCGTTGTAGATCTCCCAGAGCCAGTCCAGGAGGACATCCACAGAAAGGGTGTCCTTCTGCCAGCAGTCCATGTCGATGATATGGGAGATCGTCTCCGGAGCGACGTACTGGAGCAGGATCTGGCTGTCCGTACCCCAGGAGTCCTTGATGAGCATGTAAGTTTCCTGCGGCGGGAGTCGCTCCAGTATCTGCCGGGTATAGGGGGAGTCGATGATGGCGCGCGCGCGGTCGGCGGACGTGGCCGCCTGCACTCTCCCCAGTTCGTTTTTCAGGGTCAGTTTGGTGTCCATGATCCTTGGTTAACACACTCCCGAGGCGCTGATCAATACGGCACTCTACTCTTCTCCGATCACGATCCGGGCGGCTTTTGCGCGAATCTTCAGTGAAAGCGAGTCGATCAGGGAGTATGCGCAGGGAATGACGAAGAGTGTCAGAACCATGGCAAAGAGCAGGCCGAAGGCCACGGCCACCGCCATGGGGGAGCGCATCTCGGCGCCCTCGGAGGCCGAAAAGGCCATGGGGAGCATGCCCGCGATGGTCGTGATGGAGGTGATGAGGATAGGGCGCAGCCTAACCGTCGCGCCCTGGATGACGGCTCGGGAGCGTTCCATGCCGGTCTTTCTCAGGCGGTTGATGTAGTCGATCATGACGATACCGTTATTCACCACGATCCCCATGAGGATGATGAGCCCCATGAAGGCCGGGACCGAGAGCGCCTTTCCCGTTGCCATGAGACCGAACACCACCCCGATGTAGGCCAGAGGCAGGGTGAACATGACGATGAGCGGCTGGGAGAGCGACTCGAACTGGGCTGCCATGACCATGTAGATGAGGATGACGGCCACGATGAACGCCTTGCCGAGCTCCCTGAACGAGGTCTGCATGTCTTCGAAGGTGCCTCCCATCTCGTAGAAGTATCCCTCGGGCATGCGCAAGCCATGCATGGCCTGCTCGACATCGCGCATGACGCTGCCCAGGTCGCGCCCGACCGTGGAGCCTGATATGGTGACCACGCGGTTCTGATCCTTGCGGTTGATGGTGATGGGCCCCACGCTCTCTTCCAGGGAGGCCACCTGGGACAGCGGCACGCTGAACCCGAAGGGCGACGAGACGGGCACCCGTTTCAGGTCGTCCAGCGTCGAGCGGTAGACCTCCTGAAAGCGCACCCGGATGTCGTATTCCTCGCCCGCATCGTGGAAGCGGCTGACCACCTTGCCCAGCATGGCGGTTTCCACGGTTGCCGCCACCTGGGCCACGCTCAGGCCCATCTTGGCCGCCTTTTCCCGGTCGATTTTCACGTGGAGCTCGGGCTTGCTCTGTTTGAGCGACTTGTCCAGATCCGTGAGCCCTTCTATGGGCGAGAGCCTGAGCATGGCGGCGCTGCCGATCTCGTCGAGCTTCTCCAGGCTCGACCCGTATATATGGATCTCCACCGGCTTGCCGCCTCCGAAGAGGGAGCCGGCGATGTCCTCGAACAGGTACTCGACGTCCTGGAGAGCGGGCAGCTCCCGCCGGATCTCTTCGGCGATCATTTCGGCGGACTTGTCGCGGTCCTCCTTTTCCGTGAAACGGGCGAAGATCCGCGCCTTGTTCACCCCTGCGGTCATCTGGCCCTGGGCGGCCGCGTACTTGGCGTCGACCGTGACTCCCACCATGCTCCCGCAGGTGATGACCTCGGGCCGTTTCAGAAAGATGTCCTCCACCTGCCGGGCGATGTGGTCGGTCTCGGAGAGGACCATGCCCTCGGGCAGCGTGATGTCGACCATGGCCAGCGGGATGTCCTGCTTGGGCATGAACTCGGTGCCCAAAAACCGGGTGCACACAAGTGCCGCGACGAACATAAGGAGGGCGGCGCCCAGGGTGAGCCCGCGCCAGTTCATGGCTTTCTCCAGCAGGGAGGCGTACCTGGTGCGCATCCAGCCTGTCCAGCCGCCGGACTCGATACGCTCGTACACGCCCTTTTCCTTTTTGAAGATGGTAGCCGCGATCGCCGGAATGATGGTCACGGCGATGAACAGGGAGGCGAGCAGCGATATGCATACCGTGAGCGAGAGCGGGCGGGCCAGCTTGCCGGCGATGCTCTGGGAAAGGCTCATTGGCAGAAAGACCGCCACCGTGGTGAGCGTGCTCGCCGTGATGGCAAGGCCTACCTCCGTGGCGCCGCTGACGGCCGACTCATGCCGGGAGGCGCCCTCTTCCAGGTGGCGGAAGGTATTCTCGATCACCACCACCGCGTTGTCCACCAGCAGGCCCACACCCAGGGCGATGCCGCCTAAGGTCATGATGTTGAAGGTATATCCCAGCGCCCGCATCCCGATAAAGGTGGCGATGATCGACAGGGGGATGGCCAGGGCGATCGTGATCGTGGGCCTGACCGCCCGGAGGAAGACGAAGATGACACCCATGGCGATGAGACCGCCAACCAGCGCGTTGGCGCCGGTGGACGAGATGGCCCGCCTGATCACCTTGCCCTGATCGAGAATAAGGTGCAGGGAGACATCTTCGGGCATGATCTTCTCGATCCGGGCGAGCTCGGCCTTGACCCGGTCGGCCGCCTTCAGGGTGTTCACGCCCGACTGCTTCATGACCGCGATGATGACCGAAGGGCGGGAGTTGGTGCGCTCGAAGCCCCGGGTCTCCTTGAAGGAGTCCTGCACTTCTGCCAGGTCGGAGATCCGCACCGGCCTGCCCTCGGGGCTCACCGAGACGATGGTGGAGCGCGCCTGGTCCAGATCCCCGAAGTACCCGGTCGTCCGGATCAGGTATTCCTTTTTCCACGACTCCACATGGCCGCCCGAGACGTTCAGGTTTCCTGCCCTGATGCCGGCGATCACCTGGTCGAGCGTGGTGCCGGTGCTCCTGAGCTTCTGGGGATCGACCAGGATCTGGATCTCCCGCTCCTTGCCGCCGAAGATGAACACCGAGGCGATCCCCTCCAGGCGTTCGATCCGGGGCTTCACGACGTCGTCGATGTACTCGCGCAGGCGCCTGGTGTTCTCCATGCCGATGACGCCGTACTCCAGGATGGGCATGTCCGAGACGTTGAACTTGAGCACCATGGGCGTGTCCGCGTCATCGGGCAGAAAGTCCGTGATCCAGCTGATCTTCTCGCGCACGTCCTGCGCGGCGAAGTCCAGGTTCGTGCCCCATGCGAACTCGCAGAAGACGCTGGAGATCCCCTCCACGGTCATGGAGGTCACTTCCTTGATGCCCTCGACCGTGCCCACGGACTCCTCGATGGGCTTGGTGATGAGCGTCTCGATCTCTTCGGAGCCCACGCCCTCGTAGGTAGTCACCACCGAGATATACGGGAACTCCAGCTCGGGCAGGAGATCGAGACCCAGGCCGGAAAACGAGATGAGCCCGAAGAGGGTGATGATAAGGACGAGCATGGTGATGGTGATCCGGCGCCTGACGGAAAACTGGGGAAGATTCATGGGCTAGCTCTCCGGGGAGCCCTCTTCATGCGCGATCCGCACCCTGGTGCCCGACTTGAGCCCGGCGAGACCGCGGAGAACCACCAGATCGCCCTCAAAGAGGCCGCCGGTCACCTCGAAGAGGGAATCTCCCCCGATTCCCAGGGAAACAGGGCATCTCTGGACGAGGCCGTCTCTGACCCTGTACACGACATAGGAGTCCTCCCCCCGGATGAGTGCGTCCCCGGGCACGGCCAGGACATCGTTGCGGACCGTCTGGATAACCCTGGAGCGCGCGGTCATGCCCGACCTAAGCTTCAGGCCGGGATTTTCGAGGGTGATCGTGACCGTGAAGGTGCGGCTCGCTGGGTCGATGGTGGGATAGATCTTCGTGATGGTGCCTTCAAAGGACTGTCCCGGAACGGCATCGACCGTGATCGTGCCGGGGTTGCCCGTCCGGATCGAGCTGTAGATCTCTTCCGGAAGGTCGACCTCCACCTTGACCGTGCTCATGTCCATCATGACGAAGGCCTGCATCTGGGGGCCCATCAGCTCTCCCTCGTTGGCCGTCACGGCGGTCACCACGCCGGAGAAGGGAGCCTCCAGGCGGCACTCCATGAGGCTTCTCTCCGCGATTTTGCGGGCCGTGACTGCCTGGTCATTCTGGAACCGGGCGAGATCGCGGGCCGTAACGGCATCCTGCAGGTTCTGCTCGGTTACGGCCGTGGCCCGGTAGAGCCCCTCCATGCGGGCCAGGTCGCGCTCGGCCCGCTCGAGGGACGCCCCCGCCTGGTCGAGCTGGGATTGGGCGTGCTCCAGGGCCCGCTCATAGTCGAAGGGATCGATGAGCATGAGCAGGCCGCCCTTTTCGACAAAGTCACCCTCGTCCACGGGGATCTCCTTGATCCTGCCGGACACCTTGGGTCCGATCCGGGACACCTCCGAGGGAGTGACGCTGCCAACGGAGGTATAGGTTTTGTACACGGGGCGCCGGGATATTTCCGCGACCATGACCTCGGGCACCCGGGCCAGCGCCTGCTCCTCGGCAGCCGCAGACCCCCCCTGCTCACTCCCGCACGAGGCAACCCCGGACAGGAGAAGAAGGGACGCGGCGCACAGAGCAGGGATGGGGTTTTTCACCCGGCAACCTCCTAGAGGGTCCCCATGGCGGACTTGAGCGAGGCCAGCGAGGTGGCATAGTCGGCCCGTGCCGAGATATAGTTCCTTCTCGCCTGGTCGAGCAGTGCCTCGGCATCCAGGACATCGGTGGTGGTGGCGACCTGGAGATTATAGCGGTCTTTCTGGATTCTCAGATTTTCCTGGGCCTGGCCGATGGCCTGGACGGCGACCTCGGTCCTGGCCTTGGCCTCCTGCGCGGAAAGGTAGGAGTTCTTGACCTCCAGCAGGACCTGGTCCTTGAGGCTCTGCATGAGGTAGCCCAGCCTGCTCCTGATGGATTTCAACCGGGAGACCTGGAAATAGCTCGACCCTCCCTGGAAGATGTTCCATCTCAGCCCCACCCCCACGGTCCAGGCCCTGTCTTCGTCGACGTCAGGGTCTTCGCCGAGCTTTTCGTACTCGTAGGTGGCGGCGACATTCGGAAGGTACCCGGCGCGGGCGATCCAGACCCCTTTGTCGGCGTTTTCGATCTGAAGCCGGGTGCTCCTGATCTCCTGCCGCTGGTCCAGGGCAATCTCGCAGGATTCGTCCAGGGTTCTCTCGAGCTCGGGCATGGGTATCTCCTCTCCGATAACCACAGGCGCGGAAATGCTTCTGCCCAGGAGCGTGTTGAGCCGCGACTCAAGGAGCCTCACCGCATTCTCCGCAATGATGACGTTCTGTAGGCTCTCGGCATACCTCACCTGTGCCTCCAGCAGGTCGTTCTTCGGGATCATGCCCTGGTTGTAAAAGGCTTCTGCCACGTCGAGGTGCGCCTTGATCGACGCGGAGGAGCTCCGGGCGACCTCCAGGATCTCCCGGGCCTCGATGATCCCGTAGTAGGCGTCGACCACCTGGAATTTCAGATCCCGGACCTCCTGCTCCCTGTCCAGCCCCGCCACCCGGTAGTTGTTGGCCGCGATCCGGTAGGCATTGTACAGGGCTCCGCCGGCGAAGAGGGGCTGGGTCACCTCCACGGAAAAGCGGTAGTTGTCCCTGGTGCCGACAGGGAACGTGTTCATATTGGGGATGGTAATGGTCGGCTCCTCATCGAACCGCGCGTAGGCGTAGTTGAGATCCACGGAGAACAGCATGTCGGACAGGCTCGAACGTTTTTCCATGAGGCTCGCATACACCTGCTTGTCCTGCGCCCTGATGAGCGGGTTGTTGTCCAGGGCCAGGGCGATGGACTCCTCAAGCGTCATGAAATCCTGGGCAAAACCGCCGGCTGCGCCCAGAAAGACCATGCCGGTCACGAGAATCACGATTCTCCTAATCACGATAATCCTCCCTTAATATAAGCTGTAAGATCCTGGAAATGTAT
>Ga0208195_1003685_pt1 | contig 12803 bp, 7 predicted proteins | sample AD_UKC077_MetaG_FD_184441 | JGI IMG/M metagenome (GOLD analysis project Ga0208195, IMG submission 184441) | Active sludge microbial communities of municipal wastewater-treating anaerobic digesters from USA - AD_UKC077_MetaG (SPAdes) (version 2) | ecosystem: Engineered > Bioreactor > Anaerobic >...
ACCATCCCCACCGCTTTTTCCACCGCTTGTTTGATTCCGGCTGCATTTTTTCCTCCTGCTGAGGCGAAGAAAGCTTGACCGCCGCCACCGCCTTGAATTGCTTTGGCTGCTTCCCGGGCGATACTCACGGCATTCAATCCTTTTTCTACCAGATCATCGCTCAATAAAACCGTGAGTGAGGGTTTGTTATCATGCACACAACCGGCTACAAAAAACAGTTGGGTGTTTTGTAGATTTCTGATTTGGAAAGCCAGTGTTTTTGCCTGGTCGGCAGTCAGTGAGCCCTCATAGCGGACGGTTTTGATGCCGTTTACCTCAACTGCGTCAGCCAACAATTCTTTCCGCAGTTGCATGATTTTTTCTTGTTGGTAAGCTTCCACTTCTTTTTTCAGTGCAGCGTTCTCCTCTGCCTGTCGGCGGATGGCATTCAATACATCAGGTGTGTTGTGTAAAATCTCTTTGGCTTCTGCAAGTATATCCTGCTCTGAATCCAATAGTTTTTCTACTGCTTTTCCGGTAATGGCTTCAATACGGCGAATACCTGCTGCAATCGAGTTTTCGGATATGATGCGGACCATGCCTATATTACCGGTGGATTGAACATGTGTTCCTCCGCAAAGTTCGGCTGAGGTGCCGAATTGTACCACACGCACAGTTTCACCATATTTTTCGCCAAACAATGCCATGGCACCCATAGCCTGAGCCTCTGCAATAGGCATTTCCCTCGTTTCTACCAGGGGGTAATTCTTTCTGATCTTTTGATTGGCAATTTTTTCCACAGCCCGGATTTCTTCTTTGGTCATTTTTTGGAAATGGGAAAAGTCGAAACGTAAGCTTTCCGGACTAACAAACGATCCTTTTTGTTCTACGTGGGTACCCAACACTTCCCGTAAAGCCTCGTGCAACAGGTGGGTTGCAGAGTGATTACTTTCTGTGGCTGCACGTTTTTCCAAATTAACGCCGGCTGTAAATGCTTCGGTTACATCCTTGGGCAGCGTAGCAGTGATATGTACGGAAAGATTATTTTCTTTTTTGGTGTCAAGAATGGTGATGGTTTCGCTGTCGGATTTCAGCATTCCCGTATCACCGACTTGTCCACCCATTTCTGCATAAAAGGGGGTGTTCGACAATACCAACTGGTAATATTCTTTGTTTTTTTGTTTGACTTTCCTATAACGAAGGATTTCCGTATCAAATTCTTTGTAGTCATAACCCACAAACCGACTGTCGCCTTCACGCACAACAACCCAGTCGCCGGCTTCAATCGCTGCGGCATTGCGTGCTCTGTCTTTTTGTTGCTGCATTTCAGCGTTAAATTCGTCGTGGTTGACTTGCATGCCCTTTTCGCGCAAAATCAACTCAGTCAAGTCCAATGGAAACCCATAGGTATCATAAAGGGTAAAAGCAACTTTTCCACTCAACACACCATTGGTAGGCAAGTTTTTATCCAATAGTTTGATGCCGGTTTCCAAAGTTCTTAAGAATGAATCTTCTTCTTCTTTGATAACCTTTTCTATCAGTGTTTTTTGTGCCATCAATTCCGGATAAGCGCCTCCCATCACTTCAATCAGTACATCAATCAATTGATACATAAAAGCTTGATGTTGATTTAAGAAAGTATAAGCATAACGCACGGCGCGACGCAAAATGCGGCGAATCACATAGCCGGCTTTAGCATTGGAAGGCAATTGTCCATCTGTAATGGAGAAAGCAATGGTGCGCAAATGATCGGCAATCACGCGCATCGCAATGTCCGATTGCTCATTGGCGCCATAAGCAATACCGCTCAATTTGCTGATGGCATTGATAATTGGTAGAAAAATATCCGTGTCGTAATTGGACTGCTTGCCTTGCATAGCCATGCACAACCGTTCGAAGCCCATGCCGGTATCAATTACTTTGGCGGGAAGTTCTTCCAATGAACCGTCTGCTTTGCGGTTGTATTGCATGAACACATTGTTCCAAATTTCAATAACCTGTGGATGGTCTTGATTGATCAATGATTTCCCGTCAATCTTTGCCCGCTCGGCATCGCTCCTCAAATCAATGTGGATTTCGGAGCAGGGACCACAAGGACCGGTATCGCCCATTTCCCAGAAATTATCAGCTTTACTGCCATCAATGATGCGGTCTGCGGAAACATACTGCAACCAAAAATTGGCAGCTTCATTGTCGCGTTCCAAGCCCTCATCAGGTGCTCCGGCAAATACCGAAACGTAAAGTCTGTCTTTATCTAATTTTAAAACATCCGTCAGATATTCCCAAGCCCATGCAATTGCTTCTTTTTTGAAATAGTCACCGAAAGACCAATTGCCCAACATTTCAAACATGGTGTGGTGATAGGTGTCATGTCCCACTTCTTCCAGATCATTGTGTTTGCCGCTTACCCGCAAGCATTTTTGAGAATTGGCCACACGTGGATATAGAATAGGGTCATTGCCCAAAATGATGTTTTTGAATTGGTTCATACCTGCATTGGTAAACATCAAGGTCGGATCGTCTTTGATAACCATGGGTGCAGAGGGTACGATTTTGTGATCTTTGGATGCAAAAAAGTCTAAAAATGATTGACGTATTTCTTTTGAGGTCATGATGGGGATTGATATGTTAGTAGTTTTGGAAGTTATTGAAGTTATTGAAGTTATAAGAAGTTATAAGAAGTTAGAGAAGTTAGGGAAGTTAGGGAAGTTAACGGGGTCCGTGGTCGCGTGTTCCGTGTTCCGTGTTCCGAGGTCGCGTGGTTTGATTCGTTCAGTTTTTAGTTCATCGTTCATCGTTCTTCGTTTATAGTTCATCGTTTTTCGTTCTTAGTTCTTAGTTGTCTTTGTTCTTTTTAAATATTCTGAAAAGTAACGCAAAAGTACGTCATTTTTATTATTTTTGCACAAGATTGTCCGATAAAAGCATAAAAATGCCTTGAAACATGGCGAAGAAGAAGTACCTTTTTAACCCAGACACATTAAGTTACGAAGAAACTGATAACACCTTTTTACACTTTTTAAAAAGGGTGCTTCTTCATTTGTTGTCGGCTACTTCCATTGCAGTTGTCTTTTTCTTTCTTTTTATTTCATTTATAAGGTCTCCGGAAGAGGTTAAGCTCATTCAGGAAAAAAACAGATTGCAGGCACAATATAAGTTGTTGGAGCGCAATATGGATGAGGTGAACGAAATTTTGGAAGATATGCAGCAGCGTGATGACAATTTGTATCGTGTTGTTTTTCAGGCTGATCCGATTCCTTATTCGGTTAGAAAGTCGGTGACGGGTAAGTCGGATTATTATGACCAGTTGCTCACCATGACCAATTCGCAAATTGCGGCAGAAACGACTAAGAAATATGATGAGATTAAAAAGCAATTGTACATCCAGTCGAAATCATATGATGAATTGGTGGGACTCGCCGGCAAACAAGAAGAAATGTTGCAGTGTATTCCTGCCATTCAACCTATTCTCAATAAGGATTTGACCCGGACTGCTTCGGGATTTGGTTGGCGGATAGATCCTATTTACAGAACCAGGCGTTTTCATGCGGGCATGGATTTTACGGCTCCGACCGGTACTGAAATCTATGCAACCGGTAATGGTACAATCAGGAAATCGGGTTGGCAACAAGGTTACGGAAATACGGTGGAAGTCAACCATGGATTTGGCTACCTAACCCGTTACGGACATATGCAAAAGGTAAATGTCAGGGTAGGGCAAAAGGTAAAAAGAGGGGATGTCATTGGGTTTGTCGGCAATACCGGTAAATCAACCGGACCGCATCTTCACTATGAAGTGCATTACAGAGGAAAAGTTATGAATCCGCAGAATTATTACTTCTTAGACCTGTCGCCTGAGGAATACGACAAAATGGTACAATTGAGTAATAATGCGGGGCAGATGTTTGATTAATGAAGTATCTCTCTTCATTTTTTGGCTCACCAGGCAAGGTCAGTTGCGCGTGATCTGCGTTAATCCGCGAATCCTATATGCGTAAATCTGCGAGAAACCAACCTCGCGACTCCGGAACCCGCACCCCGCACCGCGGACCAGTTAAACGTTTCTAAAACACTCCCAAAATCTAAACAATAAAGCAATTAAGATACATATACACGGCATGTATCAGGCACACTATGAGAAACAAAACGGTAAAAAAGCGTGATTTATTCAATGAAAACGGGTGTGCCATCAACATAGCGGTAAAGTAAGCCGTAAGAGGCAGGAAAGCCAAGGCGTTGTGTGGAGAGCATAAATTCAGCAGCAACAAAAAGGCAAAATTCAATACAAAATAATTGATCCTTTTGCGTGTTTGCAAGGAGTCTTGCAATAAGTTTGAATAGATCCCTGCCAAGCTAATGATAAAAATAAGGATTGAAACAATGATATAAATCTTTTCGACCGGTGAAAAGGATTTGATAATCTCCAGAGGACGGAAATTAAGCCAAAAGTCTTTGAATATCAAGATTTCATGTCCTTTATACAGATGGTATGAAAAGAAAAATAGCCAGGGAACGATGGCACCCATCACGGAAGCGAGCCACACCCTGCTTGAAAAGCATTCTTGCTGAACGAACCCTATCCAAACAACAGGTATGATAAGTAAATATACGGGATTTAAGATTCCGCTGAATGCTATCAATAAACTTCCCCAAAAGGATTGAAGCACTGCATTTTTATCTTTATACATGCTCAAAAAGAGCATCAAGCTGACCAAGAAAAGAAAGCCGGCTATATGGGGATAGATGTGCAGATGCGCTCTCTTCCAAGTAGTTATAAACAAGGCATATAAAAAAACAGGGATAAAAGTTCTGACCCTGATGATGGCATATTTGCGGTTTATCGTCGCAACCATTACTAAATTTAAGATGGTAAGCAGTAAAATGATGAGGATATGCCACGCTGCATTGCCAACGGGTAAATCGGTACCTGACACGGAATTCCCATAAGTTTCGCGAAAGCAAACATAATTGAGCACCCAGCCACCCAAGAAAAGTAGTACAAGCATGATTGCCGACAACATGCTCGGATTAATAAGTTTTTGGATGACTGGGCGATTCATAAGATTCTATTCAGAAGTTCTGATCAAGCATTATTGGATAAACCCGCGATTCTTTAGCAAAGCGTTGGGGTTGGGCTCTTTTCCTCTGAAGTTGAGGTACAACTGCATGGCTTCATCCGAATCTCCTTTTTCAAGGATGTTGTGGCGGTACGAAGCAGCAACCGCTTGGTTGTAAATATCGCCTGTTTCGACAAATGCTTGATAAGCATCTGCGTCAAGCACTTCAGCCCAGGTGTAACTGTAATAACCGGCAGCATATCCACTGTTGAAAATATGGTTGAAATTGGTACTGCGATAGCGAACGATAATCTCCGGTATCATGCCCATACGCTCCATGGAAGCTTGTTCAAAAGCATTCACGTCTAAATCGTCTGCATTGGTTAGCATATGAAAATCCATGTCAAGAATAGCGGCAGATAATAATTCAGTCATGATGAATCCCTGATTAAAAGTAGCAGCATTTTGAATTTTCTCAATCAGGTCGTCCGGAATGGATGCTCCGGTTTCATAATGCTTGGCATAAGTTTTTATCACCTGAGGCTCGAAACACCAATTTTCCATGATCTGTGAGGGAAGTTCCACGAAGTCGCGAACCACGTTCGTACCGGAGAGACTGATATAATGACTTTGAGACAGCAGTCCGTGTAAGGCATGCCCAAACTCATGAAACAAAGTTTCAACTTCATCCATATTGAGCAAAGAAGGTTTTTGAGAAGTAGGTTTTGTGAAATTCCCTACATTGACGATGACAGGGCGAATGTTTTCACCGTTTCTGTAATGTTGTTCCAAATAATTACTCATCCATGCACCCGCGCGCTTTCCGGGTCGTGGAAAGTAATCGGTTAAGAGAACACCTATGAGTGACCCGTCCGCATCAGTAACTTCAAAGGCTTGTACGTCCGGATGATATTTGGGGGCATCGGCTAATAAATTAAACTGCAAGCCCCATAGTTTTCCTGCCAGATCAAAGGCGCCTTGTCTTACATTTTCAAGTTTGAAATAAGGGCGCAGGGCTTCTTCATCCAAGTCGTACTTTGCCTTGCGCAGCTTTTCTGCATAAAACCACCAGTCCCAGGCTTCCAGTTTTTCGCCTTTGCCTTCAGCATCCATTATTTGCTGTAATTCAGTCGCTTCTTTTTTGGCTTGATCCAGGGCCGGCTGCCAAACGGAGCTTAAAAACTCACGTACTTTTTGCGGAGTTTTTGCCATGGTATTGTCCAGGATAAAGTCGGCAGGTGTTTCAAAACCAAGCAGGTTCGCACGTTTAATCCGCAACTGCATGATTTTTTTGATGACTTCTTTGTTGTCATTTTCGTTGTCATTGTCACCGCGATTTGCCCAAGCCAACAATAAATCCTTGCGTAATTCCCTGTTTTCGCCGTACTGCAACACGGGTATAAAGCTGGCTTTAGAGAGCGTGAACAACCATTGGTCAGGTTGTCCGGCATCCTTTGCGGCTTCGGAAGCAGCAGAGATCACGCTTTCGGGCAAACCGGCAAGTTCGGCCTTATCGGTTACAAAACGCTGATATGCATTGTTTTCAGCCAGTAAGTTTTCACCGAACTTAAGTTCCGCCTGCTTCAATTCTTTGTTGATATCGCGCAAAGTTTGTTTGTCGGTTTCATTCAAATTCGCACCGCTTCGAACAAAATTCTTATAATACTTATCCAAAATGCGCTTTTGTTCGGGATTTAAGTCTAGGGTTTCTTGCTCAAGATGTAAGGTCTTTATTTTGTTGAAAATCTGTTCGTTTAAATACAGATTATCGCTGTGCTCCGATAACAAGGGAGTAACTTCATTGGCAATTTCATTGAGTTCCTCATTGGTTTCTGCCGAGTGTAAGTTGAAGAACACAGCAGATACCTTGTTCAGCAACACACCGCTCAATTCTAAGGCTTCTATGGTGTTTTCGAAAGTAGGAGCCTCCTTATTGTTAGCAATAGCGTCATACTCAATCTGTTGTTGTTTAATGCCTTCCTTGAAAGCCGGTAAATAATGTTTGATTTTGATGTTTTCAAAGGGAGGAATACCATATTCATTCTCATATTCGGAGAAAAATGGATTTTTTGAGTTGCATCCGATGATTGTCATACCAATGATCACGTATAAAAATATTTTTTTCATAAAACTGTATAATTAAATTGTAATTTCTTGTTTCTTAATCCCAATTTTGCACCACAAATGCTCTGTCCTTCTTCAGTTGCTCAACCAAGTCCTCCACGGCATTAAATTTCTTTTCATCCCTGATTTTCTTTAAAAAACTTACTTTCAGGTTTTGCCCATATATATCTTCTTGAAAATCAAGAATATGAACCTCTAAGCTGATGTTTTTGTCATTGTCTATGGTGGGACGTCTCCCGATGTTCATCATGGCTTTGTAGGGCCGGTTTTGCCAAAAAATCTCGACCAGATACACCCCCAATCCCGGGATAATTTTATCCGGATGAACCGGTTTAAGATTGGCAGTAGCAAAGCCGATTTTTCTTCCTACTTGATAGCCGCTGATTACTTCCCCTTCAAAGGAATAAGGATAGGAGAGTAGGGTAGTGGCTTGTTCTATGTTGCCATTTGCGAGGGCAGCACGAATAGCTGACGAACTGATTTGTTTCAATGTAGGTGTACTAAATCGAGTAGTCTTGATCACTTCAACTCCTATCTGTTTACCGTAAGCAACATATTCGGGAAATCCATCTGCTCTGTCCTTACCGAAACGATGATCGTATCCTACAAGCAATAGACCCACTTGAAACTTATCATGCAATATTTGGATAAAATCAAAAGCCGAAAGTGCTGCCATTTCTTTCGTGAATTCCAATTCAACGATGCTGTCTAATTGCAGTGATTGTAGTTGTACTCTTTTTTCAGCAGGGGTGGTCAGTAGTTGCGGCTTGAAATTGGTTCGCAATACCTGTTTCGGATTGTTGTTGAAAGTAAGCACCATGCTTTTCAGACCACGTTGCTCTGCTTCTTTTTTCAGACTATCAATAAGGTATCTGTGTCCGGCATGAACCCCGTCAAATAATCCGATTGTTGCCGCATATTTTTGTGTTGTATGATTCAAAATGAAGAGTTGATGCTGTTGGAGATGATCATAAAAATTTAAATAGTAAGTGCAAAGATATTAAATGTAGGTTACATAGTTACAAAGAAAAAAGGCGGTGTCTCATAAGTGCCCAACTGCTGCGTTACTTTCGATATTCGGGCTCAGTCACATACTTCAGTATGTTCCTTTGCCCTCAATCTCAGCGCCTTGCATTTAGACACTTTTAAGACACCTTACTGTTTTTTAGCTGAATATTCGTTTTGAGACAGCCTCTTTCTGTGGGCCCAACTGGACTTGAACCAGTGACCCCCTGATTATGAGTCAGGTGCTACTAACCGACTGAGCTATGGGCCCCTTGTTTGCCATTTAATTTAAAATTGCAAAGCGACTGCAAAAATAGTCATTTTTACTAATCCTGCAAATTGTAGAAAGATTAAAATTTGTAATTTTAATTTATGCCTAGATGGTTCCGAGGTCCGGGTTCCAGGGTCGCGAGGCGTCCACATTTATTCTCAATTGATTGCATTTTTGTATTTAAGGATTATACTTCTTCCTGTAATCCTTCGGACTCATTTCCATTTCTTTTTTAAACGACTTTGAAAAATGGAACTGATCGAAATATCCTAGTTTATAGGCTATCTCTTTGATCTTTAAATCAGAAAATTGAAGATAAGAACAAGCTTTCTGAATTTTTAACTGGTTATAATAATCGTAGGGAGGAAAATTCGTTTTCTGGGTAAAATAATTGCTAAAATGAGAACTTGAATAACCAACCGAATGGGCAATATCATCTAGTGTAATCTTATTCTCAAGATTATCCTTCATAAATAAAATACTTTTTTGAATAACATCAAGTTCTTTTGGTTTTTTTACCTCTCTGTATTGAACTAAATATTTCAGTGAAGCCAAAAAATACATCAAACAAAAAGTGGTATATTCCAGGTTATCAATACTATAACCCATCTCTAAGTTTTGATAAATTTCTTCAAATAATAGAATCCTGTCCAAATTTCTACTATCATAAGAAACAGAAGTGTCAATTACTTTATTGATTATCTGTGAAAACATAGAAGTTTTCGACCCTTTAAAATGCATCCAATATATGCTCCAGGGAGTTTTATCGTCAGCTCCATAAGCATGAGGTTGATTCGCTGGCAAAATGAATGTCATATCACGTGAAAGTCTATGAACTTCATTATTAAATTCTATCCAACCACTACCTTTTTCGCAGTAAATAAGAATACATTGATTGGTACCTTTTTCGCGTTTTCTATAATGGTATTTCGCAAAAGGATAATATCCAATATGGGTAACATATAATTGTTCAGTGATTGGATTTTTAGCCAATAAATCTCTAATATTATAAGGTAATATGATAGCCCTTTCGCCCTTAAAACCTTCTCCTATTCTTTTGCTCATTTTGTAAATATGATTTGTAAAACAACTGATTTAGTGTAAAAGCCGACAGCATGCGGCATTCAATGGTTTTTTACATTTTTATTTGCAAATATAGTTTTTATTGGCTTGAAATAAATAAAAATATAGCTATTTTTTACATATTTTACATAGTAGTGTACATTTTTTCATCAATTATTATCCTGTTACTTTGTACTAACAAAATTAATTTTGGAGAACACAACAATATTTGTCGTATGAAGAACACTTCAAGCATTAATACTGCTTATTTACTTTTAATGTCCTTGACCGCCGCATTGGGTGGTTTTCTATTTGGATATGATTGGGTTGTCATAGGAGGTGCAAAACCTTTTTATGAAGCTTATTTCAATATCGGTCACTTACCATCATTACAAGGCTGGGTAATGGGAAGCGCCATCTTGGGTTGCCTGATTGGTGTTGCAATTGCCGGAAGTCTTGCAGATAAGTATGGTAGAAAACCCTTGATGATGATTGCCGCATTGATTTTTATCGCAGCATCCGTCGGAACCGGCTTTTCTCATAATATTTCCGTTCTTATTGCCTACAGAATTTTCGGAGGTATTGCAATCGGAATTGCATCAACCGTTTCACCCATGTATATTTCAGAAATTTCCCCGGCTGCCATCAGAGGAAGATTCGTTTCTATAAACCAATTAACTACAGTTTTAGGTATTTTGTCGGCCCAGATAGTCAACTGGTTAATTGCTAAACCTATTATTTCCTCAGAAAATTTTCTTTTGTCCTGGAATGTACAAACAGGATGGAGGTGGATGTTTTGGGTGTGCGCTGTTCCTGCTTTACTTTACTTTATAATGGTATTTTTTATACCGGAAAGTCCCAGGTGGATGACGATAAATAATAGGTCGGAAAAGGCTTTTAAAGTTTTCAGCAGACTTGGAGGTAAGCAATATGCCGAAACGCAGGTTAACGAAGTTTTATCCACAAAAGGTGAAAGCAACAAGGACAATACTAAGCTTAAATCTCTTTTCCGGGGCAAGATGAAAAAAATTATTGTCATAGGAATAGTGATAGCGATACTCCAACAATGGTGCGGGATCAACGTAATTTTCAATTACGCACAAGAAATATTTTCGTCTGCCGGATACCACGTATCTGATATGCTTTTCAATATTGTAATCACAGGTGTTGTCAATGTCATCTTTACCTTTGTTGGTATGTACACGGTTGACAAATTGGGCAGAAAGTCTCTCATGCTATTGGGTACTGTCGGACTGACAAGTATTTATGCCATTTTAGGAGCCGGATATTACTTTAAAGTTACCGGAATTCCTATGTTGGTTTTGGTTGTTTTGGCGATAGCATGTTATGCTATGACATTGGCACCTATCACCTGGGTAGTAATTTCCGAATTGTTCCCCAATAGAGTTAGGGCAAAAGCCATGGCTGTATCAACCTTTGCTCTTTGGACCGCTTGTTTCATTCTTACTTTCTCATTTCCGCTGCTCAACCAAGGACTTGGAGCTTACGGAACCTTCTGGTTGTACGGACTGATCTGTCTTTCAGGCTTCTTTTTCTTAAAAAAGAACTTACCTGAAACAAAGGGCAAGAGCTTGGAAGAAATTGAAAAAGAGATTGTTGGATAAAGTAAGTGATCTGTTGAGATTTTAAATCGCATTATTAATTACATAAATTTTCATTATGCAAGAGATAACAAAGTATTTGATCAAACCTACGGTAAATAAACTTGGGGAAGTGAAAGCCTGGGAAGAAAAAATTATGCTTCCTACTTACGAAACAGGAGAAAATGAAAAGAATCCGATGTTTCTTGAAAAAAGAGTTTATCAAGGTAGTTCCGGCGTTGTGTACCCATATCCGGTGATTGAAAAAATAAAAGACGAAAAAATTGAAAAACCCTATAGAGCCGTATTTCTTGAAAATTATTATTTGAAAATAATGATCCTTCCTGAATTGGGCGGAAGATTGCAAATGGGGTATGATAAGATCAAAAAACGTCATTTTGTTTATTACAATCAGGTCATTAAGCCGGCATTGGTGGGACTTACCGGACCGTGGATTTCCGGAGGAATTGAATTCAACTGGCCGCAACACCACCGCCCGAGTACCTTTCTACCCACAGAAAGTTTGATCGAAGAAAATGAAGACGGCAGTGTAACCGTTTGGTGCAGCGAGGTTGAAAGAATGTTCCGAACCAAGGGCATGCAAGGGTTTACGCTGTATCCAGACAAGGCTTATGTGGAAATAAAGGTAAAAGTTTATAACAGAACCAACTTTCCTCAAACTTTCCTTTGGTGGGCAAATCCGGCAGTGGTTGTACATGATTATTATAAATCGGTTTTCCCGCCTGATATTCATGCGGTTTTCGATCATGGTAAACGTGAAGTTTCTACATTCCCTATCGCTACCGGAACCTACTACAAACATGATTATTCTGCAGGCGTTGATATTTCAAAATATAAAAACGTTCCTGTTCCTACTTCCTATATGGCGGTGTTGTCAAAATTTGATTTTGTCGGAGGTTATGAGGATGATGTACAAGCCGGATTATTACACGTAGCTAATCATCACGTATCACCCGGGAAAAAACAATGGACCTGGGGCTGTGGAGACTTTGGGCAGGCTTGGGACAGAAACCTTACGGATGAAGACGGTCCTTATATAGAACTGATGACCGGTGTTTATACCGATAACCAACCGGACTTTAGCTGGTTACATCCATTTGAAGAAAAATCGTGGTCGCAGTACTTTATGCCTTATTCCGACGTAGAGTATGTTAAGAACGCAACAAAAGATGTGTTGGCAAATATTTATGTAGAAAAAGGAGTAGGTAACATAGTTGTTTATACGACCTCAAAGTTTGAAGGCGTTCGTATCTTGATTCAAGATAAATCCGGGAACACTGTTTTTGATAAAACGGTAGATATTTCACCTGAAAATACAGCTAAGTACCAGTTTAATTACACCGGTAAGGAATACTTGATTCTAAACATTTTCGACAAAAACGGAAAACTTCTTCTTGAGTACAGCACAAAAAAATTACCGGAGAAAGAAACACCGGAACCTGCAAAAGCCGTATTGAAAGTCGATGAGATTGAAACAATCGAAGGGCTATATCTGTCGGGGCTTCATCTGGAACAATACAGACACGCAACTTACAATCCGGTTGATTATTATAAAGAAGCATTGAGAAGAGATGAGCGCGATGTCAGATGTAACAATGCTTTGGGATTATATTACTTACGAAGAGGCCAATTCAAAATGTCTCAACCCTATTTTGAAAAGGCTGTAAAGAGTATTACCAGGCA
>Ga0208195_1003696_pt1 | contig 12762 bp, 10 predicted proteins | sample AD_UKC077_MetaG_FD_184441 | JGI IMG/M metagenome (GOLD analysis project Ga0208195, IMG submission 184441) | Active sludge microbial communities of municipal wastewater-treating anaerobic digesters from USA - AD_UKC077_MetaG (SPAdes) (version 2) | ecosystem: Engineered > Bioreactor > Anaerobic >...
TGACGTTTTCTCCCCGTTTTGCATCCGGAATGCCGATGGCGCAGGCTTCCATAACCTTCGGGTGTTCATAGTACGCTTCATCAATGTCCCGGGGATAGACGTTGAACCCGCCGCTGATGATCATGTCCTTCTTGCGGTCAACGATGTAGAAGTATCCATCCTCGTCCATTGTGGCGATGTCGCCCGTATAGCACCAGCCGTCTCTGAGCAGGCCGGCGGTTTCTTCCGGTTTGTTGAGGTAGCCCTTGGTCACCTGCGGGCCGCGGATAATGAGTTCGCCCGGCTCGCCGATGGGCATATCCGTCTCGCCCTTGTCCAGATCGACAATGCGACATTCCGTATCCGAGATGGGCAGGCCGATCGAACCAATTTTCCGGATGCCTTCAAACGGATTGGTATGGGTCACCGGCGTGGTTTCCGTCATGCCGAACCCTTCACAGATGACCGACCCCGCCGTCTTTTCAAAATCATGGATCACTTCCACGGGCAGCGGGGCGCTGCCGGAAAAGAAGCCTTTGAAGCAGGTCATGTCGGTCGTTTTCATATTCGGATGATTCAGCATGCCGATAAACATGGTCGGAACCAGTGCGCCGAAGTTGGGTTTGAACTTGCGAATCGCTTCCAGAAGGGGCTCCGGCTGCGGTTTGGGAATCAGGATATCGCCCCATCCCTGGATAATGGAGAAATTCATCGCGCAGGACATGCCGAAAACATGGAAGAAGGGAAGCGCGCCCAGGTTGACATTGTAGGTTCCGGTGAACTTCGGGAACCAGGCGCGAATCTGCTGTACCTGCTTGCTGATGTTGCCGTGCGTCAGGATGACGCCCTTGGAAACGCCGGTCGTGCCGCCGGTGTACTGGTACATGGCCGTGTCGTTAAACGTCAGTTTTACTTTGGGCGGGTTGGGCTGCGATTTCGCGATGCAATCCTTCCATCGAAACACGTCATTGGCCGGTTTCATGGGTTTTGCCGGCAACAGGCCTTTTTTCTTGCCGACCAGCGGGAAGAGAAGATTGACCGGGAAAGGCAGATAGTCGCCGATGGAGGTGATGATAATCTGCTTCACTTTTGTTTTGGGCCTTAAATCGATCATCCGGTTGGCCAGCAGGTCGATGATGATCATGATTTTGGCGCCGGAATCGTTGAGCTGGTGCTCCAGTTCACGGTCGGAATAGGTGGGGTTGTTCAAAACAACAATGCCACCCAGTCGATGGATGGCATAATAGGCGACCACGGTGGGAATCATGTTGGGCAGGATGATGGCCACGGCATCGCCTTTTTTGATGCCCGCGCCCGCAAGATAGGCGGCGAACCGGTCCACCATGTCTTTCAACTCTTTGTAAGTCATGGTGTAGCCCTGGAAATTCAACGCCATGCGATCCGGGTTTTGGGCAGCGCTTCTGTCCAGAATGTCGGGCATGCAGATTTCTTCGTATTGAATTTTTTCAGGAACACCCTTGTCGTAAGATTTTAACCACGGTTTCGACGCATACGATACTTCTCCAGCCATTTTAACTTCCCTCCTCATTTTGGTGTTAAGACGTTTTGAATGAAGCAAACAATATCCTGCGGTCTTGCTGGTGATTAATCTTCAGTAATCCCTCCTCCAAGTTTATTTTAATGATAAAAACAAAGCATCGATAATTTTGTTGCTTATTATCAATTTTTTTTAGTAAATACCATAAAATATTGTTCCCGCAAGGGAAAAGATTTCATATCTCATGCTATTTCGAATATTTAGACTTTTATTTTCACTGATTTCTTGACAGATGCTCCTTCTAAGGCTAATCCTCATCCGAAAGGAGACTTGCCGTGAAAAAGAAATCCCGTGATCTTGAAAAAACCTATCCGGTGGCCGAATTCACCGCCAAGCTTCGCCGTCTGGCCGACGCGCTGGAAAACGGCAAGCGCTTCATCATCACGATTGCCGGAGAACGAATATCGGTTCCGCGTTGCGCCACATTTAATGTGGAACATGAACGGGAGGGGAAAAACGAAGAAATTGAGTTTCAGATCAAATGGACCAACAAAAATTGACCACTTTGCAGAAAGTCACTTTTGCTCCTTTTCGTCATGCCGGCGAAGGCCGGCATCCAGTAATAAGGGAGCTGGTTCCCCGCCCCCGACTTCCCGAGGGCAGGCTGCGCAGGAACGAGGTCTGGATTCCCGCCTGCACGGGAATGACAGAGAGAGCGGAAATAACTGCAATGGGGACTTGTTACGACAGCGTCAAAATTGGCGCTGCGTTTACGCCGTAGCCCGATGATGATTGCCTTTGATCTTCACATTCATACCCGCAGATACTCCGGCTGTTCCTTTATCGAATACGAGGATCTGGTCGGACAGGCCGCAAGCGTCGGGCTTTCCGGATTCGCCCTCACCGAACACGGCATGCGCTGGCCGGACGCAGAATTCGGGAGGCTTCGGGACATTGCCGCCGAACGGGGCATGCTCCTGATCAACGGACAGGAAATCAACACGTTTGACGCCTCCCGCCGCTCCGAAGGTGAATTTCTGGTCTTCGGCCTTTCGCGCAGCCTGACAAAAGAATGCCCGGCCGCTGAGCTCGTCCACACGGTTCATGAGGAAGGCGGCATTGTCATTGCCGCGCATCCCTACAAACTGGCGCGCGGCGGGAAATCCCATTACTACGGCGCGGGGAACCGGGTGTATCAACTGAAGCTGGACGCCATCGAACTTTGTCACCCGGACCACGGTGAGGCAGCCATGAAAAAAGTCCGCCGGGCGATGGAAGAGTTGAAAATTCCGGGCACGGGAGGAAGCGACGCCCACAAGATCCTTCAGGCCGGCTCCTGTGTGACGGTTTTTGAAAATCCTGTGCGAAGCGAGGAAGAATTTCTGAGAGAGATCCGCACCGGCAGAATCCGGGCGGAAAAAAGAAGCCCCGAAGCGTGAGGCTTTCCGCATTTATTTTAACCCGTGACCGGTAGGGAACGGTTTCAAACCGTTCCCTACAACAGACCCGTAACCCGGTTATAAGTCCGGCGAATGCCGGATCAAATCGTTTCCTACATTTTTTCCACGATTTCCCGAATGCGGCCGCTTTCGACCAGCTCCAGGAATTCCTCCCCCAGCGGGGCGGAAAGCGAAGCGGCCCTGTTCCAGTTTTCGATCCGACGGTTGGGGGAGTCGATGTGCGTCAGGAAATCGTCGCGGTCGGGAATCTTGCCGTCCGGCAGCCGGTCCACAAAACTCTGCGATGGAAAAACCATCACAACGTTGTCCAGGGTCTGTTCATCCGGCGCGCGCCGTTTGATTTTCTTGTCCAGCCAGCCGGGAATAATCCTTTCTTCGTGATGAAAGAAGAGCACCAGGTCGCCTTCTTTCCCGGCAAACTGGTGCGACAAATGATAGTCAATCAGTCCGCCGTCCCGATAAACCCCGTTTGGCGCCCCGAAAATATTCTTCACGCCCGCGACGACCAGCGGAATCGCGCCCGAGGCCATCACGGCATGCTTGAAGTTGATTTCGTTGAGCCGCACATATCGTCCCCGAAAGGAGGGTTGAAAACAGAAAGGGGGCGGCTTGGAGCCGCTGTAGAAAACCACCCTTTCGGCAAAGCGATACAGTTGGCTGCGGCTCACAAAATTCAGCGCAAAACAGGCGGCCAGAGCGCTTTTTTGCAGCAGCAGCATTTCGGACGCGACCAGACCGCGCGATCGCGCCGTGATCACCGACAGGCGGTAGCGCTTGTTGGCCAGGGCAAAGGAAAGCGCGTCGTCTTCGATATACGAACCCAGAATATCGGCAAATTTCCCCAGAATTGTCTCGGGGGTATCCTGCCTTGTAAAGCGGGCCGAAATATAAGCGTTCATGAACCGCCGGTAGCTGTCGGCGGCCTGCGGCTGAAGCCAGGCGGCAAAGCGCCAGGCGCCGGCGGACGAGCCGATGAGATGCACCGGCCGGGAGCGCCCCAGCAAGTCACCGGTCAGAAGCGTCAAATCGAAACCACTCGCGACCAGCCAGCGAGGCCCAACCGCCGCTCCGAAGCAGGCGGAAACCGCGTCGAAATGGAAGCCGCCGTCTCTGATGATTTCGTAAGCTTTTTTTCCGGCCTTGATGCGCAATCGGCTCATGAAAAGTACCCGGGCAAAAATCTTGACACCTGTCTTTTTGTTTTGTACATATCACGCGAGCCGCCGGAGGGTCTCGGCATGACCGTGCTTTCCCCGACGATCCTTCTTTCAGGAGTTGTTGCGGCTTTTATCAATATTTACAGAAATTGCAAGACCTTTTACCGGAATTCAAATCGAGGGACACCATGAATATTGCTGACAGTGTAAAAAAAATAGCCGCTGATGCGCTTGCGGCGTCGCGCCTTCTTTCCCGCTGCCCGACCGGCGAGAAAAATGAAGTCCTGACGCGCATGGCCGAAGAACTTCTTCGCAACCGGGACCGGATTCTGTCCGCGAATCAGCGGGATGTGACCGCCGCGCGGGAAAAGGGACTTTCGGCCGCCATGATCGACCGGCTGACCGTGAAAGACGCCGCTCTGGCAGCCATGGCCCGGGGGCTTCGGGAAGTTGCGGCTCTGCCCGATCCGGTGGGAAAGGTGACGTCCATGTGGCGACGCCCCAATGGTTTGCTGGTGGGGCGGATGCGGATTCCCCTGGGCGTCATCGGCATCATTTACGAATCGCGCCCCAATGTCACGGTGGACGCCTCCGCCCTGTGCCTCAAATCCGGCAACGCGGTCATCCTGCGCGGCGGATCCGAAGCGATCCATTCCAACCTGGCCATTGCGTCCGTACTGCAGGAGGTCTTGAAAGAGAGCCCCCTTCCGGACCATGCCGTTCAGGTCATCCCGTTTACCGACCGCGAGGCGGTTTCGATCCTGCTTTCGCTCGACGAGCAGATTGATCTGATCATTCCGCGGGGCGGCGAGGAGCTGATCCGCGCCGTGGTGTCCCAGTCCAAGATCCCCGTCATCAAGCACTACAAGGGCGTCTGCCACATTTTCGTGGACGCCTCGGCCGACCTGGACATGGCCGTGAACATCTGCGCCAACGCCAAGGTGCAGCGTCCGGGCGTCTGCAACGCCATGGAGACGCTGCTGGTGCACGCGGACGTTGCCGGCGCCTTTCTGCCGAAAGCGGCAGAGAGGCTGCAGAAAGACGGCGTGCGGCTGAAGGGCTGCGAAGCCACCCGAAAGATTCTGAAAGGGATCGAAGCGGCAACTGAAGAAGACTGGACCGCGGAATACCTGGACCTGATCCTGGCCGTCCGGGTGGTGGCGTCGATCGACGAAGCCATCGCGCACATCGAAAAATACGGGTCGCTGCACACGGAATCGATTCTCACGAAAGACTACGCGAATGCACAGCGGTTTTTAAACGAGGTCAATTCCTCCACGGTGCTGGTAAACGCATCCACCCGCTTTTCCGACGGCTTTGAACTGGGCCTCGGCGCGGAAATCGGCATTTCCACCACCAAACTGCATGCCTACGGGCCGATGGGCCTGGAAGAGCTGACGACCTCCAAGTTTATCATTTACGGCGACGGACAGGTTCGCATATGAAGCTCGGGCTCTTTGGCGGAACATTCAACCCGGTCCATTTCGGACACCTGAGGGCCGCCCAGGAGCTCGCGGAGCTTCTGAAATTGGACCGCATCGTCTTCATTCCCGCCGCGACTCCGCCGCACAAGACCCCGAGCGGGATCGTCTCCTTTGAACACCGCTTGCAAATGCTGCAACTGGCTGTTGCCGGAAACGATGTCTTTTCTTTGTCGGATGTGGAAAACCGGCGGCCGGGAAAATCCTATTCCATCGACACCGTGCGTCATTTCCGGAATACCGGCGATTCGGGTCTCGAATGTTTTTTCATCACTGGGCAGGATGCGTTTGACGCCATCACCACCTGGCATGACTGGAAAAATCTTCTGCGGCTGTGTCATTTCGTGGTAATGACCCGCCCGGGGTATGAAAACCGGGGGCTTCACCAAATCCTGCCGCCGGACGTTGCCGGCCGCTACGTTTACGACGCGGCGGGCGATGTTTTTCAGGAGCCGCACGGCGGTTCGATATTTTTCCGCCAGACCACCTTTCTGGATATTTCATCGTCGGAGGTCCGGAAAAGAATGCAGCAGGGCCGCTCCCTGCGCTATCTGACGCCGGACAGCGTCATCCGCTACATGGAAGCAAACCGGCTTTACCGATAGAGGGTTGGGAACTTTTGTTGCCGCGAATCGCGGCCGGTTTTACGGCAGGAAGTCCTGCCGTCCCTTCGTCCGGTAAATGTCTAGGGCGGCATCGACCACGTTCGCGTCGTAAAGGGTTCCGCGATGGTCGGTAATTTCTTTCATCGCCACGTCAACGTCCTTGGCGGGGCGGTACGGCCGGTGGGAGGAGATGGCTTCAATCACATCGGCCACGCCGATGATCCGCGCTTCCAGGAGGATCTCGTCCCCCTTCAATCCCTGCGGATAGCCGGATCCGTCCAGCCGTTCGTGGTGCTGCAGAATGATCTTCGCAACCGGATAGGGAAATTCAATCGCCTTGAGAATATCGTAAGCGTTCTTGCAGTGGGTTTTGACCATCTCCATTTCCAGAGGGCTCAATCGCCCCGGCTTGGTCAGAATCTCGGACGGGACGGCGATTTTGCCGATGTCATGAAGCTGGCCTGCGACCCGGATGGCGTCCACCCGGTCCGCGGGCAGCAGCATTTTTTCCGAAATGACACAGGCGATTCTGGCCACCTGCTGTTCATGGCCGGCCGTGTAAGGATCCCGGCTTTCCACGATTCTGTACATGGCCAGCACCGTCCCCTCCAGAATCATCCGGGTTCTTTCATAGCTGGACTGGAGCTCTTCCAGGCTCCGGTTCAGGTGCCGGGTTTTCAGCCGCACTTTTTCTTCCAGGCTTTTGTTGAGCTCCATGAGTTCGGCATTCTGTTTTTTGACCAGTTCGTCCAGCCTCCGGTTCTCCATCACCAGCTCCGCTTTGCCCAGCAACTGCCGGATCGTGTGGAGCAGTTCTTCCCTGCGCCAGGGTTTGGTCAGATACCGGTGAATGCCCCCGCTGTTGATGGCGTCAATGATCGCGTCCGTGTCCGTGTAGCCCGTCAGCAGCACGCGCAGGGCGTCGGGGCAAATGTGGCGGGCCTGCGCAAAAAACTGCACCCCGGTCATGCCGGGCATGAGCTGGTCGGAAATAATCAGGGACACATCCGGCGATTCTTTCAGGAGAACCAGCGCTTCTTCCGCGGAGCCGGCCGTGCGCAGATCATATCCTTCATCGGCCAGCGCCATGGTCATGATCTCCCGAATGGCTTCTTCGTCGTCAATCAGCAGGATCGAATGCCGGTATTTTAATGGAATGGAATTCATGTGCCTGTGCCTCTCCTCATAGAACTTTCTTCAAAAAGGCGCCGGTAAAAGACTGTTCATTTCGCGCCACCTCCCGGACCGTGCCGGAGGCGATGATCCGCCCTCCGCCCGGACCGCCCTCGGGCCCCAGATCGATGATGTGATCCGCGGACTTGATAATATCCAGATTGTGTTCGATGACGACCATGGTATTGCCCATGTCCACCAGGCGCATCAGCACGTCCAGCAGCTTCTGAATGTCCGCAAAGTGCAGACCGATGGTGGGCTCGTCCAGAATGTACAGGGTGTTCTGGTTGACCCTTTTCCCCAGCTCCCGCGCCAGCTTGATGCGCTGCGCTTCGCCGCCGGAAAGCGTTGTGGCCGACTGGCCGAGACGGATGTATCCGAGGCCGACATCCGCCAGCAGTTGGAGATGCGAGCGAATGGACGGGATGTTGGCAAAAAAATCCAGCGCCTGAGAAACGGTCAGATCCAGAACATCGGCGATGCTTTTATCCTTGTATTTGATGTCCAGCGTGTCCGCGTTGAAGCGCTTGCCCCGGCAGGCGTCGCAGGTGACGTAAACATCCGGAAGGAAGTGCATTTCGATTTTGATCAACCCGTTTCCCTCGCAGGCTTCGCAGCGGCCGCCCTTGACGTTGAAGCTGAACCGACCCGGCTTGTAGCCGCGGATGCGGGCGTCCGGAAGGCCGGTGAAAAGATCGCGGATAAAGGAAAAAATGCCGGTATAGGTGACGGGATTGGACCGCGGCGTCCGTCCGATCGGCTGCTGATTGATCATGATGACCCGCTCGATGCCTCCCATGTCCCGGACGCGGCGGATTTTTGCCATGGGGCCGCTGTGCTGATTCAGCCGGCGCGCCATCACCTGGTAGAGCGTTTCGATCACCATGGTGCTTTTGCCGGAGCCGGAAACGCCGGTGACGGCGGTCAGAACGCCGGTCGGGATTCGAATGTCGATATTTTTCAAATTGTTTTCCGTTGCGCCTTCCAGGACGATGCAGCGGCCCTTGACCTTCCGCCAGGCGGGAAGCCCGATGGATTTCCGGCCGGAGAGGTACTGCCCCGTGAGCGATGTTTCGCTTTGCAGCACTTCGGCGGGGCTGCCCTGAAAAATCACTTCCCCCCCCTGGGCGCCGGCGCCCGGTCCCATATCGACAATATGGTCGCAGGCCAGCATCATGTCGGCGTCGTGCTCCACCACCAGGACTGTGTTGCCCATATCGCGCAGCTTCTTGAGCGTGTCGATCAGCCGCAGATTGTCTTTCTGGTGCAGGCCGACGGTCGGTTCGTCGAGCACATACAGAACGCCCATCAGTCCGGAGCCGATCTGTGTGGCCAGCCGAATGCGCTGGGACTCGCCGCCGGACAGCGTGGAGGTCGATCGCGCCAGATTCAGATAATCCATGCCGACATTGAGCAGAAAGGAAAGGCGGTTTTTGATCTCCTTTAAAACGCGTTCGACAATCTTCGTTTCCTGACCGGAAAGCTTTAGCCCTTCGAAAAATTCAAAGCATTCGCGAATGGACATCAGGCACAACTCATAAATGTTCCTGCCGCCCACGGTTACGGCCAGGCTTTCTTTTTTCAACCGCGCGCCGCCGCAGGTTTCGCAGGGCCGCAGGTCAATGTAGCGGGCCAGGTCACTGCGTACGCCGGTGGACGCGGTTTCCCGCCAGCGGCGCTCCAACTGCCGGATGACGCCTTCAAAGGGACGGTGGACGAAGTAGCGTTTGTCCGGACGGTCAATGTGAAATTTGATCTGTTCCGTTCCCGATCCATACAGCAGAACCTTGCGGATTTTTTCCGGCAGATTGGAAAACGGCATATTGATGTCGAAATCATAATGTTCCGCCAGTGTGTCCAGCAGGTTAAAGTAGTAAAGCGAGCTGCGGTTGGCCCAGGGAGCAATGGCGCCTTCGCGCAGAGAAAGGCCCGCGTCGGGCACCACGAGATCCGGCGCGAAGTGCATCCGCGACCCCAGACCGTTGCATTCGGGACAAGCGCCATAGGGGTTGTTGAACGAAAATACGCGGGGGGCAAGAGGCGGCATGCTGATGCCGCAGGCCGGACAGGCATATTTTTCGGAATACAGCGTCTCTCCGCCGTCAGCGGCGGCAATCCGGACCAGCCCGTCGCCTTTATGGACGGCAATCTCCAGAGAGTCCCGCAGCCTCTTGCGGATGCCGTCCTTCATCACCAGGCGGTCAACGATCAGATCGATGTCGTGGCGTTTGGTTTTGGAAAGAACAATGTCAAGGGACAGGTCGCGGATTTCGCCGTCAATGCGAACCCTCGCAAAGCCTTCTTTCTGGAGCTTCTTCAATTCTTTGGCAAACTCGCCTTTTTTGCCCCTGACCAGCGGGGATAAAATACTGAAGCGCGTTCCTTCGGGCAGTTCGAGCACGCTTTGCATGATGCTGTCGATGGTCTGTGACTGGATCTCCCGCCCGCAGTTGCAGCAATGGCAGACGCCGATGCCGGCGAACAGCAGGCGGAAATAATCGTAAATCTCCGTGACCGTGCCCACGGTGGAGCGCGGATTGTGGCTGGCCGCCCGCTGTTCGATGGCAATGGCGGGCGAGAGGCCTTCGATGGACTCCACATCCGGCTTGTCCATCTGGCCGATGAACTGGCGCGCGTAGGTTGAAAGCGACTCCACATAGCGGCGCTGACCCTCGGCGTAGATGGTGTCAAACGCCAGGGAGGATTTGCCCGAGCCGGAAACGCCGGTGATGACCACCAGCCGGTCGCGGGGAATATCCAGTGAAATTTTTTTGAGATTGTGCTGGGACGCGCCCTTGATTCTTATCAAATCCATAGCCGGAATTGCCGTTTCTTAAAGCCGGATGTCAATAAAGGATTTTTTGCGAAGCTCAACCATCCATTCGTCATACTTTTTGTTGACTTTTTCATCCTCAATTTTTGCCTTGATTTCATCGCGCACTACGGGCAGGGGCTTCAGCCCCGCCCCTTTTTTGTCCACGACCACCAGCAGGAGAAACCCCGCTTCGGTTTCGAGAACTTCGCTGACCTCCCCCACGGGAAGACTGAAGGCCGTCTTTTCAACTTCCGGCATCATGATGCCCCGTTCCACAAAGCCGATGTCGCCTCCTTCAGCCGCTGCCGGTCCCCTGGAATAGCGCGCTGCCATCACTTCAAACCGCTCGCCTTTCAGGATGCGTTCGCGCAGCTGGTTCGCCTCGGCCCGGACCCGGTCGCGCGCTCCGCTGTCCGCTCCCTCCGGAACCGGCAGAAAAATCTGCCGGATGTGCACCGCTTCCCGGCCTTCATAGTCCTCGCGGTGTTTGTCGTAATACTCGCCGATTTCTTCATCCGTCACCAGAATCCGGGACTGTACCTCGCGTCGCAGAAGCCGCATCCGCAGCATCTGTCCCCGAATTTCCTGTTTGGAGCTCTCCAGCGTGTTGCCCTCTTCGGCCAGTTTTTTCAAATAGGCCTGCATGGTCAACCGGTTTTTGGCCAGCATGTCTTTGACCACGGCCATGACTTCTTCATCTTTGACGGCCGCAATGCCGGCTCCCGGCTTTTTCGCCTCCTGTTCGATGAGCATCTGATCAATCATCCGCTGCAGAAAAGCCGCCTGGTTCTGCTTAAGAAACGCTTCCTTGTCCGGGCCCTTATAGTTGGCCTCAATGTGGGCGGCATAGGGCGCAAATGCCCGGTGGAGTTCGGAAAGCGTGATCACTTCGCCGTTGACGACGGCGACGATTCTGTCCGCCACGGCTGCGGCCGCCGGCACACTGATCAGCAAAACGGCAAGGATGACTGCAAAACCCGTTTTATAAGCCTTCACGTAGTTCCTCCTGTTGAACGATCGTTATGATGGTGTGTTCTCCCTGAGAACATTTATTTCCTTTTTCACGACGGCCTTCATCTTCAATTTGTTCAGCCAGGCGTTGAAAGCCGCTTCTTCTTTTTGCGCCCGGAGAACATCCAGAATCTCCTGCCGGCATTCCGCAAAGGATCGAGTCCGGGCCGGCTGAATGTCCGTGACCTTTAAAATGTGGTATCCGTAGGCGCTTTTGACAATGGAGCTCGTTTTGTAGAGCGGCAGAGTAAAAAGCGTTTTGTCCAGCGGTTCCGGCATGGTATCGCGGGTGATCAGCCCCAGGTCCCCGCCGCGGACCGCCTCCGGCCCGATGGAAAACGCCTTGGCCAGCGAGGCAAAGTCTTCACCCTTCTCCAGCCTTTCTTCGACTTCCCTCGCCTGATCCAGATCCGGCGTGACAATCTGGGACGCCCGGACCCTTGCTCCGGATCTGCAGAAATCGGGATGCTCCTGAAAATAATCCTCCGCTTCATCTTCCGAAACGCGGACGGCCGCACGGACATCCGCGTCCACCAGCTTTTCGAACAGCATCTCTTTTTTCAGCGCTTCGCGCCAGTCTTCATATCGCACATTTTGCCGGACGAGCAAATCAAAAAAATTTTCGCCGTAATCTCCGCGGATTTCGAGCAGTCTGCTTTCCAGCTCGGTCTCGCTGACCGAGAGGCCCAGTTCTCGCGCCCGCTGGAGAACCATTTTCTCCGTAATCAGCGCGTCCAGAATTTCCTCCTCCAGGCGCATGCGTTTGCCGGATTCGTTCTGAAGAGCGCGAAGCGAAAACAACCCCTTGCGGTCGCCCAGCCGCGCCCGGTATTCCTCCAGGTAAATTTTTTCACCGTTGACCGTCGCGACATGCGGCCGTCCGGCTTCCTGCCGCCCGCAGGCGGAAACAAGGCAAAGGGCGCAAAGCATGGCCAGGGGCGCCAGCGTCCTCAATTGCCGCGCCAGATTTTGCAAAAGCGCCTTCATCACGCACTGTTTCCCCGAAACATTTGCATAACTACAGAAAACCAAGAATGTCATTCCCGCCGCGCCCATTTTGGCGCTCCGGATCTCCCGCTCCGGAAAACACTTTTATCCATATCCCGATAAAGGCTATTGGGCAAGCATCTTTAGAAGCTCCTCCGCCCGGTCCAGAAGATCCGGCGCGCCCGCCGGGCGGGCCGGCAGAAACAGCCTGAAGTCGGGTGTAAAGCGCAAATCCCTGATTTTCTTCCGGGCCAGCGCGGTGATTCTGGCCGGATCCACCGGGGAGGCTTCGCTGAAATAAATGTAAAAATATTTTCCGTCGAATCCCATTTTCCTGGCTTTGAGCGGCGCGAGGAGATTGCGGACGCCGATCACACGCAGCAGATTTTCCGCCGCCTGCGGCAGGGGCCCGTAACAGTCCGCCAGTTCGGCGCGGATCTCCTGAAGATCTTCGGGACCCGCCGCGAGCGATATTCTCTTGTACAGGACCAGGCGCCGGTGAACATCCTGCACGTAGTCCTCCGGCAGAAAAGCGGAAATTCCCATCTGAATTTCAGGAAGAGCCTCTTCAACCAACGCCGGAGCGCCCTGAATTT
>Ga0208195_1003712_pt1 | contig 12719 bp, 10 predicted proteins | sample AD_UKC077_MetaG_FD_184441 | JGI IMG/M metagenome (GOLD analysis project Ga0208195, IMG submission 184441) | Active sludge microbial communities of municipal wastewater-treating anaerobic digesters from USA - AD_UKC077_MetaG (SPAdes) (version 2) | ecosystem: Engineered > Bioreactor > Anaerobic >...
GGTTGGGTTAACATATAAAGCCACAGATTGGTTATCTGTTTATGGTAGTTATACCGAAGCCTTTGGTGGCTGGGCAAATACTGGCTTAACTGCTACAGGTAAAATGTTAGATCCTGAGTCCTCAAAACAATATGAAATTGGCGGAAAAACAGAATTATTTGATGGCAAACTGATGGCTAGTGTGGCTTTATATGAACTTACCAAACAAAATCTTGCCACCGCCGACTTAGCAAACCCAGGCTTTTCACTTTCAATTGGTGAAGCGAAAAGTAAAGGAATTGAATTTGATGTATCAGGAAAAATCTCTAACAATTTAAGCATCATCGCGAATGCAGCATTTAATGATGTGACGCTCACAAAAGATAATAATGGTAATCAGGGGAATCGCTTAGCCAATACGCCACATAGCAGTGGTGGTGTTTGGCTTAAATATGCGTTTTCTGATGATGTGTTGCAAGGCTTAAGTGTTGGAGGTGGTGTGTTTGCGGCTAGTTCATCTCAAGGCGACAATGCTAATAGCTTTAAATTACCAGGCTATGTGCGTTTAGATACTTACGTAGCTTACAAAATGAAGCTAGGCGAACATCAAATTACCGCGCAACTTAACGTGAACAACTTGCTCGATAAAACTTATTACCCAACAGCACAAGGCCCTGCGCAAGCATTTGCCGCCGAGCCACTTAAAGCAACTGCATCGCTTAAGTTTGAGTATTAACGGGGCTGATACATTAAATGTATAGTGTCCGTCTTAATCGCCTTAAAAAACGGCGGGCAATATGGTTAAAAGTTCACTTGTGGCTTGGTTTGTCCATGGGTTTGTTGCTCTCAGTCATTGGTATTACTGGGAGCATTTCAGTTTTTTATCAAGAACTAGACCAATGGTTTAACCCTGGTGTGCTTTCGGTCGTGCCAGACCCACGCGGCACGTTGGCTTACAAACCGCTGCAAGACATACTCGATGCCGCTGCGAACGTGGCAAAGCCGTCAGAACAACGTTCAGGCATACAGTATCCGCGTGTAGAAGATTCTACGTATGGCATAGGCTATATTCGGCCTGCTAATGCTGACAACGGTACGCCAGAAACTTGGGTAAGTATTCGCGTCAATCCTTACACTGCCCAAGTGACAGGCATTCGTACTTTTCCTTTAGAGGCTGGTTTTCCACCTGGATTGATTGATTTTATTGCTGTGTTGCACTATCGCTTGTTGCTAGATGATTTTTGGGGTGGATCCATTGTCGGTTTTTTAGGAATTTTCGGCATATTTTCTGCGCTTACAGGCATGATTTTATGGTGGCCACTTACAAACAGATGGTGGCAGGCATTCACTTTCAAAAAATCTGCCAATCAAAAGCGCATTAACTTTGATATTCATAAAATCGCAGGATTTTACAGCTGTATCGTGCTTATCGCGGTGTTGTTATCAGGGATCTACATGAATTTTAACGCTAAGTTTGTTGGTCTGGTGCAGGCGGTATCACCAAAAACCAATCAAACTCCCGTTGTAAAAATAGGCGCGTCAAATACGCGTATAGGTTTAGCCAAAGCCGCACAGATTGCAGAAGACGCATATCCAGAAGGCGAGTTTAAATGGATGGCAGACGATACAGGCAATGGCTTGTATTTGTTTTCACGCCAAGGTGTGGCGAGTACTAGCCGATTTTGGGCAGAGCGGATTATCACGGTAGAGGCGCAAACTGGGCGCATTGTAGATGTGCGTGACGCCACGACCAGAAAAACGGCTGGAGAGACTTTTTTAGATTGGCAGTGGCCGCTTCATTCAGGCAAAGCCTTTGGCTGGACTGGACGCATTTTAGTGTTTATCAGTGGCCTAGTGTTACCAATATTATTTATAACAGGAGTGATTCGCTGGCTTCAAAAACGCAAAGCTAAAAGATTCGCGCATTAAGCTAAATCGGTGTCAGTTTTGCAAACTCCATTGCCAACCACTTCAAGCCTTCACGCCCAAAATTTACTTGCACGCGCATGTCGCTCGCGTTGCCTTCATAACTTACTACCACGCCGTTGCCAAATTTGGCGTGGTTGACCTGTTGGCCTACTTTCCAAGGCATGGCGTTTTTTTGCATGCTGCTTTGTTGGCTGCTCATGATTTGTGGCAGTTCGTTGTAATCGCGCTGGTAGCTGGGTTTAGACACAGGTTTAGCGTTGAGGCGTTTGAGCAAACTTTCAGGGATTTCATCTAAAAAGCGCGAAGCAATGCCGTAGCGTACTTTGCCATGCAGCATGCGGCTTTGGGCGTGGCTTAAATACAGCCGTTGGCGCGCGCGGGTCACCGCAACGTACATCAAGCGTCGCTCTTCTTCTAAGCCTGCATTTTCATACAAGCTTTGTTCGTGCGGGCATAAACCTTCTTCAAGCCCACTGATAAATACGACTTTGAATTCCAAGCCTTTTGATGCGTGTACGGTCATTAACTGCAAGGCATCTTTGCCTACGTCGGCTTGGTGTTCACCCGCTTCTAAGCTGGCGTGGCTTAAAAATTGGGTGAGTAAATCTTGTTCAGTTTCTCCGTCCACATTGTTATGGTTACCAAAATCTTGGTTGGTGAATGAAACCGCCGCCGTGACTAACTCTTTCAAGTTTTCGATGCGATCTTCACCTTCTTTGTCGTTTTCGTAATGTGCCATCAAGCCAGATTTATTGATGGCGAGTTCGGTCAATTCAGATAAGCTGATGCCGTACGCGTCATCAATCATTTGGCGAATCAGCGCTACAAAGCCCTCAATGCCTTTTCCGCCCGGCTTACCATTACCAACCTTGTTAATGGCGGCTTGCCAGATACTGCAATCATGCGCACGTGCGGCCTCTTGTAATTGCTCTAAACTGCGTGCGCCGATGCCGCGTGCAGGGAAATTAATCACCCGCAACAAGGCTGTGTCGTCGTTGGCATTGGCAATTAAGCGCATATAAGCCAATGCATGCTTAATTTCGGCACGCTCAAAAAAGCGCAAGCCGCCATACACGCGATACGGTAAATTGGCAGAAAATAACGCATGCTCTAAGATGCGCGATTGCGCGTTTGAGCGGTAGAGTAGCGCAATTTCGCCTAGCGAAGTGCCTTCGCAATGTAGCATTTTAATTTCGTCCACGATAAACTGCGCTTCATCAGTGTCGTTATAGGCATCATACACGCGCACAGGTTCGCCAGCGCCAGCAGACGTCCATAAGTTTTTACCTAAGCGATTGTTGTTGTGCGAAATAATCGCGTTGGCGGCATCCAGAATATTGCTATGCGAACGATAATTTTCTTCGAGCTTTACGATATTCTGTACGTTGAAATCTTTTTCAAAATCGCGCATATTGCCTACGCGCGCGCCGCGAAAACCGTAAATCGACTGGTCATCATCGCCCACGGCAAACATGCAATTACCATGGCCCGCCAGCAATTTTAGCCACAAGTATTGCAGGCGATTCGTATCTTGAAACTCGTCCACCAGAATATATTTAAAGCGACTTTGGTAGTGCTGGCGAATATTGGCATCACGTTCTAACAGCTCGTAACAGCGTAACAATAATTCAGCAAAATCGGCCACGCCATCACGCTGACATTGCTTATCGTAGGCGTCAAAAATCTCACGCATTTTTTGTGAATGGGCATCGTAAGCCTCAACAGCATGGGCACGTAAGCCTTCATCTTTGCAACCGTTAATAAAGTTTTGCACTTGCTTAGGCGGATATTTTTCATCATCCACGTTCATCAACTTCATTAGTCGTTTTATGACAGAAAGCTGGTCGGCAATATCTAAAATTTGAAAGCTCTGCGGCAATCCAGCTTCGCGATGATGTGCACGTAACAGGCGATTACACAGCCCGTGAAACGTGCCCACCCACATGCCACGCGTGTTAATGGGAAGTGAAGCCGTAATGCGTGTGAGCATTTCCTTGGCCGCTTTGTTGGTAAAGGTTACCGCTAATAACCCAGTCGGTGAGACTTGGCCTGTTTGAATCAGCCAGGCAATCCGCGCCGTCAGTACGCGTGTTTTGCCGCTGCCCGCGCCCGCAAGAATGAGGGCTGACTGTTGAGGAAGCGTGACGGCCTCCAACTGTTTGTTGTTAAGGCCAGCTAAAAGTGGGTCTTGAGAAGTGAAGTTTTGGCTGTTCATAGCCGAGCATTTTAGCATGATGTAGGAGCGCAATTTATTGCGCGAATGCCATGTCAATTAACTTATCTTTCGCGCAATAAATTGCGCTCCTACTAGATACAAACTGTTACAAAAAAGCGCGAACTAACAATGGTTGTGACCACTCATAAATAGCATGATAACCAGATTAAATTTTGGTTATCCTTTCCGCTCTTTCCTCCCTAAGCGGAAGCCTTAACAATAAGGCATTTTGCCCCAACTCTTATCCCCTTGAGTTGGGGCTTTTTTTTACCCAAACCATACTAAAGTAGGGTTTTCAATAGTCTGTTCGTGTGTTAGGCGATTGTAAATTTATGATATTATCGCACTCATAATTCTGAAAATGTTTCCACGCCTAGCGGTCATCAGAAAAATAATCGTAGTCCATTTATTATCGAAACGAACATCAAAAAGGGGTAAAAATGCAATTCCAACTTAAAACAATGCTGATGGCAGTAAGCACAGCGACCATGCTGTTGGCGGCCACTGGCTGTGCAACCATGGATATGGGCAGTTCTAAAGCCAAAACCGAAGCGACTGGTTCAGCCGGCGGTGGCAACGCTGTGAATGCCAACGCAACACTCGAAAAATGCGATAAACCGCTGGGTACTTTAGCCGTGGTTGAAGACACCAATGCAGACTGGTACAGACAATTAACGGGTCAATATCATCTAGGCCCAACCACGCCAGTGCTCAAATTGTTAGTGCAGCAATCTAACTGCTTTGTGGTGGTTGACCGAGGTGCTGCCATGGCACTAGGTAATGGCGAGCGTAACCTGCGCGACAGCGGTGAAATGCGCGAAACAAGTAACTTCAAAAAAGGCCAAATGGTCGCGGCGGATTACGCCATGAACCCAACCATTACATTCAGTAGCAACGACACCGGTGGTGTAGGCGCTGGTTTAGGTGGCTGGGGCGGTGGTTGGTTAGGTTTGTTGGCAGGCGGCCTTAAATTTGCCGATGCCAGCACCATGCTCACGCTAGTAGATAACCGCAGCAGTGTTCAAGTAGCCGCAGCAGAAGGTAGCGCCAGAAACACTGACTTTAGTTTGTTCGGCGGCGCATTCGGCAGCCGCATGGGCGCAGCGGGTGGCGGCTATACCAAAACACCTGAAGGTAAAGTGGTTGTTGCAGCATTTACTGACTCATACAACAACCTTGTGAAAGCCGTTAAAAACTACAAAACGCAAACGGTTGAAGGTGGTTTGGGTGCGGGCGGCAACTTAGCAGTGCAGGCAGAGGAGCCAGTGCAAAAGGCAACCACGCCAACTAAAACAACGACAACAAAAAAGAAAAAAGTAAAAAAATAATTTTTTCAGATTAGTTTAGTGCAATAACACTAAGTAAAAAGCCCTGCATTTGCAGGGCTTTTTTTGTGCCAAGAAATTAGTAATTTATGCGGATATTTCTTGCAAAAAAAGCACATTATTTAGCTGGATTTTCTATCAACCTTTTTACATGCCCTGCGAGCCTTATAAATAAAGGCTCGCAGGGCATTATTTTTTTCTCGCAGGTTTTTAGTGATGTGCACTAAGGGTCAGGCTATTATTTTTACTTAGAATTGCTGGGCGAATTTAATCTTTAAAGTTGCCAGTTGATTGCGGGCTGCTGGTGTGCAATCAAGTATTGATTGATTTTGGAAAACTGGTGATTGCCGAAAAAACCGCGATGGGCAGATAAAGGGGAAGGGTGCACAGATTTGAGCACCAAATGCTTTTTTTCATCAATGATAGCGCCTTTTTTTTGTGCGTAACTGCCCCACAGCACAAATACCAGATTCTGCCGATGTGCATTTAAAGCTGCGATTGCCGCATCGGTAAATTGCTCCCAACCTTTGTTTTGATGCGCGCCAGCGGTGGCTTGTTCAACGGTCAGCGTGGCGTTGAGCAACAAAACGCCTTGTTCAGCCCACGGTGTTAAATCACCATTTTTGCTCATTTTGATGTTGAGATCAGTTTCAATTTCTTTATAAATATTCTGCAAGGAGGGCGGTAATCTCACACCTGCAGGCACTGAAAAACTCAGGCCATGCGCCTGTGGCAACCCATTATCTTGGCCATGATAAGGATCTTGCCCAATAATCACCACCCGCACTTGATCAAACGGGGTGTGATTAAACGCATTAAAAATCAACAGGCTAGGTGGAAAAATAGTTTTGCCAGCGGCTTTTTCTTGTTTCAGAAAGGCGCGCAAGCTTTGCATGTAAGGTTGATTTAGCTCTTCACCAATCACGGCTTGCCATGATGGATGAAGTTGACCAGGTTTTTCTTGGAGCATGGTGAAAAGAGTATTTTAGTGAATGATGGGAAATTATAGTTTATTGGCAATAAAAAACCTCGCCGAAGCGAGGTTTAACTGCGAAGTAGCAAATTAGCGCTTTGTGATTGCATCAACCCATCGCAAGATAGATAAGTTGATGCAACATCAAAAGGCTACATCATACCGCCCATGCCACCCATGCCACCGCCCATATCAGGCATTGCTGGTGCGTCGTCTTTTGGCAGTTCAGCAACCATGCAATCTGTAGTCAACATTAAGCCTGCCACTGAAGCTGCATTTTGCAACGCTGAGCGTGTGACTTTAGTTGGGTCTAACACGCCCATTTCTACCATGTCGCCGTAGGTTTCGTTGGCAGCGTTGTAACCATAATTGCCTTTACCAGCTGCAACATTGTTTACAACCACTGACGGCTCAACACCTGCGTTTGCTGTGATTTGGCGTAATGGCTCTTCAACAGCGCGCAATACAATTTTGATGCCGGCTTCTTGATCAAGGTTGTCACCCTTTACTTTAGCAATCGCATCGCGTGCACGAATCAACGCTACACCACCGCCAGCGACAATGCCTTCTTCAACCGCTGCGCGGGTTGCATGCAATGCGTCTTCTACGCGTGCTTTTTTCTCTTTCATTTCGATTTCAGTGGTTGCACCCACTTTAATCACAGCAACACCACCAGCCAATTTAGCTACACGTTCTTGCAATTTTTCACGGTCGTAGTCGCTTGTTGCTTCTTCGATTTGTGTTTTGATTTGTGTAATACGTGATTTGATGTTGCCCTCATGACCAGCGCCGTCAATGATAATGGTATTTTCTTTACCCACTTCAATGCGTTTTGCTGAACCTAAGTCTTCAAGTTTCACATTTTCAAGTTTCAGGCCAACTTCTTCAGCAATCACTGTACCGCCAGTTAAAATGGCGATATCTTCTAACATGGCTTTACGACGGTCACCAAAACCAGGCGCTTTAACAGCAACAGTTTTTAAAATGCCGCGGATGTTATTCACTACCAAAGTTGCCAGCGCCTCACCATCAACGTCTTCTGCAATGATTAACAATGGACGGCCCGCTTTAGCCACTTGCTCTAGGGCAGGTAACAAGTCACGGATGTTGGAGATTTTTTTGTCATGCAACAACACAAATGGGTTGTCCATCAATGCAATTTGACGTTCTTGATTGTTGATGAAATAAGGTGACAAGTAGCCGCGATCAAACTGCATGCCTTCCACAACGTCTAACTCGTTGCTTAAACCTGAACCGTCTTCAACGGTAATCACGCCCTCTTTACCTACTTTGTCCATCGCGTCAGCAATGATTTGACCGATTGAACTGTCTGAGTTGGCAGAAATAGAACCCACTTGTGCAATTTCTTTGCTGGTTGTACATGGTTTTGACTGCTCTTTTAAGTTAGCAATAGCCGCTTCAACCGCTTTATCGATACCGCGTTTTAAGTCCATTGGGTTCATGCCAGCAGCGACTGATTTCATGCCTTCACGAATAATCGCTTGTGCTAACACGGTTGCAGTTGTTGTGCCGTCGCCCGCGATATCAGAAGTTTTGCTGGCCACTTCTTTTACCATTTGTGCGCCCATGTTTTCGAATTTATCTTTCAATTCGATTTCTTTTGCCACCGATACACCATCTTTAGTGATAGTTGGTGCGCCAAAAGAACGCTCTAATACAACGTTACGGCCTTTAGGACCTAAAGTGACTTTCACTGCATTGGCGAGTACATTCACGCCGTTGACCATTTTTTGACGAACGTCATCACCAAATCTTACGTCTTTTGCTGCCATATTCAATTCTCCTATAAATTATTTAATATATTCTTAATTCGAAATTACTCGACAATTGCCATGATGTCTTCTTCGCGCATCACTAATAATTCTTCGCCGTCCACTTTAACGGTTTGGCCTGCGTATTTACCAAATAACACTTTGTCGCCCACTTTAACGTCCAAGGCAATCACTTTGCCATTTTCATCACGTTTGCCATTCCCTACAGCCTGCACCACACCTTGGTCTGGTTTTTCAGTGGCTGAATCTGGGATTACAATGCCTGAGGCGGTTGTACGCTCTTCTTCAGAACGTTTAACAATCACACGGTCGTGTAAAGGACGAATTTTCATACAGTATCTCCTGATAAGTTATGCTATAAATCTAAAAAATGTATTTGCTTTTGTAAATTGCAAGGGCAACGCGGCATTTTAGCACTCGCATGCCTCGATTGCTAACTTGGGGCAATTTAAATTGATTTCAAGGGCTAAAAAATATTTTTTTCAACTATAAGGTCTCATGTGGAATATATTAATCTCAGTCAATCATCATTAAATGTCTCTAAAGTATGTTTAGGCACCATGACTTATGGCGATCAAAACACGCAGGAAGAAGCGCATGCGCAACTGGATTATGCGCTCTCTCAAGGGATTAACTTTATTGATACCGCCGAAATGTACCCGGTGCCGCCCAAGGCCGAAACTTTTACCCGCACAGAAACCATCATCGGGCATTGGTTAAAACACCAAGCGCGCGACAAAATTATTTTAGGCAGCAAAGTAGCAGGGCGCAACCGAGGTCTGAATTGGATTCGCGGTGGTGACGATGCATTAACACGTGCGAATATCCGCGCTGCACTGCATGATTCACTGAAGCGCCTGCAAACAGATTACATCGATTTATACCAATTGCACTGGCCTGAGCGCAATGTGCCGCTATTTGGGCAGTATCAGTTTGACCCAAAATTGGAAATTGATGCAGAGGGCCAGCAAAAAGCGTGGGTGAGTATTCATACGCAATTAGAAACGCTTGCTGAACTGATTCAAGAAGGAAAAATTCGCGCCATTGGGCTGAGCAACGAGCAACCTTGGGGCGTAATGGAGTTTTTGCGTATTGCAAAAGAATACAATCTGCCGCGTATTGCCACTTTGCAAAACAGTTATCATTTAATGAACCGAAGTATTGATTTTGGCTTGAGTGAGATTTTATACCGTGAACATGTTAGTTTGCTTGCTTATTCGCCGCTTGCATTTGGCCATTTAACGGGCAAATATATTGATAACCCGCAAACCCAAGGTCGGGTGACGATGTTTTTGGGTTATGCGCAACGCTACACCAAACATAATGTTTCCCCAGCCAGTGCTGCTTACGCTAAACTAGCGCGAGCGCATGGATTAACGCCAACCCAGCTTGCCTTGAGTTTTGTCTACCATCGCTGGTGTGTAGCCAGTACCGTGATTGGTGCAACCAGCATGACGCAGCTGAAAGAAAATATTGGGGCATGGCAGATTAAGCTTTCCGCAGAAGTACTGCAAGAAATTGAGCAATTACACCTGATGATGACGAACCCCGCGCCCTAGGTAGCCATCAATACCCTCAAACAATACAACCTATCATTTTTTACATTGGAACAAACAATGAACCGAATCCCGCTATGGGTATGTGTTTTTTTATTTATTTTTTCAACTACAGCACATGCACAATCGGGGGTTACAGATATTGAAGCGGCGGTAGCCTATTGTAAAACGGCCTTTTCAGAGACCACGCAAGCCGATGAGCGTCTTTCATGCTTTGATCGCATTCAGTTGACTGCAGATGCCGGACAGGCCGGAACACCTAAAAAGACGGATTCAGAGGATTGCAAAAACGCATCCGATAAGCCATGTCGCTATCTCGACAGAAAATGGCGGTTAAGCAGTAGTGAAAGTAAAGATTTAACCGACCTTGAAACGCATGGGTTGAATTATCTGGTTGTCACCAAAACCTCAAACCCAAATCATATTGCCAGCTCTCCCAGACATCTTGATGGGGTTGATCGTAACCTAGACAATCAGGACTTGAAGTTTCAGGTGAGTTTTAAAACAGAGTTGATGCGCAGTATTCCTTTTGTGCGCGACTTGCCTTATGTGGACACTTCTAGAATTTGGACCGCCTATACGCAGCAATCTTATTGGCAAGTATTTGATGGCAAAAACTCGCGGCCAATGCGTGAACATAATTTTTCCCCGGAAATTATTTTATCCTTAGGCTTAAAGTCACCTAATGAGGGAGAGCGTCAGGCTTGGTTGCCGCGTATGGCGAATTTAGGATTTATTCATGAGTCCAACGGTCGTTCTATGCCCATTTCAAGAAGCTGGAACCGATTTTATATCGAGTCGGCGTGGGAAATTAACGACAATCTCAGTGTGTCATTAAAGCCATGGTGGCGCGTTTACGAGTCGGGTCGAAATGATGACAACCCAGACATAGCCAAATTTATTGGCTATGGTGATATGAAATTGCATTGGGATCAGTTATTTAAAAATGTATCGGCTAATTTATTGTTTCGTAATAACTTTCGTAGTGATAATAAAGCCTATACAAAGCTCGATTTACAGTATCAGCCATTTGACCGCGATAACATCAAATTGCATTTGATGTTATCAGATGGCTATGGAGAGTCATTAATTGATTATAATCATGCGCAAACGGTGTTTGGCTTTGGTGTTTCTATTGGCGAGTAATAGAAACACAACATGATTTGAATAGCTGGCATACCTAAAAAGTAAATTTTGATGCATCATGACCAATAGAAAGCGACTATGAATACCCTTCCAAACTGCCCAAAGTGTAATTCAGCTTACACATATGAAGATGGCGACCAATACATTTGCCCGGAATGTGCACACGAATGGCCAAAACATGCAGCCACTGACAATGCTGACGACGAAAAAGTCGTGCGTGACGCCAATGGTAATGTGCTGCAAGATGGTGATTCCATTACCGTGATTAAAGACCTTAAAGTCAAAGGCTCATCATTGGTGGTGAAAGTTGGCACGAAGGTAAAGAATATTCGCTTGGTGGATGGCGATCATGACATTGACTGCAAAATCGATGGCATTGGTGCGATGAAATTGAAATCTGAGTTTGTGAAAAAAGCCTAACTTTCACAGATGACTATGACTTGCGAACCAGGCCGCAACAGCCTGCTCGCAAAGGTTTAATACAGTTTATCTTGTGTGCGCTCTACCTAAACTAGCGGTTAGACAGCAACACAAAACCCAGCAATGCAAATGCAAACAGTAAACTGGCGGTGGCGGTCGTTACATTGTTCGCCTCGGTATTTTGTTGCGTATTTTTACTAGATGCCGCGTTTTGGTCCGTTGTTGCCGTCACCTCATGACTCACCGTAGCAATTGCTTTTTCTGAAGCTTCCTTTTCAACTGCCAAACTGGGCACAGAGGTTGCCAAAATGGTCGTAAAAAATACGGCTGAAATAATATTTTTGAGCATTCCGCTCTCCTTAATGTAATACTAAATTACTCAAATAAATTTTAAGCAATTTTAATGCCAGTAAAATTATATCAATCTATTAATTTAATATCAATAGGTTAGCATGTTTTTATCATGTTGATTGTTAAATATTGTGCTGATTTGCACAACAATGTTGCTGAATTGCTGCCTAAAAACTAAAAATGGTGCATGGGCAACAATTTTCGCTGGTTGGTAGCCAGAAGTTGAATGTGTTTTAAGCGTCAACATGCATGACGAAAACATGCTTTTTAGCAACGTATCACACGCGAGAAAATTTTTATGCTCTGAGAGCCTTTATTTATAAGGCTTCCAGGGCATCGAAAAAGGTTGGGGGAGAAATGGATGCATCGGATGTTCAAATTTGATGCCTGAGAAATACAGATTTCTACGGCCTTTTATTAAAAAACTGCACGGTTTGCGGCGGCCCCATTTGAATGACCGTTTTACGGATTTTACCCATCACGTGCATCTCGCAGGGTTTGCAGTCAAATTTCAAGGTAAATCGATCATTGCCGTTAATCAGTGTCATCGGCTCTGCCGTCACGGTACCTTGCACACCAATCACACCTTTGGCCTCTTTGGGGCATAGGCCATGGCTAAAACGCAGGCAATGCTTGGTAATCATTACCGGCACTTCGCTCAGTTCTTCATTGGCTTCGTAGGCTTTCGCAATAATGTTGACCCCATGCTTTGCATAAAACTGTCGTGCTTTTTGGTTGTAAACATTGGCGAGGTAACTCAGCGTATCTTCGGGGTATATTGCAGGCGGCTTGGCTGCGCTGCGGCGCGGAGGACGCACATAACCTTCAAGACGCGCTGCAAGCAAGCCTTCAACGGCTTCACGGCGAAGTGCATTGGCAATGGAAGCAGGTATAAACCAAGTTTGCGTAGTCGCGATTTCGATATTTTGCACAACAAAATCTGTGCTGCCGAGTTTGCTTAAATTTTCTTTTAGGCTGGCAGTGGCGCTATCGGGCGTTTGCGCAACCTGTTTTTCAGCTTTCGTCAAAGTC
>Ga0208195_1003726_pt1 | contig 12680 bp, 11 predicted proteins | sample AD_UKC077_MetaG_FD_184441 | JGI IMG/M metagenome (GOLD analysis project Ga0208195, IMG submission 184441) | Active sludge microbial communities of municipal wastewater-treating anaerobic digesters from USA - AD_UKC077_MetaG (SPAdes) (version 2) | ecosystem: Engineered > Bioreactor > Anaerobic >...
GGATGGACACGGGGCACAAGATGGGACTACCCCGTGCCGACCGCCCGGATCCGCGTTGATGGCGAGCTCATCCAGGAAACACTGAGTGACGGTTTCACCGCCGGTCTGACCCTGTCCGAGGTGGCTGGCGGCGTGGCCATCTACACCGACGCGCACCCGGAGACCACCGCAGCCTCCTTCGGTTCCCTGATGCAGCAGGCCGACATCATGGGCTTCACCTTCCCGGAACTCATCGCGGGCAACGCTATCCTCGAGTTCAGCCCGAGTCTCCGCACCACGTCCTTCAATCCTGCTGCCTGGTCGTTGATCTTGACCTTCAGCGTCGCCAACGGCATCGACGCCACCGCCGTGCAGGCGATGGACCGTCTGGAAACCTGCTGGGGGTGGTCCAGCGAGATCTTAATTCTCCAGATGGACGCGCCTGGAGGGGAAGGAACTCTGGTGTGGCCCGACGAAGTTTATTTCGGTGCCGATGGCACCGCCGAGGCCGAATTCATACCTGAAGTCTATTCCGACAAAGTGTTCTTCAAACTGCTGATCGTCCCGGCAACCTACTGACACGCCCGTTGGCCCAGTGGCGCACGCGGCGGGGCAAGGACAAGGGGCCGTAAGAGGAAGAACGCCTGTCTCAACACTCAACATTCAAGTGGGGAGAAGTGAAACGGCGGCACTCCGAACCCCCATTCGCCTTCGCCTCACGGGTTCAGAGGTCGCTGACGTTGACACCATGCGGTCCAGTTCATCCTTTCGTTCCTGGCTTTCGGCTTCGTCCAGCGCCTTTCCGACAACCAATACGTCCTGGATCGCTGCGCATTCCAGCGCCGCCCCCCGTGCGATCTCGAAGTAGCGCCTGCGGTCCGCATCGGCCGTCTTCCCGTTGCCCTCGGCGATGTTCAACGGTATCGATTGGCTGGCGCGCAGCCATTGGTCCCGTGCCGCACGATGGATGCCCTCCAGCCGCGCAGCGATCTCGTAGACCCACGCGACATAGCCGATCGCCAGCCGGTAGACATCCAATCTCTCGTGTCCGAGTGCCATTCGGCGTTCCTTCGATAGCGATAGCGATCCCGATAGCGATTTCGATGTTCTCTCCCAATGCGTGTTTGAGGTCGGCGTTGAGACGTTCGTCCGGGTTGAGTTCCGGGCTGTAGCTCGGCAGGTAGAAGGCTTCAATGCGGTCGGCCCTGGTTCCGTAACCACACGTCACGCCGAAGGCCCCCCGAAAGAAGTTTTATTGCCGCATCCGTGAGGTATCTGTGCTATTCTCTAGCATAAAGAAGGAGAAGAACCATGCTCCAATTGGGTGTGAATATTGATCACGTAGCCACGCTGCGGCAGGCGCGGCGCACCGTGTATCCCAGCCTGGCCGAAGCGGCTGCGCTCTGCGAACGGGCGGGCGCACAGGGCATCACCATTCATCTGCGCGAAGATCGCCGCCACATTCAGGATGCGGACGTGTATGCGCTGCGCAGGACGCTCACCACACGCATGAACTTGGAGATGGCGAACCACCCCGACATCGTGGCGGTCGCGCTGGATGTCAGGCCCGAAGAGGTGTGCATGGTGCCGGAACGCCGGCAGGAGCTGACCACCGAAGGCGGCCTGGATGTCGCCGGGCAACGCGATGCGCTGACCCCGGTGGTTGCGGCGTTGCGCGCGGCGGGGATCACGGTGAGCCTCTTCATTGATCCCGACGCGCGGCAGGTCGACGCCGCTGCCGCGATCGGCGCTCCGACCATCGAGCTGCACACCGGCGCGTACGCCGAGCACGCGGGTGCGGCGCGTGAGCAGGAACGGGCACGCCTCGCGGACGCGGCGCAGCGGGCGCACGCGCTGGGCTTGACCGTCAACGCCGGCCACGGGTTGAGCCTCGAGAATATCGACCCCATCTTGGCGATCCCGCATCTCGACACACTGAACATCGGACATAGCATCGTCTGCCGCGCTCTGTTTGTCGGCATCGAACAGGCCACGCGGGAGATGCTTGAGAAATTGCAACAGCGGCGGTAGGCGTCGAGGACGGCTCCCCGGCGCCTTCTCCGCAGAGCGGCTCACATGTCTTTGCAGCGCGGCACATACGGCATCGAGTTCGACGGACAACAGCGTTCGCCGCTGAGGAAATGGTGGCTGCCGGCCATCCTGGTGCTGGTCATCGGCGCACCCCTGCTGCTGCTGCGCGGCTGTGCCGGCCGTTCCGGTCCGAGCGGACAGGCGGATGAAGCGGCGCCGGGGCAGACCCGTTACAGCGTGCCGGAGGTCGAGACCCGGCGCGAGCGGCCTTCGATCTGGCGCCACTTTCTGAATTTCGGCTGGCGCGGCGGCGCGGCGCGCAGCCAACAGACCGTTGACGGCGGCACGCCGACCGCCGGCGAACGCTGGCTGAATGCAGAGCGCAAGACCGCGCCGGCGACGGCCGTGCAGTCAGCCGAAGTCAAAAGCCTGCTGGAACAGGTGGCCCGCCACGAAACGGCCGATGAGCTTGTGCGCGCGCGGCAGGTGCTCCACCAGATCCTGATCCGGCGCGATGCCGATGACGTGCGAGCCTTCGTCGAACGCAAGATCGGCGAAATCAACACGGCGTTGCTCTTCGGCGATCGGGCCATGCCCGAAAAGGTCCGCCATCGGGTCGCCTCCGGCGACCTGATCAGCAAGCTGGCCAAGCGGTATGGCACCACGCAGGCTTATCTGCTTCTGGCCAACGGCATCGACCGTCCCGACCGCCTGCGCATCGGCCGCGAGATCTGGGTGCTCGACAAGCCGGCGTTTGAACTAACGGTTTTCAAGCAGACGGCCTCTGCCGTGCTCGTGCTCAACGGCCAATTCTGCAAGCGCTATACAGTCGGACTCGGGCCGGCCGCCGACGTACCGGCCGGCACGTTTGCCGTGCGCAACAAGGTGACTGAACCGGCCTACCGCCTGCCCGACGGCGGCGAGGTGCCGTTTGGCCACCCGCAAAACATTCTGGGCACGCGCTGGATCACGCTTTCGGCAACCGGCGAGACTCCGCCCGCTCGGCTGCTGGGCCTGCATGGCACGTGGGACGTATCCTCGCTCGGGCGCGCGTCCGATACCGGGCGCGTGCGTTTCAGGAATGCCGACATCGAAGAATTGTGCGTGCTGCTGCCGGACGGCGCCGCGGTCGCCATCGTCGAATAAGCCACAGGCGCAAGCAACCCGACGCCTACCTGCAGGGCAGGCCCCATTCGGCCAACTTCGACGCGATGAACGCGACACTCTGGTCGTGCGTGGCGCGCGCGCCGAGCGCGGCAGGCAGGACCGGCCCGCAGGCGAAGCGGATCGGCTTGTTGGGATCGACCTCGCCGAAATCTTTGATCCATTTGCCGGTTTTGAGGAAGTCCGTCTTGACCGCCAGCGGCACCACCGGAACGCCGGCGCGTTCGGCGAGCTTCGAGCCCAGCGTGTTGAATTTCTTGCCGTCGAAGACCGCCTGGCGCGTACCTTGCGGAAAGAGCAGGACCGAGTGGCCGGCCGCCAGCCGCTGCGAGCCGACCTCCAGCACGGTCTTGAGGTCTTCGCGCGCGTTTTTGCGTGTCACCGGAATGCAGCCGACGTGCAGGGCTGCCGGCCCGACCAGCGGAATCTCGGTCAGGCTTTTCTTGAGCACGATTGCGAGCGGGCCGAAGGAGAGGAGCGTCGTGGGGAAGACCATGGTTTCGAGCGTGCTCATGTGGTTGGACACATACACGACCGGCCCATCGTGCGCGGCGCGCTGTTCGAAGCCATCAAAGGTCACCACGCCGCCCAGCTTTTCAGCGAACGCCACGGAGGCCATGCAGATCCGCGCCCATGCGTCATAATCGAAGGCACGAACCAGATGACTGAAGGCGCAGCGCGAGACAATCCCGACAATGGTGGAGGCATAGCGGAATGAGTTGACCGGCGAGATACGCAAGGCGGCCGCCGGCCGGCTGGCGGCCGCGGTTTCGTAACGCCCCGTTGCGCGCAACGCTTCCTGAAACGCTTGGTAGGTGCTCATTGTGATGTAGAGTATACTATACGGCCGGGCGGAACAGAAGACCGTGTTTCTCCCGGACGCACGCCGCGTTCAGAACGGTCAGAACAGATCCAGCCGCCACGCGCCGCGCAGGTGCGGCGCGAGCAGCTTGTCTGCCTCCGGATCGTTATCAAAGCGCGATGCCGCAGCCCGCCATTTGAGCGAAGATCGGCCGAGCCGCATGCCGATGTGCGCCAACACGGCCGGCGTCAGCGACGAGAACCCGGCGGTCACCGGCGAAATCGGCGCGCCGCCACTGTAAATGGCATCGATGAAGTTCTTCTCTTGCTGGCCGCTGCGGATCAGCCGGACGCCGTCCTCGCCGATCTTCTCGCGGACCAGTTCGGCCGGCTGGGTCTCGAGCTTCCCGTTGGTCGCATAAATCTGCCTGCCGTTCTCGCCGTAGAAACGGCAGCCGTAGGCGTACTCGGAAGACACGAAGACACGCAGGCCGTCGCCATACACGATCTCGAACGAAAACGGCTCGGCCAGCGTGTTGTAAAGATCGGTCGGCGGCGGCAGCCGCCCCTTGATGTTTTCTATCGCGACCGGCTCGACGCCGTCCTTATTCAGTGCCCACTGCATGATATCGAGCTGATGGGCGGCGAAATCCGTCAGCATGCCGCACGAGTAATCCAGATTGTAGCGCCACTGCATCGGGTGATGGATCTTCGGCGTGAACGGGCGCGCCGGAGCCGGACCCAGCCACAGGTCGAAATCCACATAGGGCGGCGGCGAGGCGAGCGGCGTCTCGCTCAACTGCTCCGGCGTCTTGCCGAACGTGGCATGCCCTTTGTTCAAGCCCACTTCGACCCGCTGCAGCTTGCCGATCCGGTTGTTGCGCACCAGCTCGCAGGCCATGCGGAAGTAATCGTTCGAACGCGACTGGGCGCCGGTCTGGAACGTGATGCCGCTGCGCTCGACCGCCCGCACCATGGCGCGTCCCTCTAGCAGGGTCAGATAAAGCGGCTTCTGGCCATAGATGTGCTTCCCCTTTTTGGCCGCCCAAACCGTGTGCAGCGCATGCCAATGGTCCGGCGTGCTGATGCAGACCGCGTCGAGCGCCGGATCGTCGAGCATGTCGCGAAAATCGTTGAAGACCTTGCATCCGTTGTAGCCGGGCCGTTTGTCGCGCGTCTCGTAAAACGCATTCACCTTGCGCCGCCCCGGCTCGCGCCCGCCCATGCGCTCGGCTTTGTATCCGTACAGCGGGCCTTCCGAAACCGGGTCGCAGACCGCAATAACCTGCACGCGCTCGTTGTGCAGAAAGTTGCCGATGTTGTCCTGCGCCATGGTCCCGTAGCCCAGCATGCCCACGTGGATGCGCTCAGACGGCAGCGGGCGGCGGACTTTGCAGGCGCTCACGCAGCCAGACGGCACAATCATGGGCATGGCCAACAGCGAACCGGCTCCGGCAGCGAAACGACGGCGCGACACCTTCAACATACATTCCCCTTTTTTGTGATCCATGACGCATCTTTCAACACGCTTCTGGGTTCTATCATTCCGCATCTGCCACGCCGTGTCAAGACGGCAACGGGATCAACCTTCGGCGTTGAGGGTTGGCGAGAAACGGGCGGGCGTTCGCCCCCTATTATGTCACGGGGACGTTTGGCGTTTGTCAAAAAATTCGATCAGCGGATACACCTCGCGGTTCACGGCGCGTGCGCGATCCAGCAGCGGCCGGTGAGGCTGACCTTCTACGTCGAACATCCCCTTGTTCGCGCCGCCGAAATTATCCAGCGCCTTGGATTCAGGCGGGTCGTCCAGATATTTAAAAAAGTGCCAGCCGACCACATTCGGCCTCTCCAGCGCCGAGAGCGCGAAATGCTGGTAATAGCGCGCGCGGTCTTCCTGCGTGCGCACCACCCAGCCGGCGCCGTGCGTGTTGGCCAGCTTGGGCACCGCGTCAAGCGCCTTGGCGTACCATTCGGTAAAGAGGATCGGTCGGTCGGCCCACGCAGACCAATCCGACAACTCATCCGCCTGCACGCCCCAGCGGCCGTAATAATTGACCGAAACCACGTCATGAAACGGCGCGAGCATTTTCCAGAACCACGGGTTGTCGAACTGGCCCTGCGAATAATTGATCCGCGATCCCAGATAAAGGTGGTTCGGGTCGTGCTTGCGCACGATGGGCGTCACGATGCTGTAGTAACGCTCAAAGGCATACGCGATGAATTCGTACCGGTCGCGCCGCGTCAGACCGGTGGTGTCGGTCGATCCTTTGCGGGCCATGAGCCACGCCGCGGCCGCGTCGCGGCCGGGCTTTCGATCAGCATCCGATGCGTCGCTCGCCAGATAGCGGTCCAGCAGATCCACCGGGCACTGGATTTCGTTCTCGGTCATGATCCCCAGCAGGGCCGGATCGCCGGCCGTGTCCGCGAGATCCCGGCCATACGCTTCGCAGAACGCGGGAAACTCCGGATGAAACACGGGCATGCAGCGGTCGGGGAATCCTTGTGTTCCGGACGCCGCCTCGACAAGTCCTTTCGCGCGCGCGAAAGCAAACAGGAAATTGTGGCGCCGCACCCAGACCAGCGGCTGCGCCACCTGTTGCAGCCGCGGGCTGGAGCCGTTGCCGAGCCCGTTGAAGCCATTCTCGCGAAACTGCGCCGTGACCTTCTCAGGCCACTGCTCGACCGAGCCGAAGTGCTTCTGCACCTGTCGCGGCTCGCGGACCGTATTGATCGCCACATGGTAAAAACGACAGCCGTCGGGATCGATCAGCCACCAGCGGCCACCGATCTTTTGCGTGCGGAAAAATCCGGTTGCCCGCTCGCGCGGCAGCTCCAGGCTGCCCCCGTAACGGTTCCGTTTCAAGCCTTCTCCGGACGGCGTGTAGCCATGCAGCGTTTCAAGCAGGCGGGTCGGCTGCGCGCGCCACGGCCCCGGCGTGTCGGGATTGCTGCCGTGCGTCTCGACGATGACGGTGCCGTCAAGCGGCGCGGACTCAACCGGGGGTGTCCACCCATAGGCCATGCGTCGCTCCTCGAACATCGCGCGGATCTCCTCGGGCGACAATGCGCGGTTATACAGACGCAGCTCGCCGATACGCCCGCGGAATGACGGTTTCCGCCCGAGCCCCGCCCCGATCAGCAGCGGCTGCCCGTTGAAGGCCAGCACCGCGCGCTGCTTCAGCTCCGCATCCGGCGCCCCGTTGACATACAGCCGCACCGTATCGCCATCGGACGTGGCCGCTATGCACACCCACTGGTTCAGCGGCACCGGCGACCGGGTCTCCACCAGCGCCTTCGACACGCCCTTCGCCCCAAACTGCCCGTAAACGGCGTGCCCGCCCTTGGCCGACAGGCCGAACACCGGCGTGGTCCAGTCCGGATTCGCGTTGGGAATGCCGAACAGCACGGTGTCCGTGCGCAGCCGCTCGGCGCGAAACCAGAAGACCGATGTGATGGCCTCAGACAGACGGAGCGGCTGTTTCAGCTCGACGCGCACATGGCCGTCATCCACCCCGTTCAGTGTCAGCGCGACGGCACCTTTCTCGCTGTGCAATGTGCCGGACACGATCACGCCGTCGTTTCCGCTGCCGGAGCGGTCCGTGACGGTCTTCCCGTCGCAACCGTCGAACGACCAATGCCCGACCAGCCCATCCGGTTGAACGCCGGACACAGCGACCCCGCCGCAAAACAGCAGAACGGCCATGATCCCTGAGCGACCTGTCATGTGTCCTCCTGGCTGATTACGGGCGCGAGAAATTGGCCCAGGGGTGCGCGGCCGCAGTGCCCGCTGACAATTCGCCCGTGTCCGTGACGATCGGCCCATAGGTATCATCCGTATCCAGGTCATAGTTACTGGCCTGACCGATACAGATGTTGCGCACGATCAAATTTTTCTCGCTGATCGACGTCCAAATCCCGCGGTCGGACTGTCCCCCGTTATCGATGACGCGGTTGCCCTCAATGCGGTTTCCCTTGCCCTGGCTCACAAGGATCCCGGCCGATCCCGTGTTTTTTACGATCAGGCATCCCATGACAGTATTGTGATTGGACAACTCCATTTCAATTCCCCGCCCCGCCTGCCCAGACACCGTACACGCTTCGATCACGGTGTTGCTGACGGCCGTCATCATAATACCGGACGATAGATTGTTTCGCAGGACACACCGTTCGACCCGGTTCTCGCCATGGCTGCCGCCGGTCGCGTTGTAGAGACGCAGCCCGACATTGCTATTGTCCGCCATCTCGCAATCCGCGATCACATTCCCCTGGATGCTGCCGCCGCTCTGGCACTGAACATACAGACCGAATGTCGCGTTTCTGCTCAAGGTACAGGCCGTGATGCGGTTACCCGAACAGGCGCTGCCGCCGACCCCGGAAAACAGCATGCCGGCCGCCGTGTTGCGAGTCACCTGCAACGCTTCCAAACGGCTGTGCGACAGGTATGCCGCATAGAGGCCGAAGTGAAAGCCTTCGACACGTCCGTTGCAGACCGTGACCCCACTCAGCGGCACCTCTGCGCTACCTTGCAGATAAATCCCGTAATCACCGCTTTCACCATCGCCGCTGACGGTAAAACCCATCAGGTCAAGCGTCACGTTCGGCGCCTGCACCACAATGCCGTGCCCGGCCGACACCAGATTGGTGGTCAGATAGTAAGCGCCCGGCGCCGTGATCACATACGGTGCGGAGGAGATCGGCGTGCGGGGTTCGATCTGCTGCAGCGTCTTCATCGTCACCCCCGGCGCGCCGGGCGGCGTCAACGGCCCCTGCGCACTGAGCCTGCACGCGCACAGCGCCGCGGCCATCCCCATCGCGATCACACGTTCATTGGTCATGGAAATACATCCCTTCCTTCTGCACTTATTCGCTAAACGGCATCAACGCGCGCACCCGATAAAAACGACGCGCGGCCTCCGGTGCGGCCACGGTTCGGATCAAGTTACCCTTTTTGTTTCCTGAAATCACGCCGGCCCCGCTATCGCTCCACACGTCGCCCGCCGCCAGCGAGGCGCGCCACTCCAGCCGGTAAAGGCGCGTCGGCAACCCCGGCCATGTCACCTGATCCATGCCGCCAGAACGAGCGAATTTCGAGATCCGCAGCCCCGACAGCGCATCCAGCGGATCGGAGCCTGCCCAGAATTCAGCCAGATCGGGCATGCCGTCCTCATCCCAGTCTGAGCCGCCCGCCTGCAAGCGCGTGAGCCCGCCTGCCATCTGGTATTCCCACGGGTCCCCGATCCCGTCGCCATCCGAGTCGGGACCGGTCTCAAGGCGCGCCATGCGCACATGGGCCACCGCATTGCTGAAAGTGATCCAGCCCACATTCGGACTCCACGCTGCGCCGCTCATCACCCCCGTGCGGAGATCCACGCGAGGTTTTCCATAGGTCTGTTCAAAATTGACCCAGCCGATATTCGCCCCATAGGCATATCCGGTCAGCCGACCCAAGGGGTGTGTGTCAGGAAAGTGACAGGATTTTCTGAAAGACCTTGCCGCAGTGCTGCCGTCTTGCTAACGTTATATATATTTCATCTATAACAAGGAGGCCGGTATGACGCTCGCAGAGCTGACTGTGAAGATCATGGAGACTGTTCCCGCGAGACGAGGCAATGTTTACGAGACGACGATCAGGAAGATGCGCGCGGACGGGAGTGTCCGGGAGAACGGGCCCTACTTCATCTGGACACGCAGCGAGGGAGGGAAGATGCGGTCGTCCTACGTGCCGGCGGCGGATGTGCCCCGCTACAGGCAGGAGATCGAGAACGGCCGCAGGCTGGAAGATCTGATCGGCGAGCTGTGGAAACTTGCCGAGGGCGCTGCCGACGCAGAAAAAAAAACTCCTCGACGCTCGACGGCGCCGCGGCCGCGCTGATCGCGGAGAGCCTCGCCGTCACGGAAGGCGTGGAGGCGGGGCGTTGCGGCCTTGCGGAGGCGGAGGGCCGGATACGGACGGCAGCGCTCGGGTTCGCGGCGCAGGCCGTCGGCGGGATCCTGTCCGGCCCCGCGCAGCGCGCGGCGGGCGTGGACGCGCCGTACGGGCGGCGCGGCATGCGGACGGCGAAGATCCTGTCGAGCGTGGGCGAGGTGTCCTACTCGCGGGCATACGTGACGGGGAAGGACGGGAAGCGGGACTTCCCCGCCGACCGGGCGCTCGGGATCACCTGCGGCTGCACGCCGACGGCCGCCAAGCTGCTCTGCCACGAGGCCGCCCGCAGCCAGTCCTACCTCCAGGCTTCCGAGAACCTGTCCCTGGCCTCCGGGCTGTCCGTGTCGCCCAGCACCGTCCACCGGCTCGTGGCCGCGGTGGGCCCGGACATGGAGAAGTGGTCGCTGGAGCGTCCGCCCGCCGCTGTCGAGGACGGGCGCGAGGTCGTCGTGTGCCTCGAGATGGACATGACCGGGGTCAGGATGCTGAAGAAATATCTCAAGGGCGCGAAGGGCATGGACGGGGCGCCGAAGTGCAGGCAGATCAAGTGCGGGACCCTGTTCCTGATGGAGCGCGACGGGAAGGGCCGGTACTGCCGGCTGCCGGGCACGGCCGTGCACATCGTCTCGTTCTGCGACCCCGCCTCGTTCTCTGCCGCGCTGGAGGAGGCCCGCCTGAAGCTCGGCGTCAGGCCCGGGACCGCGCTCATCGTCGTGTCCGACGGCGCGGAGTGGATCTGGAACATCGTCTCCGACCGCTTCAGGGAGGCGACGGGCATCGTCGACTTCTGGCACGCGGCGGACCACCTCCATAAGCTGTGCGAGTTCGTGGAGGGGAAAGGCGACGCAGCGGAGGCGCTCTTCAAGGAGTGGCGCCGCAAGCTGAAGGTCTACGGCGTGGACTGCGTGATCCGGCACTTCGAAAAGCTGGATCTGAAGAAGGCGAAGCGGAAGGGCCTGCGCGAACGCCTCCGCTACTTCAGGAACCACCGCGACAGGATGCAGTACCGGCGTTTCCGCCGCGAGGGCTGGCCGATCGGCTCCGGCGCGATCGAGGGCGCGTGCAAATCGCTCATCAAGCAGCGCACCGACCTCTCGGGACAGAGATGGTCGCCGGACGGCGCTCTGGACATCCTGTGGGTCAGGGCGCTCATCACGGACGGGCTCCACGACGACTATTGGACGGGGAGCCGCGACCGTGAGGCCACTGTCAGAGAGGCAGTCTTTGCGGCATGACCTCCGGAACGATGTCACTTTCCTGACACACACCCAGGTCATTTCGTGGGTTCCGGTCTTCTTGTAGGAGCGGGCCGTGGTGCCGACATTGTAGTTCAACGAACCGGCCAGTGTCATCGGACCGTTTGCCGTGTTGAGCATGCGGTCCGCCGTCGCCGTGATCAGCAGCGGCAGCGCGACGGTCTGCGCGGCGGGCGACTGGTTGACAAGGTCGCCGTTAAGCGTGACGCGGTTGCCCGCGAGCGTGAAGCCGGCTGCGCCGGGCAGGAAGGTAAGGCCGGAAAACGCCGTGTCGACGGCGAAGTCATTGGTCGTGACGGGCTGCACGGCCCCGTCAAAGCGCAGCGTGTCAGAGGCTGCGGCTGCTCCCTCGTTCCAGTTTGCCGACGTGGTCCAACGGGCATCCGCGCCAGCACCGGTCCACGTTTTGTCTGCGGCAGAAACCTGCAACGCGAGCAGCGGGACAAGGCTGAAAGCAACATGCCGTCCAAAGATCTTGATTGTCATGTCGGAGACTCCTGTGGTTCAGCGGTTTCCATGGCCATTAATCCGAAGTATACGGATGGCACCTCGCTCGTTCAAGCTTCAATGCTTCATCGGTTGACGGCTGTCCGGTTTCATTTTTTTCGCCTCGACGTTCATCGTGGCGGTGTTTATAGTAAAGGGTATCCATGCTGGTCTGGACGGCGGTGTGCCGATCATTCAGCGAGGTGCCTATGAAAAAATGGTGGGTTGCTTGGTTGTTTTGTACGGTGTCCTGTTTTCAGGTGCTTCGGGCGCAATCGGGCGCCTGGGCGGTGGATGCCGACGGCATATGGTCGTCATCGGCCAATTGGCTGGCCGGCGCTGTGGCGAACGGCGCCGGCGCAACCGCGTTTTTCACAAACACGGTCACGTCGCGGCGCACGGTCGATGTGGATGGCCCGGTGAGCGTCGAAGCGTTGCGTTTCGGTTCGCCGGCTTACAACAACTGGCGCCTGATCGGAGACGGTCCGGTCATTTTGGACGGTGCGGCCAAGCCGCGCATCGGATCAGCCGTCAATCAGCGGGTCGAAATCTTGACGCCGCTCGCGGGCACGAACGGCGTGATCCAGGAGTCGCTGCCCGGCGACATCGAGTTGGCGGGCGACAATTCGGGCCTCGCTGGCTTGGCCGAGCTGCGAAGCTACACAGTGGCGCAAACGATGTCGAAGACCGCCGGGTCGATGGCGCCGCTGGTGCGCGATTATTTTCCGACCGGCGGCGTGATCATGGCCGGGGCGCGTTTCGAGTTGTTCGGACGTAAGAACGGCAGTGCCGCGGTCTCGCCGAATTGGACAATGGTTCAAAATTCGGCGCGTGCACAGGCGGCCATCACCAATGCAACGGTCAACCTGGCTCCGGGGCAGCGCGTCACGGGCAACGGGATCCCGGCCGACACCTATATTCGGCAGATTCTTGACGGGTCAAACCTTGTGCTCAGCGCGGCGGCGGAACTTTCCGACATCGAGACGTTGACGTTTGAAGCCGCGACCTTCCGCTCGGAACAACTCCTGCAGCGCGTA
>Ga0208195_1003729_pt1 | contig 12673 bp, 15 predicted proteins | sample AD_UKC077_MetaG_FD_184441 | JGI IMG/M metagenome (GOLD analysis project Ga0208195, IMG submission 184441) | Active sludge microbial communities of municipal wastewater-treating anaerobic digesters from USA - AD_UKC077_MetaG (SPAdes) (version 2) | ecosystem: Engineered > Bioreactor > Anaerobic >...
TAGGACGAACGTCCTATTGTCAAGAAAGAAATAATGTCTATTTCATGAACAAATAAAAATATCAGTTTGACAGTTACAGTCGATTTAGATAAAGACTGATAGTCAGAAAATAGGCTTTGTTAATAAAACAGGCGACATTTTAAAAGACGCAGAGATTCTGCAAAAAAATATGAGAAGAGGAATTCAATATGGCACACAGTAATTGGTTGTATCAGACACGGGACATCATGTTCCAGATCAAAGAATGGCTCGGCGTGGAAAAGCTCTTGAGCCTTGATGCTTATCATTTTTAACCCCAGCACCCAGCAGATTTAATGATTTTGCTGTTAGTAGTTATTGATTAATAAATCCAGACCAAAGAACATTCCACGCTACTATTTTTTTGTATGCATCTTCACTCATAGGCATCTGATCTTTGTAGCTCATAGTTTCTATGGTTTTACCATCTGCACCCACGCCACCCGCCATACTATTAACCATCACAGGGATTTTACTTATAAGGAAATATTCATTATCGTAAAGTTCAATGGTGAGAATCGCATTATAAAGAGCCTTATCTCTTAGATTTTTATCTACATGGATTTGATAATAAATATTTCCATCACTCCATTTAGTCTTAAATTTGACATTAGCGTATTTATTCATGATTGTTATTGCCGGCCATGATATTGGTTCGCCTAGTTGCTTAGCAGCATCTTGCTCTGCTTTAATTTCCTTATCAGTTTTTAACTTAATAATTTTGTCACCATCTATAACAGACATTTCTCCCGTAATCCTGTTGATATTAACAGTGCGCCCTTTTTCATCTTGTTTTGTATCATAGCAACCAGTTAATGTTGAAATTGTAATAACTGCTAACAACAAAATTTTTAATTTCATATTATCCCCCGAACAATTAATATGAGTATTTAATCATCTTTCGATGAAGCACCAGCAATAATCATTCCGATTATTCCTATGCCCCAAAGAATAAAATAGAAAGTTGGAAATACTCCCTCAACTATCCAAAAAACAATTGGAAATATAACAAGTCCTGGTGCAAGGATAAATGCAAGGATTGCTCCTAAAAGCCCAAGCCAATTTTTCATTGCCATGAACCAAAAAATAAACATTAAAACACCAGAACCAATCCATAGTATTGTCCCAATTATTTTTCCCATCGTTCTCATACTTATCTCCTTTTTTAATGTTGAAATAAATGTTTCAAATCCGACCATGAATAATGAAAAACCAGTGTAACTAATAAAAATAAAATCATAATGATAAATAAAGCCGCTAGTAATCCAAGAATAAACTTGTATAAAGGGGCAAGAAAAATAAACATCTTATCAATAATTTTTTTATACCAAATCCATTCAAACTTTTGTCTTTTAAATATCTTTTCACTGATCCAGCACACTAGCAACCACCATAGAAAAAAAATAAAAGAATAATAAACAATAACCTCAAATACGTTGATAAGGTTGCCATCCCAATAATCGGCTAATCGATTAGGTAATTCACTAATTATTAATAAAAAAAATATAATAATTGTTGCTATTGGATGATTCGAGAACTTTTCTTTTAGTTTTTCTCTTGGTAATTTTGAAGCAATCCATACTACTATCAGCCACCCCAGAAAGTAGATAAGCGGAATACCTAAAACAATTAACAAGATATTTGAACTATCATTCTCAAAATATTTTTCCTTGCCAGTAAAATAATTAGCAGAAGCAATGATAATCTGATTTAGAAATAAAAAAATGAATGTAAAAGCAATCACCTGATATTTTTTTATCCTAGAGATAAAAAAATTTTCTTTCTTAATTGGCTCAACTGTTGGTATGATTTCATCCATAGTTAATCCGTGTCTTGATTTTTGTTCTTATTTCGTAGGGCAAAAATAGATACTCCTGCAATACCAATTGTGACAACATTTACTACTGACCATAATTCCCTGTTAAGATGTACTCTAAAAAATGGATTATAAATCAAAGCTGTAATTCCTAAAATCCACACCCAACCTTGTTTCTTTTGTTCAAATGATTGGAAAGCTAGATAAGCAAATACGCCACAACAAACCCAGCGAAGTAATGTATAATAAGCATAAGGATTATATGGGTTCAACGCCCATAGAAGCATGAGAATACAAATGACCTGTGGAATCCAGAGATGTTTCTTCATTCATCCCCCTCAAATAATTATTCTAATAATGCTTCTGATTGTGACTTGTAGATTTTTTTTAAAATACGCTTCTGGTTTTTATTTGTCAATCACTCTAAAGAGGGGGGTGTGATAAAATAACGCAAATAAGTAAATATTCCCCTAATAGTGCAAAGCTCGCCGGGTTCTATGTCAAAAGGCTTTCAATTACCTTTTTTTTCGTCCCGCACCAAACCAGGAATCATACATTTTTATTCGCGGCGTGTTATCGTTTGCGCTTTCACTTTTTGTGCATGGTTTGCCTATGCGTTCACCAATAGAGGGAATCGGTATTGACTTTGACTTGATATAGGCTATTTCATGGATAGTCAAAGGTTGTGCTAGTTCCTGACAGACTAAAACAAAATGCTCTTGAGATTTTGTTGAAGGTTTTCTTTTACCGGAATCAAGATCACGGTAAAAGTCACCATATTTTTTCATTAACTCTTTTTCTTTTTCATCCGTATATACTGGCATATATATTTATTCTTCAGTCTAATGAAGACGGTGTAATGATTATAACTCTCATCAAGCAAACAAAGCTTTTATGCACTATTCACAAGGCTTTCCGGTGTTTTCTTGTCTGCTATGTCAACTTCACTTTTGTGAAGACGGTTATATGCTGCTTCTGGCTTATCATCTTCACATTTGTGAAGTTGTCCCCTTCGCTTGAGTGAAGTTGATTTTAATTTCTGCCGCGCCATGTTTTCCCGGATATAAGAATTATTTCTCAATACTTTTTGTTTTTCAACCTTCTTAAATTCTGGCTTGCCGTAATCACGCCAACGATCAGATAGTTTATATCTTGAGTAGTCTTTTTCACGTTCATGCTTCTGATACCAACCACCTTGATAAGCAAGGTCAAGAAAGCCAACTTCAATTAGTGTGTTTATGTTCTTCCAATGCTGTGTAGTTTTGATCCCTAGAGAAGCCGCTTCAGCATAAGGGAAAATAAATTCTTCATCTAAATAAACCATTTTCTTATTTCTGCCTTTCCCTTCAAATTTCCATTTTCTTTTCTGAAGACAACGCATTAAAGTGATTATTGCTGAACGTGTTAAACTATTAAATGCCTCTGAATAATACATATCGGCAATTATGCGTATTTCGTTCTTAATTTTCATTTACCCTTATCCACCTATGCTTGATAGTATTATGTTGCTAAAACCCCCTTTTTAGCTATGCGCCAGAGCAAAAGAGGGGTATTTTCAAAGCATGGCCGCCCTGGTCTGAACATTTTCGCCCATCTTATTCTTTTTAGTGTTTATCTTTTCCCGGTTTTCTTTATAGGCCATGAACGGGTAAAGCGGGCATGAGGTAATTTTGCAGTCAACTTTTCCGTCTGAAAAATAGTTCATGCAGTCATAGCATTTTGCATAAATCGCTTGCTTAAAGGTTAGCCTCTGGCCGGACAAGTGTTTTAAAATTTCTTTCTGGCCTCTTGCCGTCTTTCCGTGTTGCCGTATGATCTTTATTTTTTCATTCATTCCGCCACCTCATCAAAGGTAATGCGGCGGCCTTCCATATAGGAAATAACGTCTTCAGTTTTGTATCTGACAGAACGCCCGCCGATTTTGTAATAGGGCAACCCCTTGCGCATAAATCTTTCATTGCGTAAGGTTGATAAAGCCCTATTTGTTATTGCGCTGACTTCTTTTTCATCAAGGTACGGTTTGTTCAAAAGTTCTTTTACTTCCATTGTTCATTTCTCCTTTGTGAGTTATTTTAGTTACGAGAATAAAAAAAACCGCAACTGTTGTTTTGTTGCGGTTAATATATAGACACTATGTTATTTATTCAATAGTAAGTTATTGAAATTATTAAGGAAAGGCGGTGTTTTAGATTTTAAATTATCGGTTTAGTGGTTAAGACGGCGGTTTGTCCTCTTTCAATATTTGGCGGCCAATCTTTTGAATGCGTGACTCTGTTAAAGATTGCTTGTTTCTTGTATCAGTTTCTTTTGTTCTCTTTTTAGCAGTTTCATAAAATATTTCTCTTTTATTTTTATCGCCTCTGAAATCCATTGAAGTAATGTTTTGTTCTTTCATTACTTGTCTTATTGCTTCTTTGTTTTTGTTCCCCTTGTCTTTCATGGCCTTTGCGCCGTGTGTTTCGTTTTTTATCCTTTCTTCTAATTTAGCAGTCCAATAGCCTAATGCCTCACATGAAATTTGAATAATGTAAGTTTCAAGCTTCATATAATCAATTAACTTACTAAAACCCTCAGACCACATTCCTTCTCGCGAAGCAAACATTGGAAGGTAATGGCAATAATCTCCGCACACCTCTAGGATTTGTGAATCATATAAATTTTCATTTCCAAGATTTTTAAAAATATTTCTATAATAATCATCAAAATCAAAATCTAACTTTCTCTCGTGCGTAGAAACAAAAGCTTTTATTTTATCAAGTTGAATAAGTTCTTCGAAACTCTTTTTTTCTTCTTTCGCTTTTTTTAATCTCGATGATATTTCGTCAATCAATTGTTGAGAAGTAGGAACAGTGCCATATTCTTTCAAAGCCAATCTGCATCTTGAAAGTCTGTTTGCTAATAGAGCTAATGTGTGTTCACTTCGAGCTTGTAAGGAAAGTTTATAATCTGATAAAGTCCATGAATCGGAATTTGATTTAACAGAAATAGACTTTTTTTTCTTTGTCATTGCTTCCCCTCTCTAAGCCCCCTTTGTTTATCCGGGGAAACGGGAAGGGGTAACTCCCGCTTATTGTCTGGCCTGACTATCCCCGGATTTTATTTTACCTCTCTTATCGGTTTAAAATTTTCTTGAGTATGCTTAGTAATCCATTTTTTATTTTGCTCTGTTTAGGTGATACAGTCATTAAAAACTTCCCCTGTTTAGCAGATAGCGGAGTCAGGTCTATAATCCCTGATGGAGGCATAATCAATTTATGCTTATCCTTATTCATTATCTTTTGGGTACTCATTTGCTTTCCTTATGCAATTCAACCACGTTTTTATTTGTTGCCTGTTCTATGATTTGCCCGGCCAATGTTGAAGCGTTCTTTAATGCCTCATCCCTCAAGTGTGCATATCTTTGAGTCATAACCGGAGATTTGTGAGTCAATAGCTTTTGCAATGTATATAAATCAACTTTGCCACTAGAAGCAAGCATAGAAGCGTATGTATGCCTTAACCCATGCAATGGCCTAAAGTCTGCCGGGAGTCCCGCCGCCTGTTTTATCTTATTAACTCTTTCTTTAATATCTTTAAAAGGCAGATTATCACCCTTGACAAAAACATATTCAGAATATTTTGGATTGTCTTTATCTTTATTAATTTGTGTTTTTGGGTGACTTTCTAGCACTTGCCTTGCCTGTTCATTCAAGGGGATTTTCTGACTTACACCGCCCTTTGGATTTTTGATTGAAATAAAACCACGCTGAAAGTCAATGTCATTCCATTTCAGCTTGAACATTTCCCCCCGGCGCATTCCCGTATATAAAGCAAGGCGCATTATGTTTGCCGCTTCAATATCCGTTGAATTGTCAATGGCAGTTAATAGGTTCTTTAATTGTTCGGTGTTTAAGTCTTCTGTTTTCTGATTATCAACTTTAATTGTTTCAATTTTAAATGTTAGGTTTTTGCATAACTGCCGGGATACGCCAAAATTTACAATTCGTTTAAGCAAAGCAAAAACGTGCTTCACGGTTTGCGGTTTGTATTCCTTAAGCAATCTGACACGCAAACGGTCAACATCAAGCCTTATGATCTGGTGTGGTTCTTTGTTGCCAAAGTCCGGCTCTAAATGTTTTTTAAACCGGCCTTTGTCCGTATTAATAGACTTTGTGTCACCCTTGCTTTCTTTGTATTCATCCCATAACCGGGATAAAGTCATTTTTCCGGCCTCTGCCAGTTTAGCGGCCTTTGCTTGCTCTCTGATTTCTTTCCGGGATTGTAGCTTGCCGTCAATCCTTGCGCTTCTTTTTCTGTTTGCTTGCGCGGCGGTCATTTCATCGGCATATTGACGGCCAACCTTTTCTTCATAGACTTTGCCGTTTTTCTTAAAGACAATGTAGAATATCTTTTCCTTTCCCTTCTTACTAAGTCTATCACCAATGCGGTAATAAACGCCCTTATATTCTGTCTTATGCCTTTTCATTGTTGCCCCCTTGTGTTTCTATGACCTCATATTTAAAACTCAATTAAACCCATTTTAAAAAGCCGCTTGTCAATTTCCAACCTCATTTCCAACCTATGATTTGAATATAGTCATATTTTAAAGTAAGTCAAGGGAAATGTTAAAAGCCTTGTTAGTATTGATATTGCGTGGATTGCCTTATTTTGAGTATGCTAAGGGCAATTAAGAAGAATGTTATAATTCGGCCTGTCACGCCGGAGGGCGTGGGTTCAAGTCCCATCGGCCCCGCCAGAAAATCTACAAAAGAGTCTCGTCAGCGAGGCTCTTTTTTTTGTTTGCTGACCGGGAAACATAACCTTTCCGTAATGATTCGTAGATCATTTTTTAGTAAAATATAATTTTACTTTTAAAATTTAATTATATATAAGGTATCCTGTTTAGTAGATGCCAGTATCATTAACCCTTTGCGTGAAAGGAGGATTTCTTATGAAAAAATCTTCTTTGTCTTATCTTGGTTTTATCTTAACCGTTTTATTTCTTTTAACTTTTGCATCGTATTCGTCAGCAGAACCCATATACGCCACCAAGGAACCGGTTGAAATTTATGATCCCTTATATGTCGGCGTATTTGGCGGCTTCATCGTGCCCGACGATCTGAGAGTTGATGGAGGACCCGATTTTCAGCTGGACAACAGCTGGGCCGCCGGAGCGAAAGCAGGGTATATTTTTCCGTTCAAATGGCTGGCTGCCGAGTTGGAATATGCCCATTTGGCAAAACACGATATTGATGAACCGGGAACGGGACATTTCAAGGCAGACAATCTCATGGGCAATCTTCTGTTGAGGTATCCGCTGGGAATGATTCGTCCCTATCTCGGGGGCGGGATCGGTTGGTCGTTTGCCGAATTGGAGTCGGGATTAACAGATGATACCGATAATAATTTCGGATGGCAGGCATTGGCCGGAATTAATCTGGAAATCATTCCCAGTTTGTCGGTTGATTTCGGATATCGCTATTTTACGAGCGACTACGGAATCAATAATCTGGATGCCACCATACACGATCATATTCTTTCACTCGGTTTCAATTATCATTTTGGCGGTAAAAAACCTGAACCGCCTCCTCCTCCACCGGAACCCGTTAAGAAATGTCCCAATCCGCCATCATGCTGTATCCTTGATCATGAAGGTTGTCCCGTCGATTCCGATAAGGACGGCGTCTGCGATGGCTGCGATAAATGCCCCGACACTCCCGAGTGCTGTATTGTTGATGAAAACGGCTGTCCCAAGGATTCCGACAAAGACGGCGTCTGCGACGGTTGCGATAAATGTCCTGATACGCCGTCGTGCTGTGTAGTAGATGAGAATGGCTGTCCCAAGGATTCCGACAAAGATGGCGTGTGCGACGGTTGCGATAAGTGTCCCGATACGCCTGCCGGAGTGAAGGTTGATCAAGATGGTTGTCCTATCCCGGAGATCGTGGAGAAGGGAAGAACGACCCTTGAAGTATTGTTTGATTTCGACAAATCCGCCATCAAGGGAAACTATTCCAAGGATATTGATGCTCTGGCTGATGTTATGAAGAAATATGAGGATTTAAACGTAACAATTGAAGGACATACCGATAACCTTAACAGATCCGGGAATCCGAACTACAATAAAAATCTTTCCCGAAGACGCGCTGATGCTGTAAAGAAATACTTGGTAGAAAAATCAGGTATTGATGCCAAGCGCCTGACCGCAATTGGCTTCGGTGCGGAAAAACCAATTGCCTCCAATGATACAGAAGAAGGGCGTCAGAAAAACCGGCGAGTAGAGGCGGCAGTGGATTACATTATCAAAAAGTAAATATCAGTCATAGAATAATAAAAAACCCGTGGCGATTCCGTCACGGGTTTTTTATTTGCAGGGCATGCGATAGCTTCCTGAAAGAAACAAGCTCTCTCCCTAGACAAAAAAGCAAGCTTCCGACCCGTTATCAATAAAGCTATTTACCTCTTTTAAAAATAATGAATAATGTTATTATGATCTTTAACTAATCAGGAAGATCGCTAATCGTAGATGCGATGTCTAGAAAAAGTTTTATAATGATTGCGATGGTCGGAGGGTATGTGTCTGGGGTGCTCGGTGCTGATTCTTTTTTCGCTTTATTGGCAGGAAGTACCATTGGCGGATTCCTTGCATAGGGGACGCCTTCAAACTCCATGAATAATACAAATAGAGGTGATTTTTGAACCTTTTAGAGAATATTGAGAAACAAAATAAATCTTTTATAATAGCAATAGGATATATAATCATCGGTGTATTAGGTATTATTGACACCCTGACCGGTAAAGAATTAGATTTTTCTCTATTCTATGTGATACCTATACTCATAGTTACTTGGCACACAGGTCTTGGTCTTGGGATAGTATTTTCTCTCATAAGTGCCTTAGTATGGCTTCTTTCGGATGTATTATCTGGAAATGTAACATTGCTTTCCATTTATGCATGGAATACTCTCACCAGATTAGGCTTTTTCTTAACAATAGCGTTTTTATTGTCAAGGTTATTAACCGTACTGGAACATGAAAGAGAAATAGCCCATAAAGACTATTTGACAGGAGCACTTAATTCGCTCTTCTTTTATAATGTTTTGCAGATGGAAATTAACCGTTCTCTGAGATATAAAAATCTTTTTACTATAGCTTATATTGACCTGGATAATATTAAAACTGTGAATGACGAGTTCGGGCATGCTACAGGTGACGAAGTATTATGTTTTGTTGTCAATCAAATCAAGAATAGTCTGCGAAAAGTAGACGTGGTTGCAAGGCTTGGAGGTGATGAATTTGCGTTGCTTATGCCAGAAACAAATCAGAAATCTGCACAAGTTGTTCTTTCTAAACTTCAACACAATATTTTAGCCGGGATGCAAAAAAATAATTGGCCCGTGACACTTAGCATCGGTGTCTTAACATATATTGATACGCCGCCAACAGCAAATGAGGCAATAAAAAAAGTGGATGATTTAATGTACTCAGTAAAAAAAAGCAGTAAGAATAATATCAAATATGCCACTTATGAAAACTGAAACGGTCTTTAGCCAATATATGTTTTGCTCTCTTTCCATTCTTCCCTCTCTCTTTCAGACGATGATAAAAAGCAATCATCTTTGGATTACACTCGTAAGCTTCGCTCGAATCAACCTTGCAAGTGCAAACTCATTCTCATGCGAGAAGGTTTCTGATACCGTACGAGTTATGGAACAAAGCAAAAAGAAGAGGATCTAATCTACAAAACATGCTCTCTCGCATCAGGTAAAATACAGATTCCCTTCTCCCTTTTACCTTCATATGTATGATATTATTATATCAATAATGGTAAAGTTTAAGAACACAAGGCATAACAATTTATAAGGCACATCTTTATTGAACACTATCCGTCAAGTTAAGAATAGGGCAGAACAACCCGTATAAACGGAATACAAAATTCTGTATGCTGCGAAATATCTCCAAAACCAGTTTTAAGTTTCATGCCCGACACAATGAAACTTAAACTTTTGTAATCGGCTTCGAACTATTGATAATATATCCCTGAACAGCATCAACATTCAGTTCTTTTAACAGCTGCCATTGATTATCTGTTTCGACGCCTTCGGCAATAACAGCAATATCTATGCTATGGGCGACGCTGCAAATGGAACTGATGAAGAAACGGCTGTCGCTGTCTTCATCTTTCAGTTCTCCGGTGTATGCCCGGTCGATTTTTACATAATCGGGACGCAGTGACTGAAGGTGTCTTAAATTTCCGCAACTCTGACCGTAATGATCCAGTCCCATTTCATGACCGCATTCACGAATAACTGCCATAAATGACCTGACCAGATTTTCATTCTGTACTGCTCCGAATTCTGCAAATTCAAAAATGATCCTGGGCGCGTTTTCCGGTAAATGCAGCAAAGTATCTTTTATCCACTGAATAAAAGATACGTCCTGCAGAGAAGAAGGCGACAAATTGACGGCGATAGTGTCCGCGCCGAGCTTCTTACGATCAAGTTTCGAAACTTCTTCTATAATCAAACGATCCAAAGAAGAGATAAGCTTCAAACGTTCGGCAATCGGAATAAATATCCCGGCATTGATGATTTCACCTGTGTCAAGAACAATACGGGAAAAAATTTCCAGGTGAAGGATACTGTTTTTGTCTCCGGCTTTGACCACGGGCTGTGAATACAGGACAATGCGACGGTTCTGGAGAACTTTTTCAAGAGCGTCTTTCCACTGCTGCTGGCCAAAGGGAATCTTGGCGGTACTCTCCATGATTGTACGAACATGCCATGTATTTGCTCCGGCCTGAGTGGCAGCAGCTAAAGCCAAATCAGCTTCTGCAAGAAGTTGGCCTAGAGTCACGGAACGGTCAAAAGCACACGTGCCCACATTGGAAACATTTTCTGAAGCTGTTATCCCCGTGGCTTCCAACCCGCTCAATTTTTTAGCGACTTCACCGGAAATCCGATCTGACTCTGATGAGGGATAATCGGGCAGGAATAGGACAAAGTCGCTTCCGGAAAGTCTGGACAGAACCGAACCGGCAAGATTTACAGACATTTCCTGCAGTGACGCGGCAACCTTCTTTAATAATTCGTCGGCAACCTGGAATCCTCTCTGCTCATTGATTATTTCCAACCCATGAATACGTATAAGCATTAAGATTCCCTTGAAGTCGTTTTCTTTGTTGTCAAGATAAGCGGCGACCTGGCTTTCGAAATAGCGGCGATTGCCGATACCGGTCAATGAATCGTTATAGGCCCGCTCCCTGAGCCCCTCCGCCTGCGTCACCTGTTCGGAAAACATTTCTTTAACTTTTTCCGTCATTCGGTTCATCACATGCACCACGCGCCGCAGTTCTCTCGTTCTTGGTATTTTGGTCTGGATTTCATATTCCTTTCTGCATAAGGCTTCTGCCTGCTGTTCGACAAGCACCAGCGGACGCAGCAGCATGCGCAATCCAAACCCGCCTGCGATTAAAATGAACATTCCACAAAAGAGAAAAAGCAGGGTTGTATGTTTGATATCTTGCCAGAGGCTCTTGTAGGCATAGCCCGCATGGCTTTTTACATAGATGGTTCCGGCCTGACGCCAGCCTGCCGTGACGTAGGCATTGGCTTCCGGAACTTTTAACGGGACCAGGTTAATAAACCAGGCAGGAACGCCTTCAATCACCACTTTCAGATTCCGTTCCAGTAAGATTTTTCCGTGGGGATCCATAAAGCGGATGGTCTCGTAATACCCTCTGTCGAAAATGGCGTTCACCATGGTTTCCACGCTGACCAGGTCGTCCGGGTATTGAGAAATGGCCAGCCCCAGAGAACTTGCCGTATCCTGAGCATGGGATTCAAGCTGATTGGTCAGGAACAATCGTGTGCTCTCAAACTTGGCGAACCAGGTTCCTGCAAAAAGAATGAAAAACAACGAAACGGTAAATATAACAAGTTGCCTGTAAAGAGTCATGGAGCCCCTCCTGTGAATTTAAATTCCGGTTCCTGCCATGCGTTGCAGAAGATCATTCCAAGCCGTCAGACGGCTGCTTTTGCCGGCCAGTTTTCCCTGTCGCCGGTCGTGAGCCAGCCAGAGCCCGGCACCATTAAACGTAAATATCGGTAAAAGATCCCGCCTCTCCGAGGCTGATCTGATGGAATCAACAAGATTGTCGAGAACCAGCGGTTCGGCTGCGGGATCACTGTAATACAACATCACCATATGGAAAATGTTTTGTCGCAGGGCTTTAACATAAGCAATTCTGAGTTTTGCTTCATCCACGCCCATAATTTTGAGGCTGAAGTATTTGGCAATGGCAAAATCCTCGCAATCCCCGGCCCCCCTGGAGATGAATTCAACAGGGGTTGCCCAGTAATCCTTCACGCCATAAAGATCCGTATCGTTAACGAAAACCATTTGCTGATTAAAGAAAGAGTTTATGGTTTCAAGTTTTTCCCGCTCCGGTATGCTGTCTTTTTTTAGGCTGTTTTCCCAGTGGATAAGACGCATCTTTGCGTCCTGTCCGTATTTTTCATATGCTTTTTGAAGCACTTTTTCGTTCAAATGGAATTTTTCCCGGGTGAAAACAGAACCGGTAACGATGAGTCCCACGAGAATGAAGATCGCAAACGATACTAATTTGATTTTGTGCGAATTATAAATGGACTTAGGAGGCGCCAAGATTCGTGACCCTTTTTAAAAAATAACGAACGAGAGCAGCTTGTTGACTTCAGTTCTCAGAAAAAGGAATAATGATGGACTCTTGTAAGTTTTTATAATCACAGATCATATCTCATGTCAAGGCAATTGATTTTTATCCGATCCGTCCCGCAGGAAACGAAGAAAACATCAGGACTCAAACCCCAAAAAAAACAG
>Ga0208195_1003731_pt1 | contig 12668 bp, 6 predicted proteins | sample AD_UKC077_MetaG_FD_184441 | JGI IMG/M metagenome (GOLD analysis project Ga0208195, IMG submission 184441) | Active sludge microbial communities of municipal wastewater-treating anaerobic digesters from USA - AD_UKC077_MetaG (SPAdes) (version 2) | ecosystem: Engineered > Bioreactor > Anaerobic >...
CATAATTCCCGGGGCATCATTTAAAGCAGCAATAAAAAGTCCCGTATCATCTGCCAGAGTAATTAGACCGCTAAATTTTGCTGCCTCCAGTGCTTTTTTCATAGCATTTTTTTGTAATGTATCCTGATCTTCTTCTGGAGGCAAAAAATCGGGTAGTTCATGCAAAAAATGCAAACGGAACTGTAAGGGATTTAGCAAATCCTCCAATTCTTTCAGCTTATCAAGATTATGAGTGGCAATTAAAATGTCCCTTTTCATAAGCGTTTCAGCACATTCTTAATTTTTTGCAGTAAGTGTTTATCCAGGAAGCGTTCTGCTAAGGCAGTAATTTTTTTTAAGTGTTCTAAAACCTCACCTTCTCCACTCCAGTTATCCAAAAGAATTTTAGAGTCAATTTCATTTAAAACCATATTAAGTCCCATAACTACAAGAACCAAATCATCTACAAAACCAAGCACCGGAATAAAATCCGGAAGGAGATCAATCGGCATCATTACATAAGCTACAACTCCGCCCATAATCATCTTCTGTTTTACAGGGACTCTTTTATCCAATGCTAAACGACAAACCAAAATGAAAAAATCCGGTAACAGGAAAACATATTCACCCAGTTTTCCACCCAGGGAACCTAATTGTTCTTTTGTCCATCCCATAATCTTTTTGCGCAGGTTTTCATAGAATTTAAGTTTGGTGGAATCAATGTCGTCAATGATTTTATCCCTAATCTTTTCCTGCTCTTCAACAGGAATTTCTTTGCTGTCAAGGACATCATCGTTTTTCATAATAAACCTCCATTTACTTATAATTTAATAATAATTTTGAGGTCAAGCAAATTATTTGAGGGCGGGAGGTCAAGAGGGCGAGAGGTCAAGAGGTCTATAGGGTGAGAGATACAGAGGGCAAAAAGAAAGAAGTCCTCACTGCCATTTTCATTTAAGAGTAGCATAAAAGATATTTTGACAGTGAGGACTCCCGATATTATGTGTAGCTGGAGCGCGCTGAAGCTCCGCATTTTTTACACTGTTATTTCCCTTTTTACTTTTTTGCTTTTGGCGAAGGAATAGCGTCCTCTATTTACATATAGAGTGTTCTTCCGGGTTAATCATTCAAAGCAGCTATGGCAGCAGCGACACGAGCAATGGGAACTCTGTATGGAGAACAGCTGACATAGTTCATTCCAACGGAGTGGCAAAATTCCACACTGCTTGGTTCGCCACCATGTTCTCCACAAATTCCAACTTTCAAATCAGGCCTGGTTTTTCTGCCGCGTTCCGTTCCCATTTTAACTAATTGACCTACTCCCTCTCTATCCAAAATTTGGAAGGGGTCTTGTTTCAACAGGTTTTTTTCCAAATATACGGGTAAAAACACACCTGCATCATCGCGGGAAAAGCCAAAGGTCATCTGGGTTAAATCGTTAGTTCCAAAACTGAAAAATTCGGCGTGTTCGGCAATTTTATCAGCAGTTAAAGCAGCACGGGGAATTTCTATCATTGTTCCAACCAGATAATCCACGCGTTCTTTTTTTTCTTCAAAGACCTTTTCTGCTGTTTTGCGAATAATATTTTCCTGCATTTCAAATTCTGCAGCAGTGCTTGTTAAGGGGACCATAATTTCAGGTAACACAACAATTCCGCGTGTTTTAACCGCTAAGGCGGCTTCAATTATTGCCCGCGCTTGCATTTCTGTAATTTCCGGATAGGTATTTCCCAAACGGCAACCCCTATGACCAAGCATAGGATTTACTTCATGCAAAGAGGCAACGCGGGTTTTAACCTTTTCCAAAGGTATTCCCAGTTCGTCTGCAATTTCCTTTTGGGCGGATTCTTCCTGGGGCACAAATTCATGCAAGGGAGGGTCTAAAAGACGGATAGTTACAGGAAATCCGTTCATAGCAGTAAAAATGCCTTCAAAATCAGACCGTTGCATCGGCAGTAATTTTGCCAGAGCAGTTCTGCGTCCGGTTTCATCTTCTGCTAAAATCATTTCCCGCATTGACTTAATTCGGTCGCCTTCAAAAAACATATGTTCCGTTCTACAGAGTCCGATTCCCTGAGCACCAAAATTTCTGGCAACTGTTGCATCTTTTGGAGTATCGGCATTAGTGCGGACTTTCATTCTTGTATATTTATCGGCAAGTTGCATAACGGCACCAAAATCACCGCTAAGTTCAGGGTCTTGAGTATCAATTTTGCCTTCTAAAACCTGTCCTGTAGAGCCATTTAACGAAATCCAATCCCCTTCTTTATATACCTTTCCGTTCACAGTCATCGTTCTGTTTTTATAATCAATGCGTAAAGCACCGGCTCCAGCAACACAGCATTTTCCCATTCCTCTGGCAACAACAGCTGCATGAGAAGTCATACCTCCACGAGCAGTAAGAATTCCTTGGGCGGCTGCCATTCCGCGTAAATCTTCGGGAGAGGTCTCTTCTCTAACCAAAATAACTTTTCTCTTTTCAGCAGCCCAGGATTCTGCTTCGTCAGCAAAAAAGACAATTTGGCCGGAAGCAGCACCAGGAGAAGCAGGTAAACCATTAGCAATCACTTTTGCTTTTGCCAGACCTTCTTTAGTAAAGACGGGATGAAGAAGTTCATCCAATTTGGCAGGATCAATTCTTTTAAGAGCGGTTTTTTCTTCAATCATCCCTTCGCGGAGCATATCCATAGCGATTTTTACCATTGCCGGACCCGTTCTTTTGCCTGTTCTGGTTTGTAACAGCCAAAGTTTTCCTTCCTGAATGGTAAATTCCAAGTCCTGCATATCGCGGTAATGATTTTCTAGTTTTTTCTGAATTGTAAAGAGCTCTTTATATGTTTCCGGCATTGCTTCTTCCAGAGAAGGATATTTACTTAAGCGTTCTTCTTCACTGATACCAGCAAGTTTTGCCCAACGCTGAGAACCAATTTTGGTAATTTGCTGGGGAGTTCTAATTCCGGCTACAACATCTTCACCCTGAGCATTAATCAAATATTCACCGTTAAAAAGGTTTTCTCCGGTAGCAGCATCGCGGGTAAAAGCAACACCGGTAGCACTAGTATAACCCATATTGCCAAAAACCATTGCTTGAACGGTAACTGCAGTTCCCCATTCATCGGGAATGTTATTCAATTTACGGTAGAACTTTGCGCGTTCATTATTCCAGCTGTTAAAAACAGCAAAAATTGCACCCCAGAGTTGTTCCCAGGGGTCATCCGGGAATTTTTTGCCGGTTTTTTCCTCAACTGCCTGCTTGAATAGAGTTACCAGATTTTTTAGATCATCAGTTGTCAATTCTAAATCGCTACTGATTCCTTTTTCTTTTTTCACGGTGTCTATAATCACTTCAAAGGGATCGTGTTCTTCTTTACTCTCTGGTTTAAGACCTAAAACCACATCAGAATACATTTGCACAAAACGACGATAGCTATCCCAGGCAAACCTTTCATTATTGGTTTTCGTAATTAAACCCTGAATAGTTGTTTCATTCAAGCCCAAATTCAAAATAGTATCCATCATTCCAGGCATTGAAGCCCGGGCACCTGAGCGCACTGAAACCAAAAGTGGATTTTCAGCAGAGCCAAATAGCATATTTACAAGACCTTCTATATGCTTTATGGCATTGTGCACATCAGCACTTAAAATTTCTCTCAACTTGGCAGAACCCAGTTGGTTATATTCAGTGCAAACCTCAGTAGTAATAGTAAATCCTGGTGGAACCGGAACGCCAATAAGATTCATTTCTGCAAGGTTGGCACCTTTTCCTCCGAGGAGATTTTTCATTTCTGCGCTGCCTTCGGCTTTTCCATTTCCGAAGAGGTAAACTCTTTTAGGTGTATTCATTTATCCTCCATAACTTTAACATCATTAAAGAAATTTTTTTGCCATCCATAATCTTTTCTACGGCAAATCTGTCAATAGCTTTCTTGATTTTCAAGGAGCATTGCTTAAGCATTGCCTACCCATTACGGATGCCATCCGCAATGGGTAGGCAATGCATAGGTAATGCAATTAAGGAAGACCAGCCGGATATTTTTGAAATGAGCGTTATAGATTACACTAATTTAGGCGTAAAATTACAGAAAACGCTTATCTTATATCTTCGCTATTATTTTTCCTCCATAAACTTATATAAAGAAGAATGCTTAAAAGAAAACAGGTGCGTATCTAAACGATACGCACCTGTTTGATTAAGGAGAAGATGGTTTATTTAAGTAGGGAGATTTTATGGGAGGAACGATAGTTAGGGGCATTCATCAGGATAATATAAGTTCCGGTAGAAACATTATGCATCTTATTATCTTTGCCATCCCAAAGGACACGATGAGATGCTGCTGGACGATTCTCATCCAAAAGGTCTCTAATCAATTGCCCTTTCAGATTGTATATTTTTAAGGTTACCCTGCCATCTACAGCAAGATCAAAAGGAATAGTTACCGAAGGATTGAAAGGATTGGGAAAAGGATCAAGCAAAGCAGTAATTTTAGGTATTACTATATCGGGGTTTTCACCATTAGTAACCTGAACAGTTAAAGCCGCAGAATAGGATATACCCCCATCCAAATCTTCTATTTGTAACCAGTAATAGTAAATACCATTACCCGGAACTTCACTATCAATAAATGAATAGACAACTGTTGATGAAGTATTCGCTGCTGCAATTAGAGAGCTTACTGCTATAGCTGTGGAAACTTCAGCAACTGTATTACGCAAAACACGAAATCCTGAAAGATTGGTTTCGGATTGAGTTACCCAATCCAGACGCACTTTACCCTGAACCATTAGAGTAGCGGTAAAAGATGTAAGAACAACAGGCAAGGTCTGACCACTTTCGTCATTGAGAACAATTTGCAGCTCATAAACTGCTTTGCTGCCTTTGCTTAAACTGCTCATTTCGAAAGTAACTGTCTTGTCCGAAGTGTTTATACCGTCTCCGCCTACACTGTGTAAGACACCTCCATTCAAACGATAACCAACATCTGTAGGGTTATAATTTAAGCCGCTGTAAGATAGAATAAATGTTCCAATGCCAATGCTAGCGTTATCAAAGGCAAGGTTATACTGCAAACCCTCAGGAGTAGTTCCATAACTCATAGAAACAGTAATGAGATTATTTTCAGAAGGACTAAAAGCTGTAGGATCAACTTTCACAGTAGGGGTAATAGTTCCGTGTCCAGAATCATAATTCCCTACATTTATTGTTGTTTCTTCACTGCTGTTGATTTCTGTGCTGCCCTCGCCAGCGGCAACATTTTCAGTTGTTACTTCTTTAGTAGTAGAATAATTACTATTCAAATCTGGATCACTGGCAACTGCTTTTACCCGATAATAATATGCTGTATTATAGTTTAGGCCATTAACAATGCAAGAGGTAGAAGTTAAACTCTTATTTTGATAACCGGGAAGGAAACTGGAAAAAGAACTGTTGGTAGAAACATCCAGTAAATAACTTTCTGCACCTGAAACCGCATCCCACTGAATTTTAAAACTGGAGGTAGTTGTATTTGATTCTACAATAGAAGGAGAGGGTGTAGCCAATTTTTCATTTACTGTTACTACATAAGAACAAGTAGAAGCATCATTACTGGTAGTTAAAGTATAGGTTACAGGGTTTGTGAAATTATTTGTAGTTTCACCACTGGTCTGAGTAGTCGTCCCAACCTTTACAATTGCTCCATCTGCCGTAAAATTTGCTATTAAAGCAGTTCTATCCGTTCCATTGGGGACAGCTACTTTGATGGTTTTATTGGTATGATCAATTGTTCCGGTTACAGGAGGAGAACTGAAAGAAAATTCAGTAATCGCAAGTGGGGTAGCTAAAATTACATTTTCTGCTGTCTCGTCTGTACCGTTATAATATTCTGCCATAACCTTATAAGTATATTGTGTTCCATTGGAAACACTATTATCAGTATAGCTATAAGTAGTAGTACTAACACTTGTTAAATATATATCATTACGATAGATATAAAAATTGCGCAGACCACTTTCCGAACTCAATAAACCATCCGGCTTTATCCAGGTTATTTTAACATAGTTATTTCCTACACTATCTAAAGCTAAATTTTTAGGAGGATTGTTGGTAAAATTAATAGTGCAACTGTTAGTTGTTTGTTTATCTCCTGCAACCCCAACCAATTTCGCATCATCAACAGTAATTTTAACATTATTTTTACTGGCTGCAAATTCGTGTTCAGTAGCATTTCCGGTAAGATAAACCCTGATATTAGATGTCTCCAGGCATTGAACTTCACTAACCTCAAGCCCGGTTGGTAAATTTTGAACGGTAATATCATTTTTTGTTATATCAGAAACAAAAATAGTATTTGTAGCATCTATCCTAAGATATGTCTCGGAACTAACAGCTCCAGTATTGGCAGATGTTTCTGCAATTGTCTTAAAAGAGGCATTGAATTCTAAAACAGGAGAACCTGTAACCGGACCTGCAGGATCACTAAGAACGGCAGTTCCGGTTCCCGGTTCTACTGCATTTTTAGGAGTAACTTCAAATTTCAGATATTTTCCTAAATCGGCTTGAACAATTGTATAGGATTTATTTGTTGCTCCACTTATCGCAGTATAAGTTCCTGATTGACTGTCACTTATTAACCAACGAAAAGTGGTTCCGCTTTCTTCATCATTTTCGTCATCATTATAATCATAATCACCATAAATAGTTTGCCCTACCTTAGCGTATACCGGATTAGTAATTTTAACATTTGTAGCATAAGGTGCAGTATTAGTATTTATTTGAAGATAGGCACTGTATCCGGTAAAATAACCAGTAGATGTTACTAAACTGGATGTTATAGTATTGGCATCTCCATCATCACCATACACTCTAACCCTGATTTTAAAACTATTAGCGTTTTCAGCAGCACCTGTAGGAGTTGGTAAAGTAATAGAAACTGAATCAATATAAGTAACCGAATTTACTATTCCTCCTCTCTCAATACGAGAAGCAGTAGCATCAGTGTAAGATAGAGGACTTCCGCTTCCATCAGTACTTTCGTACCAATAAATTCTTGCTTTATCATAAGGACCTGAAGTAGAGGCACAAACACCATCTACTGAACCAAATTCCTCATCAAAATCCGTGAGAGAATAATCTACTTTTATATAGACAGTTTGCCCTGGAATTACAGGATTACTACTCGGGCCTTTAATTCCTACATGGCTTAAAGAAATTGATGCTCCAGCTAAACTGAAAGCCCAAACTAAAGCGACTAAAAAAACGAAAAATTTCTTTTGCATTTTATCCTCCCGGATTAAGTGACTTTTTTATTAAAACCAATAAACCGAACATTGTCACTCTATTATAACAGAGTGTGTTTAATGAACTTAGTATCTTTTTATACTTTTCCATACTAAAACTCTACCTTATCTAAAATATATACTAAAGCACTCCGCTATCTTTGTCAAGCAAAAAATAGGGAAAAAAGGACTTTTTAAAAAATAAATCTCAAAACTTTGTCGGAATGATGATTCTACCTCTATAATATTTTTCAATTTGACAAACCGATAGTTTGATAACGACAGGAAGTTTTTTCTACTCTTTATGATTTTTGTATCTGTAAATGATGTCAACTGCTCAACACATTTTCTGATAAACTATTAGAATGTAATTTAGATAATGTATTCAGTAAATTGGTTGCTGAATAGGCATTATAATAATTTCTGCTTACTTTTTTGGGTATAAATAAACCAGTTTTTTCAGATTTTTGGTCCTGTGAAAATAATCAACAATTTAGCTATCCTTCTTGAAAAAACTAAAAAAATTTTGAGAACGATAGAAATATCAATATTAAGGAAAAAAAAACAGCGCAGAAAAAGCAAAGCAAAAAAAACTGGACAGAATTATGGCTATTCTTAATGTGGCTATCTATGGTAAAAAACAAAGTTTCAAAAAGTATAAAACTTATAAGGTAAAGCGATGAAGAAGTTATTAATAATACTCTTCGTTCTAGCGGGGCTATCTGTTTTAGCAGGCAAGGTGGATTTAAATACAGCATCTTTAGCTGAATTAATGCAGTTGCCCATAACAGAAAAGCAGGCAAGAGATATCTATGAATATCGGGAATTTGTGAAGATATTTGATAATATCTATGAACTAAAGCAGATTCCTTCTATTGATCAGGAAACCCTGGACCGTTTAAAACAATTAGCTGTGGTTTCTATCTATGTAGAGACGGATGAAGCAGCTGTCCGCAGAGAAGAAATCAGGGATTTAATGGAGCGAGTGGATAGTAATGAAGGTGCCTCGGAAGGAATGGCAGATGTTTGGGAAGATTATTTAATGACTCCTCAGAATGTGAATAAAATGCTCTTTGACGATTTGATGAGTTTTCCCAATGTTTCGGGAATTGATGCTGTAGCTGTTTTAAAAAGAATTGCCCAGGGCGATACTATTGCCGATACAAGGGACTTACGCAATTCTACAGGCCTTTCCTATTATGGTTATACAAACTTACGCAGTTATGTATATTATAAAGAACCACCGGTAAAAAACAGAATAATGTGTGATGCTTCGCTTTTGAATTATACCCGCTATTTTGAAGAAGGGCAGTATGATATGCTGCATGAAAGTTTTCTGCGCAACGATTATAATGCTACCAATGTTATTGTTCCACATCTAAAAACCAATTCCTATTGGGGTTATTTTGGTTTGGATGAACTTGATCCGGATATTATGTTTAAGCTGAGAATGCGTTACGGAAATAAATACAAGCTGGGCTTTATGAATTACAAAGGCAAAGGGGAAGAGGATTTACTGAATTCGCAAGCGGAGGATATTTTAGCCGATTCCAAATGGTATGCCGGTTATGAAAATAACAATATGCCGGGCTTGTATAATTCACGCTTGAAGGTGTATGCAGGAAATTATCGTGCTACTTTTGGCGAGGGTTTGGTGATGGAAAATACTGATTATTACAGTGCCCGTAAAACCGGTTTTGGTTTCAGTAAAAGAATATTAGGTATAACACCGGACCTTTCCAGAACTCAGGAATATTCTTTAAGAGGTGGAGCAGTAGAATATAACACCCCTCTTTTTGGAGTTACCGCTTTCGTTTCCGTGGATGATAAAGATGCTCTCACTTATGTAGATAAATATGGAAATGCCGTTATGCGGGATGAATATGGAAATGATATTTATACCGATAGAGATACGCTTTCTGTTAATTACGGGCATCAATATTATGTAGATGCTAATGGACAGCCGGTTTATAATTATGAAAATGGCAATGCTGTTCAGGGAGATAAGACCAAGGTTTTTTCTTTAGTCAATCCCACTTTGCGTTACGACGATGATACAATGCTGGAAGCGGAACAATATTTTAACAGTGAGATTTCTGCCGGAATGCCTTATGCGATGAATTATATTAATCTTGCTGCGCGTAAGGATATGGTGCAGGAGAAATTATGGGGAACGCATTTGCAGGTGAATCCTTTTTTAGGAACCAAACTTGGGTTTACTACTTATACTGCTATTTACGATGATGCCCATTTTGTTGTTCCCGGTTATAATAATTTACTGCCTACTGTCTTAAGGGATTCCTATTATTATTCCAAACTGGTTAAAAATTTGAATGCTGAAATCAGTAATCTCTATAGCACTCAGACCGATAAATACACGCGTAATTATAGAAGAGTAATTGGTTTTGATGGTCAAACCGTGATTGGCAATACTTCTCTTCAGGGTGAATATGCAGAACTTTCTGTTGACGGGGAAGATTTAAAGCTGGGAGATGATCCTAAAGCATATATTGTTTCAGCTCATACCCAATTTGAAAACCTCTATTTTATTACCCTGTATCGCAATTACGATGTAGATTTTGATAATCCTTACAGCAACAGTTTTTCAGAACATGAGCGTTTTGAAGATACTATTCTGGAAAAAAATGTTTATGCTTTAACCAATCCTACAATTGCAGACCTTTATCTCAATTCCAATCAGTCCCAACCTGAACGCGGGGTCTATTTTGAAACCCGTTACAAGTTCAATAGATATTTTACAATTGGCAGAAGTTATCTTGATTTATGGGAACGTTTAACCGACGGACGCAGAAGTGCCAGATTTCAAAGTGAACTGGAATTCCGTCCTCTCTATCAGCTGGCAATGCGTTTGCGTTATAAAAACCAGGTGAATCGTTATGATGATGATGCTGAACGCGGAGTTTCCAAAACGAACGAATATACTTTAGCATTCAGAACTTTTCTTTCCAATCGGGATTTTTTTGAACTGGAGTATCGTTATAATACTGTATGGAGTCCACCTTATACATCCTTAACTTATCCTGCTGTGGAAGGTGAAAATTCAATGGCTGCAGCTCAAACCTTGATGATTGGTGATTATATTGCTGTAAACTATACTCACTATTTTAATAAATCGCTGAAAATGCAAGGTTCTTTTCTGTATTGGTTTGGGCATGGTATTTCGCATTGGGATTGGGAAGATATGGAAATTGATTTTATGGGCGAAAAGGGTTCTAAGGCATGGGTTGCTTTCACCAGTCGCATCTCTCAAAATATGTATCTTAATTTGAAGTTCAAGAATAAGACCTATCAGGATAAAGAAATTAATATCCGCAATTATAATATTTCAGATGATCCCACTTTACTGGATGATCCTGTATATTTTCAAAGAGTTGAACACAGCGAAAATACAATTCGCTTAAGCATTGACTACCGTTACTAATATGGAGGAATAATGTTATCTAACAAGTCCTTAATACTTATATGTATGTTAATTCTTGCTTCAGCACTTTCTGCCTGGAGCATTACCGATACCTATTTCGGTAATTATTATCCTACTTTTGATGCTCGCAGTTTTGCTATGGGAGGAGCTGGTTTATTCAATAGCAAAAGTGCTTTTGGAATAGCTGATAATCCTGCCAATTTAACTTTGATGCGTAAAACCCTTGGTTTTTCCGTTAATACTTATCTGAATCGGAATGAGGATAATCGCAGTATTCCCTTGTATAATTCCTTTGATAACTATATAGACGATTCTGTGTATTCTTCCAATATCAATACCTTTGATAATTATGCCCTCTCCGCTTTTTTTGCTCATCGTTTCGGAGAAAGAGGTTTGGGTTTGGGTTTCTATTATAAACCGGTTTCCAATTTTGATGCCGCTTATGAAGAAGAAGTTCGCAATAACCGTAATACCGATAACGATGTTTATCCCGAAAAGATTGCTGTAAACAAAATAGATAATGAGGGCTCTTTAAATAAGACCGCCTTCGTTACTTCCTTTGCTTATGGTTTAAGCGATTATGTAGACCTGAATTTAGGTATTGAATATGCTTTGCTGAATGGAGATATAAATCAGGAAAAGACCATTCGCTGGACCGATTGGGCTATCAGTCAGGTAGGGGAATATCATCTTCCGGATTTAACTGCCATTAATGACTATGAGCTAAGTGGTGAGCAATTCAAAATTGGTGCTTCAGCTCTTTTGGGAAGACGAATTGGTTTGGCGGCAACTTTTACTCCCGGAACCACTTTAGATAAGAAAGGGACTGAATATTACAAAAGGGATGCTTATCTTGGTGCAAGTATGGATAGCACCTATATTAGTGTTACTGAGGACTATAAATTACCCTCGCAGGTTAGATTCGGCTTTGTATACACTCCTCGCAATGTTATACGCACCGAATTCAATATGGATATTGAGTATGTTGCCTATAGCGAAATTAATAAGCGCTATGATGATGTAGTGAATTTCTATGCCGGTGTGGAACATCAGGTAGTAAACTTTTTGCCTTTGCGTCTTGGTTTTCAGGCAGTAAATAACTGGTATTTTACTACCGAAGAGGGAATAGATGAAAACAATAATCCAGTTACTTTATATCATACCTCTAAAATAGTAACACCAATGTTCACAGGAGGCAGCAGTATCAAGATTATGGATAACTTGAAACTGGACCTTGGCTTTGGTTATACCTGGCGAGAATATGAAGCATTGGATATGTTTACTGATACCTATTATAATGATAAAATCTATACCGGTTCTTCCTCTTATGTTTTATGGCCCAATTCACATATAACCCTTGCAGACAGGGGTTGGGAAAATCCTGATAAAGTGCGGGAAAACAATATTACTCTTAATGCCGGACTTAATTTTACCTGGTAAAAAATATGAAACGCATAATTACTTTACTTTTGGCAGGAATTCTGTTCTGCACAATTGCAAAAGCGGAAGACCTGCGTATTGACCTTATTTTTTCTAACGATGTGCATGGTGGTATAGACCGTTCCGAGGCAACTTTTATCAATCCGGATTTTCCACCTCTTTTAGGAGGAGGAGGTTCTGCTGCTACTTTAATTAAGCATATTCGTTCTCTGGCAAATGAAAGAAGAGATAATTTACTTTTGGATGCCGGTGATATTTTTCAGGGTCGTCCTGTAGGAACCATAACTAACGGAAAAGCAGTGGTTGAATTTATGAATGCCATTGGCTATGATGCAATGACCATTGGCAATCACGAATATGATATTGAAGAAGAGAAACTGATAGAGACCTTGCAGTTAGCTCAATTTCCTGTTCTTTCGTGTAATATTATAGATAAAAGAACAGGTGAAATACCAGGTTATGCACAACCCTATATTATAGTAGAGCGATTGGGCATAAAAATAGGGATTTTGGGTTTTACTACAACCGATACCGAGAAAATGAGCTTTCCGGA
>Ga0208195_1003737_pt1 | contig 12659 bp, 7 predicted proteins | sample AD_UKC077_MetaG_FD_184441 | JGI IMG/M metagenome (GOLD analysis project Ga0208195, IMG submission 184441) | Active sludge microbial communities of municipal wastewater-treating anaerobic digesters from USA - AD_UKC077_MetaG (SPAdes) (version 2) | ecosystem: Engineered > Bioreactor > Anaerobic >...
CCACCTCTGCGACTCCGCGCCTCCGCGTGAGACCTCCCCGATCCCTGCGTCCACTTGAGCGTTGAGCGTTGAACGTTGAGCGTTGCGCGTTTCTCCTCCACCTATTACTTCTTCCCTATTACCTATTACCTCTTCCCTCAGCCTCTCCCACACCGCGCGGTCAAACTCCCGGTTGTGGCTCACCCACTCGCGCCCGTCGATGCGGTCCCAGGGGAACGCCGACGGCTCGCATACGCAAGCCGTCGCGCCGTCCGTCACCGCCACGGCCCATGCCTTGAACTTCGGATGATGCACATACGCCCAGTTGCCCAGGTCTTTGACCGAGCACGAGCCGTCATAGTACGTCTCGAAGTCAACGCCGATCACCGCGCCCGCCATCGGCGTGAACTCCTCCGGCCTCACCATCTTCACGTTCATCGTTTACCCTCCACACTTAACGCGCTTCTCCGCTTAACGCGCTTCCCCCGCCGTTTCCACCTGAACCATGTTCGCCAGCAGCGCATCCAAATCCGACGCCAGCACGCCCGCGCACCGCACGCAGCCCGGCATCTTTGCCTTGCGCAGCACGCCGCGCCGCGCCAAGAGGTGAACCGTCCTCGTGGTCCGGTTGAGCCGCTTGGCCGCCTCCTCGAACGCAACCAGCTTGTCAGCCGGGCGCGCCGACTCGGCTCCGTCCGTCAGGCCCAGCGTCTTCATCAGCAGTTCCCTGTCCGCACGTGTCCGTGCCGGATCGCTCTCATAAATCGCCCTCATCGCCGTCAATGTCGACGTCTTCATTTTCCTATCCTTTGTGTTCTCTGTGCTCTCTGTGGTTAACTGCGTTCCGTCGCGAGCGGGTCAAACCTGAGCGCGAGCCTGATCAGCCTGGGTGCTCTGCGCGCGCTGAAACGGTGCGGCGCGGCGGGCGGCCCGGCGTGCGAGGCGGCTATGGCAGGGGCTGATGCCTGGCTGGCGGCGCGTCTTGGCGGGACCGCGACGCCGGAGCGGATCGTGTGCGCACTGCGCGAGGTGTACGGCGATGACCGGACCTTTGCCGTGCCAATCTTGGCGTTTCTCGCGATGTGTGACCACACGGTGGAGGCGTGGCTGCGTGTTCCGCCGCTTCCCTTTGCGGCGGCCCTGCTGCCCCAACCCTTCTACCGCTTTCTCAGGCTGCAGGTGGTGAGTTATGCGATGCCGGCCTTGATTGCGGTCGGCTTGTGCCGGCATTTGTGCGCGGCGCGCGCGCGCGGCCGATGGCCGTGGGGACTTTGGCTGGGCGGCGCGTTGTTGCGGTGCCTGGAGCGGCTGCAACCTGCGCATGGCGGGTTTCTGGATGCAATTCCGCTGACCGCGTTTGTTTGCCTCGCCTTGCGTCACGCCGGCTTTGGCGACCATCCTGTCGCTCAAAAGTGCCGCGCGTTTCTGCGTCAGTCGGTGCGCCCGACCGGCAGTTGGGCGATCGACTCCAATCTGCGGGTCTGGATGACGTCGTTGGCGACGCGAGCGGTGATCGCTGCCCGCGAGGTTCTTCCTGGCGGTGCGACGCGGTTGGCACGTGCCGAGCTGGAGCGGATCGCCTATTGGCTGTTGTCGGCCCAGACCGCGCACCGTCATCCGTTCACCGGCGCGGCGCCGGGAGGGTGGCCGTGGACCGATCTGCCGGGCGGCGTGCCGGATGCCGATGATACGGCCGGTGCGCTGGTGGCGCTGAAACGGGTGCAGGATGAGGGGTGCGCAGTCAACCTGAAACCTGCCGTGCGCGCCGGCCTGCGCTGGCTGCTGGCGTTGCAGAACCGCGACGGCGGCGTGCCGACGTTCTGCCGCGGCTGGGGACGGCTGCCGTTTGACCGGAGTTGTCCGGACATCAGCGCGCACGCGCTGGCGGCGTGGGCAGCCTGGCGTGATGACGAGGCCGTCTCGCATCGGGACAGACGCCGCCTCGATGCCGCGATGCGGCGGGCGGCGGACTATCTGAAACGGGAACAGCACGCGGCGGGCTGCTGGTTGCCGCTCTGGTTCGGCCACCAGGATGCGGAGCACGGCAGGAATCCTGTCGTGGGGACCGCGAGGGTGGTTGATGCGCTGCGCGCCGCGCGGATGCCGCTGGCCGCGGCGGGCAGGGCTGCGCAGGCAGCGGAGATGCTGGCGGCAGGCGAGTGTTGGCTGGTGCAGGCGCAGCATCCGGATGGCGGCTGGAGCGCCGGGGCCCGCGCGACAGCAGAAGAAACGGCGCTGGCCGTGATTGCGTTGGCAGGCGGCGGGAGGGGGGGGGCCGATGCGGCGCGTCGCGGTCGGGTCTGGCTGGTGGCGTGTGGCTTGGAAGCCATCCGCAAGCCGTCGCCCATCGGGCTCTATTTCTCCCGGCTCTGGTACCACGAGCGCCTCTATCCGCTCATCTGGGCTTTGGAGGCGCTCGCGGTCGAGGACGCAACGCAGCACCGGTTATCTGTCTGTTTTCTGCCTTGCATACCTACCCGCAGGTATGTATAATACGCCACCATTTGTATGAGGGAGGTGTGCGAATGGCGCGAAAAACCAAGGCCGAAGCAGAAAAGACGCGGCTGCGGATCATGAAGGCTGCGCTCAAACTGTTCGTGGAGAACGGGTATGAATGCACGACATTCGCAGACGTGGCGCAGCGTATCGGCCTAACCAAGGGCGCGGTCTATTGGCATTTCAAGAGCAAGCCCGACCTGCTTGCCGAGCTTGTCGTGTTCATGACCGAACGGCACACCGTCCAGTTGGCGCGCACGCTGTCTCATCCCGCCTCTTTGGATTCGCTGGAGGCGTTGACCGCCTATTTCGTGCAGCGTGCGCGTTTGATCATCGACTCGCCGGCTAACCGGCGTTTCTTCCTGATGGTGCGGCGGCTTGACTGGTCCTCCTCTAAATTCGTGCCGGTGCACCAGCGGATACGTAATGTGTCGACCATGCCCTACGCCATCGTTTTTTCGGCGCTGGAAAGCATGCGGCGCACGGGCGTGATCCGCCCCGACGCGGATCTTGTGACGGTGTCGTCGGTGGTCATGGTCATCTGGCTGGGTTTGTTGGAGCATGAAATTTCGCATTGTTTGGAGACTGATCTCGAAAGTGCGCTTCGGTTGGGTTTTCAAGCAGTTTTGAATGTCGTGAAAAGTTGATTTTTTGAGTGAGAAAGGTTCCCGTGTATGAGCGAAGAGTTGGAGAGAGCGAAAGCGGCCAAGCGTGAGCATCCCGTGGCTAAGGTCATGGGCTGGCTGGTGACGGACGTCTGTCTGTTATGGTTGGGGTGGATGGCGCGTGCCTTGGTGCCGCAAAAGCCGGCCGGCGGGCCGCCGATGATGGCTATGATGGGCGGAGCGGGCGGGCCGCCGCTGGTCGAGGTTCAGGCCGTTGAGGAGGCAGAAGTGAATCCGCCCAATGCCTATATCGGCAGGGTCGAGCCGATTCAGGATGTCGAGCTGCGCGCGCAGATCGGCGGCTATGTCGAGCAGGTGCATTTTAAAGAGGGCGCACTGGTCAAGCCGGGTGACTTGCTTTTCACCATCGATGCCGAGCAGTACGAGGCGCGGGTTGCGGTACGCAAAGCAGAGATCGGCCAGGCCGAGGCAGCGCTCGACCGTGCCGAACGCTATCTCAACCGTCTGGAACGATCGGACGCGCGCGCCATCACACAGGCGGACCTCGACACCGCGCGCAGCGACGTCGCGCAGGGACGCGCGGCGGTCAAGCAGGCGGTGGCCAATTTGGCGCTGGCGGAAATCGACCTCAAGCACACGCGTATCATCGCCCCGATCGCCGGGCGTGTCGGACGGACCGTCGCGAACGTGGGCGACTACGTGTCGCCTTCTTTGGGGGCCTTGGTGCGGATCGTACAGGTGGATCCCATCCGCATCGCGTTTTCCGTCACGGATAAAGACTATCTCAAAGCGATCGAGAATTTTGGGACGGAGCGTGTGCAGGATGCGTTACGTATCCGCTTCCGTCTGCCCACCGGTACCGTGCCCGACGTGGTGGGGGCGCGTGATTACGAGGATAACACGATGTCGGCCGACACGGCGACGCTGTCGGTGCGCGCGCGGTTTCCCAACGCGCACGGCTTGCTGGTGCCGGACGGTTATGTCACCGTGCTGGTGGATCTCGCCAACGCACCGAAATCGCCTGTCGTGCCGCAAGAGGCGCTGCTGACGGATCGCGAGGGACACTTTGTCTATGTGGTCAATGAGGCGGGGATCGCGCAGCGACGTCCGGTTTCCATTGGCGCGAAAGCGGATGGCCGGGTGGCTGTCCGGTCTGGCGTCAAGACGGGCGAACGCGTGGTGGTGCAGGGGACTCAGAAGGTCGTTCACGACCAGCCGGTGACGCTCGCGCCCGCGAAGGAGGCTGACCGCAAATGATCTCGGATGTCTTTATCGAACGCCCCAGGTTTGCGCTGGTCATCTCGATCGTGCTGACCCTTGCCGGTGCCCTGGCGGTCAAGACGCTGCCGATCACGCAATACCCTCAGGTGACGCCGCCCCAGGTGTCGGTGCGGACGCGCTATCCGGGCGCCAACGCCAATGACCTGGCCAACACGGTCGCGATCCCGCTGGAGGAGGAGGTCAACGGCGTGGACGACATGCTGTACATGGCCTCGGACTGCGACGATTCCGGCAACTACAACATGACCGTAACCTTTGAAATCGGCACCAATCTGGACCTCGATATGGTCAAGGTGCAGAACCGCGTGCAGCAGGCTACGCCGCGGCTGCCTGAAGAGGTCACCAAACAGGGTGTCTCGGTGTACACGCGCTCTTCGGACATGCTGGGTTTTTTGACTTTGCGGTCTCCGAAGGGGTCCTTTGATCGGCTGGCGCTTTCGGACTATGTTTACAACCATGTAAAAAACGTGCTGGCGCGCATCCCGGGGGTCGGCGCCGCTGATGTGTACGGCCCCAAGCGCAGCATGCGCGTGTGGCTTGACGCCGAGCGGTTAGCGGCGCTGGGGTTGGGCGCCGACTCGGTGATCGAGGCGATTCGGAATCAAAATGTCCAAGCTGCTCTGGGCTCGGCTGGCGTTTCTCCCAATCCGGGCGAGATCAAGCAGGTGCTGACGCTCCAGACGCAGGGCCGTTTGAACCACCCGGAAGATTTCCAAGAGATCATCGTCCGCACCGAAGAGCAGGGCGGGGTGGTGCGGCTCAAAGATGTGGCGAAGGTGGAGCTGGGCGAGAATGATTACGGTTTCAGCAGCATCTACAACGGTGCCGATTCCGTATCGATCGCCGTCGCCCAGAAGCCCGGCAGTAACGCCATCGAAGCGATGGACGGGGTGCAGCGTGAGTTGAAGCGTCTGCGCGAGCGCATGCCGGACGACATGGAGATGCTGACCGCGTATGATGCCACCAAGTTTGTGCGGTCGAGTATTGAAGAAATTGTCTCCACGCTGTTTCTGACCTTCGTGCTGGTCGTGTTTGTCTGTTATCTTTTCCTTCAAGACTGGCGCGCGACACTGGTCCCGATGGTTACCATCCCGGTTTCGTTGTTCGCCACCTTCGCGGTGATGAAGGCCTTCGGTTACAGCATCAACACGCTGACACTCTTCGGACTGGTGCTGGCGATCGGGTCGATCGTCGATGATGCGATCGTGGTGGTGGAGCGGGTGCAGTATCTGATGGAAACGCGCGGCATGGATCGTAAAACCGCCACCAAAGAGACCATGCGCGAGGTGACCGGTGCCGTGATCGCCACGACGCTGGTGCTGCTCGCGATCTTCGTCCCGGTGGCGTTCATCCCCGGCATCACCGGCAAGGTCTACCAGCAGTTCGCCGTGACGATGTCGGTCGCGATCTGCTTCTCGACGCTCAACGCGCTGACCCTCAGTCCTGCGATTTGCGCGACGATGCTGAATCCGCCCAAGATGCACCGGAGCGGACCTTTCGGCTGGTTCAATGCGGTGTTAAACCGCAGCCGTAGCGGGTATGTCTCGCTCTCCGTGTTTTTGGCGCGTCGACTCGCGCTGACCGCCCTGCTGTTGGTCGGCACGATGCTGTTGACGTGGGTGTGGTTCAAGCAGACGCCGACCTCCTTCCTGCCGGATGAGGACCAAGGTGTGGTGTTTGCGGATGTGCGGCTGCCGGAAGGCGCTGCCAAAGCGCGGACCGAAGAGGTCATGCACGCGGTCAGCGACGTCGCCCGCGCTGTGCCGGGCGTGCAGTTCGTGCAGGCGATCACCGGCTTCAGCATGATGGGCGGACGCGCCGAAAGCGTGGGCTTCGTGATCATCGGGCTGACACACTGGGCGGAGCGCCATGCGCCCGATCTCCAGGCGGCCGCGATCATGAACACGATCCGCGGCAAATGCGCCACCATCACCGGGGCCGAAGTCAACTTCTTCATGCCGCCTTCCATCCCGGGCTTGGGCGCGAACTCAGGACTCGACATTCGCTTGCAGGCCCTGACGGACAGCGACCCCGCCAAGCTCGATGCGGTGCTTCAGCAGTTCCTGGGCGAGATCAACCGCGTGCCGGGCGTGCTCTTCGCCTTCAGCGGCTTTACGGCCAAGACACCTTCGGTCCGCATGAACGTGGACCGCCTCAAGTGCGAGATGCTGGAGGTGCCGGTCGCCAAGGTGTTTGCCACCTTGCAGAACTATTTCGGCTCGTACTATGTGAACGACGTCAATCTGGACACGCAGGTTAACCAAGTGATCATCCAGTCCGATTGGTCGGGCCGCCGCATGCCGGAGGACGCGCTGAAGCTGTATGTGCGCAGCTCGCGCGGCGCGATGGTGCCCTTGGGCAGTCTGGTTTCATTGGAAAGCCTGATCGCGCCACGGCTCTATCCGCGGTACAACCTCTTCCCGAGTGCAGGCATCACGGCCCAGCTTGTGCCGGGCGCGAGCAGCGGCGATGTGATGGCGCGGATCGACGAACTGGCCAAACGGACGTTGTCCAAAGAGTATGCGTTCGAGTGGTCGGGACTGAGCTTTCAGGAACAGCGCGCGTCGGGCCAGACGGTGCTGCTCATGATCGCGGCGCTGGTCTTCGGTTACCTGTTTCTGGTGGCGCAGTACGAGAGCTGGACAATCCCGATGCCGGTGATGTTCTCGATTTTCGTAGCGATGGCTGGTGCGCTCTACGGCTTGAAGTTGTTGGACATGTCGTTGAGCATCTACGCGCAGCTCGGCCTGATCCTGCTGATCGCGCTTGCCAGCAAGAACGCGATTCTGATCGTCGAATTTTCCAAGGCAAAGCGTGAGGAGGGCGAAGCGATCGTGGCTGCGGCGGCCGAGGGCGCGGGGCAGCGTTACCGCGCGGTGCTGATGACGGCGCTGACCTTTGTGCTGGGCGTGCTGCCGATGGTCTACGCAACCGGCGCCGGCGCAGCCAGTCGGCGCGCGATCGGCGTCACGACCCTCTCGGGGATGATCGCCGCGACGGTGTTCGGCATCATCCTGGTGCCCGGCCTGTACGCCTTTTTCCAGACGTGGCGCGAATGGATCAAAGGTGTTTTGCGGCTTGGCCAGAAGCCCTCGGTACGCTCTGCGGTCGGCGTGGCCGTGCTGCTGTCGCTGATGCTGGGGTGCCGTGCCGCCGGTCCGGATTATCAGGCACCCGAGAGGATGCTGCCCGCCGCGCCGTTGCCGCAGGCGATCGACGGCGCTGCCATTGACAGTGCGGAGGCTGCCGCATGGTGGACCGTGTTCGGCGATCCGGCTCTGACCCAACTGGTTGACCGCGCACTGTGCGCGAACCGCACGCTGCTGGGCGGCATCGCCAGCGTGCGTGAGGCGCGCGCCCGCCTGGGCATCAGCCGCGCCGGACTCTTGCCGGAGGTGGATGCCGCAGGTGCCTACCGCCGGTTCCGCAACAGTGACAACGCGGGTGCGCCGGGCGAGGGCGATTTTTACACGGCGGGCTTCGATGCCTCTTGGGAACTCGATCTCTTCGGACGTCGGCGCCGTGCCATCGAGGCCGCGCAGGCAGAATTTGACGCCAACGTGGCCACGCTGGAACAGATCTGGGTGAGTGTGGCGGCAGAAACAGCGCGCGCCTACACGCAGCTTCAAACCGTGCGCCAGCGGCTGGCGGTCGCCCGCACCAATCTCACGGTGCAGGCCGACACGCTTGATCTGGTGGATTCCCGCGCCAAGGCCGGCATCAGCGATGCGCTGGCCGTCGAGCAGGCGCGCTACAACCTCGAACGCACACGCGCCACGATTCCCGGCTTGCTGAGCGATGAGGAAGCCGCGCTGAACGCGCTGGCGGTGCTGACCGGCACGATGCCGGGTGAGCTGGATGCCGCCCTGACGGCTGTCGCACCGATCCCTGCCGCAGCGCCGCGTGTGGTGATGGGCATCCCGGCCGACCTGCTGCGCCGCCGCCCGGATGTGCGCGCCGCTGAACGGCGGCTGGCGGCGCAGACGGCCCGTATCGGCGTGGCCGAGGCGGACCGGTATCCGACCTTCCGGCTAACGGGTTCGGTCGGTCTCGAATCGCTCGAAGAGGGGACCTTTCTCGAATCCGGCAGCCGCTTTTTCGGAATCAGCCCTTCGGTCGTCTGGCCGGTTTTCCGCGGCGGTTCGATCCGCGCCAATATCGAGGTGCAGAACGCGCTGCAGGAACAGGCGCTGGCGGCCTATGAGCAGGCTGTTTTGGAGGCGGTGCGCGAACTGCGCGATGCGCTGGCGGCGTATGGCCGCGAATTCGCGCGGTGCGAGGCGCTGCGCAAAGCGGTCCGCGCGGCGCGCGATGCGGTCGAACTGGCGCAGAATCAGTACACGAACGGCCTCGCGGATTTTAACGGTGTGCTTGACGCTCAGCGTTCGCTCTTGACCTTTGAGGAGACGGTCACGCTCAGCGAGGGCGCAATCAGCGAGCATCTGATCCGCGTGTACAAAGCGTTGGGCGGAGGCTGGTCGGCACTGCCGGCCCCCGAGCCCGAAGACGCGGCCCGGTAAGCAAGGTTTCCGGAACCGCGAGACCGTAAAGCCCGGAGACCGAGCGGTCAAGCTCAGCCGCCAGTGCCGCAATGTCGGCGGCTGGGTTGGCGCGCTCCCCGACGTGGATGTCGGCGAACGACGTTTCGTCAATCGGGCGGAAGGCACTGGGGGTCATTTCGTAGAGGGCCATGCGTGTGCTCCTTTAGAAGCATTGCCTGTGTCGGTGTCGAATCGAGAGACGGCTGCGATACGGAACTAGGCTTTTCATACCGGGTATGTGCGGTGAGACCGAGGAGGGCTTCGATCTGTCCGGCCGCCCGCATGATCTGGTAGATCTCAAGATCGTCGACGGTGGTGTGCGTCTTGAGATAGGCGTCGATGTAGGCTTCGGAATTACAGTCGCAGCCGTTCCGTTTGCAGATGAGATAAGCGACCGACTCGGCTTCGATTTCTCTCTGATCAAGTGTCCGGCCCCTCCGATCCGGGATATTCAGGTGAGCGTCTTTGCCCAAATGCCCGAGAAGAAGGTGAGCCAGCTCGTGTGCGATGGTCGAGAATTTGACCGCTGCGGAGTGGTTTCTGTTCACCGCCATTTCATAATACCGGTAATAGTCGGGTTTCGGGCCGATACGTTCACACCGTATCGAGCCGGCATTGCCGTCGCCGCCGTCGAACAGCGTGCAAGAGATTTTCCTGTTGGCCATCATGTTCCTATAACGGGTGATGTCGGAATCCTGGACCGGACCTTTCGCGATGAAGGCGTGCAGCACAGACTCAGGCAATTCTCTGCCTTCGGTGTCAGCAATGTCATACACCAGCGCGACCGGGCCGAAGGGCCGCAGGATCAACAAAGGCCGCGCGTCCTGCTTCGGGCTGCGGCCAAACCGGAAGGCCCAGTCGTGAGCCGATGCGGCGAACCGGATGCCCGGCTTCTGGATATGGATCAGCATGGCGTTGAACGGCGCGAAGTTCCTCATTCTGACAATGAACGCCAGCAGTGCTTTGTAGGCGTCACCGGTCTTGTACAGCTTGGACTCGGTCAGCAAATGATCGAGCAGCGACCGCGTGGTTTTTTCATCGACACCGTCAGCGTCAGGAAAGAGCGTGGCTTGTGCGACAGGGGCGGTCATGTTGCCTTGCCCTCGATGATGCGCACAGTGTCGAGCGTTTGGAGTTTGTCGAGCGCGATGCGGAGGGGGTGGGTACCGTCGTAAAGGGTCTCGAACAGGGTGCGGAGACGCGGCAGGCGGTCTTCTTCCGGGATGGTCTCGATGGCGGGCAGCTTAGCCTTTGCCACTGCGTCGAACAGGTGCAGACCGGCCGCGTGTACCTCCTCTGGAAAGTACAGCTCATAGACCATCCCGTTTAGAATCTGCTCGAAATAGGCCAGCATCAGCGGATCACGAGAGGATTGGTCTGAGACGCTATTTGCGATAATCCGATTTGCTTCCTGACAGGTAGCGACGTAATCATCAAAAGTGTGTATATCGCATTTTTGCGGGACAACAATTGGCAACGGTTCAATAAATTGACGATTAGCAGAGTAATAGCCACCACGGTATGGAGCTGCAATTTTAAGAAAATAGAAATTGAGAACACTACTGTTTAAAAGCCCTAGTAATGTTAAATTCGATATGCCTGATGCATCGTCAACTAAAATACCTCCGACATCCACATTGTCCAGGCAAACTTCCCCATTAAAATCAGGGGCGGCCTTCAGTTTGTTTACCAAGCGCGGAACTGCGATTTTCGGTAAAAGCTGCAGGCCGATATTCTGGGTTCGAATATAACGATACCACTCGGAGCCCGCTGCCGCCCCACCGTCACGCAAATCCAGAACCGCTCGGACTTTTTCAAAATATGCAAGCGCATAAGGATATTTCTTCGCAAGAGCCTCTGGGCTAATAAGAGAGGTCTCACCGGCGGTCTGTTTGTAAGGATATATAACGTGTGTTCCATCGAGTGTCAGTACATATGGTGCCACATGACTTCCACTCACGAGTGGTTTTAACAGTGCTGATTCAATCTGAACTTCTAATCGAAGTTCGGATGACCAACAAGTTGCTAAACTAAGGTTTGTTTTGATCAGTTTCAGTGCGTAAACTTTATCTGCACCGGGAATGATCCCTTGGAAAATCCTTTTCGTAACATCTCTCAAACGAATTGAATGTTTGTCAAGGTCAGCAAAGACCCGACCTTCATTGCCCACGGAAAAATGCCACTCGCCGCCGGATATGCTGTCAGTTGAAATGTTGCCATATGTTCCGTGAAAAGTTTTTAACCATTCACCAAGATCTGTAGCTTTGACGTAGCGGCAAGTTGAAGTTCCAATCTTGGTTAAGAAGAGCAAACAAACATAATTGGTTGCCCCCGGAAAGACTTGTTGATCTCCAAAGTGAACGACATGCTGCAAATAGTGCCCTTTAGCTATGAGTTCTCGAACTGGTTCGCCATATTGAGCATTAAAGAATTTGTGAGGACATATGTATGCGAGGTTCCCATCGGATTTCAGGAGGCGGAGCCCAGCCTCGATGAAGACAACGTAAAGGTCGTAGTTGCCTTTGGCCGCGCTTTCGTATTCATCCTTATAGAATTCGACAAGCTTTGGATCTTTCTTTTTGAGTGTTTGGATGCGGATGTAGGGTGGGTTGCCGATCACGATGTCGAAACCGCTTTCAATTTCTTGCACGCCTGACTCAGCGAATTCCATCTGGCCGCCGGCGTCGTTGACAAGGGCGAGGTTGCCGAGGAGTGTGGACGGGGCGTTGCGCTGCACGCGGAACTTGCCTACGGGCAGGCCGAACATCCACTCAGAATCGAAGAAGGTGGCAAAGGTGTTTTGGTCATAGGGATCCCATTCTGACATTGCCGTGGCCATTTTTGAGGGAATGCCTGTCTTGATCAGAAGACCACGCATGGACTCGCGCACACGCTGGTCTTCGTCGCGCCAGTGGCGTTTGCGGCTCGGATCACGGGCGTTGAAGTGCTCGTGGCGGATGCGTTTGAGTTCGTTCCTCAAGGCTTCTAGTTTGCGGGACGCATCAGATAAGTTGTCGAAAATGTCACCCTGTTTGAGCTGCATTTTTAGCGGAACAAGGGTGTCTGCAGCTACGAGCCGGGTTTCGAGGTTGGGCAGCGGACGGACGCCGAGGTTGGTAGCCTTTATGTCCACCTTCTGGTCGACCACCAGGGAGATGAAGAAGCGCAGTTTGGCGATCTGGACGGCGACGGGCTGGATGTCCACGCCGTAGATGCCGTTCTCGATGAGGTAGAGCTTGCGGGCGAAGTCGAGGGCGTGAAAGCGGGTGTCGAAGGATTTTGTGATGTCCTCGATACGGGCGTGGCAGGCGGCGATCTCTTCCTTGGGCGCTCCGGTCTCTTCCAAGACCTGGCAGTAGCGCTCGGCCTCGGCCAGGCGGTCGCGTTTCCACAATTCGTTGTTGGGGTCGAGCTTCTGCAGGAGATCCACCAGGCGGTGCAACGCGCCCATGGGGAACGCGCCGGAGCCGCAGGCGGGATCGAGGATTTTCACGCGGCCGATGGCGGCGATGAGGGCGTCGCGCAGGTCGGGCTTGATGTCCTTGGGATTGGCGGCATTGGAAAAGAGGTTGTCGAGCGTACCCTTGACCTTGGGCACCTGGGTGGTGAGGTAGGACTTGAGGGCCTCGTCCACCATGTAGGTGACGATCTCGCGCGGGGTGTAGAACGCGCCGAGGGCCTTGCGGGCGGTGGTCTGGGTGTCCTCGTTGTAGGAGGCGAGCAGGTTTTCGAAGAC